>ERZ778018.2532-NODE-2532-length-11526-cov-4.197803_pt1 | contig 11526 bp, 8 predicted proteins | sample MGYA00375748_ERZ778018 | MGnify/ENA primary metagenome ERZ778018 (study PRJEB29350, sample SAMN05509839) | bioreactor metagenome | biome: bioreactor; material: wastewater | place: South Africa: University of Cape Town | collected 2014-04-22 ... | reverse complement strand
TAAAAGCTTTTGTCCAATATCCATAACCATTTTGGAAGTACTAGACATTACTATAGCAGCAGGCTGGCCCTGTGCAAGCTCACTTGCTAAATTAGGGCCTGCAATACAACCTACTTGGTTAACTGGAGTTTCAGCTAAAATTAATTCACTCATTGTTTTCACCTGGCATCTATCTAGCTCAGGCAACGCTTTAGGATTTTCTCCATCACATTTATCAGGCCATCTTACATCCAATCCTTTAATTCCATGTATAAGAATATGTTGCGTATTTAATAATGGGGCTAACTCCTTTAATAATTCCTTAACACCTTGAGAAGGTATAATGGGAAAAATTAACTTGCAATGCTTGGTTAGACCTTCTAATGTTGTTGTGGGTATAACATTGGGAGCTAAAACTTGGCCAGCTGAAACACGTGTTTTTTCTATCTCATCGGCTACTGCTTGTTTACGTACATACAAGAGTACATCTACATTACATGCAAGTAAGTTTGCAATGGCTGTACCAAAACCACCTGCGCCAATTACTCCTACCACCTTATTCGATATATTTTTCGAGCCCATAGCCAGTTAATCTATTATGGTAATACAATAAGCTACATATGTCTCTAGTCGTTATATCACCAGATCTATCCCTTAATAAAGGTATTTGATGATGATATAGGCCTAGATTAGAAAACCCATCTACAATCATATTTGCTATTGTGTCTTGTTGCAGCTTTTCAGAGACTCGTATTTGTCCTTGTTTTTCTAGTATTAGTACAGCTTTTCTAACTTCTGTAAAAGCCCGTTCCAAAGCAGTATAAGAAACTGTTAGTGCACTGCTTGACAAATTTAAAAAATCTTTTAATGATATATTTACATATTTATTGCGCATCAGCTCAAAAGCTGTAAATGCCAATAGGCAACTTGTAAGTACACAGTTATTGATACGATAAGATTCTACGATACGTTGGCCCAAAATTTTGGTATATTCTTTGTTCTCCTGCTCAGTTTCAGGAGCTCCTTGTACCTTTTCCCTAAAGTATTGGTATAAATCTATATGTCCCCCTTGCATATCATAGCTACTTCCTGATCCATCTACTTTGTTTCCCAATACATCCATAGGCTGGCCGATTGAAACGGTTATGCTAGAGCTCTTAGTAGCAAAAGCTTTAATTAGCTTCAATAGTTTGTAAGAGTTATTGAGCCAATCTTTCTTGGGTTTATAAACATATTCCTCTCGCTCTGCTAAATATTCACGAATTAAGAAAGGAGCTTCCAATACAAAATGATAATTAAATACCACAGGTACTATGAAAAGTTTGGGTGCGGTAGCACCATATACTTGGTAGTTAATCTGTTGCGCATCTATGGCCGTTCCTAACAATCCTAATTTTAGAGAATTCTCTAAAGCACCTGATCTTGAGCGTGTTCCTCCTGGGTAAAATAAGCTATGACATCCCCAATGTAAAGACAAGCTTGAATAGGCCTTTAGAGTAGTTAAATAAGCAACATCTTTTTTGCGCCTATCTACCTTGTAAGTTCCTAATTTATTCATAAAATAAGCAAAGAATTGCCGGTTGAATAAATTGAGACCCGCACCATAAGTAAAAGGTGGTAATCCTAACGTTTCTATAACCCACCCTATTAGTATAGAGTCAAAATGGCTACAATGGGTAGGTACCATCACAACAGTCCCTTGGCGTGCTAGTTGACGTAACTCATTAATGGCTCCTAGTATAGGAATTTGTCCTTGTAGTTTAGCTCTGATCTGTGGTAATGTGCGTAAACGGCGAGGATTCATAGGATTGAGCAGCCTATTCAAAGTACAAGATGCAGTAGCTTGTACTAGTCGATAGTGCCATACATTAAACCCACCTGCTATCTCTTTAGCGTAGTGTAGAGCTATATCTTTCAATAAATCAGGAAGTGGTATATGCTCTTGATTTAATGCATCTATTTTTTGTGCCCAAAAGCTAGCATCATCTTTGGCATCTACTTTCCACTGCATCCTTTGCAAACGTGCTTGTCCCTGCGCTAATGATTTAGCGAGATTTTTACGTAAAGCTAAAGTATCTGGTTCTAAAGCCAATATATCTGCAACAGCTTTGTTGCTAACTGATTCTAAAAAAGTATCTTTAGCCTGATACATTTTTACAATAGGCCAGTCGGTAGGGTTAGCTAAAATGGGATCGTATTGTAACTTCCTATACATTATAATTTACTATGTTTGTATACCATATACACATGTCAGCTTACAAAGCGTCTCAAGATAATATAAAAATACTAAGCTAGCTAATCCTATACATATACCTCTCTAAACAACTTTAAATAACATGCCTAAAGCTAATATCTATTATTTTGTAGAAGATATACAGTTTGAGCTGCCTGATCCAAAACTTACTACAAAGTGGATACAAAATGTTATACGGCAAGAAGATTATCAACTTGTAAACCTCAATTTTATTTTTTGTTCGGATCAATATTTACATGAAAAAAATCTAAGATACCTACAACACGACACACTTACTGACGTTATTACCTTTAGCTATGCTGAAAACCAAAAAACTATAGAAGGTGAGGTTTATATCAGTGTAGAACGGATTACAGAGAATGCCACAACTTACCAAGTTAGTTTTTGGCAAGAACTTTATACGGTAATGGTACACGGTGTGTTGCATTTATTAGGTTATAACGATGAGACGATAGCAGAACAAGAAGCAATGCGTGAAAAGGAGAGAGCATACATGCTTGCCAACCCACATACCATAAACCCTAGCTAGTTAGGGTATAATTCATAGCGTTTGAATAAACTTCCATCCCACTTTAACTAATCCATTTGTCACCTTTTACCCTCCTATATACTGGCTAATTTTAGCTGTTTATTATGCCAATTTAGGAGATAGAAAATAGTATACAAACACTAGTTTCTTTCAAAAAAAAATCGTATTATAATAGTATAAGGAAGCAGATATAAGGAAGAATTTTTCTTACATAAGTTTCTAAAATTATATGTATCACTTTCAAATCTTCAACAAGAAATGAATTACCTAAAAACAAAAACAATACAAAAAGCAACAGTGGTTAAGAGGGGGTTTTCAAGCGCTCTTCTTTCATTATTGCTATTGACAAACTGTGGGCCAAATCAACATGCTGGTACTCCAACAAGCCGTGCTCACATAGCTGAGGATCCGAATAAAACTTATAATGATGTTCGTATTAGATCATTTATGCAAGATGGTGTAGGTATTTTTGATCGGTGTGGAAAATGGTGTCTTTTAAAAGAAGTTCTTGAAGACTCTAGAGAAGGAAAGGAAACAAGAGACAGCTCGACTGGGAAGAAAACGTTTGTTATACCTAAAACCAAGGGCGGAGTACTTTATTTCAATCAAATAGCGGCTCAGTCTACACTAGGGGATGAAGCAGGACGTAAGGCTACTGAGGCAAATAGAAAGAAAGGAAAAGTAAAAGGAGGCTTGGACCTTAACCCAGGACTTAGCACTGCAATGGAAAAGATTTTTAAAGATTTTTTACAAACAAAAAATGCTCACACTGCAAAGCATCCTAGATTTTTTGTGGTAGCTGAATATTTAAATCTTTCAGAACAGTGTAGAGAGACTTTTGAAAAGGTTTCAGATAAAGAGGAACGTATCAGGCAGTTGAGAGAACATGTAGCAAACTTTGAGCAAGAAGTTAGCAAAGTAAGGCCAGGTGCTAACGGTATAGAGATTGTAATGCCTACAGATTCTACAGAGGGACCTTCAGAGGGTGGCTTTATCTTCCAAGTACCAGAAAAAGGATCGCTTAAAAAATGGATGAAGAGAAAAGTAACATTGAAAACTAAGCACTATACGTTAGATAAGGGTTTAGAGAGTAAGGTTGACGCTGCGATCAAGAACGTTAATGAGTCAATCAATAAGCTTGAAAATGAATTAAAATAGCCTTTTTAAGTATCAACTGCATAAAATCAACAGTTGATTGTACATCACAAATACCCAGGGAGATTATAATCTCTCTGGGTATATTTTTTTATGTAAAAATATATTTTTCAAAGGTTTTATTAACTGTAATTTATTGATTAACCAATTTATGCATTTCTTAAATTCGTAATTAATAATAACCAATAAAATAAAGTGTGTATAATTTATCTCTAAATTCTTTATAATATCATGTATGAAAAGTTGTCAGAAGATTTCTTTGGAAGAGTCTATGAAATAGTTAAACTAATTCCTTTAGGCAGAGTAACTACTTATGGGGCAATTGCTAACTATATAGGGCTTAAAAAAAGTGCACGTATGGTAGGTTGGGCACTTAATCAAACAAAATACAATAAAGATATACCAGCGCATAGAGTAGTGAATAGGCAAGGATTATTAACGGGGAAGCAACACTTTGCAGTTGATGCAAGTATGGAGCAGCTATTGCAGCAAGAAGGAATTAAAATTGAAAATAACCAGATACAAGATTTTCAATCTATTTTTTGGACCCCTGAAGAGCTAGAAATTGATTAATTCATTGGTATCTTATAATCATTTGCATAAATTCTAGGAAAGATTGTTTGTGTTTATATACAAAGTTTGCTGCTTGGCATTTTAATAACTGTTTGTTGTAAATAAGTTTGTTTGGTATTTAAAGAACTTAATACCTTTGGTAAATAGTTTTTTAATTTCTACAGACTTAATGTTGTTGTACGTTATATCCATACAACAATTATCCTAGATTCTAAACAATAGTTTACATGTTAAGATATTATACAATAGATTCAAGCTTATTTATTAACAATAGAAAGAAATTAACATCTTGCCTAAAGCCGAATTCTCTAGTAATATTAAATGCCAATGATATTATGCCTACCAACGCGGATGGTGTAATGCCTTTTCGGCAAAACAATGATCTTTTCTATCTCTCTGGTATTGATCAGGAAGAAACCAAGCTAATTATTTATCCAGACGCTCCTAGAAATGGTTGGAAGGAAATTCTCTTTATAAAGAAGACGAACGAGCATATTGCCATATGGGAAGGGCAGAAATATACTCAAGAGATAGCACAAACTACTAGTGGTATTGCAAATGTTTATTGGCTGGATGAATTTGATAGCATATTGCATATGCTTATGGAGCAAGTCGAATATGTATACCTCAATAGCAATGAGCATATACGTGCTGATAGCCCTGTAGAAACTAGAGACATGCGTTTTGCTACTTCGTGCAAGCATAAATATCCTTTACACAAGTATGAACGGCTAGCACCCATTATGCATCAGCTAAGAATGGTCAAGTCAGAATTAGAAATAAATTTAATCAGACAAGCTTGTGCTATTACCGAAAAAGGTTTTCGACGGATTCTACCTCTCATTAAACCAGGTATCATGGAATATGAAATAGAGGCTGAATTAATTCATGAGTTTATTTGTAATCGTTCGCGTGGTTTTGCCTATGCGCCTATCATTGCTTCAGGTGCCAATGCTTGTATCCTACATTACAATAACAACAATCAACGTTGCCAACCAGATACCACTATACTACTGGATTTTGGAGCCGAATATGCCAATTACTGCTCAGATCTTACACGCGTTATACCGGTCAGTGGCCGCTTTACTTCACGTCAACGGGCTGTATATAGTGCTGTGTTACATATTATGCATGAGGCAAAAAAGATGTTAGTACCCGGCAATAATTTAACTACGTATCACCAGGCACTAGGTGAAGTTGTAGAGAAAGAGCTAGTAGAGTTAGGGCTTTTAAGTATAGAAGATATCAAAAATCAAGACCCTAAAATACCAGCTTATAAGAAGTACTTTATGCATGGTGTTTCCCACCATCTGGGTTTGGATGTACATGATGTGGGTAACATATATGCAAGGTTTGAACCAGGTATGGTGTTTACCGTGGAGCCAGGCATCTACATACGCGAAGAGGGGTTAGGTATACGGTTAGAAAATGATGTTGTAATCAGAGAAAATGGTATAGAAGATCTGATGGCTACTATACCCTTAGAAATCGATGAAATAGAGGAGTTAATGCACTAGAAATACACTGTACTAGTTTAGGTTTTAAATTTATTACAATTTTTATAATTGTCAGTTTAAATCTAAACTAGTACAACTAAACCTTAAATAAACTAGATTCTTAATAATGCTATAGAATCCGGCTATTGCTAAACATGTTATTCAGGCAATTCAATCTGATAATAGACTTCTTCCGAAACCTATTACTTAGCCGTGTTTAAATAGGTTTATATCTAGACTTTATGGGGTTTCAGAAGAAATCTAATAAAGGGCGTGATATATAATATCAATACCCTTTATTCTTGTTTTTTATAAACATTAAATGATAGTTAGTAAGCTTGTCCAAACACCACACGTTGCTTAGAAGGCTTTCCACTATAAATGCAAGTGCCTGGTTCTGTATTTCCATCTAACGGAATGCAACGAATGGTGGCTTTTGTTTCAGCATGTATTTGCTTTTCGGTTTCTATGGTTCCGTCCCAATGAGCTAAAATAAAACCTCGTTTTTGGTTTATCGCTTCTTTAAATTCTTTATAGCTGTCTACTTGGTAGGTATTTTGTTCTCTGAATTCACAAGCACGCTGGTATAAGTTATCATGGATGTCACCTAGCATATCCTTAACTATCGTAACAATGTTATCTATTGGTACCGTTGCTTTTTCACCTGTATCCCTTCTGGTTAATTCCACTGTTTTATTCGCTAAATCATTAGGCCCTATAGCCATCCTAATAGGCACACCTTTTAATTCATATTCTGCAAATTTCCAGCCTGGTTTATGCTCATCTCGCCCATCTAATTTAACGCTTATATTATGTGCAATAATCTGCTGCTGAATGAGTTGCACTTGTTGTTGTATAGCTTCTTTTTCTTCTTGGCTTCTATAGATAGGAATAATAATAACTTGTATGGGTGCTAAGCGAGGCGGTAGTACCAATCCCTTATCATCAGAGTGGGTCATAATCAGGGCTCCTATCAGTCGTGTAGTTAGGCCCCAAGAGGTACCCCATACATAATCCAGCTGGCCAGCTTGGTTCGTAAAGGTTACATCAAATGCTTTAGCAAAACGCTGCCCTAGGAAATGTGAAGTGCCTGCTTGCAAAGCTTTTCCATCTTGCATCAATGCTTCTATAGTATAGGTTTGTTCTGCACCAGCAAACCGCTCATGCTCGGTTTTAATACCCTTTAGAAAGGGTATGGCTAAATAGTCCTTTCCAAAATCAGCATAAACACGTAACATTTGTAAGGCTTCTTGTTCTGCTTCTTCTTTAGTAGCATGGGCAGTATGTCCTTCTTGCCACAAAAATTCTGCTGTCCTTAAAAACAATCTTGTACGCATTTCCCAACGCACTACATTGCACCACTGGTTGATTAGTAAGGGCAAATCTCTATAGGATTGAATCCAATTTTTATAACTGTTCCAGATGATCGTTTCTGAGGTAGGGCGTACGATCAACTCTTCTTCTAGCTTGGCAGCTGGGTCTACAACAATTTGTTGTCCGTCTTCTGCTATCTTAAGCCTATAATGGGTTACAACAGCACATTCTTTTGCAAAGCCTTCTACATGGGCTGCTTCACGATTTAAATATGATTTGGGAATAAAAATAGGGAAGTAAGCATTCTCGTGTCCCGTTGCTTTAAACGCTTTATCTAATATGGCTTGCATTTTCTCCCATATAGCAAATCCATAAGGTTTAATAGTCATACAGCCTCGTACAGCAGCATTTTCTGCCAGTCCAGCTCTTTTAATTATTTCATTGTACCACTCGCTGAAATTTTCAGCTCTTGTAGGTAATTTTTTATGCATATAAACAGTTATTTGAAACGCAAAACTACTTATTTACTGGTTTGCTAACAAAAATTAGTGAAAAACTTAATTTGCTACTTACGTTTATAGTATAATGTGGAGCTATTTTCTGGTTGTAATAGCTGTTTTGACACCTGTTGTAGTTCTTCTAGCGTAACACTTAATAGGTTATCAACATTTGTATTGACCATATTAGTATCACCTAACAGCGTGGCGTACGCAAGTTCTTCTGCACGTTGTGTTATATCAATTGTATCATATATGAGTGCTGCTTCTAAATGATTCTTTGCTTTTTCTAATTCAGCCTCTGTAAACCCATTTGTTTGTATTTTATTTATAATATCATGTAAAGCGTCTTCTGCTTTTTTTAAGGCTATATCTTCGTTTACTCTACCTGTAACTACCAACAAGCCTGGATCAATAGTTTCGGTTGTATAGGCACCTATCGTATTGAAATATTCTTTTTCCTCTATAAGTTCTTGATACAAGGTAGAAGATTTTCCAATACCTAATACAGTACATAAAAGTTCTGTAGCATAATATTCTTTTGATAACCTGCCAGGCACATGGTAAGCTTTATAGATAGCATCTAAAGGTACATGATGCTCAACAGTTTTTGTTCTAGGGTTTTTTTGTATGGGGTCTTGCAAAAAATTTTTATCAGGTATTTTACCAGCTGCAATAGGTCCAAACCACTTTTTACTGAGCTGCTTGATTTGCTCTAGCGTTACACCCCCAGCTACCACTAATACAGCATTGTTAGGTATATAAAATTTGTTAAAAAAAGCTTTTACATCTTCCATAGTGGCTTGTTCAATATGGCTAATTTCTTTACCAATTACAGGCCACTGATAAGGATGGTCGGTATAAGCTAGTCCAGTTAACTGAGCCCATGCATCTCCATAAGGTTGATTAAGATATACTTCTTTAAACTCTTCTATAACCACTTTTTTTTGTACACCTAGCCCTTTTTGGTTAAATGATAAACCCAACATACGATCAGATTCTAACCAAAAAGCTGTTTCTATATTAGCAGCTGGTAAAGTACAATGGTAGCTAGTTACATCAGAGCTGGTATAAGCATTGTTGGTACCGCCTACTTGTTGAAGTGCACTATCATAAAAAGGTATGTTTTTTGAGCCACTAAACATGAGGTGTTCAAATAGATGTGCGAATCCTGTTCTATATGGGTCTTCATCTCTAGCACCTACATAATACATAATGTTAACGGCTGCTATTAAACTATTAGAATCTTCATGCACAACTACTTGTAATCCATTTTCTAATGTAAAACCTTCAAATTTTATCATATAATTATGTTAATGTTAAATTTATTTAAAAATAGGATATAACCAACCAAAAAGATATGAACATACTTGTTTAAAAAGTTCTGTTGTATAATAAACTTAATTTAAACAATAAAGATTAAATTAAGCATAAATGTAAAATGGTCTTATAATAAAAGTATAAGACCATTTTACATTTTACACAGTTTAAATTTGTATACAATAGAATCCAATTATTAAGGTAATGGGAATGGCCGCATATAGTTACCAATTTCTTTTTGGATAGAATTAATCTTCGACTCGTCTTCATGGTTGACTAAAACAGCATCTATCCACGCTGCTATTTGTTCCATATCAGTTTCTTTCATGCCTCGAGTAGTTACAGCAGGGGTACCAATACGTATACCAGAAGTAATAAGTGGAGACTGGTCATCAAATGGAACCATATTTTTGTTGAGTGTAATAGAAGCTCTTATTAACGCTTCTTCTGCCACCTTTCCTGTAATACCTTTGTTCCTTAAATCAATGAGTATCAAATGGTTATCTGTTCCACCAGAAACAATATTATACCCTCGCTTAATAAAAGACTGTGCTAGCTGGCATGCATTTTTTTGTACCTGGAGAATATAATTAAAATAATCATCGCTCATAGCCTCTTGAAAGGCAATAGCTTTTGCTGCAATAATATGTTCTAAAGGACCCCCTTGTATGCCTGGAAATACACTAGCATCAAGCAAGGTAGACATGCTTTTTAATTTTCCCTTAGTTGTCTTTTTACCAAAAGGGTTCTCAAAATCTTCACCCATCAGAATCAGCCCACCTCGAGGGCCGCGTAGGGTTTTATGCGTTGTTGTTGTTATAAAATGGCAATAAGGAATTGGATCGTTTAGTAGGCCACGCGCAATTAGACCTGCAGGATGGGAAATATCTGCTAATAGGAAAGCACCAACATTATTAGCAATTTCCCGTAGCCTTTTATAATTCCACTCACGGCTATAAGCAGACGCACCGCAGATGATTAGCTTAGGTCTCACTTGTTCTGCTATAGTACCTACTTCTTCCCAATCAATTAACCCTGTTTCTGGCTGTACACCATAAAAATGAGCTTGGTACAATTGACCAGAGAAGTTTACAGGAGATCCATGTGTTAAATGGCCACCATGGGTTAAATTAAACCCTAAAATCTTGTCTCCTGGCTTTAATACAGCAAACATAACAGCAGTATTAGCTTGTGAGCCTGAATGCGGCTGTACATTAGCCCAGCTAGCATGAAAAAGAGCCTTTGCACGTTCTATAGCTAATGTTTCTATTTCGTCTACCACTTCACATCCTCCATAATACCTTTTCCCAGGAAGCCCTTCTGCATACTTATTAGTTAGTATACTGCCTGTTGCTTCCATAATTTGCTGAGAAACAAAGTTTTCAGAAGCAATCAGCTCCAAACCCTCATTTTGGCGCTGGTATTCTCTTTCAATTAGTGTAAATATTTGCGTGTCTCTTAACATGTTAGGTGGCTTTTTAGGTTGCTTATGGTTTCTTTACAAACAAAGGTAAAAGCTTTTACTATAAATTACTCTTACTGGATTAGCTACTTTTTATTATCTAATAAGCGATTTTATCTACCCATATATACCATCAAAATAGCTATGTCTGCTGGGGACACACCACTAATTTTAGATGCTTGACCAATGGTAGTAGGCTTATATTTTTTTAACTTCTCCCGTCCTTCTGCAGAGAGTGCTTTAATTTGCATATAGTCAAATTCAGAAGGAATATGGCAGTTTTCTAATCTTTTGAATTTTTCTACTAATTCCTTTTCTTTTTGGATATACATTTCATATTTAGCCTGAATTTCAGCTTGTTCTACTATTTCTTGTCCATAATTTTCTAATGCATTTCTTAAACCTTCGTGAAACTGTTTTAGAATGGATATAGTAAGTTCAGGCCGTTTCAATAACTGATATATGGTTTGTTTTTCCTTAATAGGTACTATGCCAGATTGATTGAAATTATCATTGATTGATTCAGGATTTACCTTAATATCTTTCAGCGTACCTATTAATTGGCTAATATCAAGCTGCTTTTCTTGTACTTTCTGTCTACGTTTTTCATCTGCTAAACCAATTTTATAACCTAGTTCCGTTAAGCGTAAGTCCGCATTATCTTGTCTGAGCAAAATTCTAAATTCAGCCCTGGATGTAAACATTCGATAAGGTTCATCAGTAGATTTTGTAATTAAATCATCTATTAAAACCCCTATGTAAGCTTCAGAGCGTGAGAAGACAACCTTATCTAATTCATTTATTTTACGATGTGCGTTGATGCCTGCAATCAATCCTTGGCAAGCAGCCTCTTCATACCCAGTAGTACCATTAATTTGTCCTGCAAAGTATAAATTGTTGATTAAGCGGGTCTCTAGCGTATCATTTAGCTGGGTAGCAGGGAAATA
>ERZ778018.2530-NODE-2530-length-11527-cov-4.708508_pt1 | contig 11527 bp, 13 predicted proteins | sample MGYA00375748_ERZ778018 | MGnify/ENA primary metagenome ERZ778018 (study PRJEB29350, sample SAMN05509839) | bioreactor metagenome | biome: bioreactor; material: wastewater | place: South Africa: University of Cape Town | collected 2014-04-22 ... | reverse complement strand
CGCGGCCCGAGACGCCAGCGCTCCAATGCCAGATAGCGACGCGTCAATGCGAGCTCGTCTTCTAGACTGGCCGTATCGCCCGCGTGCAGGGCTGCGCGAAAAATCGAGGCCAGATCCAGAACCGCCGCTTCGGCTGCCTTGGGATCGGTATCGATCAGAGCGGCCACGGTGTTCAAACTGTTGAACAAAAAATGCGGACGAATGCGGGCATGTAGTGCATCCAGCTCCGCCTTGGTCTGCGCCGTCACCCGCCGGGTTTTCGCCCAATGCAGCGAGAAAATCCAGATCCCCATACCGCCGACCACCGAGGCAATCGCCTGATTATGCAGCAAAAAATCAAACTGGCTTTCGAATGGATTCCACCCCAATCGGGTCAGCGACTGATAGGCCAAAACGCTCATGATCGACGTGACGATAAGCAGAATGGACATGACCACCAACAACAACCAATGCCGAGGCAGGCGACAGAGGGGCTTTTGCAGCGCGCACAATACGCCGACCGTAATCAGTGTCACCCAAGCGACGAACCATGAGGTGGTGCCCAGACGAATCCAGCGGTCTTCGGATACGCCGGGGGCAATGGCCAGCAATAGCGCCAACCCGAATCCAAGCAACAGCGTAATCAGCAAGATGCGCGGCGTGCAAAACGCGGGCAACGCCATAATGACAGGAGGCTGCGGTGGAAATTGAGCGTCCCCAGACAGATGTGGCTTGGATTGATCTAATTTATCTGCGCTCATCAACGCTCCATGTCTGTGTTTATCCGGCCTGTCTATCTCACCAACCCTTGGGTTAGATCATCAAAAGAAGGTCGCGCGAGGCTTGCGATATACTACGCCACCCTGTGAGATATTTTAACGAGTGACCTTCATGATCCGCCCCGATGAACAGACCGCCCCCAACCAAGCCGAACTGCCGACGACCAAACTCTGGGGCGGCCGTTTCGACGAACCCACCGACGCCTTTGTTGAAGCTTTCACCGCTTCCGTTGGTTTTGACCAGCGCCTGTTCCGCGAAGACATCGCCGGTTCGACCGCCCACGCGAAGATGCTGGCCAAGGTCGGCGTCCTCACCGCCGTAGAATGCGACAAGATCATCGACGGGCTGAACGGCATCCTGCTCGACATCGAGCGCGGCGATTTTGCCTGGGTTGTGGCCTATGAAGACGTGCACATGAACATCGAGGCGCGTCTGATCGACCGCATCGGCGATGTCGGCAAGAAACTGCACACCGGCCGTTCACGCAATGATCAGGTCGCCACCGACGTGCGATTGTATCTGCGCGGCGCCATCGATCGAATCGAGCAGGAACTGACTCGATTGCGGGCGGGCCTGGTGGATCTGGCCGAGCGCGAAGCCGATACAGTGATGCCTGGCTTCACCCATTTGCATGTCGCCCAACCGATCAGCTTCGGCCATCACCTGCTCGCCTGGTATGAAATGCTGACCCGCGATGCCGAGCGGCTGGCCGATGTCCGCAAGCGCGTGAACATCCTGCCCCTGGGGTCGGCCGCGCTGGCGGGCACGTCTTACCCGCTTGATCGCGACTATGTGGCCGAACTGCTGGGCTTCGATGGCGTCAGTCGCAATTCTTTGGATGCCGTTTCCGACCGCGATTTCGTCATCGAATTCCTTTCGGCCGCCTCGATCAGCATGATGCACCTGTCCCGCATGAGCGAAGAGCTGATTCTCTGGACCTCCGCCCAGTTCGCCTTCATCGATCTGCCGGATCGTTTTTGCACCGGCAGTTCGATCATGCCGCAGAAGAAAAATCCGGACGTACCCGAACTCGTGCGCGGCAAAACCGGGCGTGTGTATGGCGATCTGTTCGCGCTGCTCACTCTGATGAAAGGCCAGCCGCTGGCCTATAACAAGGACAATCAGGAAGACAAGGAACCGCTGTTCGACGCCGTGGACACACTGATGGGCAGCCTGCGCGCCTTCGCCGACATGATTCCGGCCATCGAACCGAACCGCGAGCGGATGCGCATCGCCGCCAAACAGGGGTTCTCCACCGCGACTGATCTGGCCGATTACTTGGTGCGTCAGGGCGTTGCGTTTCGCGATGCACATGAAATTGTTGGCAAAGCCGTGCGCCACGCCCAGAACGCCGGTTGCGATTTGTCTGAATTGCCTTTGGCGCAATTGCAGGCCTTCTCGCCAAAAATTCAGGATGATGTGTTCGCAGTGCTCACCCTTGAAGGCAGTATGGGCGCGCGCGAACTCACCGGCGGCACCGCGCCGAATCAGGTGCGTTTACAGGCAGCAGCTGCGAAAAAGGCACTGCAACGTTCGTAAAAAGCCCGCCATCAAACCGTCATCTCATGCATTGCTTTTTATTGTAATCTACCCGTGGCGGCGCGCTTTCGCCGCTTGTTCGCGAATTAGTAACAAAAGGACTTTGCCATGAAAAATCTATTTTTCTTCGATGACATGATCACCCCGAAAATCATCACGGTGATCTATTGGTTGCTGCTGATCAGCGTCGTGATCACTGGCCTCGGCTCCATGTTTACCGGCTACGGTGGATTCTCGTTCGGCTCGTTCTTCAAAGGCATTCTCATTATCATCTTTGGCGCCATCGGCGTGCGGATCTGGAGTGAGCTTTTGATCGTGCTGTTCAAAATCAACGAGAACATGCAAAAACTGGCCGATAAGGGCTGATTCTTCGCATCTGCGGATTGAAATCTCGCTCTGCCGTTGCCCGCTTTTTGAAGCGGGCTTTTATTTTGGCTGAGCGACCACGCTTGCAAGGAACTGAGACATATCTTGCATTTGCTCGGGGCAGATTTGATGCGCCATTGTGTAGAAATGTGTTTCAACGCGCTTGGCGCCGGCAGCGTTCAACACATGCGTCATGCGTGCAGCCGAAGCAACGGGCACGACATCATCCTGCTCACCGTGGCCGATAAAGATCGGCATCGATTTGCGGTCTTCCGGCAACACGAAACGATCTGCCGCCGGCAACCACGTAGAGAGCAACAAAACGCCAATCGGCGCACGCTTGACCGCACACGCTGCGCGCAAGGCGATTACCCCCCCCTGAGAAACCCCCGCCAGCACGCAAGGGGCGGCGCCAACCTTGGCATCGATCAGGGCCGCGATCCGCGCCACAGAGGACGCAATTCCCGCTTCATCCACCGGCGCATCTCGATCCAGACCATAAATGTCAAACCAACTTGGCATAAGATAGCCGTTGTTGATCGTCACGGGCGCGACGAGCGCATCGGGTGCATGCACCTTGAATTTCAGATCAGGCAATGCCGCATCTTCACCCAGACTCTCCCCAAGCATTCGACCAATGGGCGCAAGATCGTCACCATTCGCGCCCAATCCATGCAGCAAAACAATGTGAACCGTGTGATCGCCTATCATCTGTTGCTCCGCAGAAAATTGAGTCAATAAGCTTACCCCACCGCGAGTGACGCTGTGCTATACACTTTTGATCACGACACCTGAATCCATCCAAGGAGCACAACATGAACCCACCTCAAAAGACCCCCACGCAGGATGTGGGCGAATTTGATCATCGCGCCACGCGGCGCGACTTTGTATTCGGTGAATTGCACCGCAGCGATTTGCAGGCCGATCCTGTGCTCCAGCTCGAACAATGGCTCAACGCAGCCAAGGAAGCAGGCAATTTCGACGCCACCGCGATGTGCCTGTCCACGGCCACCAAGGAAGGTCGTCCCTCGGCCCGCTACGTTCTGCTCAAACATCTGGATGCGCGCGGCCTGTGCTTTTACACCGACAGCCGCAGCCGCAAGGGGCAGGAGCTGGCCGAAAACCCCTTCGCGGCCCTCACCTTCTACTGGCCGGAAATGGATCGACAAGTGCGTGTAACCGGCCGGATCGAACGCCTGCCCGATACTGATAACGAAGCCTATTTCAATCAGCGGCCCATCAAATCGCGGATTGCAGCGGTGGCCTCGTATCAAAGCCAACCAATTGAATCGCGCGCAGCGCTCGAAGAACGCTTCAAGGCAGTTGAAACGGAATTCCCCGAACAAAACGTACCCCGCAACCCGGCATGGGGCGGCTACCGCTTGATGCCGGATGAGTGGGAATTTTGGCAAGGTCGGCGCTCGCGCCTGCATGATCGTTTTGTCTACACCCCCACGAGCGACGGCTGGCAGATTCAACGCCTGATGCCATGACCGATTCGCCACAGAACACAACGATGGAACCGGGCTGGCAAGCCCAACTATCGGACGTATTGAGTTCCGAGCCCATCGATCGGCTCCGGAATTTTCTGCGCACGGAATTGCGTAGCGGCAAACGCCTGCTGCCCGACAAGGCCGATTGGCTCAACGCCTTTGCCGCCACACCATTCGATGATGTTCGCGTGGTGATTCTGGGTCAGGATCCGTACCCCACGCCCGGCCACGCCCACGGCCTGAGTTTCTCGGTACGCCCCACAGTCCGGCCTCTGCCCAAGTCGTTGATCAATATTTTTCAGGAACTGCGTGACGATCTTGGCATTGAAAACACCTGCGGCGATTTAACACCTTGGGCCGAACAAGGCGTTTTGCTGCTCAATGCCGTACTCACCGTACCGGCCGGGCAATCGGCTGGGCATCAAAACAAAGGCTGGGAAGTACTGACCGATGCCGCCATCGAAGCGCTGGCTGCACGCGAGAAGCCGGTTGTCTTTGTGCTTTGGGGGGCGTTCGCGCAGAAAAAACGGGCGTTGATCGAGCCGCATAATCAAGACAAAAGACATCTGATCATCCAGAGCCCGCATCCCTCGCCGCTTTCCGCCTATCGTGGTTTTTTCGGCTCACGGCCCTTTTCAAAAATCAACGCATTTCTGGAAGAACGCGGCGAGACGCCCATCGACTGGCACACCTGAACGCCAATCAAATCATGCCCAGCTCCGCCATCGAGGTGCAGCGATCACCCACAATCATGTGATCGAGCAAACGAACGTCGATCAGATTGAGCGCATCGCGCAAGCGGAGCGTGATCTCCCGATCAGCCGTGCGGGGTTCGGCGACGCCCGAAGGGTGGTTGTGCGCCAGAATCACGGCCGCCGCGTTATGCCGCAACACCGCCTTGACGACCTCGCGCGGGTGCACTGCCGACTGATTAATGGTGCCGAAAAACAACCGCTCGAAGGCCAGCACACGATGACGCTGATCGAGAAACAGCACCGCGAATACCTCCTGCGCCGCATCGCGCAACTGCGCCAGTAAATACCGGCGTGTAGCCTCCGGGCTGTCGATCACCGCACCCTCTGCCAGTTCTTCCGCGAAATGGCGTCTCGCCAATTCCAATACCGCCTGAAGTTGCGCGAATTTAGCATCGCCCAATCCTTTCGCCTCTGTAAAGTCTCGCCGCGAGGCATTCAGCAGACCACGCACACCACCGAAGTGCGTCAGTAAATCACGTGCCAAATCCACCGCAGACCGTCCAGCGACGCCGGTACGCAAAAAAATGGCGAACAACTCGGCATCCGACAACGCCCCCGCGCCTTGCTTGAGCAATCGCTCCCTTGGGCGCTCATCTTCCGGCCAGTCCGTAATCGCCATGGGTACCCTCCGATTCGAAAAGTAAGAACTCGATCATAATCAGGTCACTGGTAAACGGACAGTCATTGGGGCGATATCGCGAGGATCTCTTTATAAATCAGACAAAAAAACGCGCCAGTTTAGGCGCGCTTGAGTCAGGAGAAATCAGGGCTTAGCTCTTGGTGCTGTCAGCCTTGTCTCCGTCTTTCTTGTTATCTTGCTTCATGTTGCCGCCGCAAGCACCGGCACCTCCGCAAGACATTTCTGCCAGTTGCATGGTGGATTGCTGAGCAGTCTGGCTGGCAAAAGGTGTTTGGCCCGCAGCAAAGGCGGAGCCTGCCAGTGCGGCAGCGGTAATTACGGTTGAAGCAAGCAGGGTTTTCCCAGCGGCACGAGTTTTCATAATCTACTCTCCCAAAGAAACAAAACATCTGAACACACCCACCCAACCTCTACGCAGACTGAGCGCGCATGCAGCAGCACAAACAACGCAAGTTGGAGTCGGCTAATCAATATTAGTTCATTGTGGCCACACTTTCCAATCTCGCCAGATCATCGTCGATATGCTCCAGAGGCAAAATTCATCATCGGAACGCATCAAACGAATGATCAGGAGCAACGAGTCAAATCCCACACCGCGGGTTTCTTCGTGATTTGATAAACTGAACTCGACCCGCCTACACGGCGGTGCGGCAACACGGAACCCACCATGATCGACTTTCTACAAAACGGCCTCGATGCCATTATTTTTGGTGTGCTGGGTTTGATGAGCCTGATTCTTGTCTGGCTTGGCATCGAGCGACATTTGTTCTATCGCCGGCTCGACCTGGCGCAATATACTGAGCCGGAGTCGCTGAATATCGCGCTCACCCACAACCTGACGACGCTCTCGTCCATCGGCGCTAATGCGCCCTATGTCGGGCTTCTGGGCACCGTCCTCGGTATTTTGCTGACCTTTCATCAGCTGGGGACGAGCGGACAAATCGCCGCCAACCAGATCATGCTGGGATTGGCGCTGGCATTGAAGGCCACCGCGCTCGGGCTGGTGGTCGCCATACCGGCGATTTTGATCTACAACGGTTTTTTGCGCCGCATCGATGTATTGACCGCGCAATGGACCCGCATGCAACGCCCGCGCAAGGGGCAGTGAGGCGAGCATGCGCCGGTTCGATCAAATCAATGTCATCCCGTTCATCGACATCATGCTCGTGCTGCTGGCGATCGTACTGACGACCGCCACCTTCATTGCACAGGGGCAAATTAAGATCAGCCTGCCCGAAGCCCAATCCGCCGCACCGGCCAATGGAGAACCGGCCATCGTCATTACGCTGAATGCGGCAGGTGATGTTTTCGTCGATGATCAGGCCACCACGCTCGATGCGCTCAACGCGAAGCTGAATACGTTGAAAAAAGACCAGGCAATTGTGTTCCGAGTCGATAAAAAAACGGCTTTCGGCCAGTTTGTCGCCGTGATCGACGCGCTGAAAAGCCACGGTCTGGATCATCTGACCATCCGTACGACTTCCGCTTCTGATGCCACGCCGCCGGCATGAGCCCATCTCGCACGGGATTTGTTATTTCGGCCCTGCTGCACGCCGCGCTTGTTGGCGCTGGGCTTTATTTTTGGCTCAAACCGACACCGCAAACCGATGGCAGCAAGGAAGCCGTCGTGCCCGTATCACTGGCCTCTTTTGCGCCCGTCACACCAAAGCCAAGACCGCAACCCGCCGAGCAAGCGCAAAAACCCATTGATAAGCCAGAACCAGAAGAGGATGAGCCGCTAAACCCGCCGCCCGTCGCCAAACCTGAAGCAGAGCAAATCCAAAAGTCGGAACCCAAACCAAAACTCAAGCCAAAGCCTGAGCCTGAGCCTGAGCAAAAAAACGCACCGAAGAGCGTTTCAACGCCAAAGCCCAAACTGATCCACCAGCCAGCGCCACCAAAGCCCCCCGCGCCGAAAGTGCATAAGACGCCTGCGGCACCTCATCCGACCGCCAGTGCGCCCCGCATGCAGCCGTCAACAGAGCAACAGCCAGAAAAGCAGGCCGAGTCGGCTCCACCGCAAAATCCTGCGCCAGCCGACGGCCCGACGCCCGATGAGCGCGACCAGATCAGATTGCAGTATCAATCGGCGCTGGCCGAAGCCATTGAACGGGAAAAATTCTACCCATCACTGGCGCGACGGTTGAATCAGCAAGGCTTGATCCGAGTCGGTTTCACCGTGCTGGCTGATGGCCGCATCACGAATATTCACCTAGTGGAACCTTCTGCCGCCACGGCGCTGAATCAAGGCGCGATCAAGGCCATCAAGCGCGTCGGGCAATTCAAGCCCATACCGCCCGCACTGGGCATGCAGTCGATGGACTTGAACATCAGCCTGATTTACAAGCTGCGTTGATCTTTCTTTTTGACATTCTTTTCTTTGGGTATGCATTTTTCTGGATCGGGGTTTTTGGCGCAGGCTTCGGCCAACTCGATCCCCTGTTGAAAGTAGTACGGATAGAAATCCTGCACGGTCACCCCATTGATCGGATCGCCGATTTCCTTGCCATCCGGCCCGAAGAACGCGACCACAGGCACCAGACGCACCCCCATCCGGTCGGCGAAATGCCGATTGCTTTCTTCTTTGCCATCACGATCCAGAATGGAACCCTCGGCATCGATTTCAATTCGGCGGACGATGATTTTCCCTTGATAAGCCGGATCATTCACCATGGGCTGAATAAAATTCTCATCCACCCACTGACAATAACCGCAATAACTGGCATGAATGAACAGCAGCATCGGAATTTTGCGCTCCTTCATGCCCGCCAGATCACGGGAAACATCGCTCAGGTTTTCCATAAAGGGCAGGTCGATCGACACCGGCGGCGGCGTTTCTCCCGCGGTAACCGGCGTCTGTGCCTGAGCAAAAACCTGCGGTGTAAAAAGGCCGCACAACACCGCCAAGGCCAACAGTCGAATAACAAGAAAACCTCGACGCATAAATTACTCCCGCTCAACCATTTTGTTTGTGTGACGATTATAGTCACTCCGAGCCAGAACATCCCGCCCAGAACATCCCATCGATGGCCGTTCTTGGGTACCATAGAGCCCACTGTTTACTGGAGAATGACCCATGACGCCTACCGCCCCTTCCGTTGATCTGATTCGCATCGCTACGCGTGAAAGCCCACTGGCGATGTGGCAGACCGAGTTTGTGGCGGACGAATTGCGGCGATTGCACCCGGGACTTCGGGTAGAGCTGGTGAGCATGACCACGAAAGGCGATCAGCTTCTCGACAGTCCGCTCGCCAAGATCGGCGGCAAGGGCTTGTTCGTCAAAGAGCTGGAGCTGGCACTCATGGATGGCCGCGCGGATATCGCCGTGCATTCCATGAAAGACGTACCCATGCGCTTCCCCGATGGGCTGGAACTGATCGCCATCCTTGAGGGGCACGATCCCCGCGATGCCTTTGTTTCAAACGATTACGAATCGCTGGCCGCACTCCCTGCCGGCGCGGTGGTCGGCACCTCAAGCCTGCGACGGGAAACCCAGATCCGCTCGCGTTATCCGCAGTTGGAAATCAAAATGCTGCGTGGCAATATCCAGTCGCGCATGGCCAAACTCGACCGCGGAGATTACGATGCGATCATTCTCGCCGCCGCCGGCCTCAAGCGCATGGGCTACGATGCCCGCATCCGTGCCGAACTGAGCCCGGAAGAATCACTGCCCTCTGTCGGTCAAGGCGCACTGGGCATCGAGGCACGGTCGGATGATGCCGCCATCCACGCCCTTATTGCACCACTGATTCATGCCGCAACCACCACCCGCGTGCTGGCTGAGCGTGCGTTTAACACCCGTTTGAACGGCGGCTGCCAGGTACCCATCGGCGGGTATGCCATGTTGCAGGACGACGGCAATCTGTGGCTTCGCGGCATGGTCGGGCGCCCAGATGGCACGCTCACCCTTCGCGATGAAATCACTGGTGCGGCGACTGAAGGCGAAGCACTGGGCGTTGCACTGGCCGAGCGGATGCTGGCCGCAGGGGCAGACAAAATCCTGGCCGAAGTTGGTATTCATGCTGATCCGGCCTGATCTCACCTGACTCATCATCATTTCAAACCATGTGTACCATCAACCCCACATCGAAGAGACGATGACCAGCGGCTCGCTACTCACCATCGGATTGACCCGCCCCGATGGTGCCAATGACGAACTGGCCAAAGCCATATCGAGCCTGTTGCCGGATGCAACCTTGCTCAACTGGCCACTGTTAACCTTCGCGCCGATACCCGAGCGACAAAAAGCACTGTCTGCCATGGCTCGCATTACCGCAGGTGACTGGGCAATCTTCGTCAGCCCACGTGCGGTTCGTTTCGCCCATGATCTTCAGGATCTCACCGCGTTACCCGATCTTCATTGGGCCGCCGTGGGCGATACAACGACCGCCGCCATCCAATCCCTATTTTCAGACCCGCCTCAGGTTCATCGCCCATCCAGCACTCAGGATTCCGAAGGTCTGCTGGCCAGCCTGCCGATCGAGGCGATGCGCGGACACACCGTCTGGCTGTTCCGTGGCCAGACCGGACGCGAGACGCTGGCAGACACCCTGAGGCAGAACGGCATTACCGTCATCCCCGTTCCGGTGTATCGCCGAAACTGCGCCCGTCGGCCGGCGCATTTGTCGGCTTTACCCTCGACCTGGGTGATCACCGCACCCGAATCGCTCCGATGCCTGCGCCAGCTGGCCGACACCCTGGAATCTGCCGAAGATCGCGCGAGACTGTTACACTGCAACCTCGTTGTCATCAACGCACGAACAGAAGCCCGCGCGCGGTCGCTGGGCTTTACAGGAGCCATCGTGCGTGCCGAAGCCCCCGATGATGCGGCCTTGGCGCGTGCTTGCGTCGTTTTCAAGCAGGATTAGCGCATGACCCAGAAAAAACAGCATCCCGATGCCCCGCCCATTCCGGCAGAAGATATTTCGCCTCAAATGCAAGAAGCCAATGACGTTATCGACGAGGGCGCGCCGATGCCACCGGAGGATGAGGCTGTTGTCGTTCGTCGTGCCTATGGCTACTGGTTACTGACTTTGTTCATCGTTTTCACCGGCTCGCTGGTCAGCGTCTCCTGGTACGGCTGGAAACTATTCCAGACCAATGCCGGCCGCTTGGACAGCCTCATGGCGACCCAGCACACGGATCAACGGACGCTGAGTGCGTCCCTAAAAGACACTCAAGACAAACTGGCACAGTTAAATGAACAACTAACGGCCCAAGAGAAAAAAACGGGCGCGCAGCTTGCCCAAACCCAAACAGAAACTCAGCAGGCAACGCAGGCACTGCAAGGCCGATTGAATGCAGTCGAGAAGAATCTGGCTGGCATCCAAAACCGTCTGGGGCAGGGCGAACGCGCTTGGAAGGCCGCTGAAATCGGATTCCTGCTTACCCGTGCTCAGGAGCGCCTGAGTATCGCGCAGGATCCTGCCGGAGCGGCTGTCGCACTCAAACTGGCTGATCAGCGTCTGGCCGCACTCGCCCTGCCGCAGACCCTGCCTGTGCGCGCAGCAATCAGCGATGCGCTGGTTGGACTGCGCAAAGCAGACGATTTTGACGCTGTTGGCATGGCACTGAGCCTGCGGCGCGCGGCAGAAAATATCTCAAACTGGCCATTGATCGGCACCAAACCTGAATCCACCGCAACAGCACCCAAGGTCGCGGCGGCTGTAGAAGGCGCGGCGAGTAACAGTTCAGCGACCGAGCCTTGGTATATTCGCTGGCCACAGTTCGTCTGGCGCCCTGTTTCCGAATGGTTCAGCCGACAATTCACGTTGACCCGCAGCGACGACCCCGTCAAGGCGAGCGCCCGCGTCAGCGACGATCGTGAAACCCGACTCTGGCTGACGGCAGTCCGCGAAGGTCTGCTCTCGCGCGACATGCACCGGATGATGCCGTCCATCGTCGAGGCACAAGAATGGATCGCACAGCATTACGCGACCGATGCCCCCGACGTCCATCACACGCTGGCAGAACTT
>ERZ778018.2528-NODE-2528-length-11529-cov-4.145372_pt1 | contig 11529 bp, 10 predicted proteins | sample MGYA00375748_ERZ778018 | MGnify/ENA primary metagenome ERZ778018 (study PRJEB29350, sample SAMN05509839) | bioreactor metagenome | biome: bioreactor; material: wastewater | place: South Africa: University of Cape Town | collected 2014-04-22 ... | reverse complement strand
GGCGATTGATGGTATGAGTAAGAAAGAGGAGAGCTTCCGTCAAAGACGTCTTTCCCGCGCTGCCGTGGGAAAACAAACCGACGTTTCTGATACGTTCGACCGGAAAGCTATTCACAGGTCTCCTCCAGTTACCAGGCTACGTGAGAGATAAAGCGAACTGAGCCCTCGATGTAGGGCGTCTGCGCTTATCTCATTCACACGGCTGATCCAATCTGTGGCACCAGTATGGGTGACCGTAACCGTATTGGTGTATCCGTATTATAGTCCGGTGATAATGCTCGACAAGTGGGCGCCACGCTCGTTGGTCGTGGCGCACGGGAATCGAAAGGATTAGCGCATTGGAATCGAGTCGATCAAATGAAATCGCGACACTCAAGGAGTTGCTTGGTGAACTTGCCCTCATCGACGGCGTGGCAGGGCACGAACATGCCGTCGTCGCACGCCTGAACGAACTGCTCGAGCCACTGGTCGATGAGATCGAGATCGATAGCTATGGGAATCTCTTCGCGACGCGGCGTGGACCGGAAAACGGACCGAGCCTGATGATCTCGGCGCACTCGGATGAGATCGGTGCGATCGTCAAGAGTATCGAGCCGTCGGGAATGATCCGGTTCGAGCGCCTCGGTGGTCTGGTTGAGACGCTGACGATCGGTCGTCACATCAAGATTCGTGGCCAGCGCGGCGTCGTTGGTGTAAAAGCGGGCCACATCCAGACGCCGGACGAACGCGGACGCGCGCCCGGTTTCCGGGAGCTGTATATCGACATGGGTTTCGAGAGTGCCGAAGAGGTGCGTGCGCTCGGGATTCGCGTTGGTGATGCCATTTCGTACGATGAGCCGATGGTCGAGCTGGCAAACCCGCTGCGTGTGGCCGGCAAGGCGCTCGATAACCGCGTCGGCTGCGCGATCGTGGTCGAACTCGCGCGCCGGTTGCAGGGCGTCGCCCTCGATTGCACGCTGCATCTGGTCGTGACGGTGCAGGAAGAGGTTGGACTACGCGGGGCACAGATGGCGACGCACCGCCTCAATCCGACGGCCGCCATCGTCGTCGACACGGTGCCGTCGGGCGGCACGCCGGATGTCGACTTCTATCGTGATCTGAGCATGCGGATCGGTGCCGGTCCGGTTTTGCCGGTGTCAAGCGGAGGTGGGGCGCGCGGTTTCCTGGCGAATCCGGCGATGCGGGATTTTCTGAACAACATCGCGGAAGCGGCCGGTGTCGCCGTGCAGGAAGCTGTTTTCGTCGGCGGTAATTCTGACGCGGCGGCCGTGCATCTGGTGCGAGACGGCATCCCGACCGGTGTGGTGAACATCGCCCGGCGCTATTCGCATTCGCCGGTCGAAATGCTCGACATGCGCGATGCGCTCGGCGCGGTCGATCTGCTCGACGCGGCCGCCAGAGCGTTCGGGCCGCAAACGGATCTTGGCTTTCTCTCGTCTCGGTGGGGTTAGAAGTCCGTTAGTCGGCGCTCCGTTGCCGTATGCGCTCGAAGATGATGCGCAGGCCGTGGAGCGTCAGATCCGGCTCGTAGGTGTCGATCGCGTCGGTATGCGGCGCGATCACGCCGCCGAGTCCGCCGGTGGCGATGACGACCGGTTTCTCGCCGAGCTCCTGGCTGATGCGCGCGAGCAGTCCTTCGATGAGTCCGATGTAGCCGAGAACCGTGCCCGATTGAACGGAAGAGAACGTATCGCGGCCGATGGCGCGCTCGGGTACGGCAAGTTCAACCGCCGAGAGTCGCGCCGCGCGACTCGTCAGCGCCTCGAGCGCCAGTGTCAGACCTGGCGCGATGGCGCCGCCGATGTAATCTCCACTTGCTGACACGACATCGAAATTTGTCCCGGTGCCGAAGTCGACGACGACTGCTGGTCCACCGTGCCGGGTGAAGGCAGCGACCGTATTGGCGAGGCGGTCGGCGCCGACCTCGGACGGATTATCGATCAGAACGCCGATACCGAAGTCGAGGCCCGCGTTGACGACGACCGGCTCCCGGTGCAGGCGTTCGCGGCAGAGCTCGACGAAGACCGGCGTCAGACGGGGCACGACGCTGGAGAAGATCGCGCCGTCGAGCGTGGCAAGATCGACGTTGTCGCTGTTAGCGAGCGTGGCGAAAATCGCCCACCACTCGTCCGCCATCCGCGTACGCTCGGTCGCCAGGCGCCAGGACGTCAGGATCTGATCGCCTTTGAAGATTCCGACGACAACATTCGTGTTGCCGATATCAATCGCGAGTAACACTGTTTGCCCCCAAGGCCGAAAACTGCCGCGTCGCGAGTATAACCGGAGATCGCTCACTGCGGCGCCCAACGCCACCGTCGCCAGCAAGCCACGCCTGCCAAACGGCTCCAACCTATTTTTTCGTTCTGAATCAAAGTGCAGAATATCCTGCGGTGACCTGTAACCGAGGTACTGGTGCGAGACAAGAGAGATCCTTCGCTGCGGCTCAGGATGACGGACAAAGGGCATTGGCATTGGGATGCAGCGCGCGTCAGCCCGGACAATCCAATGCAACGCGTATCTCGTCGCACACGTACGTGTCGGGCTCGGATACGAGTTGTTGACGCAAAAAGGGCTCGGAGGCGACAGGGTTGAGGTGTGACATGGCCCAGGCAGCGTGGCCGCGAACCAGGGGCGTGTCGTGCGTCGCGACGACCTGTTCGAGGAGTTCCAGGTCGGCATCGGTGCCGCTGTTGCCGAGCGCGATGGCCGCGTTGCGGGCCATTCCGGAGCGTTTCGTTCGGAGCACCGGTGTGCCGCGATAGGTCTCGCGGAATTCGGCTTCAGTCATGGTTAGTAGCCAGCGGAGTCGCGGGTAGACGTTGTCGAGTGCGCGAGCGGTAAACGCGTCGTCCTGATCAGTCTGGGCGGCGCCGGTGTAGGGGCAGATCTCCTGGCAGTCGTCGCAGCCGAAAACCCAGCGTTCCATCAGAGGTCGCAAATCGCGCGGGATCGGGCCGCGGCATTCGATGGTGAGATATGAGATACAGCGCGGCGTTTCGACGATGTAGCCCGGTTGCAGGGCCCCAGTCGGGCAGCGATCAATGCAGGCCGTGCATCGGCCGCATTTGGGGCGCAGCGGCTCGTCCGGCTCGATGTCGACATCGACGACCAGATCACCGAGCAGCACCCAGGAGCCGTGTCCGGGTACGAGGATCAGGGTGTTCTTGCCGTACCAGCCGAGGCCCGAGCGCGACGCGACCGCGCGATCGACGATACGTGCAGTATCGACGAGGAACCGAGCTTCGATCGCACGGCCCAGCTCGTTTTCGAGGCGCGCGTGCAGCTCTCGCATACGCTGTTTGAGCGTCTTGTGGTAATCGTCGCCCCAGGCGTAGCGCGAGATGGTCCCACGTGGTTCGTCGTCGGGACAGGCGACCGGCGCCATCCGGTAGGGAACACCGACCGAGATGATCGAGCGTGCCGTGGGGTGGAGGTTGCGCGGCTCGGCCGAAAAGCGGGCGCGTTCGACCGTGAACCAGTCGAGACCACGAAGGTGACCGGCAACGATCCGCTCGGCGAGAAGATCGCCGAGACCATCGAAGGGGTCGGCGGTCGTGACGCCGATGCTGGCGATGCCGCAGCTGTGCGCGATCTCATTGAGGCGCTGGCGATCGAACGATGTCATGGCTCCAGCGGAGTGAATGCCGAGTCGTCGCCGAGAAAGGCGATGAGTTCGTCTCGTGTCGGCAACCCGGCACGGGCGCCAAGCGCGCGGATGCTGAGTGCACCGAGGGCGTTGCCGATCCGGCCGATCTCTTCCAGCGGACGATTGTTGACGATACCGAGCGCGATACCGGCTGCGAATGCATCGCCCGCTCCGGTCGTATCGACAACATCGACCGGATAACCGGGAACATGGATCGTTTCGTCGAGCGTCATTATGACGCAGCCCCGGGCTCCGAGGCTGATCGCTGCCATGCGTGTGTCGGCACCCGACATACGGGCGCGCAGGCTGGAGATCGCCTGGTCGGTGGCGTCGGTACGGGTGACATAACGTAGTTCGCGTTCGTTGCCGACCAGATAGTTGTAGCGCAGCGCGATGTCCATCGCGTCACGGGGCGGTAGTTCGGGCAGGTAGGTAAGGGTACCGAGAATACGTGTGCGGGGCGAGACGTGCATCGGCAAGTCGACGACGAAGCGGCGCAGTCGCTCGTCATCGACATCCAGAATTACCAGATCGTGCTCGAAGATTTCATTGATCGGCAAGGCGTCGCCCATGCGCAGACGGGCCCCTTGCTGCCAGAAGATCGTCCGATCGGTTTCGCCGAGCAGACCGGAGACGACGATCATGCCGGTATCGGAGGGCTCGCCGGTGCGTACGCGCACGTAACGCACATCGCAGCCTGCTTCGGAGAGATCCTCACGTAGCCGGGTGCCCTGTTCGTCGTCGCCGACCATCGCGGCCAGCGTTACCGGAATGCCGAGCAGGCTGAGCGCATGCGCCGTGTTGGCAGTGGTGCCGCCGGATTGTTCAAGCGTCTTGCGCACGATGGCGTACGACCCGGCCTCGGGATAGTGATCGGTGACGATGATCCGATCCCACGACGTCAGTCCGATGGCGGCGATACGTGCTGTCATCGTGTCGTCTGCTCCTAGGCGTCGAGTACGACGCGGCAGGGCGCACCGTCGATGTCGCCGAGCCGCATTGGAAGGCAGATGATGTTATGTGCGCCCGCTTCGACCTCGCGCAGATCGAGCCCTTCGATGATCACAAGGCCCGCTCCGAGCAAGATTCGGTGGGTTTCGCCGTCGCCATCAAAGGCCTCAACCGAAAGATAGTCGACGCCGATCAAGTCGATCCCATGCTCGACCAACCACCGCGCACCGGACGGAGCCACTGCCAGGAACTCCTTGTTGAACTCGTGCACCGGATTCACCCAACTGGCCGAATTGTGCGTCTTGAGCAGAAGACGCGTCGTGTCGGGCGGGATGTCGGCCGCAGCGAGATCGGCGTCAGTGACATGATCTTCGAGGCTTGTCAGGTCGGCGACGTAGCATGGACCGATCAGTCGCTCGATGGCGATCGATTCCAGGTGGGGCGCGTCGTCGATGAAATGCCAGGGCGCGTCGAGATGCGTGCCGGTGTGCGAGGTGTGCTCCAAGGATGTGACATTTGAATGAGCGCCATCGGCGATACGCTGCAACGGAGCGGCCCGAACGACACCATCGCCCGGCCAGGTCGGCATTCCGGGGATTAATGGAACCGAGATATCGATTGGATGATTCGGGGTTGGCACGCGCATCGCTCCTATCGGCCTGCCGCGTTTCGACGCGTGGATTGTGATGGAAACAAGGACCGGGCAGGTATAACGAACGCCCTGCCCGGTTGCGGTTCAAATGTATCGGCGATTACACCGTGACTTGCTGCTCCGCCAGGATCTGATCGATCTCCTCCTTGAGCGCGGCGACGATTTCGCTCTCTTCGACCTTACGGATGATCTTCCCCTTGCGGAAGATGACGCCCTTACCGCGCCCAGCCGCGACTCCGACATCGGAATCTCGTGCTTCTCCCGGTCCGTTGACAACGCAGCCCATGACGGCGACCTTAATCGGCGCGCTGATCGTCTTGAGATAATCGTCGACCTCGTTGGCGAGCTTGAACAGATCGACCTCGACGCGGCCACAGGTGGGGCAGGCGACGAGCGTTGCGCCGTGCTGGCGCAGCCCCAGGCTCTTGAGAATGTCGAAGCCGACCGCGACTTCTTCGACCGGATCGGTCGTAAGCGAGACGCGGATAGTGTCGCCAATCCCCTCGGCCAGCAACGTGCCGATGCCGACGGCAGAGCGGACTGAGCCCGATTTCGGCGTGCCCGCTTCGGTAACACCGAGGTGCAACGGGTAATCGTTCAGCTTCGCCATTCGTCGGTACGCTTCGATCATGATCGGTACTTCGAAGGCTTTGAGCGAGATCTTGATGTCGCCGAAATCAAGATCCTCAAGGATCTTGATGTGCCCGAGCCCGGTGCGGACCATGTGCTCCGCGATCAAGTCGACCTGGGTCGCGTTCTGGGCCGCCATCTCGTCAACGAAGTCCTTGGACATCGGCGGAACCGAACCGAAGTTGACTCCGATGCGGATCGGGATGCCACGCTCCTTCGCCTTCTTGACGACCTCGCGCACATCCTCCGGCTTACGAATATTGCCGGGGTTGAGCCGCAGGCCATGGATACCGGCATCGATCGCCTTGAGCGCCAGCGTGTGCTCGAAGTGGATGTCGGCGATCAACGGCACGGGCGCGTAGGGCACGATGTCGGGCAGCGCGGCGGCTGCCACGCGATCCGGCACCGCGATGCGCACAATCTCGCAGCCGGCATCGGCCAATTCCTGAATCTGTGCGAGCGTGGCCTTAGGGTCACGGGTGTCGGCTGTCGCCATCGACTGAACGACAATCGGCGCGCCGCCACCTATTTGAACATCTCCAACGTGAAGCGCGCGAGTTTTTCTGCGCGGCGCAAGCATTTCGGGTTTACCTCCTACGCGGGCCAGCTTTCCTCAGCTAGCTTAGTGCGTGGACATCCATTTGCCAAGTTGACGCGTCTATTTCAGGAACGATTGGCCACTCACGATGCGGTTGATGTCGGCGAATGCGACAACCAGCATGAAGGCGAGTAGGATAACCAGACCAACGAAATGAACGACGCCTTCCTTTTCGGGTGGGACTTTCTTCCCGCCGCGCAACGTCTCGATCAACACGAAGAGCAGTCGCCCACCGTCCAGTGCCGGGATCGGCAACAGGTTGAGGATCGCGAGATTGAGCGACAGCAGAATCGTGATGTTGGTCAGCGTCGCCAGCACCGGCGCGTCGCTTGCCTTGATGACTTCGGAGGTCAATTGACCCATGCCGATCGGGCCGGCGATCCCCTGTACCGGAACATCACCGCGAACGAGCAGCGCGATGCCATGGAACATCTGATCGATCGTCGTGAAGGTCTGCTTGATCCCTTCAGGAACGACTTTCCACCAGGCGACCGGATACATGACGAAATCCTGTGTGGCGTTTACACCGAGTCGAAGTTCCGACTGAGTGTCGCCGAGCACCGGCACCGCGAACTGGAGTGTGACCGGCTTGCCATCTCGCTCGACGACAACTGGGATCGTCTTGCCGGCATTGTTCAGGAACATCGACCGATACACGACGGCGTCGTCAACCGTCCGGCCGTTGATTGAAACAATGTTGTCGTTCGATTGGATACCGGCGTGCGCGGCGGCTGAGTTTGCGTCCACGCTCGTTACGAGAACCTTCGCCTGCAACGCATCTTCAAGTGAGATTCCGATCTTTCCCTGTCCCGGAGGTGGGTTCGTGCGCGGGGCGACGGTCGAATTGATGATCTGATCGCCACGTTGGATGACGAAATCGACCGAGCCGTCGGTGTCTGAATTGACGGTGGCGATCAACTGGTCGGCGCTTGTGACTTTCTTGCCGTCGACGCTTAGAACTCGATCACCAGACACCCACCCCGCCTGCGCCGCCGGTGAGCCCGCGTTAACGTCGGAGATGTGGGTGAAGTTCTTGTTCTGGCCCTGTGCACCGACCAAAACGATCGTCAAAACGAAGGCAAGTAGCAGATTCATGATCGAACCGGCCGCGAAGAAGAACGTTCGCGCCAGCTTGCCCTTGGCGATCATGCTGTCCGGCGACATCGTTTTTCCGTCTTCGCCGAGCACGCGCACGAAGCCGCCGATCGGCAGCCAGTTGATCGAGTAGAGCACGCCACCGCGCCGGAAACCGGCGATACGCGGTGGAATGCCGATGCCGAATTCTTCGACGCGAATGCCAACCAGCTTGGCGGAGACGAAGTGCCCAATTTCGTGGATCAGAATGAGGATCGCGAGAATCGGGATGATGTAAAGCGCATCGCTCAAGTTTTGCCTCGATACCCCTATAGATCGTCCGCGGCGTGCGGTGCCAACGTCGCTGCCGTGATGTCGATCCTAATGGTACCGACCGTGCAAACGGCACGCCATCTCGAAGGACGAATGTCCGGGGTAGATAGTACTTTTGAACTTCGATGCTTCCTTATTCCCAACGGATGAGCAGATGCTCGAGGATCATTACCGCGACGTAGCCGGCGATGCCGACAAACGCCATGGTCAATGCGGCCGAAAAGACGATCGGCGCGCGGTACTCGGTGCGTCCAAGGTTCATCAGATAGCCAAGCCCGGCGTCGGCTGCTACGAATTCGCCCACCACTGCTCCGGCGACGGCCAGCGTCGTCGCCATGCGAATGCCTCCGAGCAGTGTGCGAAGTGCCAGCGGGAGTTCAACATGCCAGAAGACACGAAGTTCGGGGGCGCCGAGTCCACGTGCCGCCTTGATTAACTGGGGATCGACCTCGCGAAAGCCGACAATCGTGTTGATCAGAATCGGAAAGAAGACGATCAGCGCGCAGATAATCACCTTCGGCAGGAGACCGACGCCGAACCAGACGACCAACAACGGCGCGAACGCGATGACCGGCATCGCCTGCGACGCGGCGAGATAGGGCGCCAGCAGTTCATCCATCAGTTGCGAACGGGCGATCGGATAACCGAGCCCCACGCCGACGACGAGCGCTACGCCAAAGCCAAGTAACGCCTCGGTCAGCGTTGCCCTGGTGTGGTGCCAGATGACCCCGGCTCGCCAGAGATCGATCCAATTGTGAGCGACATCTGATGGCGATGGGAGCATGTACTCGGGGATACGATGGCTCATCCAGAGCAGCTGCCAGGCGAGCACCGCGATGATGATTCCGGCGACCGAGAGCCAGACCTGCCGGTTGCCGGCCAGCCGGACGAGCCAGTGGTGCGGCGCGTCACCCGGCTGTGTAGCGAGATTGATCGAGGCCGGCCGGTTTTCGGCCTGCGTGCGCGTATCCGGCCGGCTCGATGTTGGGTTCACCGCAGGTTATTTCGCCTGTTCTACGAATTGGTTCGTGTAACAGGTCGTTGGGTCGACCTCTTTGTCGATCACGTTGACCGATTTCAGAAAGTCGGTCGTTGTCTTCCAGGAATCTGGATTGGTCCACCCGGTCGGATGATCCGCGACGGGTTGCTGGTATTTCAGCGTTTCGTCCAGAATATCGCGCTGGGTCTGCTTGTCCTTGTCGGCGGTCAGTTCGGGCATCCGCTTAATGGTCGCGCCGAACGCTTCGTCCGGATTCTGGAGTTCTTCATTCATCGCCTTGACCGTGGCGTCGACAACCTTCTGTACGACGTCCGGATGATCCTTGATCATCGATTCGCTGGTGACGATGCCGGACGAGACGATCTGGACATAGTCATTGACCTGAACTGCGTTCGTCTCGATACCGATGTCCTTCGCGTTGACCGGCTCATTGCTCATGTAGGTCATGGCCGCGTCGACACGCTTCTGGCTCACTGCTTCGAGCTCGGTGAAACCAATGGTCGTGATCTTGACGTCATCCTTCGTCAGATGACCGGCCTGTAGCAGGGCGAGCAAACCGTAATAGGTCGAGCCGCTCAGCTGTGACACGCCGATGTTCATCCCTTTTAGATCGGCCGGCGTGTTGATCGTCTTTCCGCTGTTGGCAAGATAAATGAGGCCGACCGGATATTTGGTGAAGAGCTGCATCACCATTTGAACCGGTACGCCCGCCGCGCGTGCCGAGACGACGGTGTCACCAGTGCTCACACCGAAGTCGACGCCGCCGGTGCCGATTTGCGCCAGCAGATCGGGATTCGAGCCGTCCTTCACCGTTACATCCAGCCCGGCGTCCTTGTAATAGCCTTTTTCCGCCGCGAGGTAAATCGCCGCCGAATTCATGCTCGGTTTGAAACCGGTCGCGATCGTGACCTTGGAGAGATCACCGGACGATGAGCCGGTCGATGCGGACGGAGAAGCGTCTGCTGTCGCTTCCGGCGTCGCGGCCGTGCTGCTGCTGGTCGCTTCCGGCGAGGCGGCTGCGGGCGTCCCGGCGACCGGGGACGCGCCGGCGGGCGTGCTGCTATCGGCTGTCGTCGGCGTTTTGTCCGAGGGAAGCGTGGCTGAAGTTGACGAGCCACAGGCCGCCAGGACGATGCTCACACAGAGCAGTAACGCGATAAATATCGACTTGCGCATAAATTCCCTTCTCGTCCTTCGGGTCCGATCATCCGAGGAGACGGTCATCCGCGGCAGAATACCACAGTTGGACGAGCCGTTCGCAGGACAAGGTCGCGATCTCCGACCGGCCGGAAATGTTCGCTGTGCACCATCGCCTAAACGCAATATCACAGGACCGGGCCGTACGGGCACACATTCGAGCATGTTAGAATGACTCGGCCGTTTTTGCTCGCCTGCCTGCAATGCGGCCGGTGGTGCGTTTTTTCCCCAGCGCGGAAATCGAGAACGAGGAGGTTCGATTACGCCAATGCTGATCGGAATTCCAAAGGAGATCAAGGACAACGAGAACCGCGTTTCGACGACACCATCGGGCGTCGCCGAGTATGTTGGCCACGGTCATACCGTTCTGGTCGAACAGAATGCTGGCGGCGGTAGCGGCTTCAGTGATGATGAGTACGCCAAGGCAGGGGCGACGATCGTCGATACACACGAATCGGTCTTCGCGCAGGCTGAAATGATCGTTAAAGTGAAGGAGCCGATCGCGAGCGAGTACGGCCTGCTGCGGAAGGATCAGATTCTCTACACCTATCTGCATCTCGCGGCCGAGGAAAAGTTGACACACGCGCTGATGGATCGGGGCGTGGCGGCGATCGCCTACGAAACGGTACAACCGGCAGATCGTTCGCTCCCGTTGCTTGCGCCGATGAGCGAGGTCGCCGGTCGGATGTCGGCCCATGTCGGTGCGTACTACTTGATGAAGACAAAGGGCGGTCGAGGCTTGCTGCTTGGCGGAGTAGCGGGCGTTCCCCCGGCCAGCGTCGTCGTGGTTGGTGGTGGCATCGTCGGCACCAACGCGGCGCAGATCGCGCTCGGCATGGGTGCTGCCGTGACCGTCATCGATTTGAACGTTGACCGGCTTCGTTACCTTGACCATGTGCTGCATGGTCGCTTGACGACGCTTGCGTCGAACAGGGGCAGTATTGCCGCTGCCGTGCAAGATGCCGACCTGGTTATCGGTGCGGTGTTGATCCCGGGTGCGAAGGCGCCGAAATTGGTGACACGTCCGATGGTCGCTGCGATGCGTCCCGGCTCGGTGCTGGTGGACGTTGCCATCGATCAGGGTGGTTGCATCGAGACGATGAAACCGACCAGTCACACCGATCCGGTCTTCGTGGATGAGGGCGTCATCCATTACGGTGTGACGAACATGCCTGGGGCAGTCCCGCGAACCAGCACCATCGCGCTGAGCAATGTGACGCTGTCGTATGGACTGAAACTGGCCGACCTCGGCTTCGCCAAAGCGGTGTCGTCCGACCCGGCGCTGGCGAAGGGCGTCAACGTTTTTCGCGGTGCGATTACCTATCCGTCGGTTGCGGAAGCGTTCGGCATGGATCATACTCCGTTATCAGATCTGCTATAGTGTGACAGCTGGGTGTACGAACGTTTCGACGGAGATCGGAAGAGCGTCGTGTAGGGAAAGAGAGTAG
>ERZ778018.2525-NODE-2525-length-11537-cov-4.518028_pt1 | contig 11537 bp, 10 predicted proteins | sample MGYA00375748_ERZ778018 | MGnify/ENA primary metagenome ERZ778018 (study PRJEB29350, sample SAMN05509839) | bioreactor metagenome | biome: bioreactor; material: wastewater | place: South Africa: University of Cape Town | collected 2014-04-22 ... | reverse complement strand
CCGCCGACCGCCTCGACCGCACCCGTTACGCCGACGATCGCTAGGGATCAGGAAGTAGGCCGACGATGTACCGAGTCACCCGCGAAATCGAGTTTTGCTACGGCCACCGGCTCTTGAACTACGAGGGGAAATGCCGGCACCTGCACGGGCACAACGGCCGGGCCGTCGTCACGCTGGAAGGAGCGAGTCTGGACGACCAGGGGATGCTCGTGGATTTCGGCGAGATCAAGAGGAAGATCCAGCGCTGGATCGACGAGGAGATCGACCACAACATGCTGCTCTGCCGTGAGGATCCGCTGCTCCCCCTGCTCCGCGACCGGGGCGAGCGGGTGTTCGTGATGGACGCGAACCCGACCGCCGAGAACATCGCTCGACTGATCTACGAGCAAGGCCGAGACGCCGGCCTGCCGATCGCCGAGGTCACGCTCTGGGAGACGCCCAACTGCTTCGCCACGTACACCGGGGACGATCGCTGAGGATCTGGTCCCCGCGGGCGGAAGCATCGCGCTCCACGCTCAACCCAACGTCGATCGGCCGCTCGGGTGGATCAAATTGAAAATGGTCGGCCGGAAGGCGCGGGGACTTCTTCGACTGAATCCACCTTGGGCTTGGGGGCGGCGTGATCGTGGGTTTAATGACCGTGGCCGTCGCCGGCGCCGTGACCGTGGCCGTCGTCGACAGGCTTGACCGGGGGGGTGTACGTCGCCGGCGTGTAGGGATAGCGAATGTCGCTGGCCCACCACTCGTAGATTCTCGATCCCTCGGGAATCATGCCCTTGAAGACGACGCCCGCGAACTCTTTAGCCTCGTGTTCCGAGCTTGCGGGGCCGTCGATCTCGTAGACGGCCAGGATCAGGGGCGTATTGTCGCTGTCCTGGGTCTGGTATTCCACGTTTTTAAAGGCGATCTTCTGATCAGCGGACGACTTGAGCCGCTCGGACAAGAGCTTGAGCGGGGCCTTTTCCATCTCGGCCATCGCTTGCTCTTGCTTGCTGGAACCCTGAATCTGAGCCCAGTTCTCCTCGGCGGTGACCTGCTCTCGGGTGTTCGGAGGGAGTCCGAGCCAGTACAGCTCAAGCAGCGGCGCCTCCTTGAGACGCTCGCCGTAATGGACGGCGAACTTCTCGGCCTCGCGGCGGATCAGGTAGTCCTGGAGCGTCGTAATGGTGGCGATGGAGAGACCGAAGACCAACCCCAGCAACACGCCCACGCGGGCGATGGTCTGCCCGGTCAGAGCGTCGGGATAGCGCTGGATCGCGCGATCGGCCGAAACGCCCAGCACCACGGCCAGAATCGCGAACAGGTAGAAGAACGGATGGGCGAAGCTGAACATCGCCATCAGCCCGCAGACCACCGCGAGGAGGGCGCGGGTGCTGACGGCCCGATAGGTCGGGATTTCGTTTTCGATGACCGGCAGATTCGGTTTCAGGTCGGTCGTCGCCGGTGATGTCTCTTGATCGATCGCCACGAAGGAGCTCCTCGACGCACCTGATCCGGCGGAAATGAGTCGATATACGAGTGAGGGACGGAAGTTCCGGATCAAGGGTTCGCTTGGTCTATTCGAGGCTAATCACTGTCGCGCGCGGCGTCAAGGATCAGCGCGGGAGGAGCCCCCCCGAGGGCCACGGGCCCGCCGTCAAGAACCACGATGAGAACGCCAGGCCGACCCAGAACAGGCCGAGCGCCCAGCCGGTGACGTTCGTCCACGACCAGTCCCTGCCGGCCAGTCCCGAACGGACGCCGGCGACGAGCAGGGCGAGCATGATCAGCCCCATGGCGCGCTCGCCGAGCGGGGTGGCCCAGTTGGTCCATTTCAGGTTGCCGCTGAGTGCGCCGACCGCGTCGAAGATCCAGATCAAGAGCCCTCCGGTCAGCCAGACCAGCTCTCCGAGGTTGCCGCCGTTGCGCCCGGCCCGAGCCAAAATGATCGGCCCGACCAGGGCAAGGCAGCCCGCGATCGTCGCCAGCCCCGAAAGCAGTTCCACCGGCGGCCAGCTCAACCGCCCCTTGTGAACCAGCAGGGCGCACGCCCCGCCAAGCGCCGCGGCGACCAGCGCCGCGTTCAAAACGGCGTTGTCCGAGGTGGAAGTCGAGGAGGAAGAGGGACCGCCGCTCGCGCGTTTTGCACCCATGAGTTCGTCGTCGTCGCGGCTCGAGTTGAAGAATCAGAGACCCGGACGCGCGGACGGTTCGCGCGCCGAGGGTGGACGGCGGATCTCGATTCGATTCTTCTTTCGGCACGACGCGGCGGCGGACGACAGCATCCTCGGGGCGTGAGACCGCCGATTCCAGGACCGCGTCGTCCCCTCCGGCGCAATCAGTGCAAAACGGCGACGGCGTCGGCCGCCTCCGCGTCTCCCTCGTCGGCCGTCGAGGAAGGGGACGCCTGATCGTCGCGCGCGTCCGGCCCCTCGGACGTATCGTCGGCGACTTCCGCCCGGACCGGATTGAGCACCACGCGCTCCCCTTCCCGCAGGCCGTCGGCGACTTCAAGCAGGTGGTGAGTGGCCTGGCCGAGTTCGATCCTCCGTCGTTCCAGTCGGTCGTCCAGGGCGACGTAGCAGACGTCCTGCCCTGCTTCCTGGGTCACCGCCTCGATCGGCACGGTCAGGACGCTGGACCTCGGGGCGAGATGGATCTCGATCTCCGCGGTCAATCCCGGGTTGAGATCGGCCCGTGAGACTGAGTCGAGCTGGACGATGGCGGTGAAATAGCGAACGTCCGACCGCCAATCGTAGTCCGGGAGCGGAGAGACCTTCTTGACATGGCCCTCCAACCGCGCGTCCGGCGCGCCTTCCAGACGGACGTTCGCCTTCATGCCGGTCCGCACCTGATCGACGATCGATTCATGCAGATGGGTGACGACCTCCATGTCGCCGAGGTCGGGCAGGTAGAACAAGTCTTGCTTCTGCCGAACGGCCATGCCTTCCTCGATGACGATCCCCCGACGCGGATCATTGGCGTAGATTACGACGCCGTCGTGGGGCGCCCGGATCGTACACAACTCGACCTGACGCTCCAGCGTCTCGAGGCGGTCGAGTTGGCGTTTCAGGCGGCTGTCCTGGTAGTTCAGGACGGTCGTGTCGGCGAGCACCTTGCCCTCAAGCGTCCGGAGCGCCTTGGGAGCGACGTACTGCTCGAAGACCTTGAGCGCGCCCTTCTCCTGCGCCACCGCGAACAGGGCTTTCGCGTAATTCTGCTTCTCGGTGGCGACCTGGCTTTTCGGCGCGTAGCCCTTCTCTTCCATGCGCAGGGTCCAGTCGAGGCGGTCCTTGGTGCGCATCTCGTCGGACTCGGCCAGGGCGATCGCACGCTGGGAGTCCTTGAGCGTCTCCTTCAAGACCCCCTCGCGGTACTCGTGGATCGCGAGCTTGGCGACGTCCAAATTGAGCGCCGCCTGGTAGCGGTCGGACCGCGCCCGCTCGACGGTGATCTGCTGCTGCCGCAGCAACTCCTCGTAATCCGACGAATCCAATCGAGCGAGGACCTCTCCCTCCTTGACGATCGTGCCGCCGGGGATGACGTACAGGAGGGTCGACGCCCCCCCCGCCGCCAGCGTCTGCCCCTTGACGCCCATCGTGATGTTTTCCAGTTCGCACTCGATCACCGTCCGCTTGGCGCTTTGGAGTTCTCCATGGGCCGTCAGCGACCCGGCCAGGACGGTTCGACTCACCGGCGCGAACCGATACTTTTCGATCAGAGGCCGGGGCGTTCGCCAACGCCAACCCTTCGGGGGATTCGACGCGAGCTGAATCGTAGCGCCGACTGCGGCGACGATCGCGATCATCATCAGCGAAGACCGCAGCTTCTTGAGTGCGCGCATTTCGATCGAACTCCTAATCCATTCCCGTTTTTCGACCAGCCGCCGAAGGTCGCCGCGTGGCTACGTTTTCCTCGCGCGTCAGTTCGTCCGGCTCGGATGGCGACTCTCGTTGGGAAATCGTCTGGGGAAAAATGGGCGGGTTGAGAACGCCGGAGGCGGGTTGCGTTCTTCAAGAGCGCCAAGGCGAGGTCGTCAATCCGGTCGGAGCAAGCATGGTTCACGCCGAGTCGAAACGGCGGACGGCTCGACTCGCCGAATGCGGGGAAGGCGAAAACCACGTCCAGTCGCTACACTGTATCGGACCAGACGACCCGCACCAAGAGCATGGGCCGTCCTTCCAGGCGTGGTCATCTTCATCGACTTCGATTGTATAACATTTATTGCACGATCTCAAGTCGAGTTTCGGCCGGACGACGGCTGCAAGCTCTCAAGCGCGACCATCGATCGGCGACACTTGGTTTCGATCGGTCTTCACGGTCATAATACGTTGTATGAGACGGTTTGGGTTCGGTCCAGGGTTGGGAACGGGGCGTTGATGAAGTTGGAAAGCATGGTTCCGACGAGTGTTGCGATCGACGATCCGGCTCGGCCTGGGGGTCGGGTCAAGCCCGAGCTGCTCGCGCCGGCGGGGGATCGGAAGTGCGTCCGCGCGGCGGTGGCCAGCGGGGCCGACGCGGTTTACTTCGGTTTGAAGCACCACAACGCCCGAATCCGGGCGATGAACTTCGATGGGATCGACCTGGACGAGACGATGGCCTACCTCCACCGTTACGGGGTGAAGGGCTATGTCGCGCTCAATACGCTGATCTTTCCTCGCGAGCTTCCGGACGTCGAGGAGACGGTTCGCGAGCTGACCGCGGCGGGGGTCGACGCCGTCATCGTCCAGGACCTGGGCCTGGCCCGGTTGATCCGGGCGATCACGCCCGACCTGGAAATCCACGCTTCGACCCAGATGTCGATCACCAGCGAGGAAGGGGTCCGGCTCGCCGCCGAACTGGGCTGCTCGCGAGTGATTCTGGCTCGCGAGTTGTCGCTGAAGGACGTCGAGCGGGTCCAGGCCGAATCGACGCTGCCGGTCGAGGTCTTCGTCCACGGCGCGCTCTGCGTGGCCTATTCCGGGCAATGCCTGACCAGCGAGGCGCTCGGCGGTCGATCCGCCAACCGGGGCGAATGCGCCCAGGCCTGCCGGATGCCTTATGAAATCGTCTGCGACGGCGAGGACGTCGACCTGGGCAAGACGCAGTATCTGCTCAGCCCGCGGGATCTCGCCGCCTTCGATTTGATCCCCGGCCTGATCCGGGCGGGGGTGGCCAGTCTGAAGATCGAAGGGCGGCTCAAGTCGCCCGAGTACGTGGCCAACATCACCCGGCATTACCGCCAGGCCGTCGACGAGGCCTGGGCCGGTCGACCCGTCGCGTTCTCTCCACGCGAGGTCGAGGAGATGCAGCTCTCGTTCTCGCGAGGCTTCAGCCACGGCTTCCTCGACGGCGAGAACCACAAAATTCTGGTCCGCGGCGACTACGCCAAGAAGCGCGGGATCTTGCTCGGCGAGGTCGAGTCGGTCGGCCGGGCCGGCGTCCGAATGACGCTCGCGTCGCGCGTCAAGCCGGGGGACGGACTGGTCTTCGACGGCGACGACGCGGCCGGCGTTCCCGAGCAAGGCGGCCGGGTCTACGAGGTCGTCGCCGCTGACGGACGGCCGGACGAGTCGCCGGGGCGCGTCGAGTTGCGGTTCGGCCGGGACGCGATCGACTTGTTACGACTGCATCGCGGCCAGCGGGTCTGGAAGACCGACGACCCCGAGCTGACCGCCCGAATCCGCCGGAGCTTTGAAGATCCCAACGCCCGTCTGGTCGATCTCGACCTGAGCGTCCGGGCGGCCGTCGGCGAGCCGCTTCAGGTCCGGGCGCGCTCGGCCGCGGGCTTCTCGACGGCGGCGGCCAGTGAATCGCCGTTGGAGCCCGCGCGGACGACGGGCGCCGACGACGCGTTGCTCCGCGAGCAACTCGGCCGTCTCGGCGGTACGTCCTATCGGCTCCGCTCGCTCGAAACCGAGATCGAGGGCGCGCCGATGGTTCCCAAGAGCGTCCTCAACCAGGTCCGGCGCGACCTGTCCGCCCGGCTCGACGCGGCCTCGGCCGTCGCGCCGGCCCGCGCCATCGCCGCCGAGCCGGTTCTTCCGAAGCTCCTCGCGCCGATCCGCGCCGAACGCGACCGCCAGAGGCCCGACGCCGGCTCGCCGCGGTTGTCCGTTCTCTGCCGGCGGACCGATCAGATCGAGGCCGCCGCGGCGATGGGCGTTTCGACGATCTACGCCGACTATCAGAACATCAAGGAGTATCCCGACGCCGTCGCCGCGGCGCGTCGAGCCGGCGCGACGGTGTACGTGGCGACCCCTCGAATCGAGAAGCCGGCCGAGCGGAACCTGTTCAGGTATCTCGGAAAAGTCGGGGCCGACGGCGTCCTCGTCCGCAACGCGGGAGGGCTTTATTACTGCGCCGAGAACGAGATCCCGTTCGTGGCCGACTTCTCGCTCAACGCCGCCAATCCGCTGACGGTCGAGCTGGTTCAGTCCCGGGGCGCCCGGCGGGTGACGGCGTCGTACGACCTTAACGTCGACCAGCTTTTCGACCTGATCGCCGGCGTCCCCCCCGACTGGCTGGAGGTCGTGATCCATCAGCAGATCCCCATGTTCCACATGGAGCACTGCGTCTTCTGCGCGTTCTTGTCGCCCGGAACGGACCACACCAACTGCGGGCGGCCGTGCGACGTCCACGACGTCAAGCTCCGCGACCGGGTGGGCAAGGAGCACCCGCTCAAGGCCGACGTGGGCTGTCGCAACACGCTGTTCAACGCGGTCCCCCAGACCGCCGCAGAGTTCCTCCCTCGGCTCGTCGCGCACCGCGTCGGCAGTCTCCGGATCGAGTTCCTCGACGATTCTCCCCGAGCCGTCGAGCGGATCGTCGCCCTGTACCGCGAGACGATCGCCGGCCGGCGCGACGGCAAGACCCTCTGGCGCGAGCTGAAGGCGTCCAACCAGTACGGCGTCACCCGAGGTCCGCTGGCCCTGCTTTGATTTCCTCGACGATGAGAAGCCATGAGTCGTGATCGCGGAATCGTCTATTTGATCGGCGCGGGCCCCGGAGATCCCGGGTTGATGACGGTGCGAGGGGCCGATCGGCTGGCTCGGGCCGAGGTGGTCGTGTTCGACCATCTGGCGAACGACCGACTGCTCGACCTGGCGCCGGCTCGGGCGCTTCGGATCTTCGCGGGGAAGTCGGTCGGCCATTGCACGCTCGACCAGGACGCGATCAACCGGACGCTGGCCGAGCACGCGGAGGCCGGCAAGATCGTCGTCCGGCTCAAGGGGGGCGACCCTCTGGTCTTCGGCCGCGGCTCTGAGGAAGCGATCTTCCTCCGCAGCCGGGGCGTCGCGTTCGAGATCGTTCCGGGGGTGACGGCGGGAGTCGGGGCGACGGCCTATGCGGGAATCCCGGTCACTTGCCGGGGCGGTTCCTCGGCCGTCGCATTCGTAACCGGGCACGGCGACCCCGAGACGGCGTCCGGTCGGTCGCGGCTCGACTGGCCGGCGTTGGCCCGGTTCCCCGGCACGCTGGTCGTTTACATGGGCGTGACGCATCTCGAGTCCATCTGCCGCACGCTCATCCGCGAGGGTAAGGATCCGGCCACGCCCGCGGCGACCGTGGAATCCGGCTCGCTGCCGTCGCAGCGGGTCGTCTCGGCGACGCTGGGGACCATCTCCGAGCTGGCCCGCGCGAGCCGTCTCCACCCCCCCGCCCTCCTGGTCGTCGGCGAGGTCGTCGGCCGCCGCGAGGAACTGGCGTGGTTCGAGTCGCTCCCCCTGTCCGGCCAGCGGATCGTGGTGACGAGGCCCCGCGACGAGGGCGCTCGATCGTCGGACGCTCTTGAAGCGATGGGCGCGGAAGTCCTGCTCGCGCCGACGGTCGAAATCCGGCCGATCGAGGACGTGGGACCGCTCGACGGGGCGCTCGACCGAATCTCGGAATACGATTGGCTCGTCTTCACGTCGGTCAACGGGGTCCGGAGCTTCTTCGAACGCCTGTTCGAGCGCGGCAAGGATCTCCGAGCGCTCGGCGGCGTCAGGCTCGCCGCGATCGGGCCGGCCACGGCCGAGGCCCTCGACCGCTTCCATCTTCGGGCCGACCTGGTTCCGCCGTCGTTCCGGTCGGAGTCGCTGGCCGAGGCGCTGGCGGGGGTCGCGGCCGGCTCCCGGATCTTGCTGGCCCGGGCCGATCGCGGCCGGACGATCCTCCAGGACGAGGTGAGCCGGGTGGCGGAAGTCGAACAGGTGGCGGTCTATCAGAACGCCGACGTCGACCGGCTTCCCGATGCGCTCGTCGATCGGGTCGTCGAAGGTTCGGTCGACTGGATCACGCTTTCCAGCTCGGCGATCGCCGCGCGGCTGCACGCGCTCTTGCCCGAGCCCGCGCGGCGGCGGATCGGCCGCGAGGTGAAGCTCGCGTCGATCAGCCCGATCACGACGAAGGCCGCGGCCGACCTCGGCTGGACGGTCGCCGCCGAGGCCTCGGCCCACACCTGGGACGGCCTGATCGAGGCCCTGGTCCGGCAGGTCGCCGCCGAACGAGCCCCAGCCTGAAACCGACTCCCCGAACCGCTATTTCAATTCCATGATCGTCTCGATGCCCTGCCACATCAGGAACGCGGCGCCGAGGATGAAAAGTACGTCCATCGCGACGTACTGGCCGAAGATTCCGACCGCGAGATCGAGCAGGAAAACCAGCATGACGATCCCAGCGATTCCAATCGCTGAGTAGGTGATGACCTTCTCGGTCTCCATGACGCAAGGCTCCGCACGAGATAGGATACAGCTTTCAACGTCTACAACTTACCACACTTCTCGGGCGGAGCGAGCGTCAGGGACGCCTGGTTTTCCATCCCAGGGCCGGACGGCGGGGACGTCGGCCTCAACCGGGACGCACCGGAATCGTCCGGGGGGCCGCGGAACGGCGTCGAGGGAGACGGATCGTCAGGACGCCGTTGACCGTCTCGGCCCGCGCGGCGTCGAAGTCGACCTCGGTCGCCACCGGCACCTGGCGCAGGAACGAGCCGAACCGACGCTCGCGAACCTGAACCTGATCCTCGGGCCGGTCGTCAGGGGCCCTCGTCCCCCGGATGATCAGAAGACCGTCGGCGACCGACAACTCGACCTGGGACGCATCCACGCCGGGAAGCTCGACGACGACCACGGTCTCCTCGGGCGTCTCGTAGACGTCCACGGGCGGGATCCAGGGACGGTCGACGCCCGGCTCGCCGCGCTGCCCCGGTTCACGCTGAGGCCCCGGCTGGAGGTAGTCCTCGACGAATCGCTTGAACTCGGTTTGCAGCATATCGAAAGGGATTCTCCCCTCGCGCCGCCAGTGATCAGACCAATTCATCCTCGGCCTTCCCATTCGAGCGCCTCCAAAACGGAAGTGCAAACGTGCGTGGTCAACGACCGGCCGACATGATCAGCACGGTTTCGGATCGGGTTGCGACCGGGTATTGTCCGCCGGCGCTGGTCACGACTTGATTTCGATCCGACGGGCGCGGGCGCGGTCGGCCTTGGGGAGGAAGATCCGCAGCACGCCGTTCTTCAATTCGGCGGTGATCCGGTCGCGGTCGACCTCGTCGCTGAGGATGAACGACCGATGGAAATCGCCCACCGGATACTCCTGGTGGATCAGCCGCGCGGACTCCGAGGCCGGCGAGTCGAGCGTGGCGTAGAGGCTCAGGACGTTGTCCTCAAGCTGAATGTGGAGGTTGGACTCCGTCGCTCCCGGAAGGTCGGCTTCCAGGGTCAGGCCCTCGGGGCCGTCGTGGATGTCGACGGGAGGCGCGAACGCCGGGCGGGGCTCACGGGCGTTGACCTTCTGCGACGGCTCGCCGGACGCCGACGACGACGAGCCTACCGAGACGCGGATCGAGGGGTTGGGAACGTTCATGGCGGGGCTCCTTGGAATCGGTCGCCTCGTGGGTCAACCCTGTGACGAAACCGTGATGTGCCGGGGCTTCGCGGTCTCGGCCCGGGGCAGTCGAACCGTCAAAACTCCGTTGGCGAACTGCGCCGAGACCCGGCCCTCGTCGATCCGATCGGGCAAGGTGACGGTTCGCGCCCAACGCCCCATCACCCGTTCCTGGCGACGGTACGAGTCGTCGGTGACCCCCTCGACCCGCTTCCGCTCGCCCCGCAGCGAGAGGGTCTCGGACGTGACCGTCAGTTCCACCTCCTCGGCGCTCAGTCCAGGAAGCTGGGCGGAGAGGAGGAATCCCTCCTCGTCAACGTAGACGTTGATCGGCGGGAACTGCCGCACGTGACGCGCCGAGGGAAACGGATCGAGGCTCTCGAACAGTCGACCCATCTCGCGATGGAGCTCCTGAAACGGATTCCAACCCTCCTGCCAGTTTGAACCGTTCATGCAAGCTCGCCCCCAGAACATCGCCCACGCCATGAGATTCGTCCCACGGCTCTCTCACGCAGCGCCCGTGCCAGTCCACGTCCAGGATCGTCGACAGTCCGATTCGTAGGATGTTACTCATTGTAATTTAAGAGTTTGCAGTGATTGCCAGAACTGCGCGACCGCTCGGGGACGGCTTCGGAGCGTACGTCCTGTTATTCTAATATGGCAGCCGTGCATTCCTTGGACGCTGCCGAAAAGACAGCGTCGCCGAAATGGCAGTAAGGAGAGAGGGGGGGACGCGCGGTCACCAATTGACGAGGATGTCGGAAAACGTGGCCGTCGCGTCGCGGGGGGGCTGGATCGTGAGCCATTGAGGGCCGTTGCGCTCGGGCTGGTAGCGATGTTCGTCGATCATCATGTTCTCGCCGTCGACGCGCACCACCAAGCCGTGGGCGTCGCGGACGATGGAAATCTCGTGGGAAGTCGGAGGGTCGTCCGGCGGATCATCAGTCGAAGCGGTGAGCGGGTAGCCGGCGAGGCGGATCTGGGCCAGGGTGCTGGGGCTGGCGAACAACGTGGCGGTGAGCTGGAACGACGGCGGCAGGGCCAGGGGAAGCACGGCGGTCCCGCCGTTCGGGACCACGACGAACTGAGGGATGTGGAAGCTTGAGACCACGGGGTCGCCGGCCCGAGCCTGCTGCAAGAGGGCCGAGGGATCGAACGGGGCGAGCAACCGACAGGTTGAAAGGGCGATCGCGGTGGTCATGAGGATCGCGGGCATGGTGATCGTGAACCAGGTCGGGGGATGCTCCTCGACCCGGAACGGACAGTAAAGCAGCATGGCGACTCGCTGCAACAGCGGCGACTTGAACCCCCCTTTCCACCACCGGATCGCCGGGGCGCCGTCGTCGTCTTCCGAGGAAGCTCGGGACGTGGAGACGCCCGACGATCGGGCCGAGGCCAGTTCGACCAGCCAGCGCGCGTAGGCGGCCGAATCGCCGATCGGTCCGGCCGCCTTGCGGTCGGCGAGGAATTCCTGATCGATCCGGAGTTGTGATCGCAGCCACCAAAGCTGGGGGAGGAAGAACCAGACCGCCTGGGACAATCCGGCCAGCGCGCTGAACCAGACGTCCCCCCGGTCGGCGTGAGCCAACTCGTGAAGCAGGATCAGACGCAACGAGCCGGCGTCGACGTCGCCGTCGTCCAATCGCTTGGGGATCAGGACGCAAGGCTGGATGAGCCCGCCGAGCACCGGGCCACGGAGCCAGGCCGAG
>ERZ778018.2524-NODE-2524-length-11543-cov-5.731459_pt1 | contig 11543 bp, 8 predicted proteins | sample MGYA00375748_ERZ778018 | MGnify/ENA primary metagenome ERZ778018 (study PRJEB29350, sample SAMN05509839) | bioreactor metagenome | biome: bioreactor; material: wastewater | place: South Africa: University of Cape Town | collected 2014-04-22 ... | reverse complement strand
ATTCCGTTTGGACACATGACTCATCAGAGACAGCCGCTTCCTCGACACGGCTACCTCAACTGGTCGGACATGTTCAATCCTCGCCAGTTGCTAGTCCACGCGCAACTATTGAAGGCGATCGTGACTGTCGGCAGCTACGACTGGAAGACCCGCGAATTTGTGCTCGGTGCGTTCCAGCAATACCTCCGCAATCAAAGTCAGTTCACGCTGTGGAACGTGCAAGGTGACAAGCTTGAGCCACAGTTCGCAAACAACAATTTCCACCCCAAGTCCACTGTTGTCGAGAACTGCGTGTTTCCTATGCTGGGGCGCGGCAATTGGGCTGCCTGCGTGGAAGGGATTGTTGAGGGGCGCGAGTGGACGCTCGCTCCGTGGGAAGCTGTCAGCGTTGAAACGCTGAGGCGGCACGACACGGCGTTGGCCGAGCAGCTTACAGGCAAGAGCGAGAAGGTCTTTCCAGGCGATCCAGTTGGCGAAGTCGATGTGTTCCAAGGGTCATCCACCGATATCACCTACGCTCCGACGGCTAGCCTCGATCTGGTTATCACCGATCCGCCATTCGGCGGCCTGCTGCACTATTCGGAGCTCTCCGATTTCTTCTACGTCTGGCTGCGGCTCGTACTGAAGGACAAGTATCCCGACTATTTCCGAACCGACTATACACCCAAATCGTTAGAAGCGGTTGCCAACCGTGCACGCGAACCAGAAGATCCGGACGGCTTTTACCAGCGGCTGCTTACACAGTGTTGGCGTGAAGCCCATCGCGCGCTCAAGCCCAGTGGCCTTCTGGCCTTCACTTTCCATCACAGCGAAGATGCGCCGTGGGTATCAGTGCTCGAATCCTTGTTCGATGCTGGCTTCTTTCTCGAAGCAACCTATCCGATTCGTTCCGATGAAACGAAAGGCGAAGGGGAGTTTGGCTCGAAGACAATTGAGTACGACATTATCCATGTCTGCCGAAAGCGCACCGAAGAGCCGAAGCCCGTGAGTTGGGGCCGGATGCGGCGCGAGGTCTTGGCGGATGTCCGTCAGCTTCAAGCCATGTTGGAGAACCATGCCCGCGCCGGCCTGCCGGCGGCCGACCTTCAGGTCATTCGGCGGGGCAAGGCGCTGGAGTATTTCTCGCGCCACTACGGCAAAGTCTATGTGGATGAGGGTCGCGCTATCTCGGTGAAAGATGCCCTCGTCGGCATCAACCAACTGATCGATGAAGACGCGAACAAGGCGGCCGAACCGCCGCCAGTGACGGCGGAGCCGATCACCCGTCAATTCCTGCGAATCTTCGATGGCAAGTATGAGCTTGCCCGTGATCAGATGCAGAAGCTCCTGCGCGGCTCGGGCATCGCGCCCGATGAATTCACCAACCGCGGCTGGGCGAGCGAAGAGAAGAAGGTCTTCCATCTGGCCGATCCGCTCACTTTCGCCCGCGACTGGCAGGGTCGCCACAAGCGACGGCTGACGGCCGATTTGGATCAGGCGCTGGTGCTGGTCGGCGCCTGCTTTGACGGCAGCGGCATCAACGCCTCGGATACCCTCAAGAACGAAAACTTCAAACCGCACCCGGCCTTGAAGGGTCTGCTCGAATGGCTGGGCCGGCGTGGTGCGACACAGCAGGTACGGAATGCCGCCTCGAGGGCGCAGACGATCTACAACAACTGGGCCGAGAGCCATAAGGCCGAAGTGGCGCAGCTGTCACTGTTTCAGGAGGAATGAGCATGAAGCGAATGCTCGACAGCGTCTGGCAGCGGCGTGGCGTTAGCTGGGTTTGGGACGACGAAGCCCTGTCCGCCGTCGCCAAGCCTTCGGAGGTCTTCAGCCTGCGCCAGCTCATGCGCGCTGCCAGGGACTGGCCGGACGACCTGCCGAGCAATAGCGGGAATACGCTGGTTGTGGCCGGGCTCGATGCCTGCCTCGATCTCTTGGCTCCTACGGATGCGGATAGCTGGCTGGGCAACGAGCTGAAGTCGGCGATCCTCTCGTTCCAGGATGAGTATTCGGGAGAAGCCGCACTGATCTTCTGGTTGCCCAAAGGCGAACGCCGCTTCCACACGGACATGGCGACCGATGCCGTCCGGTGGCGATGTTCCGCTCCCTATGCGGATCAGCAGATTGAGTTCGGCCGCATTCTCTGGGGCGAGGCTCGTGAGTACCCACAGGAGATCGTCATGTCCGAAGGGGGCAAGCCGGTCGGCTTGTTCCATTTACGGATTACGTGAGACAGCTCGATGGCCGGTGTGACCTTCTCCCCAGGCGAGCGAATAACGCATCCTGAATTCGGTGCGGGCGTGGTGCTCGATGTGCTGCACGATGGTTATCTGCGCGCCTTCTTCAGCATCGGCGAAAGGCGCGTCCCGCTGGCCAACGTCCAGCGGGAGCTTTCCCGCACGGAGCGCATCCTGCGCTCGGTCGAAGGTACACCGGAACGCTTGCGCACCGTCTGGCTCTCCTACGAAGCCCATGCCCTGCCGGTGATGGAGAGCGCCTCAGCGCTCACGTCGGCGCGGATTGACCTGTTGCCGCACCAGGTCGTGCTGACGCACCGCATCGCCACCGCATCGCCACGACGTTTCCTGATCGCGGATGAAGTCGGCCTGGGCAAGACGATCGAGACGGCGCTCATTCTTCGGGAGCTTGCGAGCCGAGGCGAGCTCGCCCGCGCGTTGATGGTCGTCCCGGCGGGTTTAGTAAACAACTGGCACCGGGAACTCAACGAGGTCTTCAATCTCGATTTCGAGGTGTTCGGTTCGGAAGGCGACATCACGGACCGCAAGACCAATGCTTTCGCCAAGCACGACCGGCTAATCGCCAGCATCGACACGTTGAAGCGCCCGGCGCGTATCAAGCGGCTGCTCGAAGCACCGCGCTGGGACTTGGTGGTGTTCGACGAAGCTCACCACCTGACCGCCTACCGGACCGGCGGAAAGGTGCGCAAGACGGAGAACTACAAGCTTGCCGAAGCGCTCAAGGGGCACACGCGCGACCTCATCCTGCTGTCGGCGACGCCGCACCAGGGCAATCACTTCCAGTTCTGGATGCTCGTCCAGCTGCTCAATCCGACCCTCTTCGGCAGTCCGGAAGAGATGGTCGAGAACCGGCATCGCCTGAACACTGTCATGTTCCGCCGCACCAAGGCAGACGCTTGCCGTCCCGACGGCGAGCCCCTCTTCGCGCGCCGCTGGGTGCATACGGAGTCCTTCCTCATGTGCGATGAGGAACGGCGCTTCTACGAGAAGCTCCGGGAGTACCTTGAGGACGGCTTTGACCTGGCCAAGCGACAGGGCAATCAAGGCCGCGCACTCGGCTTCCTGATGGCTATTTTCCAGAAGATTGCCGCGTCAAGCTTCGCCGCGGTCCGCCGGACGCTGAAACGGCGAATGCTCATGCTCACTCTGCATGAAGCCCTGCTGCGCGACCGCGACCTCGACATCGAGGGGCGGGAGCGCCTGTACGATGAAGCCCGCGAGTTGATCCAGACCGAATGGGACCTCGGCCGCGACCCCATCGGTAGGACAGAGGTCGATCGCGTCATGGCGGATCTCAAGTACCGGCTGGCCAAGAAGCTCGACGAAGAGGCTCTCGAATTGGCCGCCGACCCTTACGGCAGCGAGTTTGCGTCATCGCACATAGAAGACGTAGCCTCGGCCGCGGTGGATCTCCACTTGCCGGAAGAACGGCTGCGGATAGCGGATTTGCTGTCGATGTTTCCGGAACGGCGAGAAACCAAAGTCCAGAAGCTGCTTGATGGTCTGGGGACGCTGTGGCGCCAGAACCCCAACGAAAAAATCGTCATCTTCGCGACCTATCTCGGCACCGTCGATTTACTCGCGCGGGAAATCGAACAGGTCTATCCGGGCCAGGGCGTTGTGGTTTTGCGCGGCGGCGATCATGGGGCCAAGGTCGCCGCGGAACGTCGCTTCAAGCTGAAGGACGGCCCACGCGTGCTTGTCTGCACTGCGGCCGGCCGCGAAGGCATCAATCTCCAGTTCGCTAGGATACTGTTCAATTTCGATCTGCCGTGGAACCCGATGGACATGGAACAGCGGATTGGACGCATTCACCGCTATGGCCAGGCACACACGGCACAAGTCTATAACTTGGTCCTGTCGGACACGATCGAGGGGCGCATCTATCTGCTCCTCGATGACAAGCTCACTGAGATCGCTCGAACGCTAGGAAAGGTCGATGATCAGGGAAATGTGGCCGAGGACCTTCGCTCGCAGATTCTGGGACAGCTCTCGGAGCGGCTGAACTACGATCGCCTCTATCAGGAAGCTCTCTCCGACCCTGAGTTGAAGCGAACCGCCGTTGAGCTGGAGGCTGCTCTATCCAATGCCCGTGAGGCGCGGGAGGTGGTCTTCGACCTCTTCCAGGATTTGGACGGCTTCAGCCTCGACGACTACAAGCCGTTCTCCGACATCTCGTCGAGCATGGACAGGTTGGTCGGTTTTCTGTCCGCGGCCGTAAGTAGCCGGAACCAACGGCTCACCAAGGTGAACGATGAGACCTACGAGCTTGTCGGCGCAGACGGCCGACAGAAGAAGCGGTTCACGCTCAACCGCGACATCGCTACCTCGAGCGACAACCTCGATCTTATGGGGCTGGACCATCCCCTCGTCCAAGAGGAGCTCGGCCGGTGGCGCAGTGTTGCACCGGAAAACCTCGGTGCCGCGGCGCAAGGGGGTGGAAGCGGAATTACGCTGTTGTCCTTCTGGCTGATCGAAATGTCAGTCGGAAATGGCGAAAGGCGCATTGCCGTTCAGCCTATAGCCGTCAACAAGGACGGCACGCGCGTTCCCGTCGTTGAGCGCCAAGCCGCACATTTCTTGCGGGCGGAGTCCAATCACCCCAAGCTATCTCAAGAGGAACGGATTTCGCTATTCGCTACATCTGTAGAACCAACCCTTCAACGGGATCTGAAGCATAAGGGCGGCGCTGCCGGTGACGGAAGCTATTCAGCGGAGTTGATCGGTTATGTTGAAATTGTTTGATGGATACGGCCGTGGGGTCGGGAATGATTTGTTGTTGGAAGACAATGACTCCTTCGCCTCTCTTGTCACGCAATGTGCGGGCATCGATGCGTCGGCCTCCTACGCAGCCAAATAAGAAACTGGGAGGATCGGGGGGATATGAGCGAAGTCGGAGAGGAGCGAAAATTCCAGTTTCTGCGGAACGGCGATGCCGAACCATCGGAACTCGACTGGAACAAGGGGATTGAGAGCGTCCGCCAGGCGATTTCCGAGGCCATGAACGCCAAGAATATCGCGTTCTTGCTCGGCGCCGGCTGTTCCTCCCTGATGAAGGACAAGAAAGAACTCGGCATTGCGACCATGGCGCCCTTGGCCAAGGAGTTTTGCGGAGAAACCCTCGATGCGCGCGCGGCGGGATTCTATGGCGATCCGCCGGTCGTCGGCGCTGCCCCTGCGCCGTGGCGGCTGACCAAGGCTGAACTCGACTATCTCGATGCGCTTGGGATCGACCTGGCGAAGGACTGCAGCCGCAATCTGGAACGCCTGATGGAGGTGCTGTTCGCGCAGCGGTTCGTGCTGCGCCAGAGCGAGAATCCCGATCTTCACCCCTTCCGCGCTATTCTCGGCGGCATCGTCAAGAAGGTCCAGGATTTCCTATGGACCCGTGTCACCCAAGGGGCTTTCGCCACGGAGGGCGATACTACCGTGCGCGACCTCTACGAGCGGTTCTACAAGAAGATGGTCCTGCGAGATCGGTCCTTGCCCCGGCCGTGGGTGTTCACGACCAACTACGATCATTTCAGCGAATTGGCGATGGATCGCCTCGGCATTCCCTATGCCAACGGCTTTTCCGGCGTGGTGGAACGTCGCTTCAACCCGGCGATCTTCCGCTATGCCCTGGCCGAGCAGCTCGACGTTGCCAGCCGCAAATGGACCGCTGTCGACGCCTTCGTCTATCTCTGCAAATTGCATGGTTCGGTCACTTGGACCGAGGATGATCATGGCCTGTTCCCGATTAAGGAGGTTTGGCCGCTCGAGTCCACGAACCAGATGCTGATCTATCCGACGCCGGCGAAGCAGAATTCTTCGCTCGGCTCGCCCTACGCGGACCTGTTCCGGGAATTTCAATCCCGGATCGTGCGCGAGCAGAGCGTTCTCATCACGGCAGGCTACGCCTTCAGTGATGAGCACCTGAACAACATCATCTACCAGGCGTTGACGATCCCGACGTTCCGTCTGGTGATCTTCGCGGCGCCGGATACGGCCGGTGAGATCGCCAAGCTGCGGGCGCTGCGCGACCCGCGCATTTGGATCATTGGAGGCGACGGTCCTGCCGAGGGAACGAGGGCGCACTACTTCGACATGATCGTCGAGCATTTCATGCCGCAGCGTCCCAGCGACAGGATCGACGATGCCGTTCGCAAGGTGTTGTCGGAGCTGGCGCCGAAAAGGGACGACGAGCTGAAGGATGGCGAGGCATGAGTCACGACGATCGCAAGCGCGCGATCGGCAAGGTGGTCGCGGTCGCGGCCGACCGCTTTGTCGTGGAGATGCACGTCGGAACCGACAACTTCACGGTCGTTGGCTTCGATGGCGTGCATTATGTGGCGCGGCTGGGATCGTTCCTGATGATTCCGTCGCAGTCGGAATATGTCGTGGTCGAGGTCGTCGGCCTGCGTGAGCGCGACGCGAGCACCCCGTCCGAGCGAGGAGACTTCGATCGGGCCGGCTCCTCGAAATATTTGGACGTGGTGCCGGTCGGCATGTTGCCGATGCGCGGCGGCGCGTTCCGTTTCGGTGTGTCCGTTTTCCCGTCTCTGTATGCGGACGCACTCTATGCACTGGATGGCGAACTCGATCGCATCTTTGAGACCGAAGCGGCCGTCGAGCCGTCAGTCGGCCCGGATGGTGGCGCCTGCGAACCCGAAGGGGCCACGCGCTACCGGGTGCTGCCGATCGGCAAATCGGTGGTGTTCGAGGACTACGACATCAAGGTCCGGTTGAATGAGTTTTTCGGCGGCCATGTCGCGGTCCTCGGCAATACCGGCAGCGGTAAATCCTGCACGGTCGCATCGGTCTTACAGTCCCTTTTCAGCAAGCCAAAAGAGCATCACGCCCGCGGCGCGACCTTCGTCGTCTTCGACGTCAATGGCGAGTATCACGCCGCTCTGGCTGCTTCCGCGAAAGAGGGCGCAATTGGGGTCGAGCGCGTCGTCCTCGACGGCACGGCGGCAGGCTTCCGTATGCCGCATTGGTTCCTTGAGATGGCAGAATGGGAACTGCTCTTGCAGGCCAGCGAGCGAACACAACTGCCGGTCCTTCGCACGGCGTTGGGTCTGACAAGTCTCTTTCACGCCAACACGCCAGAAGCTCTGGCGCTGCGCGAGCACTTTGTCGCCACCTGCATCATTGAGTGCTTTCGAGGGGCGGATGGCGACTCGCCCGTATCAAAATTTCAGCGTGTCGTCTCCCTTCTCCAGAAGTATCCGACAAACCACCTGAATATGGCGCTTCTGAACCGCTTTAATCCCAATTTTCAGTATGGAAATTTTTCGGGGAACAACCAATCGGCGTTTCTGGACGAAGTGAGAAAAAAGCTCCGGGAGGACGCGCCCTTACCAGCCTATAATCGGACACCATTCTCTTTTGATGAGCTGCACGAGTGTCTCGACTTCGCGATCCTCTACGAGGAGGCTCACGGAAATCGCCAAATCCGAGACTACTGCTCGTCCATGGTCACGCGGCTCAGATCCCTCCAGGAGAGAACAGAATATGCCTTTCTGCGTCACGAAGGAGCTGACGTTGACGCGGCCGTAAGCGATCTGGAGTTTTTGACCAACATCGTCGGTCTGCAGAGGGCGGCCGGAGAATCGTTCACCAAACGCAATCAAGTCATTATTATTGATCTCAATTCCGTCGAAGATGAAATCGTTGAGCTGGTCAGTGCGGTCATCGCACGCATGCTTTTTCGGTTTCTTCGCCGTGCGGAACCGAGAAACCGCTTCCCGATACACCTGCTGCTCGAAGAGGCTCATAGATATGTCGCCTCTACGCCGTCCCGCTTTTCCATCGACGCCACCAAGATTTTCGAGCGCATCGCCAAGGAAGGACGCAAATACGGCATGTTCGTGCTTCTGGCGTCTCAGCGCCCGAGCGAGCTGTCCAAGACGGTTCTCAGCCAGTGCTCCAACTTCCTGGTTCACCGAATCCAGAATCCCGACGATCTCTCCCAGATTCGCCAGATGACGCCGTTCATCTCAGAGTCGGTCCTGAAGCGGTTGCCGTCATTGCCACGGCAGCACGCGCTGGTGTTTGGAACGTCGGTCAATCTGCCGACGACCTTCAAGGTCAGGGAGGCATTCCCGCGGCCGCGGAGCGACGATACCGCCGTCGTTGATCTGTGGTTCCACGAAGAAGGTCGAGCCGCTGACATTCGCCTCGCGCCCCGACCGGCCGACGCCGCTGCTGCGGCGGCTGGAGGGGAGCCGATGGCGGTAAACGAAGCGCCGGGCGATGACATCTTCTGACCATCTGGAGACCCTGGCGCAGACACTGGAGGCCACGGGGGATTACCAGGTCATCCGGCGTCTCAAGCCGCGCCCTCGCATCATTCCGCCTCCCGGCACGCCGTTGCGCCTTGGCCTGGTGGTCGATGTGGAGACGACAGGGCTCGATCCTCAGCGCGACGAGATCATCGAACTCGCCATGACGCCATTCAACTACGGCTTGGATGGCACCGTTTTCAACGTGGGCGGCAGCTTCCAAGGGCTGCGCCAGCCGAGCGAGCCTATCGCCCCGGAAATCACCGCGATCACGGGCATCACCAACGAGATGGTGGCCGGCCAGATCATCGATTCCGCCGCAGTGGCCACATTCGCGGCGTCGGCTTCGCTCGTGATCGCGCACAACGCGGCGTTTGACCGCCGCTTCCTTGAACGATTCAGCGACATGTTCTCGACGAAGCCGTGGGCCTGCTCGCTCAGCCAGATCGATTGGGCGGCGGAGGGGTTCGAGGGCACAAAACTCGCCTATCTCGTTCAGGCTGCGGGTTTCTTCTACGACCGTCACCGCGCGATGCACGACTGTCTTGCTACCGTCGAGTTGCTGGCAATGCGGCTGCCCCAATCTGGCGTTACGGGGCTGAGCCGCCTCCTGGACGGCGCTCGTGCCATTTCCTGGCGCATCTGGGCGGAGAACTCGCCTTTCGACCTCAAGGATGTCCTCAAAGCGCGAGGATACCGTTGGAACGGCGATTCCGGCGCGCAGCCGCGCGCATGGTATATCGATGTTCCCGAAGCTCAGCGCGAGGCTGAGCTTCGGTTCTTGAGAACGGAAATCTATCGGTACGAGGCCGACCCTCCAGTTCGGCGGATCGATGCATATGATCGATTCTCAGATAGAATTTGACCTCGCTAGCTAAAGCGAAGCGAGGATGGATGGGCCTGACATGAACGTGGCCCCTCGAAACGAACTGCAACACGATTGTGCGTGAAACCTCGACCCGCATGAGCAAATCTGTGTGATCGATGACACGGTTGCCCAGAACGGTGGTGGACGATCAGAGGCCGCACATCCCCTCGCACTCATTGCCGAAAAGGTCGAGCTGACCGTGATCGGCGGCGGTCGACAGATCGGCAAGGTCGAGCGGCACACACGAGCGATGCAGGAACGCATCGCCACGGATGCCTCGAAGACCGGAACGCAGGGCGTGATCTACCTCAACGGCATCGGCCCACGCTTCGGCGTCGTGATCGCGCAAATCGCGCCAGCGGGCATTGTCGTGGAACGGGCAGCCGATGCACGCGCTCTTCGGCGGGATCGGATAGCCATGGCGGCGCAGCCACGCCATGCAATCCTGCCGGCACATGCGTCGCTCGATCAGGGGAAAGCGCTTGATCTGCCAGGCTTCGAAGCTCGGCTTCGCCCGGATGACCTCGTCCGTGCTGATGCCGATCCATTGCTCGACGACAGGGAAGGAGGGCGAGCGCTTACGGGCAAGCCCCGCGAGCTCGCGGACCTTGCGCCGGATCGGAACGATCTTGGACTCCGTCGTGCATTGCCGGCGGATCATGCCGATCGAGATGATGTCGGCCGCGCTGCGGCGTTCGCCGATCTCGATCAGCTCACCCTCATCATCCTCGCCGAGGACGGGAATGGGCGTACCGGCAGGCCTGACCGTGCGGGTGAACGCCGGAATCGATGCCCATCGACGGCCCTCGCCGGCGGCAAGAAGATGGTCGCGGATATTGCCAGCCGACACGACGTGCACGGGAAAGGGCAGGACATTTCCTGACATGAGCCAATCGAGGTGCTCGTAGACGGCGGCAGGCTCCCAGCCGGTATCGGCGAAAATCGCGCAATCCGGCATGGGGCCGATTTCGCCATGGGCTGCGAGCAGCGCCATTGTCGTCGATTGGACGCCGGCGCCGAGCGAGAGCACGCGCAAGCGGATCGGGGAGGGCGAAAGGTCTTCCCCAGAACCAGGCGGAACGTGAAACATTACGCTGCCTCCCGCTCTGCGGCTTCCGCCGGCTGGAGACCATGCAGGAACGCGGCGGCGCGCTGCGCGTGTGCGGCGGCCTGGAAGACCGCGCGCTTGTCGCCCTGCAGGACGGTGAGCCACGATTCCACGTAGCTTGCGTGGTCGGGCCGCGGTTCGAGCTCGGGCACGATGCCGAGGTCGGCGCAGATCAGCGCAGATCCGATTTCGGCGACGAGCTCCTCGCGCGCGCGTTCGCTGCGATCCTTCGCATAACGGCTGAGGTCGCGCCCCACGCGGCGCGAATCCGCCGTCCAATGGACATGCTCGTGGCTCAGCACCGCCACGTACGATGCAGCGTCGCGAAACGTTTCGAACGGCGGCATCTGGATGTGATCGGTTGACGGCGCGTAGAAGGCCCGCGCGCCGCCATGCCGGATCACCGAGCCGGTATTGGCGAAGAAGCGATCGGCATGATCGATCCGCTGGATCGGATCGATCGTCGGCGCCAGCTGCCGGTAGAAGTGGTCGGGCAGTCCGGCGATCTGCTCGACGTTGAAGACCGAATAGGTCTTCAGGAACGGGATGTCGCGCTCGACCTCGCCGCCATTGCCGTCGGTCTCCGTCCGGGTGAAACGGCTTGCATAGATGACGGTCGCACCTGACTCGCCCTTGCGGACATGAGCGTCGAGCTCGATTGCCTGCTTGAACGTCATCCAGGTCGGCGAGGGGAAACCGCGCGCGAGCGCTTCCGACCAGAGCAGCAGCACGTTCATGCCACTGTAAGGTTCGCCGTTGTGGCGCAGCGGCCGCGTGATGCGCCGTCCCGCGTGGCCGGCGCTCCATGGCTGGATCCAGGGCCGAACACCGTTTTCGAGATCCGCGACGATACGATCGGTGATGCGCGCGTAGATGTCGGCCCGTGAGCCTTCTTTCTTCTCAGTCATTTTCCTGAACCTCCGTTTGGAGGTCGCGCCCATCGCGACCCCGTTACGGCGGTCCCTCGCCAGGGAATTCAGGGGAGCGGCGCACCCTTGGGCCGCAACGAAGTGGAGGGCGGCGAAGCCGCTGCGCCGGACGCCGACCCTGGCAGGACC
>ERZ778018.2521-NODE-2521-length-11555-cov-4.698522_pt1 | contig 11555 bp, 8 predicted proteins | sample MGYA00375748_ERZ778018 | MGnify/ENA primary metagenome ERZ778018 (study PRJEB29350, sample SAMN05509839) | bioreactor metagenome | biome: bioreactor; material: wastewater | place: South Africa: University of Cape Town | collected 2014-04-22 ... | reverse complement strand
GACGGGCGAGCGCGAACTGCCCCGCCGCCATCAAAATCCCGCCGATGAAAATCGCCTTCCGCTGCCCCAGATAGAGGTCGGCCAGCCGGCCGCCGAGCAGCGGAGTCAGGTAGACCAACCCGGTGTAGATCGCATAAACGTTCAGCGCGCCTTCGTCCGAGTAACCCATCGCCTTGGTCAGATACAAGACCAGAAGCGCCCGCATCCCGTAATAACTGAACCGCTCCCACATCTCGGTCGTGAACAGCGCGTAGAGCCCGGGAGGATGCGGTTCGAGCCTGTCGGGCGGCGTGGATTCCAACGTCTGCGACATAAGCTTGGGTTCCTGGTCCGAATTCCTTGTGGGCGACGTGAGCCCGAGGCGCGAAACGAGCGTTTCCCCGTCGATCGCCTCGCTTGCGCGTGGGCTGGTGATCGGACACAGACTAATCGAAGCTGGACGGAAACCCAAGGGCCTATGCGTCTACGGGCGCGCGCGGGCGCGGCGGTCGTCGATCAGCCATTCCAGGATCTGGTGCATCGAGACGACGGGGCCGGGATCGTCGAAGAGCAGGGGGGCGCGGATCAATTCGGCGTGGTTGGCGTGGAGCACGACGGGCTCGGGCGCGCCGGCGAGCCGGGTCCGGTCCAGGGCGACGCAGCCGTCTCCCAGGCCGTCGGTCAGCTCGTCGAGCACCGGGCCGAGTTCGCCGGTCGCCAGCCTCGTCAGCGAGCCGAACACCCCCAGGTTGCGCGAGACCGTCTCCAACTGGTCGTCGACCTTCTTGCGGGCGTCCTCGGTCAGCACGCCCCGGTCGCCGGCCAGGATGTGATAGGCCACGTCGGGGTTGCGCGGTCTGCCGTTGATCCGCTTGAGGAACGCGCTTCCCGGCAGAAGATCCTTGGCGGATTCGCTGACCCCCTCGGAAAGCTCGGCGAGCGCCTGGGCCGTCCGCTTCCCCTGGACGGCTCGCATGCCGGAGATCATCTGCAAGACCGGCTGGAGCCGGGCGATGTGGGCGCCCTTGTTGACCGGCGCGATCAGGACCAGCGAGTCGACGTCGCCGGCGCCGCGACCCGCGCCCTCGACGTAGGTTCGGGCGACCAGCGCGCCCATCGAGTGAGCCAGGATCGTCCAGGGGCGGGTCTCCCCCGCCTCCTTGCGGAACGCCAGCCAGTCGGCCTGGAACTGGGCGCACGAGTCGTCGAGCTTCTGGTTGAACGCGTAGTCGTAGACCACGATCCCGTAGCCGGCCTCTTCAAGCGGCGGGATCGTGTAGACGAAGCCCCCCGACGACGAGTTGACGCCGTGGACCATGCAGATCGTGGGACGGTCGGGGTCGTTGGGGCGGTACGAATCACGGGCGCGCATCAGGTGCCGTTGCTGTCGCCGCGCGGCCTCCTCGGTCCGGGCCGCAAGCCGTTCCAGACGCGCCTTCAACCGCGTCCGGCCGTCCCCTTCGATCAGGGTCGCGGGGACGACGAAGACGACGGATTCGGGACCGACCTCGATTGCGACCTCGTCCCCCAGCGCATCGGCCAGGAGCGATCGGCCCAGGGCCCCTTGAAGCCCGCGCACGGGGACGGTCACATTGGCCGGAGGGGGCTCGACCGCCTGGTTCGCGGCCCCGGCCAACGCCTTGACGACCTCGGAGACCGCCAGGCCGCCGGCGTCGTCGAGCGCCACCTCGACCCGACGCTCGGCGGCCTCGAACGCCCCGAACATCATCAACATCAGACTCGTCGAAAAAATCGTCATGGTCGCATCCGTCGGAATCAGGCCGGTCGAGTGGTCGAGGCGACCGCTCGGGACTCCCACTATGCTATCAAAATCAGGAATCCGGAGGGTTGCAAGGCCGGGACGAACCGCCCTGGGCAGGTTGGGCGAAAGGCCGTATATTCCCCCACGAATTCCGCCCCGGTCCATGTCCAGGTCATCGGAGCCGATCAAGGATGATTTCCTACGCTCAGAATTGCGAGGACGTTCTACTCCGTCGCGCGTTCCCCGATTTGCGGGGGGGCTTCTACATCGACGTCGGAGCGAACGATCCGTTCGTCGATTCGGTGACGAAGCATTTCTCGCTGGAGGGCTGGCGGGGGATCAACGTCGAGCCCCAGGTCGAGCTCTATCAGAAGATCTGCGAGGACCGACCCAACGACGTCAACTTGAACGTCGGCGTCTCCGACCGCGCCTCGACGATCGAGTTCATGCAGTGTCTGTCGAACTCCGGGCTCTCCACGTTCTGTCCCAAGGTCGCCGAGGAGCGGGCGCTGACGGGGCTGGAATACGCCAGGCGGACCATTCCCGTCATGACGCTGGCCGAGATCTGCGAGGCCCACGTCAAGGGACCGATCGACTTCCTCTCCATCGACGTCGAGGGCTTCGAGCGCGAGGTGATCATCGGCAACGACTGGAACCGCTGGCGGCCCCGGATCGTCGTGGTCGAGGCGACCCGGCCCGAGCGCTGGGAACCCTTGCTGCACGCCGCGAACTACCTCTCGGCGACGTTCGACGGCATCAACCTGTTCTACGTCCGCGGCGAGGAACCCGAACTGCTCAAGGCGGTCAAGGCGCCCGTCCACGTCCTCGACGATTACATCCGCCGACCGATGCACGAGTACGTGACCGCGATTCGAGCCGATTCGACCAACGTCCGAGCCTACGCCGCTCAGTTGGAAGCCGAACTCGCACGGGTCCGGGCCGCGGCGGAATGCTCGGAACGCGCGCTCGCCGAGGCGCGGCGGTCGCTGTCGCTGAACAGCGCTCTCGGCCCCAACGCCCTGAAGATCGCCCACCGACTCCACAACCTGTCGATCAAGCATCCAAAGCTCGCTCGGTCGTTCCGTCGGGTCGCGGGATTGGGCTGAGCGGAAAGAGCCTGAGACCGCCGGTCGCTACTTGACGGAGCATCCTCGTGCAAGGAGCTTGGAGCGAACCGTTTTCGCCGTAAGTCCGCGCTTCAGAGACGTCCACGATGGAAAGTCCGGCCAGTGAAGACTCTGAGGCGGCGGCCGCTTCGAGATCCGCGTACCGCGCCGGACTGGTGGCGGCGGTGGGGGTCGTCGGGGTGTTAGCCGTGCACCATCCGATGATCCTCTCGGGGTTTCGTCGGATCCAGACCGACATGGGGGACACGCGGCTTCTCAACTACATCCTGGAGCACGGATGGCTCTGGATCTCGCGGGCCCCGCTCCACGAGCGTCTCTGGGACGCGCCGTTCTTCCATCCGGTCCCGAACGTGATGGCGTTCTCGGACTGCATGTTCAGCTACGGGCCGTTTTATTGGCCGTACCGCGCGGCCGGCCTCGCGCCCGATACGGCGTTCGGCGTCTGGATGGCGACGATGACCGCGTTGAATTACGCGACGGGCGTACTCCTGTTCCGCAAAGGCCTGGGTTTCGGCGCGCCGGCGACCGCGGCGGCGGCCGGCCTGATCGCGTTCGGCGCGCCGAGGGTGAATCAGCTCCACCACCCGCAGCTCCTGCCGTTCTTCTACCTCCTCTTCGCCCTCCATGCGCTCTGCCGGATCGCCCGAGACCATTCCGTCGGCGCCATCGAGCGGGCCTCATGGTGGGTGGTCTTCGGGTTGTCGGTCGCGGCCCAGTTCTACGGCGGCTACTACCTGGGCTGGTTCTTCGGCGTCGGGCTGGCGGTCGCGACGGCCGCGGCGTCGATCCTCCCCTCGACCCGAGGGCGGGTCGCGGCCCTGGCGCGACGCGACTGGTGGGCCGCCGTCCTGGGGGCGACGGTCGCCGCGGTCGCCCTGCTCCCGTTTTTCGCGCATTACCTGCCGGTGGCCCGTGAACTCGGTCGAGACTTCGGCGACCTGCAGAAGTTCACCCAACCGACGGCCTGGGCGTGGTGGAACGCCGGATCAGCCAACTGGTGGTGGGGCTGGATCGATCGCCGCTGGCCGGTTGGGACGTTGTACCCCGAAGAACTCCGACTGGGCCTCGGCTTCGCGACGACCGGGGCGTGCGGGCTCGGCATCTATCTCGGCCGTCGCAATCCCCTCGTCAGGGCGGCCTTCGCGGCGACGCTGTTCGGGGTGACGGCCATGACGTTCCCAGCGGCCTTCCTTGGTGCGTCGGCGGCGTGCTTCGCCCTGGCGAGCCTCGTTCGCGAGCCGGACTGGGCCGGATTCGACACGGTTGCATTCGCTCTCACAACGGTCGTCCTGCTCGTCGCTCCGACCGACAACCATGTCGCCCTCTCCCTGACCTTCGCGATGATCGCGTTCTGCGTGCTCCGGATCTGGAACCAGCGAGGGCGAACGAGTGGCTGGGGGGCGCCGGGGGCTGCGCTGGTCGCGCTCAGTCTCCATTCGCTGCCGATGGACTCGGCCCTGTTGCTGGCCGGGTTCTTCGCGCCGGCCGGTGTATCTGCGGCGTACTTCGCACCGAGTCGTAGGCCCGAAGTCGTTCTCGGAGCCCTAAGCCTCTGGCTCGCCGCGACGGCCTGGCTGTCGGTCGAAAACGCCCCCTGGGTTTTCATCATGGCGGCGATTGGGACGGTTCTCGGCTGGTCGGTCGCCGGGACGAGCCGGTTCCGAGTCAGCCCCGTCAAGCGATCGGCGATCATCGGGATCGCGTTGCTGCCTGTAAGCATGCATTTCGGCGCCGGTTCACTCTGGCTTCTCGTCTCCCCCTGGATCCCGGGCTCGGGAGCCATCCGCATACCCTCGCGCATGGTCCTGTTGCTTCTCGTGCCGGCGGCGCTTGGACTGGCGTCGCTGATCGAGCGGCTCGACCACGGCCGCCGGGCCGCGGCGGCCTGGTGCCTTGCCATGGTCTGCCTTGCGGAGCAGACCGGGACGACCGAGACGTTCGACCGCGACGCGAGCCGCCGCCAGATCGCCAAGCTCGCCCGTCAGGTCGACCGCCGCGCCGGGGCGTTCTACTACCGCTCCCAGATCAGCACGGACGTTCACTACTATCTTCAGTTGGACGCAATGTGGGCGGCGTTGGAAAGTGGCGTTCCGACGATCAACGGCATCTCCGGCTGCGCCCCGACGGGATGGAAGAACCTGGATGAGGCCGGCGCGCCCGGCCGGCGGACGATCGCACAAGCCATTCACGCTTGGTGCGATGACCACGGCCTCCGCCGCGGCGACGTCCAGTACATCGGCCCCCAAGCTCACGGGGCGGACGCTCGATGAGTGAGCGAATCCCCGTTGAAGCAGGTCGCCTCCCAATCCTGGGTCCGATAATGGGCCTTATGTTCGCTTCAGGGGGCGGGAAAGCTTCGCCGCCGGATACAATCCCCTGAAGCCGCCGACTCGCTCCAATCCTCGTTGAGACCCGCATCATGCTTTATCAGAAGAACCTGGACCTTCAGACGCGCCGTCGCGGGACGGTTGAGATCACCGACGAGGTCGGACGGATCGTCCGGGACTCGGGCGTCCAGTCAGGGCTTTGCAACGTGTTCCTCCGGCATACGAGCGCGTCGCTGATCGTCTGCGAGAACGCCGACCCGAGCGTCCGCGAGGACCTCGAACGATTCGCCGCGCGGCTGGCCCCGGACGGCGACCCGTTGTTCGGTCACACTCTTGAAGGACCGGACGACATGCCGGCGCACATCCGGTCGATCCTCACCCAGGCCGCGCTCACCATCCCGATCGTCCAGGGCGCGCTGGCGCTGGGGACCTGGCAAGGCGTCTACCTCTGGGAGCACCGGGTTCGTCCCCACCGACGATCGATGATCGTGACCGTCATGGGCGAAGGCTGAACGATCAGTCTGCATGCACGCGCGGCGCGGAAACGAATTCACCCCTCCGGCCATCCCCAGATGGCCGGAGGGGTGAATCTCGACTGATCCGATCGACTCGGATCAGGGCTCCTCGCTGTACGTTGCGGCCTGCGATCAGGCCGACTTGGCTTTCCAGGTCGTCCAGTCCGGGAGGGCCGGCTGATCGTAGCTGACGGTGATCGGCGCGGGTTGCGACGTCGTCGTGGCGACAGGCTTGGCGGCTTGAACGCTCAACGTTCCGACGACAGGGCCTTTCCAGTCGCTGGGGGCGAAGAACGCGACGTTTGCGTTTGAGTTTGAAGAGGCCGCCGGAGCCGCGGTCGGCGTCGAGGGCGTCGGCGTCGGCGTCGGGACGGCCGTCGAGACGGCGACGGCGGCGGTCCTCATGGGAGCCGCGGCGGTCTGGACGACCGGGGCTGGGGTCGGGGTCGCGGCGGGGGTCGACGGGACGAGCGAACGGCCGTTCCAGGGGTTGCTCAGGACGAAGTCCTGCTGGACGTTGACCGTGCCGACGTTCACGTTCACGTCCTGGATGACGACGTTGTTCTGGCTGGCGGTGACCTTGTACGGGCCGGGGGCGAGGGGCAACTCGTAGCCGCCGGAGTCCCAGGTGGTCGTGGAGGCGGTCGAGCCGTCGTTGAGGTTGAGGGCGTCGATCCGGACGTTCCCCGCCCCTTCCCCGGGCGTGTAGAACTGCGAGGAGTCGCTGTCGGTGTAAGCGACGCCGACGAGCTTGGCCTGGGCGTTCGACTGGGCGCCGAAGTCCTGGGTCACGACCACCGGGCCGATCTTGCCGCTGGCGAGTCGGCCGCCGGTGTTCACCAGGCCGATGCCCACCTCGCGGAACGAGTCGCCGTCCGAGACGCCGGGCTGAAGCAGGTTCCGCCGATGGCCCGCGTCGGACACCCCCCAATCGTAGAGGAACGCCTGCATGGCGTTGTCGACGCTGCCGGCGTAGGCGTAGGCGTTCTCGCCGGTCGACGACGCCTTGTCGTACCCGGCGGCGGCGATCCGGTCGTCGGCCGAGGAGCCGTCGGAGCCGGTGTGCGACTGGTAGTTGTTGTCGACCATGTCCTGGCTGTGGCTCTGGGCCGCCGCGGCGAGCTTGCCGTTCCAGGCGACCGGCGGCAGCGGCCTGCTGCTGGCGATCGTCTGCTTCACCGCGTTGACGTCGACGTTGTAATGCTTCAGCGTGTTGCTGACTTCCGGCGTCACGTTGTCCGAGACCCACTGGGCCGCGGCCTTCGGATTGGTGCGAGCCATGTTGATCAGTTGAAGCATGTACTGGGCCTGGCTGCTCGGGCCGCCCGACGAAAGCATCTGACGGTCTTCAAGATTCTCGAAACGGAGCGATCGTCGTGACGTCGGCCGAGCCATAGCAACCTCCCTGTGTATCGCAAGCGACCGGGCTAAAAAAAGCCGGGCCGGTGTTCGGCGATCTTCCGTGTCCGCCCCACCCGCTGCGTCGATCGATCCTGACGACTTTAAGAAAAATTCTCGCCGTATCGGTCGTCCTCGATCGTCTCGACGCCGGGTGGATAAAGCAGCCGACGTGCCAAACCCGGATCGAACGTCGCTCCGCCTTCGATTTGAAGCTGTAAACCCCAGATTCGCAGAGGGTTAAAAATTCGTCCTGGCGACCGCCTCCGGCTCCGTCGCGGCACTGGATCGCGAATCTCTGCAAAAGTGCCGCCGCCATTGTCAAGACGAATTTACAAAGGGTCCGTTTTTACAAGCTGGCGGGGCGTCGTGATTCGTCGAAAGTTTCGCTAAAGGTTCAAGTTACATCGACCGACGATCGGCCGTTCCGGGGCGATGCGACGCGGTTGAAACGGCTGTGGCGGTCCTGCCGCTTGTGGGTCTTGGGGATTCCGATTAGCTTTAAAGTGAGCGCCCGGTCGACTGATCGGGTCGGGTTTCAGCACTGCGGAGCCGTCGCATCATGATCACCGTCGAAGCAGCACTTTCCAGGGTCCAGGACGCTTCGCGAACCGGGGAGCTCGCCCCCTCGTCGGCCCGGGAGATCGCCCGGTGGTTGACCGAGCCGCCGTTCGGCCAGTACCGGGCCGCGGTGCTCAAGGACGTCGAGGACGGCCGCTGGAAGCAGCTCGACGACGCGTTCTACGCCGTGCTCGAATTCGGCACCGGCGGCCGAAGGGGCGTCATGTACCCGGTGGGGACCAACGTCCTCAACAGCAGGACCATCGCCGAGAGCGCCCGGGGGCTGGCCGACTACATCAACGGCAAGAAGGCCCCCGGAACGACCTGCTCGTGCGTGATCGCCCGCGACACCCGCCACAACTCCCCCGAGTTCGCCGAGCTTTGCGCCCGGGTGCTGGCGGCGGCCGGCGTGAAGGTCCACCTGTTCGACCAACCCCGGTCGACCCCTTTGCTCTCGTTCGCCGTTCGGCATCTGGGCTGCGATGCGGGAATCATGATCACGGCGTCGCACAATCCGCCGTCGGACAACGGCTTCAAGTGCTACGCGGCGACCGGCGGCCAGGTCGTTCCGCCGGACGACTCGGGGATCATCGAGTGCGTCAAGGGGGCCTCGGACCGCGAGATCCCGGAGAAAAGCCTGGACGAAGGACGCAAGGACGGCTCGATCGCGACGGCCGGCGCCGACGTCGATCGGGCGTACATCGAGGCCGTCGTCAGCGAGTCGGTCAGCCACGCCCGGGGGATCTCGATCGTCTACACGCCGTTGCACGGCGTCGGCGAGACCTCGGTCGCCGCGGCGCTCCTGGCCGACGGCTTCGCCGAGGTCAACATCCTGGCCTCCCAGCGCTCTCCAGACGGCGACTTCCCCAACGTGCCGGGGCACGTCTCCAACCCCGAAAACCCGGCGACGCTCCAAGCGGCGATCGCCGAAGCCAAGGCGACCGGCGCGGACCTCGTCCTCGCCAGTGACCCCGACGCCGACCGGATCGGCGTGGGAGTCCCCGTCACCGGAGACCCCAAGGGGGACTGGACGACGCTCGACGGCAACCAGATCGGCGTCTTGCTCGCCGCGTTCGTCATGAAGCAGTACGCCGACCTCCACAAGCTCCGGCCCGACCATTACCTCGTCACGACCCTGGTCTCAACCCAGATGGCCCGGGCGCTCGCCCTCCGCGAAGGCGTCCGCATGGAGGACGACCTGCTCGTCGGCTTCAAGTGGATCGCCCAGCGGATCGACCGCGAGGGGCCCGTCGGCTTCCTGTTCGGCTTCGAGGAGTCGCACGGCTATCTGATGGGGACGTACGCCCGCGACAAGGACGCCTCGATCGCCTCGATGCTCTTCGCCGAACTGGCGGCGACGGTCAAGGACCGCAAGCAGACCGTCGTCGAATACCTGGACGACCTCTACATCGACGTCGGCCACTACGGCGAGCGGCTGATCAACAAGACCTACAAGGGGCGCGAAGGGCTGGACACGATCAAGGCGCTGATGAAGGCGTTTCGGACCAGCCCGCCGAAGACCATCGCCGGGCTCGCCGTGACCGAGGTGCTCGACTACGGCGCCCACGAGGTCCGCGACCTCCGCCAGCCCGGCAAGTCGACCCCCCTGCCCGAGCCGTCCGGCGACGTCCTGATCTTCCACACCGAGCGCGAGGGGGTCCGGTTCGCCGCCCGCCCCTCGGGGACCGAGCCCAAAATCAAGTTCTATCTGTTCGCCCGCAGCCACGTCGACGGCCCCGACTCCCTCGCCGAAGCCAAGCGCGAGACCGCCCGCCGCCTTGACCAGATGGCCGCCGACGTCGAACAATACGTTGCGGGAGTCGTCTGATTCGCACGTCGCGCGTCGGATCGATCGCGATCGGCCAGGTATCCATCAGATAACGGGGAGGCGGCCATGCCCGGACGCTCGGCGGGAGGCGCGAAGCTCGACCTGCGGCTGTCGCCGGAAGAAGAAACGAGGCTCAATGCGGCGGCGCTGGCCGCCCATCGTTCCGTGACCGAATTCGTCCTGGAGAGCGCGATGCAACGGGCGGACGAAACGCTCGCCGGCCGCACGAGATTCGGGCTCGACGCCGACCGATGGCGGGCGTTCTTGAGTGCGCTCGACGCCCCTCCCCGCGACCTCCCGCGTTTGGCCCGATTGTTTCAGGAAGACGGTCCCCTTGACGACGGATCGAGAGAGTGAACGAACCGCCGCGGGTCGAGAAGCTGAGCCCCGACCACGATCTCGACGGATTCGATTGCGGCTCGGAGGAACTGAACCGGTTTCTCGTCCGGTTCGCCGTCGCCAGTCAGCGAGCGGGGGCCGCTCAGACCTATGTCGCGGTCTCCGGCTCTTCGATCGTCGGTTACTATTCGCTCGCCGTCGGCGAGGTCGCTTACCAGGGCGCCCCCGACCGACTGAGCAAGGGGCTCGCCCGGCATCCGATCCCGATCATGCTCCTCGCCCGCCTTGCCGTGAGTTCGACCTGGCAGGGGCGCGGCCTCGGGGCGGGGCTGCTCAAGGACGCCATGCGCCGGACGCTTCAGGCGGCCGACATCGCCGGGATACGCGCCTTCGCGGTCCATGCGAAGGACGAGCGCGCCCGCGACTTCTACTCGCATTTCGGGTTCGTCCCGTCTCCGACCGACCCGATGCACCTTTATCTTCTGATCAAGGACGTCAAGCGGGCCGCCGGTGGCTGAGTAGGCTCGGGCCCGGCGCCCGCCGCCTTGTTCGGATGACCGCCGGCATCGGACGATTCGCCGGGAGGTTCGCTCGGAATGAAACCGACAGCACGCCGCGCATACAACAAAACAAAGCGCATCGAGTAGCACCCACGAAGCCGACGGAGTCGCGGAGCCGCCATGTCTGAATCCGAGGCCGAAAGCGCGATCGCCCCGGGCGAAAAGGTGAAAACCTTCCCGACGACCCCCGGCGTCTACCTGATGAAGGACGCCCAGGGGCGGGTGATCTACATCGGCAAGGCCAAGAACCTCCGCGCCCGCGCCGGGTCGTACTTCCACAAGACGGCCGCGCGCGACCGGCGGATCTGCGACTGGATCGGCGAGGTGGCCGACGTCGACCACCTGCCGGCCGACTCCGAGGTCGACGCCCTGCTGATGGAGGCGCGGCTGGTCAAGGACGTCCAGCCCAAGCATAATCGCGACCTCAAGGACGACAAGAGCTTCCCGTACCTTCAGATCACCACCGGCGAGGACTTCCCCCGGGTCAACTTCACCCGCCAGCCGCTCGATTCGGGGGTCAAGTTGTACGGCCCGTTCCCCCGCGCCAAGACGCTCCGGGGGGCCATCCAGGTGCTCCAGCGGATTTTCAAGTTCCGCACCTGCGCGCTCGACATCGACGAGGACGACCCCCGGTGGCGGTGGTTCCGCCCTTGCCTGCTGGCGTCGATCGACCAGTGCACCGCCCCCTGCAATTTGCGGATCAGTCGCGAGGACTACCGTCGCGACGTCCACCGGCTCAAGCTGTTCCTCGACGGCAAGAAGGACGTGCTGTTCAAGGAGATGAACGCGGAGATGCGCGAGGCCAGCAAGGCGCTCCAGTTCGAGAAGGCGGCCCGACTCCGCGACGAGATCAAGGCCCTTGAGAACATCAACCTCCGGGGCGACCTGGCCAAGCACGCCCAGCCCGAGGTCTTTTACGTCGACCCGCGCAAGGGGCTGAAGGGGCTCAAGCAAGTACTCAAGCTCGACGCCCCGCCCCGGACGATCACCGGCGTCGACATCGCCCACCTGGGGGGGACCGAGACCGTCGGCTCGCTGGTCACGTTCGTCGACGGCCTGCCGTTCAAGCCGGGGTATCGCCGCTACCGGATCAGGACCGTCGCCGGCGTGGACGACTTCGCCTCGATCCGCGAGGTCGTCTCGCGCCGCATCGACGGCC
>ERZ778018.2517-NODE-2517-length-11565-cov-5.610252_pt1 | contig 11565 bp, 11 predicted proteins | sample MGYA00375748_ERZ778018 | MGnify/ENA primary metagenome ERZ778018 (study PRJEB29350, sample SAMN05509839) | bioreactor metagenome | biome: bioreactor; material: wastewater | place: South Africa: University of Cape Town | collected 2014-04-22 ... | reverse complement strand
GCCATGGCGTGATAGCCAACCAGCACCGCTGCGTCGAATTTGCGGCTATCGGCCGCTTCGATCTGGCAGTGATCCTTAGAGTTGCCGCTGCCAGTCAGGAGGTGCGATTTCGGGGGCATATCCTCGAAGAGCAGGTTCCGCATCGGGCCGTGGCCATCGACCACCAGCACGTAGTCGGCGCCCGCCTGCACCAGCCCTTCGACCGCGGCGTTGGCATCGGCTGTCATCAGCCGCCGGCCGCGATCGTACTCGCGCTGGTCGGAGCCGAGCATGTCGCGATGGACGATGCCGGTGATCCCTTCCATGTCAACCGAGACAAAGATGTTCACACTGGTTCCCTTTCGTAATCACCTACGACGTTTGGAGCGGCTCGGCAACGCCGGTCACGGTCATGGCGGCGCGGCTGATATCGCCAATCGCCTTTTCGCCGACATGCTGATCGGGCAATGCTTCGCAGTAGACGGCGATAATCATCGTCCCAGCCGGTGAGGTTATGAAACCCGCGTCATTGGTGACCCCTTTGACGCTGCCGGTCTTCGAACCCCAGCGAATCTCTTTGCTCTCCGGCAGATAGCGCGAGATACGCCGCGTATTCTGCTGCTTTTCCAGCATCGCGATCATCTTGGCGCACGAGTCGGCGGAGGCCGCCGTGCCGTCGAGCAACGCCTTGACAACCCGGACATAGTCGTTCGGCGTCGCCCAGTTCTCTCGCTGCTCCCCTTCGGCCGGCTTGCCCTGCATCTTGCGTGACAGTGTCGAATTGGCCATGCCGAGTTCCTGCATCGTCTTGTTGACCGCGTCCATGCCGGCCATGTCGATCAGGATATTGGTAGCGGTGTTGTCGCTGATCGAAATCATCAGGTAGATGAGATCGTTGAGCGTCAGCCCGATCCCGTGATGCAGGTGCAGCATAACGCCGCTGCCGACCGCGATGTCCTCTGCTTTCAGGATGTATTCGTCATCGAGTGAGCGCTCGCCCCGCTCGATCTGGCGGAAAATCTCGATCATCAGCGGGATCTTCATCGTGCTGGCCGCGCCGAACTGGCGATCACCGTTATAGCTATACGTTTCGCCCGACGGGCCGAGAATCGACACCCCGACCGTCCCACCCGATTCCTCAGCGTTCTTGGCAATCTTTTCGACCTCAGCCCATTTCCCCGCGTCGCTTGTCATGGATTTCCCCTTCTCGAAACACACAGACTCCCTGCCGCGCCATCATACGGGCAAACGACGCGCAGGGGAACGGGGCGGCCCTCACCCTCCAGATCACCTTCCGTTCCGTACGGGAGAGAGGTGTCTTTATGCCAGCGGGTGAGCGCTCCTATTCATCTGCACGCAAGCAAGCAGAAATCGCGTGGTAGCAGTCGCGCGTTTGCTCCCCTCTCCCGCGCGGCGCGGGAAAGGGGCCGGGGGTGAGGGCGGTTGCTACTTCGACATCATTTCGTCGAGGATCTGGTGGATGGCATCCCAGTTCGGGAGGAGGTAGTAGGGCTGGCCAGGGGCGAAGGAGACGCTGGTCGCGCTGAGCAGGTTGTAGGAGTGGATATCGTCCGGCGTAATCTTCGAGCCAAGCTTGGCCAGCGCCAGCACCTGGGTTGGCGAGAGGTCGGTACGGAAGGTGTTACCGAGTTCGGTCAGTAGTTCCCGAGCCTTCGAGAGCAGATTAAGATCGACCCCCTGCTCTTGCAGGGCACGCAGGAGCTGTTGCTGACGATTGCCGCGTGCGAAGTCGTTGTCGTCGTGCCGCGTGCGGGCGAACTGCACCGCCTGGGTGCCGTTCATGTGCTGCAAACCGGTGTGAAAGAGGACGCGCATATAGTTATTGCCGCTGCCGGGGTATTCATCGTCCTTGATCGGCGCGTCCACATCCAGCGTGACGCCACCGAGCGTGTCGATGATCGAGGCCATCCCGAAGGTGTCGACCTCGGCGAAGTAGTCGATCGTGACGCCGAAGTTGTACTCGACGGTCGCCACGGCCAGACCGGCCCCGGTGTAACTGGTTTGCGAGCCGTAGGCGTAGGCGGCGTTGATCTTGTCCTGGCCATAGTTTGGAATCGAGACGAGCAGATCACGCGGGATCGAGAGCATGCCGACCTGCCTGGTTTCCGGATTGACCGTCACCAGGATCATCGTGTCCGAGCGCGCGACTTCATCCGCCCCACGCGTATCGGAACCGAGCAGCAGAATGTTGACGCGTCCGGTCCCGTCCCAATTCGGCAAAGCATCGGCCGGGTCGGTTGTCGCGACGGCGACCGGTGTAGCAACTGAGACACCGCTGATCGCGGCAGCGAGCGCCGGAGCCGTCGGGGTCGGCGTCGTCTGCGTCCCATCGTCAATAACGGGTGTTCCCTGCGCGTTGAGCACGACATGGAGATGCGGTATCGGCGTGACGAAGATCTGGCTGTAGGCGGTGTGCGCCGCCAGCAGGACGGGTATGAGGAAGGCGGCGGTGAGCGTGAGCAGGAGCACCGGAACCGCGATCAGGACAACTTTCTTCATTGTCCAGCGACGACGTTTGGTCGAGCCGGCGGGCGGTGCGGCGGCGGTGGAGGCGTCGATCGGCACGAGCGCGGGGAGATCCGGCGCTCCGGCGGCAAGCGGAATTGAGGGCACCGGCTCGAAGTTGACGGGCTCCGGACGCTGGTACCGAATATAGCGCCGATTTCGTTGTGGATATCGATGCGTCTTCATCAATTTCCGCCGCGACTAACCGGCCCGGCGCATTGGTGCGCAAATCATGCGCCTCGGTATCGCCAAACGAGTCACCAGTCTCGCGCCAGCGCAGGATATTGCATGACGATGTGGTTCTGCAAGCATCACGCACAGGCCAAAACTGTCGATCGGTCGCTGCCCTTCAACAGGATGCCACATTCTGCGTCCGTACGCACCCTTGATGGGACATGGCCTGAAAAATCTCTCTCGCAGAACCCCCTGTCATCCCGAGCCGCCAGCGGGGATCTCCTTCCCGTTTCCCATAAGGCGGGTTCCAAGGAACGCAGGAGAGATGCTTCGCTGCGGCTCATCATGACAGGGGTTCCTGCGCCTCTGCGGGGGATATATCGTCCCCGCTACTCGAGGTGGTTGAAGAAACCGTAACCTTCGGAGACGAGGAGGCCGAGCGTCAGCAGTGCCGACAGGACGCACCACTGGCAGATCGCATTGATCACATTCAACTCGAGGTAGGTGAGATACGCGGCGTAGACCGCCCCGGCCAGCACGATCGCGAACGCGACCATCGTCAGCGTCGAGGTCAAATCGGGTCGACGCCAGCGCGCGATGCTAATCGCGCCGATCGTCAGGTACATCCCGAGTCCAAGCATTGCGACCGGAATCGGACCGATCATGCTGTACTCACTCGTTTGTACGGTATGGCAATCACCCACGGTGCAGACGAGCGCGCCGGTGTCGTAGTGGATGATCGTCAGGTAGGTTGCGACAGCGATGCCGCAGACCGCCAGAACCGCGGTGATCAGCTTCCAGTTGATAACTCGAATTGCCGCCATTGTTATTGTGCCAATGCATTGTCGATCGCTGTCTTGAGCGATCCGTATCCGTTATAGGCGATGATCTGACCGTTGACGGCGAAGGTTGGAGTGCCCTTCGCCCCGGCATTCAGGGCGTCATTCTGCTCGACCTTCACCTGGTTCGCGTAGGTGTCGTTGTCGAGGCACTGGTTGAATTTGTCGGTGTCCAGCCCCACCGTGCGCGCCATCTGCTTGAGGCGATCACGACTGAACGCGCCCTGATTCTCGCCATGTTGGTTGAGATAGAGTGTGTCGTGGTATTCCCAGAACTTGCCCTGGTCACGCGCGCACAGAGCGGCCGCCGCCGAGTCATACGATTCCTGGCCGTTGAAGGCGAAGTTGCGGAACTCGAACGTCGCCTTGCCGGTCTTCACGTAATCATTGATCAGCTGGCCCTGTGTCTCCCGCGCGAAGATGCCGCAGAATGGACACTGATAATTGCCCCATTCAACGACCTTGACCGGGGCGCTCGGGTCGCCCAGCACATTGCCGTTCGAGGGTAAACCGGCCGCCGACGCATCAGCCGTTTTGATCTCGCCAAGACCATCTTTCCCCAATTGGGGGATGATGATCAGAGCGAGCGCGATGATGACGGCAATGGAAATCGCGCCGACAACCATTAACTGACGTCGCCGCTTCGACTGGCGTTCCGCGATCTCCCGGCGCGCGACGCGTCGATTCTTCCGCGTTTCGCGATCTGACTGGCTGCTCACTCGGTTGCATACTCCTCTGGATCATCTACTTCGGTTGTGCCGGCAGGCAATCGTACCACGCAAACACGTACCGCTTCGCCTACGTATTCAACGAATTAGCCGACCCGCGGTTCGGTGCGGGCACGCACCGCCCTCGCGGCCTCGGACGCCGCCTCTTCGCCCGCCGCGTCAGCGAATTGCGTGCTGCGCCAGGGAACGATGACCTCATTAAAGACGATCTGGACCATCGCGGCGGCCGGCACCGCGACGAAGGCTCCCGCCGCGCCCATTAACGCCGATCCAACGAGGACCGAAATGAACACGAGCAATGGATGGACGCTGAGCTGATCGCCTTCAACGAACGGCGAGATAACCAACCCCTTGGCGTTTTCGATGAGAACCGAGGCGACGGCAACCAGAATAAAGATAGTGATCCCCTCGAAGCCGGCGAAGATCAGCAACGGAATGCGTGCCAGCCAGGGACCGACCCGTGGGATCAGTTCACCAAGCGCCACGACGATAGCGAGGAGTAGCGGAAACGGCATGTTGAGCAGGTAGAGCACGACAAAGGTGATGCTGCCGATGATCAGCATGACAATCAGCTTGGCCCGCACATAGTGCCCGAGCTGCTCCCACATCTGCGCCAGAATATCGTTCGTCTGACGGCGGTAGCGCGGGCCGACGATCAGGACGATCAGGTCTCGAAGGCGGCGGCGCGAGGTGACGATCATGATCGAGATGACGACAACGCTGAGCGTATCGAGAAAGACGGCGAAGAGCTGCGTCGGCAAGGCGGTAAGGCGCTGGCCGGCCACCGCCACGACGTGACCGCCAAGATCATGCAACTGATCATCGAAGGAATGCAGTTCCGGGTATTCCTGTCGCACGCGGTCGTATGTTCGGCCAATGCTCTGCACGCGTTCGACGTAGGATGGGAGGTCGTCGCCAAAGCCGGCGATCTGACTCAGCAGGGGCGGCACGACGAACCAGATGATCATGCCGAATACCGCCAGGGCGATAAAATAGATCAGAACGACCGCGAACGCTTCGGGGATATGCAATCGCTGCAACTGGGCCGCCGGCTTCGCCGTGGCAGCGGCAAAGATGAGGCTGATGAAGAGGAGAAGCACGACACCGCGCAGCGCGATCAGCAGATAGAGCGCCGCCAGCGTGCCGATTCCCATCAGCAGGGCGTAGTAGATCGGCATGGCGCGGTCCAGCGGCGAGCCATGCACCGTGCCCGGTGCACTCCCGTCCTGGCGGTCAGCTGGCTGATCGTCCTGCGACAACGGCTCACCCTTCTCCGTGCACCTCATCATAGCATCCGGGGAGGCCTCGCTCGTAGAGCGCTACACGGAGATGGAGGCCCCGTCCAGACGGAGCCTCCAATGGGGAGCGATTGGTTATTCAGCGAAGGCTTTGCCGATTTCCAGGAGTGACTTGAGGTCGCTGAGCACCCAGGCATGGCCGCCACCGGCACCGCCCGGCTCCAGCGAGCCACGGACGATATTCGCCAGCGTCGGGGAGCCTTCCAGTTCGTGTGTCAGGGTGAGGGCACAGACCCCGTCGGCGCCTTCGTGAATCTCATGGGTAATGCGGGTATACGGTTCGGCGGCGAGCGCTGGATCGAGGTACATGCGGAAGGTGGTGACAAGCTTGCGCGGCGGATCGGCCTCCAGGACTTCGCCGTCGATAATCACCTCCGGCACCGGGTATCCCTGTGCCTCGCTGGCGGCTTTGAACGGCTCGGTCGGATAGACCTTATAGGCACCGCCCGGCCGCAGTTCGTAATCGACAAGTCCGGTGTAGCCGTAGCGCGCGGTCCATTCCGGTTTAGTAATCGCATCCCAGATCGCCTGTGGCGTCGCCTTGATGTAGACACGGTAGACCTGCGTGGTGGAGGCAACGTCGTTCGCGGTCATCAAGAGTTCTCCAGTTCTCGTTTGAGATCGACAAGCGCCGATATCTGTCGCTCTGCGTATTTCGAGATCCAACGGTCGTGGATCAGCCGGATCGGAACCGGATTCAAGAAATGCAGCTTCTCCCGGCCGGATCTGCACGTGGTGATCAGCCCGGCCTCTTCGAGAACTTTCAAGTGCTTCATCACACCGAAACGCGTCATTTCCAATCCCGTTTCAAGCTCCGTGAGTGTGCGGCCATCACGCTCGAAGAGTCGATCGAGGAGGAAACGACGGGTCGGGTCAGCTAGCGCCTTGAAGACCAGGTCGTCATCCATCACGCGAGGATTATATGTGACCTTATGGTCACATGTCAAGCACCTTAACGGGTTAAGAAGAGGTATTGACAGACCGCCGACTTCATCGTAAATTAGCGATATGCCACAAGAAGTGGCGTTTTCTCGGCCCGGGAGTTCGTAAAAATACGATGCAGGTCGGCCGCCTGTGTCGTACGCTCTACAACAGCGGCAACACATCGCCGCGAAGGGATCGGTTGGAACATGGTTATTCAGAATCTCGGCAAAGGGCAAGAAGAACTGCGCGAAGCGGTGCGCGAGCATTATGCCGCCACCGCACGGAGTGTCAGCGAAGGCACGCCCGCCGGTTGTTGCGATGCGGACGGCGACCCGCTCGCCATCGCGAACTACGATCCGAATGCGCTCACCGACTTGCCGCGCGATGCGGTGCTCGCCTCACTCGGCTGCGGCAACCCGACCGCGCTCGCCGAACTGGCACCCGGTGAAACGGTGCTCGATCTCGGCTCGGGCGGCGGCATCGATGTCCTGCTCTCGGCCAAGCGCGTCGGCCCAACCGGCTACGTCTACGGTCTCGACATGACCGATGAGATGCTGGAACTGGCCGAGAAAAACCGTAAAGCAGCCGGTATCGACAACGTCCAGTTCCTCAAAGGGCACATCGAAGCGATCCCGCTACCCGACAACTCCGTCGACGTCCTCATCTCGAACTGCGTTATCAACCTCTCCGGCGATAAGGACACCGTGCTGCGCGAGGCGTTTCGCGTGCTTCGGCCGGGTGGCCGCTTTGCCGTCTCGGATATCGTCATCCAGGGGAAACTGGTACCGGCGGTGCGGCATAGTCTCGAAGCCTGGTCCGCCTGCGTGGCCGGCGCCCTGACCGATGCCGATTATCGCGAGAAGCTGGCCGCGGCCGGTTTCCACGACATCGATCTCGAAGTCACCAGCCGCTATCAGGCCGAGGATTTCTTCAGCGGCGGTTGTTGTGGCGATGCATCCGGCGCGAGTTGCTGCGGCGAAAGCGCCGATCTGAGCGCCCTCAGTGATCTGCAAGACGCCGCCGGGCAGATCGTCTCGTCCTTCATCCGCGCCCGCAAACCGTAGGAGACGCTTGAACTGAGCGACGGGCGGGCATGTAGCCCGCCCGTCGTCGTGTGTCGAACTGGTTGCACGACGCTACCCCGAAACGCCGCTCGGTGTAGCACCGTTGTTGTCGCTCTTGTGCGGCATCGGGCCGCCGTTGTTGATCAGATCGGTGAGGCGTGACTTCAGATTAGACAGGATCGTGTCTTCTCGCTGCTGGGTCAGCTTGCCGTTGGCAACGGCTGTATCCAGCTGCTGTTGCACCGTGGCCGCGACGGCGTTCACCACGTCGTCGACTGTCTTATTCTGGTCGCTGATGATCTCCTTCAGCGTCTTGCCCGATTGCAGCTCGCTCGACAGTTCCTGCGGCGTCATGCCGAGCGCGCTCGCGACGTCATTCCAGGCGCCAAAACGGAGCAGATCGCGATTGTGAATGCGCCCACCGAAGAAGCGGGTGAACGCGCTCAGGCCGTTGCCGTTGTCAACGCTCTGCTTCGCCTTGTTCGCCTGATCCTGGGTGATCCGGCCATTGGCGACCGCGTTATCGATCTCCTGATCGGCGGTCTTCTTCAATCCCTGCTGCAACGCATCCGTCGAGATCCCCAGGTTGTCCGCCAGCCGGTTCAGAAATTCCTGGCCCCGGCTCGACCCATTCGCATCCGTCGAACCGGCGGCAAAGACCGTCGCCATGCCGCCGATCGCCAGCAGCGCAACCAGCGCCAGCACCCCGGCGACGACGAAGAGTCGTTTTCGCGTCATCCGTACCTCCATACCTATACACCGTACCTCGCGATTCGAGGAACGCTTCAGTCTGAGCATAGTGGTCTTTTGTAAACCGTCTGTGAAAGGCAACACGGCCATTCGTCAGACGCTTGCGGAGCGATGTGTGACCTGCTAGGATGCCTCACAGAAATGAATCTCTGGCATGCCAGATTCAGGAGTATCAGCACGATGGATCGCGATAAATGGGTTAACGTGAGACGGAAGTCAGGCATTTGGGGGCCTGCTCTGCCGTACTGTGCCCATTTTTCGGCGCTGATACTGCACGGCGGCCAGGTCTCGAGGCGCGATTGAATCAGATCGAAGCGCCATAGCCGCCAGCAAGATGCAAGCGAAACCGAAACGTCGTGGGCCAGTCGATGGCCGGCGGCGTTTTTTGTTGCTCCTGTCTCGCCTGCTCCGGCCCAACCGCACTGACGCACCCAATCGTCGACAGGAGCCGGCAAGGAGTCACGATGCTACTCACACGCCTGGAGTCGGTCCAACTCAGTTACGGCACCCGCGCCATCTTCAACGACATCAGTCTCAGCCTGAATGACAACGAGAAGATCGGGCTGGTTGGTCCCAACGGCGCCGGCAAATCGAGCCTGCTGAAAGTGCTGGCGGGCGTCGATAAACCGCAGGCGGGCGAACGCACGCTGCGTCGCGAGGCGATCTGCGCCTACCTGCCGCAGGAGTTCAGTGGGAATGACGGACGCAGCGTCTTCGATGAAGTGCTGCTTGGCCGATCCGACCTGCTCGCTCTCGAAGCGGAACTGGATGAACTCGAATCGTCCTTGACCGATCCCGATCTCGCTGCCGATCTCGACCAGTTCGGCCGGCTCATCGACCAGCAGGTCGCCCTCGTGCAGCGCTACGAGGAGCGCGACGGCCCACGCTTTCGCGGCGACGCTGAAGCGCTGCTTGTCGATCTCGGCCTACCGCTGGAAGTGCACCGACGGCCGGTCGATGAGCTAAGCGGCGGTCAGCGCAAGCTCGTCGGACTGGCGCGCTGCCTGATCGCCAAACCCGACCTACTCCTGCTTGATGAGCCGGACAATCACCTCGATATCGCCGGCAAGGCACGGCTGGAGCAGGTGCTGCGCGCCTACCCCGGCGCCTTTGTGCTCGTCTCGCACGATCGCTATCTGCTCGACGACACCGTGTCGCGCATCGTCGAGATCGAAGACGGTCGATTGACGATCTACGAGGGGAACTATTCGAGCTACGCTACCCAGCGGGAGATGGCACTGCTCAAGCAGCAGCAGGATTATGTCGCGCAGCAGAAAGAGATCAAGCGGCTCGAAGAGGCAATCGCGCGCTTCAAACTCTGGGCGAGCATCGTCATTGACGAGCGTCACATCAAGCAGGCGCGCAACAAGCAGCGGCAGATCGACAAGATGGATAAGGTCGAGCGGCCGGTCCTTGAGCGTCGCAAGATGGCGCTCGCCTTCCGCTCGGCCGAGCGCGGCGGGCAGAAGGTGCTCGAAGCACGTCATCTCGCCAAGGCGTTCGACGACAATCTCGTCCTGCTCGACGCCAGCTTCAGCCTGCGGCGGGGCGAACGCGCCGGACTGATCGGGGCCAACGGCGCCGGCAAGTCGGTGCTCCTGCGCCTGCTGCTCGGCATGGATGAACCGAATGAGGGCGAAGTGTGGATTGGTCCGTCAATCCAGATCGGCTACTACGCCCAGGGGCACGAGACGCTCGATCTGGATCTGACACCGATCGAATTCGTACGGCGGCGCCACGCGCTGCGCGAGGAGCAGGTTGTCGCCCTGCTCGGCCGCTTTCTCTTCAACTACCGCCAGGCGCGCGGCCCGATTTCGGTCCTGAGCGGCGGCGAAAAGAGCCGACTGCAACTGCTCGATCTGATGATGAGCGGGGTTAACTGCCTGATTCTCGACGAGCCAACGAATCATCTCGATATCGCTTCGGCTGAAGTACTCGAAGCGGCGCTCGACGACTTCGACGGCACCGTGCTGACGATCTCGCACGATCGCTACTTCCTTGATCGAACCTGCGGGCGAATTCTGGAGCTTGAGGAGGGAGAGATTCACGAGTTTCCCGGAGGGTATAGCGATTATTTTGCCTGGAAACAGCAGAAGACGGCAGAAAGAGACGAGTTACGCAGATAACGTGCTCCGGCGACGCATTCGGTAATGTCGGGCGTACGAATTGCTCGCGACTTGCCACTTCGGGGTCATATCTGCTACCATAGGGGTACAGAGAATTCTCTGCGGGGTCTCGACCGATCTGTAGGTACCGGAGTTATGGCGGAGACGCGTAAGTTTGGTACGTAAGGAGAGGTTCAAGAATTGGAACTTCCACCGGACTCGACAGGCGTCAGTGTCAGCCCAAACGGAGGGGTTCCAGCCCGCTAATGTACAGGCGGCACGGACCTAATCGTCGTCCTACGAAATAGGAACGTCGCTGACGCTGGCAGCAGCGAACAACATTGAAATTGTTCGGTCGACACCCAGGGTTACGCCTGGGTGTCGTCTTGTGTGCGGGAGTTGCGGTGCTTTCACCTCGAATGCGCTGGGCGCGAGAGATTCAGTCGATCGCACAAACCGGCCTCAGTTACGCTGCCGATCCCTACGACATCGAACGCTACAGCCGTCTCAATCAGCTCGCCGCCGAGATGATGGCGGGTGATGATCCGTTCGAGATCGAGCGGCTCACCGCGCTCTTTGCGTCACAGATCGGCCACGCTACGCCCAAGATCGACACGCGTGCCGCCATCTTCCACGACGACACGGTCCTGCTCGTCCAGGGGACCGACGATGGTGAATGGTCCTTGCCGGGCGGCTGGGCCGACCCCGGCGAATCACCCAGTGAGGCGATCGCCCGCGAAGTCCACGAAGAAACGGGTTATCGGGTCACCGTCAACCGACTGCTGGCACTCTACGATCGTGACCGCCACCCACACCCGCCACTCGAATTCCATGTGTACAAGCTGATCTTCGACTGCACTATTACCGGCGGCCATGCAGCCACCAGCCTCGAAACGAGCGCTGTCCGCTTCTTCCCGCTCGCCGGCCTCCCGCCCCTCTCGCTCACCCGCATCCTCCCCCAGCAGATTGTCCGGCTGTTCGCGCTGCATCAGCACCCGGAGTGGGGCACGGAGTTCGATTAGGACGGGATTTTCGCGTTGAGGTGCAGCGCCCTTCCACAAGAAATCGCTGCGCCTCTGTGCCTACCGCGCTCCGGCCCACTCCAGTTCGGCCTGGACACCGCCGATGGCGGCGAAGGTGACGGTGGGGTGATCGTTGATGGCGAAGTCGAGGTCCCA
>ERZ778018.2515-NODE-2515-length-11573-cov-4.305956_pt1 | contig 11573 bp, 11 predicted proteins | sample MGYA00375748_ERZ778018 | MGnify/ENA primary metagenome ERZ778018 (study PRJEB29350, sample SAMN05509839) | bioreactor metagenome | biome: bioreactor; material: wastewater | place: South Africa: University of Cape Town | collected 2014-04-22 ... | reverse complement strand
AGTATCGATCTGACCGCGCGGGCGGAAGCAGGCAAGCTCGATCCGGTGATTGGTCGCGATGAGGAAATCCGCCGTGCGGTTCAGGTTTTGCAACGCCGCACCAAGAATAATCCAGTGTTGATTGGTGAACCGGGCGTGGGCAAAACCGCCATTGTCGAAGGGCTGGCGCAGCGCATTGTTAACGGTGAAGTGCCGGAAAACCTCAAGAACAAGCGTGTGCTTTCGCTCGACATGGGCGCGTTGCTGGCCGGTGCTAAATTCCGGGGTGATTTCGAAGAACGCCTCAAAGGCGTATTGAACGATGTCGCCAAGCAGGAAGGCCGCGTGATTTTGTTCATCGACGAAATTCATACCATGGTCGGTGCAGGCAAATCCGATGGCGCGATGGATGCAGGCAATATGCTCAAACCCGCCCTAGCGCGTGGCGAGCTGCACTGCATCGGCGCGACCACCCTGGATGAATACCGCCAATACATCGAAAAAGACGCCGCCCTCGAACGACGGTTCCAGAAAGTGCTGGTCGATGAGCCGAGCGTGGAAGACACCATCGCCATTCTGCGCGGCCTGAAAGAGCGCTACGAAGTCCACCATGGGGTAGAAATCACCGATCCGGCCATCGTGGCCGCGGCGACACTTTCCCACCGTTATGTCACCGACCGCCAATTGCCGGACAAAGCCATTGATCTGATCGATGAGGCCGCCTCGCGTCTACGCATGGAGATCGATTCCAAGCCGGAGGAGATGGATCGGCTGGAGCGACGCTTGATTCAACTCAAAATAGAGCAGGTCGCGCTCAAGAAAGAAAAAGATGAGGCCAGTCTCAAGCGCTTGGCCGATTTGGAAGAGCAAATTGACCGCCTCGGCCGTGAATACAGCGAACTGGAAGAAATCTGGAAGGCTGAAAAGCTGATGGTCGAGGGCAGTGCGAAGGTGAAAGAGCAGCTCGATCATGCGCGCATCGATTTTGAAACCGCGCGCCGGGCGGGTGATCTGGCGCGGATGTCTGAATTGCAATATGGCCGTATTCCAGAGCTTGAGCGCCAGTTGCAGCAAGCGCAATCGGCTGAACAAACCGAAACGACGCCTCGATTACTGCGCAACAAAGTCGGCGAAGAAGAAATTGCCGAAGTCGTGGCGCGGGCGACGGGCATTCCGGTTGCCAAAATGCTCGAAGGCGAAAAAGACAAACTCTTGCGCATGGAAGAGGCGCTGGCTACCCGCGTGGTCGGGCAGGATGAAGCAGTCAAATCTGTGGCCGATGCGATTCGTCGTTCACGGGCGGGCTTGTCCGACCCGAATCGGCCCAATGGTTCGTTCTTGTTCCTCGGGCCGACCGGCGTGGGCAAAACCGAACTGACCAAAGCCTTGGCAAATTTTCTATTCGACACCGAGGAATCCATGGTGCGCATCGACATGAGCGAGTTCATGGAGAAGCATTCGGTCGCCCGCTTGATCGGTGCGCCGCCGGGTTATGTTGGCTACGAGGAAGGCGGTTATCTCACCGAGGCCATTCGCCGCAAGCCGTACAGCGTGATCCTGCTCGATGAAGTCGAAAAGGCGCACCCAGATGTGTTCAACGTGTTGCTTCAGGTGCTCGATGATGGCCGTTTGACCGATGGGCAAGGGCGCACGGTGGATTTTCGCAATACCGTGATTGTGATGACCTCCAACTTAGGCTCGCATCTGATTCAGGAAATGGCGGAAACGAACGATTACGACGCAATGAAAACCGCTGTGTTGGAGGTTGTCGGCGGGCACTTTAGGCCCGAGTTCATTAACCGCATCGATGAGGTGGTGGTATTCCATCCGCTGGGTCGTGAACAGATTCGCCAGATTGTGGACATCCAAATCGACTTTCTGCGTAAACGCTTGGCGGAGCGCGATTTGCAGATTGAACTCACGATCCAGGCACTTGATCTGCTGGGCGAGGCCGGTTTCGATCCGGTGTATGGCGCGCGGCCACTCAAACGCGCCATTCAGCAAAAACTGGAGAATACCCTCGCGCAAGCGATTCTCAAGGGAGAATTCATGCCCGGTGATGCCATCGTTGTTGATGCCAAAGAAGGAAGCTTGGTGCTGAACAACTAATGCCCAAATAGGCCACGCAAGAGCGATAAAACGCCTGTCCATTGTGACTGGCGTTTTTGTTATGCGTGTTTTTCTGTTCGCGATACCCATCGCTGAACGTATTTCTGGCAAAATCCCCGTAGATTTTTTGTTTCTACTTCAAGGATTCGCCGTGTCCGATTATCGCCAGCAATTCATTCAATTTGCGCTCGATCACGATGCGCTCAAATTTGGCCAATTCACGCTCAAGTCCGGTCGCAGCAGCCCGTACTTTTTCAATGCGGGCGCTTTTTCAACCGGCGCGGCTTTGGGTGCCATCGGCCAGTTTTACGCTGAAGCGATTTTGGCCTCGGAAATTGAGTTCGACGTGATCTTCGGCCCCGCCTACAAAGGGATCCCGCTGGCAGCGGCGACCAGCATCGCGCTGGCAGCAAAAACGGGGCGAGACATCCCTTGGGTGTTCAATCGTAAAGAAGCCAAAGATCATGGCGAAGGCGGAAGCCTGGTCGGCGCGCCGCTGGCCGGCCGCGTGCTGATTATCGACGATGTGATTACTGCCGGTACCGCAATTCGTGAATCATTGGGTTTGATTAAGGCGGCGGGCGCCACCGCAGTGGGTGTAAGCGTGATGATGGATCGACAAGAGCGCGGGCAAACCGCGCTTTCTGCCATCGGCGAACTCAAGCGTGATTATGGGCTTGAGGTGATTACCATTGCGTGTCTGGATGACTTGATTGCCTTTTGCGCCGATCACGCCACTTTGGTTGACGCCAGTGAAGTCATGAGTGCCTATCGAAAGGAATATGGCGCAATCGGTTAGGAAAGTCTGCACGGATATAAAACCCGCTTAAATTCCCCTCATTCCCCTTTCTCTATGGGGGAAGCCCAAGCGTTCAAAAAGAAGAGGCTGATTCTCTCCCCTTCGAAAAGGGGACATTGGATGCGAATCATTCCCGCTGCTCGAAGGTGCGCCGTACTTGCCAGCACATCTTTTCCCGGGTTTTGTTAGCCACCCGTTAAACGTGCCATAAATCCTTCGCGCGAACCCGCGTTGATCCAGCCGGTGGCGATGGTTTTGCTCAGCTCGTTATTCACCCGCCCGTGATGAATATGTGATGGGCCAGCGGGGAAGATCACAAGCTTGCCCCGCTCGGCGGGTTCATGGTGCTCTTGCCAGTAAAATTCTGTACCCGCTTGCGGCACGGTATCGCAGTAGAGAATCCATGCCAGAACCCGATGGGCCGGTTCGGTGGCTTCATCGCTGATTGTCCAGTCGCAGTGCCACTGGCTGAAACCCTCGCCCGGCGCGTAGCGTTGCAGATTGAATATCGGCATCACAAACAAGGTTTGATCCGGGCAAACTTCACGGAATTTTGGCCGCTGTTGTATGTAACGATCCAGCCCCGCAGTAACCCCGCGCATGATGACATCGGCTATCGCTTGGGCTTCGAGATCGGTGCGGCTGAACGCAACCATGCTGATGTCGGTAGATACCTTGGCCGGTGGCGCGCCCGCGCCGCCCGAACCAAAGGCCACGCCGGGCCGTTGCAAATCTTCTCTGCGATCAAAGAAATCCATCACCCCGTCGGCCACCGCTTCGAAGCCCGCATTTTGATAACGATCAATCAGATCCATTCGCAAATCTCCTGTGATATCAGCTTATTTCGATTGTACCTGCTGCGATCGGTTCAGGCCCGCCATGACTGGTGTAGAGCATGTGTAAAGATAGGGCCTGTTTTCGGTATCGGGCAATAAAAAAACCCCGCATGGCGCGGGGCTTTTCAAACACATTGCTGTGTGCCGAATCAGGCAGCAGCAGACATTGATTTGATGCGCGCGACCAACGTGGATTTACGGCGTGCGGCTGTGTTTTTCGCCAGAATGCCTTTGTTAACCATGCTGTCGATGACAGGCTGGGCGCTCTGGTAGGCGGTTTTAGCTTGTTCAGCGTTGCCAGTTGCAACGGCTTTCAAAACTTTTTTGTATTCTGTACGAACACGGGTGCGAAGCGCCATGTTGCGTTGACGGGCTTGTTCCGCCTGACGAACGCGCTTCTTGGCTTGTGCGGTATTTGCCACGGATCAAACTCCTCGAGCAAGTCGGTTAAGGTGAATAACTAAATCAGTTATATTTTTCAAGGCGCGTGATTCTGCCATAAGCCAGCCAAATGTCAAGTGCGGTGGCCGGAGCGATCTGCCAATTGCGGCTGGCACACAGGGCAGTAATAAGTGGCGCGCTGCGCCTGCACGGTTTTAACGATTGGGGTGCTGCAAACCAGACAGGGTTGATCAGCCCGGTCATAAACGTTCAGTGTTTGTTTGAAATAGCCCGGTTGCCCGTCTTCGCGCACAAAATCGCGCAGTGTGGTGCCGCCCTGTTCAATGGCTCGGGCCAGCACATTCTTGATGGCCGTAACGAGAAGATTGATTTGGTTGTGATCGAGCGTGTGGGCCGGTGTTGCGGGGTGGATGCCGGACAAAAAAAGCGCCTCGTTCGCGTAGATGTTTCCGACGCCAACGACAATCGCGGCATTCATTAGGCAAGGCTTGATGGCTTGTTTGCGCTTGTGTAGCTGAGTGCCGAGATAATCGGTGTCGAATGCTTCCGAGAGCGGTTCGGGGCCTAGATTTTGCAACCGGATATGGGGCGTGTGTTCGTGATCCGTCAGCAGGGCTCCGAATCGACGCGGGTCATGGAAACGCAGATTCTTACTGCTATTGATGCAGATCTCGACGTGGTCATGTTTTCTGCGTGGTATATCGGGCGTCACGATACGCAGACTGCCGGACATACCCAGATGAATGAGCAGGCGCTCACCGTTTTCAAAGTGCATCAAAAGGTATTTCGATCGCCGTGAGACGGCGATGATTAGGCGACCTTCGAGCCATGCCGCAAGATCATCACGCACGTGCCAGCGCAGTCGGGGGTCGAATACGGTTGCACTCGTAATCCGCTGCCCGAGCAGATGGGGTTCGAGCCCTCGGCGGGTGGTTTCGACTTCGGGTAATTCTGGCATGAGGTCGTTATTTGAAGTTGCTAGTCAAAAAACCCGCCACAACGAGGTTGGGCGGGTTCTGATTTGCCAGGTGTATCATCGACTTGTTCAGGATGCCCCTTGGGGCGCTGAACGGCCGGATGGCTTACTTGATCTTGGCTTCTTTGTAGATCACGTGCTGGCGAACAACCGGATCGAATTTTTTCAATTCCAGTTTCTCGGGCATGGTGCGCTTGTTCTTGGTCGTGGTGTAGAAGTGACCAGTGCCTGCGCTGGATACGAGTTTGATTTTATCACGCATGATATTTCTTCCTTTCAACCCACCGAGTTAAGGGTGGATCGGGTGTGCTTGGTTATACTTTTTCGCCGCGAGCGCGCAGGTCGGCCAGAACGCTTTCGATGCCCACTTTATCAATGGTACGGATGGCGTTGGTCGATACGCGCAGGGTCACGAAACGGCCTTCGCTTTCAACCCAGAACCGCTTGTGGTGCAGGTTGGGCAGGAAACGACGACGAGTTTTGTTGTTCGCGTGCGATACGTTGTTGCCAACGGCAGGACGTTTGCCGGTGACTTGGCAGACTCGGGCCATGGGATTCTCCTAAAAGCGAATAGGGGGCGGACGCTGTATTTCCGCTGATTATACGTTGATCAATATCATTGAAGGCGCGAGATACTAGCGGAATTCCCGATGAGTGACAAGCCCAGCCATGCGAATTTTATAATCGCATCTGCTGATTGCTCTGGCAGCGTATGCGGATTTGTTATGATTGGCGCCCTTTTAGATGATTTTGACCGAGTAACCCATGACTTCTGCTGCCAAACGACCCATTGTCCTTTCGGGGATTCAGCCTTCCGGCCAATTATTGATCAGTCATTATGTCGGGGCGATGCGCAACTGGGTGGCGATGCAGGATACCCATGACTCACTTTTCATGTTGGTGGATCTGCACGCCATTACCGTTCGGCAGGACCCGGCGGTCTTTCGTGCGCGCTGTTACGACTTCGTGGCGCTTTATCTGGCTTGCGGGCTCGATCCCCAGAAAAATACGATTTTCGTGCAGTCCCATGTTTCTGCTCATGCGGAACTCGGTTGGTTGCTCAACTGCTACACGAATATGGGCGAGTTGGAACGGATGACCCAGTTTAAGGATAAGTCCGCGCGCGCGGGGGCGGTAATCAATGTGGGTTTGTTCGATTACCCTGTGTTGATGGCGGCGGATATTTTGTTGTATCAGGCCACGCATGTGCCTGTCGGGGCCGATCAAAAGCAACATCTGGAGCTTACCCGCGATTTGGCGATTCGATTCAATCATATCTACGGCGATGTGTTTACCGTGCCGGAACCGTTCATCCCTGACACCGGCGCTCGCATCATGTCGTTGCAGGAGCCAACCAAAAAGATGTCCAAGTCGGACCCGAGCGAATTGAGTTATGTCGGCCTATTGGACGAACCCAAAACGATTCTGAAAAAATTCAAACGCGCGGTGACCGACTCGGACACGGCCATTCGTTTTGATGTGGAAAACAAGCCCGGTGTTTCGAATCTACTGACTTTGTTGTCGATTTTTTCCGGCGAATCTATTCCCGACCTGGAGGCACGCTTGTCCGGTCAAGGGTATGGCACCTTGAAAGTCCAGACAGCTGAAGCGGTGATTGCCTTTCTTGAGCCGATTCAGGCTCGTTTTCATGATTTGCGTGCCGATGAGGCGGCGCTTGATCGAATCCTGGCCGATGGTGCTGCGCGTGCGTGTGCGCGGGCGGAGCCAACCCTGCAGCGGGCCTTTGACGTGCACGGCTTTCTGCCGCGCCGCTGATGCTTGGTTGTGAAGATTCAGCCGCCTTTGCCACTTTATACGTCTGAACAGATTCGCACGCTGGAGCGGGCGGTATTTGATGGCGGTGAAACGGCTGAGCAGTTGATGGCTCGTGCGGGTGAGGCGTTGTTTTCGGTGTTGCGAAACGAATGGCCAGATGCCCGGACGATCGGCGTGCTGCTGGGGTCCGGTCAAAATGCGGGCGATGGCTTGGTGCTGGCTCGGTTGGCGCGAGCCGAAGGGTTTTACGTCTCCCTGTTCGGATGGTATCGGCCGGAGCAACTGCATGGTGCGGCACATCAAGCTTGGGTAGAGTTGAAGACGGAGTGCCCCGATGTCGTCGTCATGCATGAGCGGGGCGAGGTAGCCGTTCAGGGTGGCTTTGATGTGATTGTCGATGCCGGTTTTGGTATCGGTTTGTCGCACCAGCGTCCGCTGAGTGCCGAGGCTGTGGATTGGATCGAGTACGTCAACGCAGCCCGTCAGGACGGTGCCAATGTACTGGCTGCCGACCTGCCTTCGGGGCTGATTGCCGATACCGGCTCGGCCGGCCCTGTGGTTCAAGCCGATGTCACCGTTTGTTTTCTTGCGATGAAGATTGGCTTAGTCACCGGTCGTGGTCCTGCGGTGAGCGGCCGCATCGTGTTGGCCGATCTGGGTATTCCATCCAGGAAGGATCCGCCTAGGAAGCAAACGCCAGATGTTCAGCTTGTCTTGGGCGCGGAATCGTTTCCGCCCAAACCGCGCGATGGTCACAAGGGGCGATTCGGAACCGTACTGATCGTGGCGGGTAATCGCGGCATGATGGGCGCCGCGCGCATGGCGGCCGAAGCAGCGCTAAGGATCGGGGCAGGCAAAGTGATTGTGGCGACGCACCCCGAACACGCGGCTACATTGGCGATTGGTCGTCCCGAGTTGATTGTGCACGGCCTCGACGCGGCAACCGTGCTGGATGAGCTTCTGGTGCAAGCCGATGCCATTGTGCTCGGGCCGGGGTTGGGGCGCGATGACTGGGCCAAGCAGATGGCTGCTCGTGTTCTGTCAACTCAATTGCCTTTGATAATTGATGCCGATGGACTGGGTTTTCTGCTGCCAAGCGCGGTCATGAACTCATTGAGAATAATGACACCGCATCCCGGCGAAGCGGCGCGTTTACTCGGCTGTACGGTAGCCGAGATCGAGCAGGATCGGTTGGCTGCAGCGCGAGCGCTAAGCGACCGTTTCGGTATGCTGGGTGTGCTCAAAGGCGCAGGCAGCGTGCTCTTCTTGCCCGATGAACTGCGCGTGTGTGGTCGAGGCAGTCCCGCTCTGGCAACGGCTGGAAGCGGTGATGTCCTCGCCGGTATGATCGGTGGTTTGCTGGCGTTGGGTATTGTTCCATCGGAAGCGCTGCCCCGTGCCGTGTGTTGGCACGCCCTAGCCTGGGAGCTATTGGCCGAGCAATCGGGTGCCTGGGGTGCCGTGGCATCCGATCTGTTCGAGCCGATCCGCGCTGTTGTAAATGGTCGGGCAAACGGTCTGGCCAATGATCGGGTGACACTGCCACCTGCGAACGTGTCGTTGTGGCGATGAGTTCGGTGCACGCGGCCTTTGTTCTCGAGGCAAATTATGAGTGAAATCAAGCCTGATTCGCAAAACGCCTCCGCTGCCGATTTTTATGCTGCAAATCTGGAAGAATCAGCTGTAACGGCACTTGCTGCGGCGTTGGCGGACACAGCGCCTTTGACGGGGCTCGTTTTCTTGCAAGGCGATCTTGGTGCGGGCAAGACCACCTTTTCACGCGCTTTTCTGCGGCAGATGGGCGTGACCGGCCCCGTACGCAGTCCGACCTATACCTTGATCGAACCCTACGATATTGCGATGGCTGATCTTCCAGCACGGCGTGTCTTGCATCTGGATTTGTATCGACTGGCCGTGCCGGAAGAGTTGGACGATCTGGGGTTGCGGGATGAATTCGAGCAGGCTTTGTTGTTGATCGAGTGGCCGGAGCGGGGGGCGGGTGAACTGCCAGCCGCAGATCTGCTCATTCAGCTCGAAACCGTTGAGCAATCACCCATTCAGCGTACGGTTCGGTTCCATGCGAATACACCCGAAGGAATCCATTGGCTTTCCGCTTGTCGAAACCGAATTCGGTGACACGAGACGGGCAGTGATGGGGGTTCAACGGAGGTGATCATGAATCAGGCTGTATTACTTTGGGGGTTGTTGTTCGGTTCGATTGGTATCGGCTTTCTGGTATACGCCAAACAGCAGAAAGCGGTGGTCCCTTTGGTCGTGGGGTTGGCTCTATCCATTTACCCCTTCTTCATCAGCAACGTCTATGCGCTTGTTCTGATCGGCCTCGCCCTGACCGCTGTGCCTTATTTCATCCGCCTTTGACGGCGAGATAAAAAAATTCCGGATAAGTTTGTTACGCGTTGTCTTTTTGCAAAAGCACAATATGTAGTGCTTTATTGTTTTATCCCCCCGATATGCTGCACCGATTTTTTCTATATTCCGCTTTAGGATAGCTTTCTATCTAATTAGAAAACTTGAATTTTTTTTCAACAGGCGCAGAATGCAGTCGGTAGATCTTGAGCGATTTGCTCAGTGGTTTTATGCGTTAAAGATGCTGATGAGGGGCGAATCATGTTTGATAATTCCTCGAATACTTGGGATCGGCGGAAGTTTCTGGGGGCCGTGCTGGGCTCCAGTTCCGCTGTTTTTGGCTTGGTCGCCCCGGATAAAGTGCTTGCTGCCCGGTTGATCAATACCGCGACAAACTACCGGCACGCGGATTACACGCGTTATGTTTTCGGCGTGAATGGGCCGTTGGATTATAAATCGTTCACATTGGATAACCCGTCGCGGCTTGTTGTGGACTTGACGCAGACCGAGATGAATCGAGTCAATATTCCTCCTGCGCCTGCTGGCTCGATTGTCAGCGACGTGCGTGTCGGGGTCCGTGATGGCTATAACCTGCGCATCGTCTTTGACCTCAAGGCGCCGGTAAATCCCCGTCTTATTCTGCTCCCGCCGGGGGGTGGTCAGGGGTATCGACTGGTGGTCGATCTGCCGCATGACAAGGCGATTACGCTCGTCGCCCGTGATGCGGCCGATCCGGATAGCAAGCCCAAAATCCAGACCCAAAGTACGTTCCGCGACCTCGTGATCGCCATTGATCCGGGGCATGGCGGCAAGGATCCGGGTGCGATCGGTCATCGGGGTACCAAGGAAAAGCATATTGCGCTGGATATCGGCCGACGCCTGCGGGATATGGTGGCCGCTACACCTGGCTTGAAGCCGGTGATGACGCGCGATTCAGATAAATTCATCCATCTGCGCGGACGGACGGCCATTGCGCGCAACGCCAAGGCCGATCTGTTTATTTCCGTGCATTCGGATGCGTTCCGTATCTCATCGGCACGCGGTGCGTCGGTCTTCTGTCTGAGCCAACACGGCGCGACTTCCGAAGCGGCGCGCTGGATGGCAAATCGTGAAAACGAGGCCGACTTCGTGGGCGGCGCTTCCATTTCCGATCATGATCAGGATGTAGCTTCCGTATTGTTGGATCTCTCACAGACCAAGACGCTGGAGAACAGTCTCGATTTTGGCCATCGGGTATTGAGCCAGATTGGTGATATAGCCGATCTGCATTCCCGCCGCGTGCAGCAGGCCGGTTTTGTCGTTCTTAAATCGCCCGACATCCCTTCCATCCTTGTTGAAAGTGCCTTTATCAGCAATCCACAGGAAGAAGCGCGTCTGAGAACGGCGGCTTACCAGAAAGAGATTGCGCGCTCGATTCTTGACGGCATCAATACCTATTATGCCGAGCGTGCGCCCGAAGGCACGCGCTACGCCATGCTTTAGTCGTGCATGGCCGGGGCCACAAGCTCGTGCAGTCATCAACAGGATTAACCTAATCAAACCGATTTCGGCATGGTCAGTAAAACTTCTACCTTCATGGAGAGAAGATTTGGGCATTGGGCCATCTCATCGGCGATCCTGTCCTTGCGTATAGAAAGCGCGTCAAAGGCTATCTGAGAATTGTCCATAAACGCCGGTTCTTTGAGTTTTCAGCCGCAACGGGCGAAAATGCTGCGGCTAGATCGATCCTGAACTCAAGCGGATACCCATGCCCCATATCGCTCAATTACCGCCGGAATTGGTCAACCAGATCGCTGCTGGTGAAGTGGTCGAACGCCCGGCTTCCGTTGTCAAGGAGTTGGTTGAGAACGCCATTGATGCGGGTGCCCGGCGAATCGACGCCCGTATCGAAGAAGCCGGTTCTCGGCTGATTGAAGTGCGCGATGATGGTAGCGGCATGTCCGTGGAAGACCTTCCGCTTGCCTTCGCCGCCCACGCCACAAGTAAAATCCGATCGCTCGATGAACTCGAATCGGTGGCGACCATGGGCTTTCGGGGCGAAGCACTGGCGAGTATTGCCTCGATTGCGCAAGTCAGCATGTCTTCTCGTCGCGCGTGCGATTCACATGGTTGGATTCTAAGCCCGAATGAATCGCTGGAATGTCGCCCGACCGCTCATCCGGTCGGAACCACGGTCACAGTGGCTGATTTGTTCCACAACACACCCGCGCGCCGCAAATTCCTGCGTACCGAGCGTACCGAATTTTCCCAGATCGACCAGCTCATGCGTCGATTCGCCCTGGCCCATCCCGGAATCGGGTTTTCACTGACGCATCAGGGGCGGCTCGTA
>ERZ778018.2514-NODE-2514-length-11573-cov-10.795798_pt1 | contig 11573 bp, 2 predicted proteins | sample MGYA00375748_ERZ778018 | MGnify/ENA primary metagenome ERZ778018 (study PRJEB29350, sample SAMN05509839) | bioreactor metagenome | biome: bioreactor; material: wastewater | place: South Africa: University of Cape Town | collected 2014-04-22 ... | reverse complement strand
CCAGAATGCAGGACAGGCGTTCGAGCGTGTCGCGTCTGAGGTCGGCCGACTCGGGGGCGGATTTCCACTTGAAGAAGGTCGAGCGGCCCGGCGCGCCCAGCAACACCATCTGTTCGTCGGTATTGAGCCCCCAGTCGCGCGCGATGTTGAAGAAGGCGCGTAGACCGGCGGCGGACAGCTCGCGGCGGCCGGGTGTGGGCCGGGATTTTACGGCGTGTGCGGTGGGTTGCATCGCCCCCTCCATGGCAGTACCGAAATGAATGATTAACAGGAAATTAGTCCATTAATGGACTTTTGGCAAGGGCGCGCCGGCGCGCCTGGCGCGGCGAAGATGCAGCGATAAACCGAGGCTCATTTGAAGCCAAGGCGGCGGCGCCGGGAGCGCTTGGCCTGGATGCCAGGCTGGTCTACAAAACACGACATGGCCGCCGTTTCTGCGGCCCCTCCCTCCCAAGGAGGCTCATGATGACCATTCGATCGCTGATTTATGCGCTGGCCGCTGCCGGCCTGGTGACAGGCGGCCTGCTGATGGCGCAAACATCCGGCCCGGCTTCTGCGCAGGCCGATTTCGACCCGCTACTGCAGGCACAGAGCATTGCCTGCGTGGGCAGCGACAAGGGCCGACGGCTGGTGGGCTATTACCAGAAACTCGCGGCCGCCAAGACCGAGGTACGCCCCTTCCCGACCGAGGTGCCGGCGACTGCGGAAGCCGCGTTCATGCCTCCGCCGCTGTGGGACAACCTCGGCACGCTGCACTTTGCGATCAGCACGGCCGATCCACTCGCCCAGCGCTATTTCGACCAGGGGATGAGGCTGGCCTACGCCTTCAACCACGCCGAGGCGGCGCGGGCATTCCGCCAGGCGCAAAGCCTGGATCCGCAATGTGCGCTGTGTCATTGGGGCGAGGCGCTGGTGCTGGGACCCAACATCAATGCCCCGATGGACGCGTCGGCCAACGCTCCGGCGCTGGCCGCAATCGCGCGAGCGCAGGCAGTGGCGAGCAAAGCCAGTGCCCACGAACGCGATCTGGTCGCGGCGCTCGCCCGCCGCTATGCCGGCGACCCCAAAGCCGACCGTGCCGCGCTCAACGCGGCCTATGCGGAGGCCATGGGCGAGGTGGCAGCGCGCTATCCGGACGATGCGGACATTACGCTGCTGCATGTCGAAGCCTTGATGAACCTGTCGCCCTGGGATTACTGGGAGGCGGCCGGCGCGCGGCCCAAGGGACGCACGGCCGAGATCCTCGCGACGCTGGAACAGGTGCTGCAGCGCCGGCCGGACCATCCCGGCGCGATCCATTTCTACATCCACATGGTGGAAGCCTCGGCCCGACCCGACCGCGCGCTGCCGTACGCCGCCCGACTCGGCAGCCTGATGCCGGGCGCGGGACATCTGGTGCACATGCCGTTTCACATCTACTACCGGGTCGGCCAGTACAAGGACGCGATCGAGGCGAACCGCCGCGCGGTGGCCGCCGACGAGGCCTATCTCGCCGAGACAAGCCCCACGGGCATCTACCCGCTCGCCTACTATCCGCACAACATCCATTCGCTGATGACCTCGGCGCAGATGGCGGGCGATGGTAAGAGCGCCATCGCGGCGGCGGAAAAACTCGCGCGCGTGGTCAGCCAGGACGCCGGGCGAAGCATCGCCTGGGTGCAGCCCATTCTGGTGGCGCCCTACTTCACGCATGCCCAGTTCAGCGCGCCCGACACGACGCTCGCGCTGCCCGATCCCGGCGACGCCTTGCCCTACGTCAAGGCGATGTGGCACTACGCGCGCGGCGTGGCACACGCCGCACGCGGCGAGCCTGCCGCCGCCCGGGCGGAAGTGGACGCCATGCAGCGCCTGGCGCAAGGCGGCGATTATTCCGCGCTGGTCGAGGCCGGCGTGCCGGCGCCGGACGTGATCGCACTGGCGCAGCATGTGGTGCTGGGACGGATCGCGCAGTCCGCCGGCGACTGGGCGCAGGCACGCACCGAGTTCGAGCAGGCGGTGGCATGGGAAGACAAACTCTTTTATTCGGAGCCGCCTTACTGGTACTACCCGGTGCGCCAGTCGCTGGGGGCCGTGCTGCTGGCCGCCGGCAAACTGGACGAGGCCGAGGCAACATTCCGGCAAAGCCTGCTGCGCACGCCCAACAACGGCTGGGCGCTGCATGGCCTGGCGGCAACCTACCAGAAGCTCGGCAATCTGCACGCGGCCGCGACGGCACGCAAGCAGTTCACCCGCGCCTGGGTCGGCCCCGACGCGCCGGATCTCGCCAGGCTGTAGCCAGCGTGGCCGGGCGCGGCCACGACCACAAGCCTCAGTCTTTGCCGGCTCAATATTCCCCCTGCTTGTTGTTCTGGCCGTGCAGCCAAGACGTCCCCTGGTGTTTTGTTATCAGGGGGATCTCTGCAAAGCCAGCTTGACGGCTTGTCGATCCAGACATGAGCCGGAAACTCTTCCGGTCAGCCTGCCACCCACAGTGTCGATAAAACTTACACCCGCCACAGAGGCGTACAGACGCCAATCAATAACCAATTGAATTACCGTAGTTTTTTTATCAAGGCATGCATCTTGCGTGTGCAGCACATCAGGGCGGGGCCTTAAACGAACCCAGACACGCTCAGGATACAATCCGATGAATCTGCATCTTATAGATGATCAGCCACCCAATCGGCCAGGAGCCACGGCGTGTTTTGGGCCACCGATCCAAAGTGTCCTCCGCCTGCTAACCTGCCTCACACTCTTTCTAATCAATCCAACACTGGTCCATGCCGGACCTGACGCCTGTAGCAGCAGCGGCAGCAGCCGCACCTGTCAGGGCAACCAATCCAACGGAATCAACTTCACCTCCGGCGTTTCCGCGCTCACGGTCACCAATCTGAGCGAAGACATTACTCCGCCGCTCCAGGTATCCGGTATCGCATGGGAAAGCGGCGGCGGCAACGGCGCCAACGGGGGCGACTGTGTGTTGTTCTGCGCTTTTGGCGACAAAGGCGGCAACGGGGGCAGCGCACTCAGCTTGCTCCTCGACATGACCGATGCCGATCACGCGATTCATGTCCAGGGCACGCCACAGGACGGAAGCTTCGGCATCGTGCCCTACCCGCCTTTCTTCGTCTTCAATCCGACCGCCCACGGCATTGTTGCAAGCAGCAGGGGGGGCGACGGCGGCAACGGCGGCGACGCCTATACGGTCGCGGCGTTCGGCGGCAACGGCGGCAACGGTGCCAACGGCAGTGCCCTCACCCTCACCAATCACAGCGCGATCACAACCACCGGCGCGTACGGCCAGGGCATCTACGCGCAGAGCCACGGCGGCGATGGCGGCAACGGCGGCGGCGGCTACGGCGTCGATGGCGAAGGTGGCAACGGCGGCAATGGCGGCAACGGCGGCACGGTCACGATCACGAACACCGGCAGCATCTGGACGCTGGGCAAGAGCGCGCGCGGCATCTACGTTCGCAGCGTGAGCGGCGATGGCGGCGCGGGGGGCGCCGGCGGCGGCATCGTCGGTGGCGGCGGTGCGGGCAGCGCAAGCGGGCGCGGCGGCACGGCACGCGTCATCAACAGCGGGAACATAGACACCGCAGGCCATGACGCCTACGGCATCCACACACAAAGCATAGGCGGCTTTTCCGGCAGCGGCGGCGATGCGGGCGGCATCGTCGGCATCGGCGGTACGTCGCGCGGCGGCGGCGATGGCGGGCTTGCCCGCATCGACAACAGCGGCGTTGTGACCACGCTCGGCCTGCGCGCCCATGCGCTGATGGCGCAGAGCATTGGCGGCGGCGGCGGCAGTGCCGGCGGCTCGGGCGGGCTGGTCTCGCTCGGCGGCTCAGGTTCGGTCGGCGGCCACGGCGGTGCGGTGACGATCATCAATGATGGCCACCTGTGGACCAACGGCTCGTCTGCCTATGGTGTGCTGGCGCAAAGCATCGGCGGCGGCGGCGGCGACGGCGGCAGTTCGGGCGGTCTGGTGTCGTTTGGTGGTTCGTCGAGCGCTTCCAGCCATGGCGGTACTGTGAACGTCACCAACCAGCTCGGCAGCGGCCCCGACAGCGCGAAGATCGAAACCCACGGCAGTGGTGCGCACGCGATCCTGGCGCAAAGCATCGGCGGCGGCGGCGGATCCGGCGGCGGTTCGGGCGGTGCGGTGTCGTTCGGCGGCAGTGGCTCCGGTGGCGGCGGCGGCACTGTGATCTTGATCAACGATGGCATCGTGTCGACTGCCGGCGCCAACGCCAGCGGCATCCAGGTGCAGAGCATCGGTGGCGGCGGCGGCTCCAGCGGCAACTCGGGCGGTGCGGTGAGCTTCGGCGGCGACGGCAGCACCACCGGCGATGGCGCGGCAGTCAATGTCGCCAACACCGGCGACATCACCGTCCTCGGCGAGCAGTCGTATGCCCTCTTCATGCAGAGCATCGGTGGCGGCGGCGGCAGCGCCGGCAACTCCGGGGGATCGGTGTCGTTCGGCGGCAAGGGCAGCAGCGGCGGCAATGGCGGCAACATCACCCTGTCGAGCAGTGGCGTGCTGAACACCCGCGGCGTGAATGCGACCGCGATTCTCGCGCAGAGCATCGGCGGCGGCGGCGGCAATGGTGGCCATTCCGGCGGTGCGGTGTCGTTCGGCGGCAGCGGCAGCGCAACCGGCGGCGGCGGCGCGGTGAGCATCACCAATGAGGGTTCCATCCTTGCCAAGGGCGAAGCTTCGCAAGCGATCCTCGCGCAGAGCATCGGCGGCGGCGGCGGCAACGGCGGCGCCAGCGGCGGCCTGTTCAGCTTCGGTGCTTTGGGCGGCGCCGGCGGGCATGCGAGTAGCGTGAGCGTCAGCAATGCGGGCACCCTCGAAACGCAGGGCGACGACGCCAGCGCCCTCCAGGCACAGAGCATCGGCGGCGGCGGCGGCAATGGCGGCGGCGCAGTCAGCGTCAGCGCCTGGGCCGGATTCGCGCTAGGCGGCAGCGGGGCTGTCGGCGGCAATGGCGCGCAGGTGACGGTCGACAATCGGCAGCTTGGCGATCCCGCTGCGGAGCCGGCAAGCATCACGACAGCAGGCGATCGTTCGTACGGCATCTTTGCGCAGAGCATCGGCGGCGGCGGCGGCAACGGCGGCTTCGGGGTGACGGTCACCGGCGGGCTTGGCGGTTCGGTCAGCGGCAAGGGCGGCAGCGGCGGCGCCGGGCAGCAGGTCGATGTTTTGAGCGACAGCGATATCAGCACGCTGGGATTCGGTGCGCACGGCATCATCGCGCAGAGCATCGGCGGCGGCGGCGGCAACGGCGGCTTCAGCATCGCCGGTGCCGGCAGCGACGGCATCGGCGTATCGATCGCCTACGGCGGGAGCGGCGGCGGCGGTGGCAGCGGCGGCGCGGTGACGGTCGGCCGGGCGGACGCCCGCGTGGCAGGCACGATTTCGACGGCCGCCGGCGGCGCCGTCGGCCTGCTGGCGCAGAGCATTGGCGGCGGCGGCGGCAACGGCGGTTTCCGCATCACCGGCGCCGGCGGCGGCTTGGGCGGCGGCTCCCTCAATCTCGGCGGCAACGCCGGCGGTGGCGGCGGCGCGAGCACCGTCGTAGTGGACAGCATGAGCGACATCACCACCCTCGGCGCGGGCGCTTACGCCCTGCTGGCGCAAAGCATCGGCGGCGGCGGCGGCAACGGCAGCTTCAGCATTGCAGCGGCTGGCGGCGGTGTCGGCGCGGGCACAGTCACGCTCGGCGCCACCGGCGGCACGGGCGGCAACGGCCAGACGGTGACAGTGAAAAGCGCGGGCGTGCTCGACACCTCCGGCGACCGCGCCATCGGCCTGTTCGCACAAAGCCTCGGTGGCGGTGGCGGCAACGGTGGCTTCAGCATCTCCGGAGCCGGTGCCGGCACCGGCGCCGGCAGCTTCAGCCTGGGCGGCGCCGGCGCCAGTGGCGGCATCAGTGCCGCGGTGAACGTGGAGAGCGACAGCGACATCCGCACCGGTTCCGTCGTCGGCAGCGGCGATACGCTCCAGGTCTACGGTGTGGACGCCCACGGAATCTTTGCGCAGAGCCTCGGCGGGGGCGGCGGCAACGGCGGCTTCAGCATCACCGGCAGCGGCGCCGGCGTCGGAGCCGGCAGCGTGAGCGTCGGCGGATCGGGTGCCGGCGGCGGCACCAGCAGCAGCGTCGATCTCGTCAGCCGCGGCGGGCAGGTTTCCACCCTCGCCGACCGCGCCATCGGCCTGTTCGCGCAGAGCCTGGGCGGCGGCGGCGGCAACGGCAGTTTCAGCATTTCCGGCAGCGGCGCCGGCACCGGCTCCGGTACCTTCAACCTGGGCGGAAAAGGCGGGGGCGGCGGCGCCAGCGCCGGGGTGCATGTGACGAGCTTCAGCGATATCAGCACCGGCGGCGTCGTCTATTACACCACCTGGGCGCCCGTCATGGAGATTTTCCTGCCGGGCGTCTGCGCGAAGATGCCAGGGCTCTGCGGCAGTACGCTGCGCTTATCCGGCGAAGGCGCCCACGGCATTTTTGCGCAGAGCCTGGGCGGCGGCGGCGGCAACGGCGGCTTCAGCATTTCCGGCAGCGGCGCCGGCACCGGTTCAGGCACCGTCAGCGTCGGCGGAGCGGGTGGCGGCGGCGGCAACAGCGGCCGCGTGGATCTCGTCAGCCTCGGTCAGGTTACCACCTACGGCGACCGCGCCATCGGTCTGTATGCACAGAGCCTGGGCGGCGGCGGCGGCGACGGCAGCTTCAGCCTGTCCGGCAGCGGTGCCGGCACCGCTGCCGGCACCTTCAACCTGGGTGGTTCCGGCCGCGGCGGCGGCAACGGCGATGGGGTGTACCTAGAGAACTACGGCGACATCCGCACGGGTTCCAGCATCACCGACGGCGATACGGTCCATGTATTCGGCGAGGATGCGCACGGCATTTTTGCGCAGAGCCTCGGCGGCGGCGGCGGCAATGGCGGCTTCAGCCTGTCCGGCAGCGGTGCCGGCACCGGCGCCGGTACCGTGAGCGTCGGCGGATTTAGCGGCGGGGGCGGCAACGGCGGCAGTGTGACGCTCATCAGTCATGGCCAGGTTTCCACCCTCGCCGACCGCGCCGTCGGCCTGTTTGCGCAGAGCCTGGGCGGCGGCGGCGGCAACGGCAACTTCAGCCTTTCCGGCAGCGGCGCCGGTACCGGCGCAGGCACGTTCAATCTGGGCGGCGCGGGCGGCGACGGTGGCAATGGAAGTGCCGTCACGCTGAGCAACAGCGGGGATGTCTGGACCCATGGGGAAACGGCGCACGGCATGTTTGCGCAGAGCGTGGGCGGCGGCGGCAATGGTGGCTTCAGCATCACCGGCAGCGGCGCCGGCACCGGGAACGGCAGCGTGGGCGTCGGCGGGTATGGCGGCCAGGGCGGCGACAGCGGCGCGGTTAACGTGACCAACAGCGGCAGCATCGCGGTGCTGGGCAGTGGCGGCAATGGCATTTTCGCGCAAAGCCTGGGCGGCGGCGGCGGCAACGGCGGCTTCAGTTTCACCGGATCGTTCACCGGCAGCAAGGCCAGGAGCCTGACGGTTTCGGTTGGCGGAAAAGGCGGCGGCGGCGGTGCCGCCAGCAGTGTCAGCGTCATCAATAGCGGCACGATCGACATTGCCTCGGCTGCTGACTCCGAACATACGCTGATGCCGAATCACGGCATTTACGCGCAGAGCATCGGCGGCGGGGGTGGCAACGGCGGAGTCAGCACTGCCCTCGGCAGCCTGAGCCTCGGTGCGCAGATCAACGTCGCCGTCAGCGTGGGCGGCGCGGGCGGTGCCGGCAACGTGGGCGGCACGGTCGACATCACCAATGAGAATGCCATCATCACGCGCGACCACAACTCGCATGCCATCTATGCGCAGAGCATCGGCGGTGGCGGCGGCCAGGGCGGCTCCAGTCTCAATTTCAATTTGGACGCGGGCATCGGCGCCGGCAAGAACACGTTCTCGTCGAGCATCACGGTCGGCGGCGCCGGCGGCAGCGGCAACGTCGGCGTCGATACCACTGCCGACAATCAGGGCGTCATCCATACCCTTGGGGACGGCTCTCACGGAATTTTTGCGCAGAGCATCGGCGGCGGCGGCGGCGCCGGCGGCAACGCCCAAGCGGTAAGCCTGTCCGCAAGCGACCTGATGCCGTGGAAAGACACGGATGGCCAGGACTGGAGTTTCAATCTCAACATCGGCGGCAGTGGCGGCAACGGCAACAATGGCGGCAAGACGACCGTCACCAACAGCGGAGACATCTTTACCGAGGGGGTGATGGCACGCGGCATCTTTGCCCAGAGCATCGGCGGTGGCGGCGGCAGCGTGGCCGAAGGAGTGCTGGGAAAGGTAGGGGATTTTCTCGACACGGCGGGAAATGTCATCGACGCAGTGGACCTGGCGTTTGAGATCGGCAAGGCCATCAAGAAGAAAGACCCCTCCGAACTCAAACCGACCGGTGTCGAGATAACCGTCGGCGGAAGCGGTGGCAGTCACGGCGATGCGGATGCGGTCAGCATCGACAACACGGGCAACATCACCACCCAAGGCATGGAGTCGCACGCGATCTTTGCCCAAAGCATCGGCGGCGGCGGCGGCGAAGCACAGTTGTACGCCAAAGGCGTCGGCGCGGGCGAAGAGGCAACATCGGGGGTCGGGACCTCGTTGCAACCGGTTATCGGCGGCGCCGGGGGGGCCGCAGGTAACGGCGGTACCGTCGATGTCACGCATAGCGGCACCATCACGACGTGGGGCGAGGCGGCAAACGGCATCAACGCACAGAGCATCGGGGGCGGCGGCGGTCAGGCCGGGAGCATCGCGGGGGGATTTGCGGACTGGAGCAGCATCGGCCTCGGCGCCGCATTCGGGCGTAGCGGCGGCAATGGCGGCGATGGCGGGCATGTCGTTGTCTCGAGTTATGGCGAGATCACGACTCACGGAACACTTGCGATCGGCATCTTTGCGCAAAGCGTCGGCGGAGGCGGTGGCATTATCGGCGACGTCGGCGGCATCGCCTTCGCCGGCAGTGTCGGCGGCAATGGCTCGGGTGGCGCGGTAAATGTCGCCCACGCCGGCAACATCAGTACCACCGGGAATGTGGCGCATGGCATCTTCGCGCAAAGCGCCGGCGGCCAGGGCCTGGGCGGCACGGTCGAGATCACGCTCACCGGCGAGGTCAGCGCGCCCGGCATCGACGCGAGCGGCATTCTCGCGCAGAGCCGTGGCGACCAGGGTGCCGGCGACATCACGGTGAATATTCTAGGGGGTGGAGTCGAGGGCGGCGCAGGTTCGGGTGTGGGTGTGGCGATGCTCGAAGGCCATGAAAATCGGCTGAACAATTACGGATGGATCACCACAAGCCAGGGCGTCGCAGGCATAGCGATTGCTGCCACCACCGGCAGCGACACGATCGTCAACCATGGGACCATCACCGGCTCGGTCGATCTCGGCAACGGCAGCAATGCGCTGCGCAACGAAGCGGGCGCACGCTTGAACATCGGCACGACGGCCAACCTCGACGACGGCGAACTGTTCAATGCGGGCACCTTGGCGCCGGGCGACGTGCAAAACGTCGTCACCACCGCCGTGAGCGGCAATCTGGTTCAGACTGAAAGCGGCCGCTACGCAGTTGATGTCGACGTGTCCGACTACAGCGCCGACGTGCTCGATATCAGCGGCAGCGGCAGCTTTGGCGGCACCACCGAACTCGACCTGGTCCACCCCGGCCGCATCCGGCCGGGCACCCACCGCGCGCTGATCGCTTCGGCCGCCGGCGGCATCAGCGATGACAGCATCGCGCTCGACTTCCGGCCGTCGGCGGTGAACCAATACAGTTTGCTGTTCGACGCTGCGAACCACCAGGATCTGATGATCGAGATCGTCACCGATTTTGCACTCTCGGGGAACGGGTACCCGCTCAGCGCCAATCAACGCATCATCGGCGAGCAGATCAACGCCATCCAGAATGCAGGCGGCTCTGACGCGTTCGAGCCGGTTGTGAGCCATCTGGTGGAGCAGCCCGATAACGCCAGCTTGGCCGTAGCCTACGATCACCTGAGTCCAGCCTCATTGCTGAGCACCGAAACCGCCAGCGTGAACGCGAATCTGCGCTTCAACGAGTCCATGCTGAGTTGCCGGCAGCGCGGGGAGCCCTACCGCTTCGTGCGCGAGGGCCAGTGCAACTGGTTCCAGGCACTGGGACGGAGGTTCGATCGCGACTCGTCGGCGACCGCCAGCGGTTTCCGCGAGCATGCCTTCGAGATCTCAGGCGGCTCGCAGCGCGCAGTCAACGAAAAATGGCACGCTGGCTGGGCGCTGTCTTACGAGCGCAGCAAGCTCGATCTCCATTCCAGCCTGGGCGAAAGCGACGGCGACCGCTTCCAGGCCGGTGCGGTCTTGAAGGGAAATTTCGGCCCGACCACCTTTTCCTCGGGACTCACGATCGGCTATGGCAGCTACACGACCGATCGCAACACCGGCCTGCCAGCGCCGGATACGATCGCGAGCAGCCGCCAGGACGTGACTGCCCTCGCCCTGCACCTTCGTCTTGCACGCGTCTATCCGAAAGGCAACTGGTATCTGCGGCCAATGATCGACGGTGGCGTGAGCTTTACGCATTTCAGCGGCTTCCATGAGACCGGCGCCGGCGGCGCCAATCTGATCGTGCGCAGTCACAATGAGACCTATCCGAGCCTGCAACCGGCGCTGGAGATCGGTGGCGAAATCGAGCGAACGGACGGCACGCTGCTGCGGCCCTATGCAAAGCTCGGCCTCACACACTTCTTCGGCGGCACCGTACCTGAGATCACCGCGAGCTTCGAAGGCGCGCCACAGCAGATTGCGCCCTTCACGGTCCGGGGCGAAACCGACAAGACCTACGGCGACGTCACGCTTGGGCTCGATATTTTGAAGACCAGCGGCAGCGTACTGCGTGTGCAATACAACGGCCAGTTCTCCGATAAGGTCCATGGCCACGCTTTGGCGCTGAAGTACGCGATGCCTTTTTGATTGATTGGGCGAGGTGCAGCCTGTTCCCCCTCCCTCTCCCTTGATGGCCCTCCGGGAAGTAGGCTGAGCCCGGAAATTGAGCCTCAGTCCTTCCCCGCCTCCTCGTCCAGCTTCTTCAGATGCGCCAGCTTCTCGGCGATCCTGCCTTCGAGCCCGCGCGGGGTGGGTGCGTAGAACTGCTGTTCCGCGATGTCGTCGGGGAAGTAGCGTTCGCCGGCGGCGTAGGCCTCGGGTTCGTCGTGGGCGTAGCGGTAGGCGCGGCCGTAGCCCAGTTCCTTCATCAATTTGGTCGGCGCGTTGCGCAGGTGGAGGGGCACATCACTTGAGGGGTTGGACTGCACGAAGGCGCGTGCCGCGTTGTAGGCGACGTAGGCGGCGTTGCTCTTGGGCGCGCAAGCGAGATAGAGGCAGGCTTCGGCCAGCGCGAGCTCGCCTTCCGGGGAGCCGAGGCGCTCGTAGGTTTCGACCGCGTCCAGGCTCAATCGCAGCGCGCGCGGGTCGGCCAGGCCGATGTCCTCGCTCGCCATGCGGATCAGACGGCGGCCGAGATAGCGCGGGTCGGCGCCGCCGTCGAGCATGCGCACCAGCCAGT
>ERZ778018.2513-NODE-2513-length-11577-cov-4.034456_pt1 | contig 11577 bp, 8 predicted proteins | sample MGYA00375748_ERZ778018 | MGnify/ENA primary metagenome ERZ778018 (study PRJEB29350, sample SAMN05509839) | bioreactor metagenome | biome: bioreactor; material: wastewater | place: South Africa: University of Cape Town | collected 2014-04-22 ... | reverse complement strand
ACCCCGCCGCTCACGACCACCATCTCGACCAGGGGCTCGTTCGGCCCCCGGATCACCGAGTTCGACACCACGAACACCTTCAACTCATACCGCCGTGCCACCCGGTAGACCTCGTCCTTCACCGGGCAGGCGTCGGCGTCGACGTACAGCGCCATGCGCATTCCTCGCAAGCCGTGAAACCACCACGACCAAGCGTACCAACCGCCGTCCTCTCGAACCACGTCGGGTAGGGCGAATCACTCTCAGTACTGGTCGGCGCCGACGATCTCGCCGCCGGCTCGGGACGCCAGGGCCCGGACGACCGGCGGGGCCGTCGTCTCCTTGATGAATCGAACCGAGCCGTCGCAGAACAGGAACAGGCAGCCGCCGGGATGCAGGCTCGCGAAACCGTCGGGACCGGCCTGGCGGTTGAGCGAGTTCCCACCGGGAGAGGCGCCGCTCAGGACGTCGGACGAGGGGCCGGTCCTGCCCATCAGCAAGAACATCATCCCGACGCACGACTGGGCGGGCCATCCCCGTTTGGTGCAGAGGGGGCCCGGCTCGGAACGACTCCCGAAGCTGCCGGCCCAGGCGGCGTCGGCCTGGTTGCGCGAGCGCTCGCCGATCATCAGGGTCGCGCTCGTTCCGTCCTCGATGGCGCCGATGGCGACCCGGCTGTTCGGATAGAGGACGCCGTCGCCCTGGATCGGCGACCGAGAGGAGTCCATCCATCCCGCCGAGGCGATGTACTGCCCCGGAGACTCGGCGACGCTTGCGGAACCGAGCCCCAGGTCGATCGGCCCATCGCCGCCCCCGCCGCTCGGGCATAGGTACATCGAAAGGCTGATCCGTCTCACGGTCATGTTCGCGAACAGGCCGCCGGGGAAATCCGGGCGGTTCCCCTGCACCTCGCCGAATCCCAGGTCGAAGTTCGCGGCGCCGTACAACGGCCTCTGCTCCGAGTAGGGCAGGATGAGCATCCCCCATCCCCAGCCCGCGCCGAGTTCGAGGCCGGGCGACGGCCGGGCCAGATAGGCCGGCGGCAAGCTCCGCCAGGCGTCGTGATACCCGTGCAAAGCCAGGCCGATCTGCTTCAGGTTGTTCCGGCACGACGTCCGCCGCGCCGCCTCGCGGGCCGACTGCACCGCGGGCAGGAGCAGGGCGATCAGGATCGCAATGACCGCGATCACCACCAGCAGCTCGATCAGGGTGAACGCACGCTCCCCACGCGATCTGCGAAGTCGATGCATGACCAGGACCCCTCCGTGGCGGGCGTTGAATCTGAAGTCGCTCCGCTCAGGCTATGCCCTCCGTGGAACGTGTCAATCCGAGAATCGACACAAGGTCGCGATCCGGTCTTGGCGCGGTCTCAGTAATTGAACAGCCGGCTGACGCTCTCTCGGCGGTGGATCGACATGATGGCGTCGGCGAACAGGCCGGCGATGGTGACGACCTTGACGCAGGGGGGCAGCGGCTCGAACCGGTAGCCGATGGTGTCGGTCATCACCAGTTCCTTGATCGGCGATCGGGCGAGCTTGGCGGCGGAGCCCTTGGAGAAGACCCCGTGCGAGACGCAGGCGTAAATGTCCCTGGCCCCGCGCTGCTTGCAGGCGACGGCCATCTCGATCAGGGTGCCGCCGGTGATCGTGAAGTCGTCGACGATCAGGACGTTCTTGTCCTTGACGTCCCCCACGATGTCGAGCATCTCGGCGTTCTCGTCGTGGCCGCGGCGGACCTTGTTGCCGAAGACCACCGGCGCGCCGATCATCTCGGCGAACTTGTAAGCCTGCTTGCCGAAGCCGACGTCGGGGGAACCCACCACGAGGTCGGGAATCTCCTTGCGGCGGAAGTAGTCGACCAGCACCGGCATCGCGTACAGGTGGTCGACGGGGATCTTGAAGAACCCCTGGATCTGCGGGCTGTGCAGGTCGAGCGTCAAGACCCGGTCGGCGCCCGCCGCTTCGATGCAATCGGCGCAGACCCGCGCCCGGATCGACACCCGGGGCTCGTCCTTCTTGTCCCCCTTGGCGTAGGAGAAGAACGGGATGACCGCCGTGACCTGGGTCGCGCTGGCTCGCTTGAAGGCGTCGATCCAGAACAACAATTCCATGAAATTGTCGTTGACCGGATATTCCGTCCCCTGAATCACGTAAACGTCGCGGCCTCGGACGTTTTCGAGCACCCGGACGAAGACGTTGCCCTCGCTGAACGTCTTCGTCTCCGACTTCGCCAGGTCGACGCTCAGTTGCTCGCAGATGGCCGCGCCCAGCGTCGTGCTGGCGCTCCCCGCGAACACCTTCAACTCGCCGTAAGGGTCGACTCGGCTCGTCGACGTGCAGATCAGAGACTTGTCCTGGCTCACGATGATCGCCCTGTTGCACGTGTAAGACGCGGCCGGAGAAACGTCCCGCCCCGTCGATCCTCCAACCCCCGCCACACGATCTTAACATCGCCGAAGGGGACCGGCCAACCTGGGAATCCCAAGCTCGAAGCGCCCTCGGGCGCCCGACCCCGACGACCGGAGAGGGGGAACCCGAAGAAACTCGTAGGAAGGCTTCGCGCCGCCGCTTCGGGCTCGGGAGGCGAGCCGCCGCCGGACCTGAAGCCGAAATGGCCTGTCGAACCCCGACCGGTCGTCTACAATGAGACTCTAGGTCACAACGTCTCCATCCCACCCACGCGCCCCCCTCGACGAGGAGATTCAGCCATGCAGGGACGTCGGTTCAAGAACATCAGCCTCCCGGGCTGGCTTCCCCTGGCCGTCGCGTTGCTCGTCGGGCCGTCGATTTTCGGCGTCCCCCCCCTCGCCGGCGCGTCGGCTCAGCAGCCCGGCGAGTTCAAGCCGAGCCTCGCCGGGGCGGTCGGCTGGATCAACTCCGGGCCGATCGATCTGGACTCGCTCAAGGGGAAGATCGTCCTCCTCGACTTCTGGACCTACTGCTGCATCAACTGCCACCACATCATCCCCGACCTCGAAAAGCTTGAGAAGAAGTACAAGAACGAATTGGTCGTCATCGGCGTCCACTCCGGCAAGTTCGACGCCGAGCGGAACACCGAGAACATCCGCGCCAAGGTCGCCGAGTACCGGATCAAGCATCCGGTGGCCAACGACGCCGAGATGCGGATCTGGGAGCGGTTCCAGGTCAGCGGCTGGCCGACCCGGGTCCTCATCGCCCCCGACGGCCGGGTCGTCGAATCCGTCTCCGGAGAGGGGAACTACGAGGGCTTCGACCGGGTCATCGGCCAACTCGCCGACCTCTACCGCAAGGCGGGCAAGCTCGACGAGACGCCGGTCCACTTCGCCTCCGAGGACAGTCAGTACGAGGACAAGGCGGTCCTGTTCCCCGGCAAGGTGCTGGCAGACGCCAAGAGCAATCGCCTGTTCATCTCCGACACCGGCCACAACCGGATCATCCAGACCGACCTCGAAGGCAAGAACCCGGTCGTCATCGGCGACGGCGGCGAGGGGTTGGTCGACGGCGGGTTCGCCAGGGCCCGATTCAACCGCCAGCAGGGCATGTGCCTGGAAGGCGACACCCTCTACGTCGCCGACACCGAGAACCACGCGATCCGCGCGATCGACCTCGCGTCGAAGCAGGTCGCGACCCTCGTCGGCGACGGAACGCAGGCCCAGGGCGACCCCCGCCGGCCGTTCATCGGTCCAGGCAAGACGTCCCGGATTTCCAGCCCCTGGGACGTGATCCAGATCCCCGGTTCGCGGACGATCTACATCGCCATGGCCGGCCCTCACCAGATCTGGAAGTACGACCCGGTCACAAGCGAGGTCCGCTCGTGGGCCGGATCAGGGTACGAGAACATTCTCGACGGCGATCTCCGGGAAGCTCGGTTCGCTCAGCCCAGCGGACTGGCGACCGACGGCAAGAACCTGTTCGTCGCCGACTCCGAGGTCTCGGGCGTCCGGATCGTCAGCCGGATCGACGGCCCCGCCCCCCACGTCGGCCGGATCGTCGGCGAGGGGCTGTTCGAGTTCGGCGACCGCGACGGCAAGGGCCCCCGACAGGTCCGCCTTCAGCACTGCCTGGGGCTCGCCTACGGCGACGGCCGGCTGTTCATCGCCGACACCTACAACAACAAGGTCAAGGTCTGCGACCCCGCGACCGCGACCGTAACGACCTTCGTCGGGACCGTCGAGTCCGGCGACGCCGACGACCCGCCGACCTTCTATCAGCCCGGCGGCCTGAGCGTCGCCGGCGACAGCCTCTACGTCGCCGACACCAACAACCACAAGATCAAGGTCGTCGACCTCAAAACCAAGAAGACCCGGACCCTGGAAATCCCCGCGCTCAAGCCGCCGGCGCCGCTCCCCTGACCGGGCGATCGCGAGGCCGTGGCGAACCGCCTCGGACGCGAGGGCCGTGGCTCGTCTCCCTCGACGTCGCTTCGCCCTCCAACGGCCGCCCCATCGGGCTCAAACCGACGGCGATCCCCCGCTTCCATGTGACGTTCGGAAATTCATCTCAATACAATGCTCGGGCGATGCGAATCCCAAAGGGGGAAGCTCAGGCGAATCGAACCACGAGGGGAAGGAATCGCGATGGTCCGGGTGTTGCCGATCCTGCTGATGGTGGTCGCCGCGGGTGATCTGAAGCACGACGCGCGGACGTTCCTGGAGAACTGTCAGGCGTCGAAGTTCGAGGAAGCGGCCGCGAACTTCGACGCCAAGATGAAAGAAGCGCTGCCGCCGGCCAAGCTGTCGCAGCTCTGGGAAGGCCTGATCAAACAACTCGGCCCGATCACGAAAACGGGGGAGCCGCGTGAGGACGAGGTCGGCAAGTCGAGCCGGGCGAAGATCCGTTGCGAGTTCAAGAGCACGGCCCTCGACGCGCTGGTCAGCTTCAACGCGGAGGGACGAATCGAAGGCTTCTTCCTGGCCCCCGCCGAAGAACCGAAGACGGCCGAAGGAGCCGCCGCGCGAGCCGATCCGCCGTACGTCGACCGGGGCTCCTTCACCGAGGAGAAGGTCACGGTCGGAGCGGAAGACTGGCCCTTGCCCGGCCTGTTGACCCGGCCCAAGAGAGCGGACAGGCCGCCGCTCGTGATCCTGGTCCACGGGTCCGGCCCTCAGGATCGCGACGAGACCATCGGCCCCAACACGCCGTTTCGCGACCTCGCGCACGGCCTGTCGAGCCGGGGCGTCGCCGTGCTGCGGTACGACAAGCGGACCAAGGCCCACGCATCGCGGCTCGCGGCCCCGGCCGTCGCGGCCAGGATCACCGTCATGGACGAGGTCGTCGACGACGTGCTGGCGACGCTGGCCAAGGCCCGGCGGATCTCGGGGATCGATCCCGACCGCGTCTTCGTACTGGGGCACAGCCTCGGGGGCGCGCTGGCCCCGCTGATCGCCCAGAAGGACGGCAAGCTGGCCGGCCTGATCCTCATGGCGGCTTCGAACCGTCCCCCTCACGAGTTGATCCGCGATCAGCTCGACCATATCAAGAAGGTGGACCCCGACCAGGCCGTCGCGCTCGCCAAGGACAAGACGATCGACGACGCCCTGGCCCGGATGAAGGCGGGCAAGGCCCGCGACGACGAGATGGTCTTGGGGGCGTCGGTGCATTACTGGAAGTCGCTGGCCGAGGTCCAGTCGGCCAAGATCGTAGGCAGCCAGACCAGGCTGCCCGTGCTCGTCCTCCAGGGCGCCCGCGACTATCAGGTCACCGAGGTCGACTTCGATGCGTTCCGTCAGGCGCTCAAGGGGCGGGCGAACACGGCGTTCCACCTCTATCCCGACCTCAACCACTGCTTCCAGGTAGGAGAAGGCAAGGCGACCCCCGCCGAGTACGGCGAACCGGGGATCGTCGACGCGCGTGTGATCCGCGACGTCTCGGTCTGGATTCGATCGATCCGCTGAGACCGCGTCGCAGCCGTCGGCCGCAACCAGCACCCCAGAACAATCTGGGAGCGTTGCACGTGGTCGCCGCCTGGGCCGGCGACTACGGCCTGGCCCTGGGCCGGCAGGTCTGCGACGCCAAGTCCAACGAGATTACGGCGCTCCCCGAACTGCTGGGGAAGATCGACGTCCGAGGCGGCATCGTCACGATCGACGCGATGGGGCGCAGAAGGCGATCGCCGAGCAGGTCGTCCACGGCAAGGCCGACTACGTCTCGGCGTTGAGTTGAAGAGGAACCACGAGACGCTGCACCGCGACGTCGTCGCTTACATCGACGAGCAGCTCGAAATCCTCGCCGCCCTGATCGGGGGCCGAGTTTCGTCGTCCCTCGAATCGGAGAATTCCGACGAGCCCGCGGTCTGGTCCAGGCGCCGCCGCCGATCCATCGAGAACGCGCGTCGCGACCGCGTCTCTCGTAGTCTTCTGGTCCGGGCGAAATCAAAGGGATTTTGCGATGGCCAACGGCCGGGACGCCTTCAATACTGGATGCGGCGTTCGTCGCCGACCGCGTGACCTCAATTCCCAATGGCTGGATCACGACCGCGAGCAAGAGGAGAAACGAGCATGGATTCATCGCACGAATCGATCGGTCCCGACGCGGATCGTCGCGCCTTCCTGAAGGCCGCGGCCGTCGCGCCGGCGGCGGGGTTGGCCTCGGGGGCGCTGGCTCAGGAGGCCGCCCAGAAGCCCAAGGAGTTGCCCAGGCGCAAGCTGGGCAGGACGGGCGTCGAGGTGACGATGCTCGAACAGGGGGGCATCCGGGGGCCGACGTACGACCGGATCTTGCGGCTGGCCTTCGCCAACGGGATTCGCACGTTCGATTCGGCGAAGGTCTACCGCACCGAGGGGACCGTCGGCAAGTGGATCGAGCAGTCCCCCGAGATCCGCAAGCAGATCTTCCTGGTCACCAAGGACATGCCCCGCGAGCCCGGCGAGATGCTCAAGCAGGTCGACGAGCGGCTGGCGGAGCTGAAGACCGACTACATCGACCTGTTCTTCATCCACGGCCTCGGCGACATGCACTCGACCGACCAGGCCGTCAAGCTCGTCAAGAGCAAGGAGCTGGCCGAAGTCGCCGACAAGCTCAAGAAGTCGGGCAAGATCAGGTTCATCGGCTTTTCGAGCCATCACAAGGACCGCTGGGCGATGATGGAGGCTGCCGCCGAGGGAGGGATCATCGACGCGATGATGATCCAGTACCGCCCCTGGCTCGACAAGGAGTCGCCGCTCAACAAGGCCATCGACGCCTGCTGGAAGAAGGGGGTCGGGATCATCTCCATGAAGCAGATCGCCGGCAACTACTTCGGCGACAAGCCCACCGGCGACATCCTCGACGACGTGGTCAAGCGCGTGCCGCTGCTCAAGGAGCGGAACCTCAGCCCGTACCAGGGACTCTTGCACGCGATCTGGACCGACGAGCGGATCAGCTCGGTCTGCGTCTCGATGCGGAACACCGACCAGTTGCGCGAGAACGCCGCCGCCGCCCGGAATTACGAGCCGGTCAAGGCGGCGCAGATCGAGGAGCTGCGCGACGCCCTGCTCGCCGCCGGCCCGACCCTCTGCGCCGACTGCGACGGCCGATGCTCCAAAGCCGCCGGCACGACCGCCGCGCTGGGGGACCTCACCCGGTTCCTGACCTACTACCAGCAGCACGGCGACCGCGCGATCGCCCGCGAGGAGTACGCCGGACTCGCGGCCGAAGCCCGCGACTGGGCCGGCGCCGACCTCGAAGCGGCCCGCGCCGCCTGCCCCGGCAACCTCGACTTCGCCCGACTGCTGCCCGAGGTCGACCGCCGCCTGGCGTGATTGAAACTCCTCGAACCGCGAAACGCCGCCGGTCCGGCCATCGACGCCGGGCCGCGGCCTTCATGAGATCTTGGCAGGCCCCGCGGGGCCGTGCTACGATCGACTGCGCAACCTACGTCGGTCATCGGGATGAAACCACAGACGAGGGACCGTCGTCCCGACTCGCGCCCTCCGGCGCTACCTGGATGGGGAGAAGAGAACATGGTCGGGCCGATCCGATGGTTTCGAGCGTTCCGTCGCCGCAGGACGCTGCCGGCGATCGCGCTTTTGCTTTTCACCCTGACGGCCGGCGCCGGGATCGCCCAGCAGCCCCCGGCGGCCTCGACCGATCCCAAGCCGGACGGGGCGGCCGAGCAGCCCGAGGCGAAAGCCAAGCTCGACGTCTCGGCCGCCTTCAATCGACCCGTCGACGACCCGCCCAGGCCGTTCGTCCCCAAGAACCCCCAGACGGTCGAGGACCGCAAGCGGATCGAGTCGATCCGGCTGTTCACCGCCGCCCGGGCCCTCGAGGATCGTCGGTCGTTCACCGAAGCGGCGAAGGTGCTGGAAGACGCGTTCAAGCTCGACCCCGACTCCGTGGCGATCGCGCGTCGGCTCTGCCGGCTGTACGTCGGTCCGCTGGCCAGCCCCGAGCAGGCCGTCAAGTACGGGACGATCGCCCTGGCCGCCGAGCCCAGCGACACCGATACGCTTGAGCGGTTGTTCGAATTCCATATCAAGAAGAAGGACTACGCGGCCGCCGAGACCCTCTTGAAGAACGTCCTGGCCAATCCCAAGCTCGCGCCCCACGCGCCGGGTCGCCTGGTGGGGCAACTGGAGCTGGGTCGGCTCTACTCGGGTCCGCTCAACCAACTCGACAAGGCGGCCGACGCCTTCGGGCAGGTCATGGCGGAACTCGACGACAAGGCCGCCAACCAGCTCTCGCCCGCCGACGTGAACCGCATCCTCGGCGAGGAACCGGCCGGCAGGTATCTGGAATTCGGCGTCGCCTTCCTCGCCGCCGACCGCAAGGACCTGGCGATCAGGGCGTTCGAGCGCGGGTTGATCTACGACGAGTCCAACCCGCAGATCTCCCTGCTCCTGGCCGACACCCTGCTGAAAGCCCAGAAGGGACCGCAGGCGCTGGCTCTGGTCGACCGTTACATCAAGCGACAGCCCCAGGGGGTGGAAGCCTACGAACTGCTGGCCCGCGTGCTCAAGGAACTGAAGCAGGAGGACCAGATCACCCCCCGGCTGGAAGCCGCCGCCGCCAGCGACTCCAAGAACGTGCCGCTGCAATACGTGCTGGCCGACCGCTACCGCGAGACCGGCCAGGACGAGAAGGCCGAGGCGATCTACAAGAAACTGCTCGACTCCGAGCGGACGCCCCAGAGCTACCGCGCGCTGGCCGCGTCCCTGTTGAAGCGGCACAAGGCCGGCGACCTGCTCAAGGTGATCTGCGAGGCCGTCGCGCGTCCCCAGGGCTTCGAGGCCGTCATGCCGCAGCTTCAGGCCGCGGCCGCCGACGACTCGCTCTCCGAGCAGATGCTCGACGAGGGCCTGAAACAGCTCTCGGCCACCCCCCCGACGCTTCCCCAATCGGCCTTCACCGTGTTGAGCATCATCGCCAACCCCGAGCGCGGATCGCGGAAGGAGGCGCGGCTCGAACGGCTGCTCAAGCTTCAGCAACTGATGCTCGAACAGACCCCCAACCCCAAGATCTACCTCGAGATCGCCGACACCCAGCAGCGGATGGACCAGTACAACGAGGCCGCCGCGACCCTCGAACGGATGATGGAGAAGTACCCCGACGAGAAGAACGCCCGCTACCTGAGCGTTCTCTCGAACTTCTACCGTCGCGCCGGCAAGCCCGACCAGGCCATCGACGCCGCCCGCCGCGCCGTCGCGCTCGAGCCCAACGACTCCGAGAGCCAGGCTCAGCTCGCCGACCTGCTGGGGGAGGCCGGCAAGCTCGACGAGGCCGTGCCGATCCTCGAAAAAGTGGTCAAGGCCGAGGCGGGGAACCCCGCCTACGAGTTCCGGCTCGGCGGGCTGCTCACCAAGTTCGGCCGCAACGAGCAGGCCGTCAAGATGTTCCAGGACATGCTCACGCGTTATTCGTCCAAGGACGACATCGTCAAGCTGATCCATTCCAGCCTGTCGCTGATCTACGTCAATCAGGGGGACTACGCCAAGGGCGAGGCCGAGCTCGAGGCGGCGCTGGAACGGTTTCCCGAGGACCCGGGCGTGAACAACGATCTTGGGTATCTCTACGCCGACCAGGGCAAAAACCTCGAGAAGGCGGAGGGCATGATCCGCAAGGCGCTCAAGGAAGACCCCGACAACTACGCCTACCTCGACAGCCTGGGATGGGTCCTGTTCAAGAGGGGCAAGGTCAAGGAAGCCGTCGAACCCCTTGAGAAGGCCATGGAGATGCACAAGCAAATGGAGAAGCGCGGGATCGCCCCCCCCGACTCCACCCTCCCGGAACACCTGGGAGACGTCTTCCTTCAACTCCAGGAGATCGAGAAGGCCAGGGCCCTGTGGCGGGAGGCCGAGCAGGTCGCCGCCAAGACCGTGCCCCCCGACAAACGCCTGGCCGAGATCCGCAAGAAGCTGGAGTCGCTCGGCGGGCTCGACGCGGCCCCCAAGGCTTCCACGACCCTTACCCCTTGATTCGAACCGAACCTCACGCCGAATCGTCCACCACCGCCACGCAGAGGCGCGGAAGCCGGACCGTCGGCCGCGTCGTCGTTCCGGAAGGTCGAGCCGACTCTTTCGAAGTCGAGCCCGGGCGGACCTTCCGCCGACCCGCCGTCGACGATCGCCCTCAATCATCCGACTGGAATCCAAGGAGCTGAGACCCGAGATGGCAGGACACTCCCACTCCGCGAACATCGCCCACCGCAAGGGACTCGTGGACGCCAAGCGCGGCAAGCTGTTCAGCAAACTCTGCCGGGCCATCTACGTGGCCGCCCGCAACGGCGGCGGCGACCCAGTCATGAACCTCCGGCTGCGATACGCGATCGACAAGGCGCGGTCGGTCAGTTGCCCCAAGGACAATATCGAGCGGTCGATCAAGAAGGCCACCGGCGAGCTGGGCGCCGAGAACTTCGAAGAGCTGATCTACGAGGGCTACGGCCCCTCGGGCGTCGCCGTGCTCTGCGAGGTCCTCACCGACAACCGCAACCGGACCGCCGGCGATCTCCGCCGCGTCTTCGAGAACGCCGGCGGCAACCTCGGCGCGACCGGCTGCGTGAGTTACCTGTTCGCCTACAAAGGGCTGTTCATCATCGACGCCCAGCAGACCACCGAAGACGCGTTGATGGAAATCGCGCTCGAGGCCGGCGCCGACGACGTCCAACTCATCGAAGGCTACTTCGAGGTCACCTGCGACCCCAAGGAGTTCGAGGCCGTCCGCAAGGCGCTCGAAGACGCCGCGATCCCCACCGAGAGCGCCGAGAACAGCTACATCCCCGCCAATTACGTCGACCTCGACGTCGAAGCCGGCAAGAAGATGCTCAGGCTCAAGGACTTGCTCGAAGAGAACGACGACGTTCAGAACGTCTACTCCAACGACAACATCCCCGAAGAGGCCATGGCCGAATAACGCGGCCTACTCTGGGGCCGCATCCAGGTCGAAGACTGCCGCCAAGCGCCGGCCCGGTCCTGATGCGCGCTTCAAGGTCACAGATCCCGGCCGCGACGCGCGAAGCCGAGGCGTGCGAATCGCCATGGAAGCCCGAAGCGCCAGCGAGGGAACACTCCGGACGCAGGGCGAGGGAGTTCACTTTCGGCTCATGTAGGGTTGGCGGTGACGAGAAGGCCGGTACAAGCCCGAAGCGCCAGCGAGTGGATCGTCATAGGCCCTTGGAATCCACTCGCTTGCGCTTCGGGCTTGT
>ERZ778018.2511-NODE-2511-length-11593-cov-89.716329_pt1 | contig 11593 bp, 7 predicted proteins | sample MGYA00375748_ERZ778018 | MGnify/ENA primary metagenome ERZ778018 (study PRJEB29350, sample SAMN05509839) | bioreactor metagenome | biome: bioreactor; material: wastewater | place: South Africa: University of Cape Town | collected 2014-04-22 ... | reverse complement strand
TAGTAGTGCGGCATACAACTCACGCTAGTGAACTCGCCTTACGGGGCGGAGGTTAGCCGGTCATTCGCCAGTGGCGTCGTTCGGCAAGGTCATTCCGAGTTGCTCGCGCACCTCGTCTAGCAAGCGCATGGTCCTCAGCGTGTGCTCGAGCGGCATGGTCGGGCTCTCCAGCATCCCATGCTGTATGCAGCGCGTCACCTCACGCAACTGGAAGGTGTACGGCTCGTAGCCGTGCGGGACACTCTCGTGGTGAAGCTGCCCCGCCCCGCCCACCGTGTAACCCTCCGGCTTGGTGAGTGGCGCGTCGGTCTCGACGTAACCTTCCGTGCCGACGATGCGCGCCTTGCGGGTGCTGTCCGACACGAACGACACGAGCACTTGGGCCTGCTCGCCGCCAGGGAAGCTCAGGGCTAGTGCACTGAGTTCGTCGACTCCCTCGCTGTTGAGGCGTCCGCTTGCCTGTACGGCGGTCGGGAAACCGAGTGCGCCGATCACCCAAGTTAGTGGGTAGACCGCTAAGTCTAGTAGTGCGCCGCCTCCTGCCGCAGGGGCCCACAGGCGGGTGCGGGGGTCGCGCTCCGCCATGAAACCCATGTCGGCTTGAACGTAGCGCACCGCGCCGATCCCTCCCCCGGCGAGAACGTCTAGCACGGCCTGGTATGCCGGGAGGAAGCGTGTCCACACCGCCTCCATGAGGAACACACCGCGGTCGCCGGCCAGCGCGATGAGCTCGGCTGCCTCGCGGGCGTTCACCGTGAACGCCTTCTCCACCAGCACGTGCTTGCCGGCTGCCAGCAGCTGCATGACGACCTGATGGTGTTGCCCGTGTGGCGTGGCGACGTAGACGACGTCGACTTGCGGGTCGGCGGCAAGCGCCTCGTAACCCGTGCGGGCGGCGTCGTCCGAGTAGCTGGCCGCGAAACCGTACATGGCAGCGAAGGCGGCCGCCTTGTCTGGGGCGCGACTGCTCACAGCCTGTAAGCGTGCGTCCTCGAGCAGCGCTAGTTGCCCGGTGACGGTGTGAGCGATCTTGCCGGTTGCTACCACTCCCCAGCGCAGGGGAACTCCAGTAGCCACGAGGGGGTTCGCGGGGCCGCCGTTAGCGTAGCCGCGTGCTGTCGGTGGTTTAGCGACGAAGCGGGCCATGCGTGAGGTTAGCGCGTGCCATGTGCCGCTGGGCTCGAAGCGGGGCCGTGGTTGCGCAAAGTCGTCGTTGATATTGTTCCCCATGCGTTTCCACGGCTGGCGTATCGCTTGGACCCTGGCGGCCACGCAGACGATCGGTTACGGCGTCTTGTACTACTCGTACGGCGTGTTCACGCTGCCGATGGAGGCCGAGCTCGGCCTGACGAGGGCCCAGACGGCGGGAGCGTTCTCGCTCGCGCTGCTGCTGTCTGGCCTTGCGGCAGTCCCCATCGGCAGCTGGGTTGACGCGCGCGGGGCCAGGGTGCCGATGAGCGTTGGTTCGCTACTTGGCGCCGCGAGCGTGTTGCTGTGGTCGTACGCGCCGTCGCTTGTCGTGGTCTACGCCGCTCAAGCAGGCGTAGGCATCGCGATGGGCCTCAGCTTCTACGACGTGGCGTTCACCGTCATCGCCGCTTGGTTCAGACGCGATCGCATCAGGGCGATGCTCGTCGTCACCATGGTGGCTGGGCTCGCGAGCACGATCTTCATTCCCTTGGCGACGGGTCTGCTCGAGGCCGTCGGCTGGCGCACGGCGCTGCGTTGCCTTGCGCTCCTCCTCTTGGTCACTAGCCTGCCGCTACATGCGTTGATCATCAGGGATAACCCGCGGCGGTTCGGGCAGCACCCGGACGGGCTACAGCCGAAGCCGGCGCCTGAGCAGGACGCTGCGGCGGCCGAACCGGCGGGCACGACGGCGGAGGCGTTGCGCTCCAGGCTGTTCTGGTGGCTGACGAGCGCGTTCGTCTTCGACCGCCTCGCGATCGTAGCGGTGGCGGCTCACACGGTGCCGCTGCTCCTCGAACGCGGTCACTCCCCCGCCCTGGTCGCCGCGGTAGCTGGCGCCGTCGGCCTGGTTCAGGTGGCAGGGCGGGTGATCTTCGCACCTGCCGCGCGCCTCGTGAGTCTCTACTCCCTAGCGGTCACGACTTACTTGACGCGCGTAGCCGCCCTGGCAACGTTGCTCCTGGTGCCTGGCGCCGTCGGCCTGTGGACTTTCGCGGTCCTGTTCGGCTTGGCTAACGGCGCGAGCACCTTGGTGCGGGCCGGGCTGGTCGGCGAGGCGTTCGGCTCCGCCCACTACGGTGCCATCAACGGCGCCATGGCCACGCTGATCGCCGTGGCGCAGACTTTCGCGCCGCTGGCCGTTGGGCTGTCGTATGTGAGCACCGGCAACTACGCTGCTGCCCTGTGGGGCTTGTCCGCGACTGGGTTGCTGGCCGCCTACTCGGCGTGGATGGCGAAGTCGGCTAGCGCCAAGCGCCGCGCTGCCTCGCCCGTCGCAAGCGTTTGACGGGCCTTCGCGACGCCTCACGTGCGCCGCCAGGGCCGCACGGCTGCATCGTCTTGACGAATAGTGCATAAAGCTGTATGATGTTCTTCATCAGCGCTTACGGGCGCTGTTTTTTGTTGCCCCTCCACAGCTCCCTGGCGCGCGCCGCCTGGCCCTCACGCTCTCGCGACTAGCTCAGGGGAGTCTACGCGCGCGTTGCCCACTGTCTTGGCCACCGGCCAGCTCTCGAGCAGGCCGTCCGCGGCTGGCGTCAGCAGGTCTTCGACTGCCCTGGGGTCGTGTTCGCCTGGGTCCAGCCATCTCTCCCATGCCGCCGCTTCGAGGATCACGGGCATGCGGTCGTGTAGCGGCCGCATGTCGTCGTTGGCGTCGGTCGTGAGGATGGTGCAGCTGAGTAGCGCGCCCTCTCCCCTGCCCCAGTACGCGTAGAGGCCCGCGAACGCCAGCGGGGCGCCGTCCTTGCGGTGGATGAAGTATGGCTGCTTGCCGCTACCTGCGGCTTTCCACTCGTAGAAGCCGCTGGCCGGGATGAGGCAGCGCCCGTTCTTCATGGCGTCCCGGAACGATGGCTTCTCTGCCGCGCTCTCCGAGCGGGCGTTGAACAGGTTGGCCTTGAACTCGCTCGGGTCCTTCACCCAGTGAGGCACTAGCCCCCAGCGCATGCTGTCTAGCTCGCGAGTGCCGTCCTGGCGTTCCCTCACGACGGGAACGAGCTGCGTTGGAGCGATGTTGTAACGTTCCTCGAGCGGGAACGTGGCGACTTCGAAGAGTGACGCCAGGTCGTCCTCATGGTGGTAGAGGGTGTAACGACCGCACATGGCTTGCCTCCTACTGGACTTCCTTGAGTTCAGCGAGGATCTTCGCGCGCTCCTCCGGTCCGTACTCGACGAGCGGGTCGTAGGTCTTGAGGTACGACGCGAGATCTTGCAGGTGGGGTGGGAGCGTCAGGAAGTTGTGGGTGGTCATGACGTCCATGCGACTGGCTTCGTACAGTGCGCCTTGCCAGCCGTCTGCTTCGAGGCGTTCGAGCGTGAAGCGGTGGACGGTTGCCTGCATCAGCGTGTGGACGAGGTCGCGTTGGTCGCGGTTGAGGTCGTCCCATGCGGACTCCGCCAGCTGCCGCCTTGCGCGGTGCATGGCGTCTGCGATGGTGGTGGCGATGGCGCGCGCCTGTTCGCGGTTGAGCGGCTGCGGTCCGCTGGCCTCGGCAACGTCTTGCTTGGGCGGCTCTACTCCCTGCTGGAGGAGGCTGTTGACGAAGCCGCCGAGGTTGAATATCGGGCGGCCGGCGCGCTCGGAGCGCTCCTGGAGTACGCGGGCGTATGCCACCACGTCGAGGACGCGTTGCGCGCCGTGACGCGCGACGCTGCGCTCGGGGTCTTGGGTCCAGCCGATGTCGCGCAGCGCGTCCGCCGCCTGGAGCTCCTTGAGGAGTTGCTCCTTGTCCGCGCTCTTGGCCACCCGGCTCGCGAGGCTGGCAGGCAAGCGGACGCGCGGTTGGAAGACGTCGTTGCGCCTGATGCTGAACGACACCCTTTGGAACTTGCGGCCCACCTTGTGTGGTTCGTAGTCGAACGCGAGTGACGTGTAGGCTGCGAACTCCTCTTGTGCCCTGTCTAGGACGTAGCGGAAGTCCTTGAAGCGTTCGTACTTGCCGTCGAGCCCGAGCCGGAGCTTGAGGTCGTCGACGTCGAAGATCAGTTGGTTGCGCTCGCCTGCGTAACTCGCCGTGTAGAGCACTTCGAAGAGACGCATGCTGTTGAAGCTCTCGAACGACAACAGCTGGTCGGTCGGGATGATGCTGAAGTCGCGGCGCAGCTGCAGGAGGTACGGCTTGAGGCGGTCGTGAATCTTGATCTCGATCGCGGCCATCTGCCCCGCCTCGCGACCGTTGTCGTAACGCGCTTCTGACACCCACTGGAACATCACCCAGTCGCCGTTCGGCTCCTTGATCTGGATGGTCTGCTCGAGCAGTTCCCTAGCCGATTCTTCGATGCGCGAATAGATGCTCTTGCCGCTGATGTTGAAGAGCTGCGCGTACTCCCAGGCCGTGATGCGGATCGGCTCGAGCGTGAGATCTTCTTTGCTGATGTCCGACAAGGCAAGCACGAGCAGGCGCTTGGTGAGGATGCCCATCTCTTGCCTGCTGAGGGCGAGGGGGTTGGCCTGAGTGACGGCCAACGAGCTGCCGGCGCGCCGAGGCGCCTGCCTCATCTTGCTCCTTGGCCGCTGCGTGCGGTGGCGGCCGCCGAGCGGTTCGACGAGTTCGCCGATGGGTGGCGTGCCGGCTTCTACCGCGGTCTCGCCTCTCCGGGCGCTTGCGCCGTCCCCGTCGTAGGCCTCGCTCGTTGTCACGCTTACCTACTCCCCTTGGTTGGGCGTCCGCCTGCGGTTCAGACGTTGGCGTTAGGCTAAGCCCAGCCTTGCTCGCCGTCGCGGGCGCCGACCGCGCCCTGTGCTTGCGCAGATGATACGGCTAGTGGGGAGTCGTGGTCAACCTTTCCCCCCTCTTCCCCACTTACCGGAGCCGCGTCGCTTTGGTCCCCCCATTTCCCCTCCTCGGTACCTTGCCGTTCCCCCTTGGTACCCTCCGTTGCCCACACGCGTACCGCGCACGTCCCGCTTCGGTCCCCGCGCTGTCCCACGAGCGTACCGCCGCTTTCCCGGCCGAAGTCTGATTCTCGCGTCAGGGACGGGCCCCGTCGGCCGGCCATTAAAGAGAATGTAAAGCTCCTTGTCTAAAGAACAGCAACCAGTGCTGCTGGTAGCAAGTCAAGAAGGATCCACCCCACACCCGAAGGTACCCTGCCTGTCCCACTTGCACCAGGCTGAGCGCCGAGGTTCCCCTGATTTCCCCCTTCGATTGCCTAGGTGCGCACTGTTAGCGGCCGCAGTCGCGGACCCCAGCGGTTCCGCAGGTTCCCCACTACCTGACCTTAGTCCCGCAGATTTCCCCGCTGACTTCTGCCGGCGCCCTGGCGGCCTGCCGGTTTCGTTCGGGTCGGAGCGGCCAACAGCCCTCGACTCCGAGCTGCGCCTGATGCTGGCGGCGCCAGCGCCTAGAACGGTACGCCGTGGTTGCCTACGTGGAGATTTCTCCGTCGGCACCGGGGTTTGGTGAGCGTGACTCCTCTCCCCTGCTCGGGTTTGATCGCCAAGCGTGCAGGCCAGCGCCCAGCGAGAGTGGCGCTGGCGAGTCATGTGGGTATCGGAGGGTACTCCGGGCGCCGCCGTTACCTCTTGCGGCCGTGGACGCAGTCGGGTGGCCTAAGTGGGAGGCCTAAGTGGGAAGCGGCCGGTACCCGAGCGTGGGTCGCCGCGCCTGGCGCTAGGCCGAGGTGATCACGAGCCTCGCGGATCAGGTGGTAACTAAGCCCATGTTTCAAGGGCCGCCATAACGTTATGGCGGGGCGTCGGAAGCGTGTAGGAGCCTTCCTCAACCCTGAGCAGGCTCACCGCTGCGTGTTGCCTGCGCGGTTCAGGTGTCTGAAGCGGGTCGAGGCCGCCATAACGTTATGGCGGCCAGAGTCAGGGGCGCTCCGCCAGGTGCTGGCTGCCCGCCGAAGCCTCCCCCATCCGCAATACCGTTATTGCGACAACGGTGCACAACTGGGAGACGCCTACGGCGCGCCCACCCAGCGCCGCAACTGCCAGCCGAACGGCGCTCACCAGAGCGCGGGGTACAATCCGCAATAGTTGCTCAAGTCGAGCGCGCCGCGGTCGTGCGTTGGCCGCGCCCGGCCCAACCGGGCTGTTCTCCAGGAGGCGCTAGTTGTGAAGGTACTGACGTTCTTCAACCACGCCGGCGGCGTTGCCAAGACGAGCACCGCCCGTGACGTCGGGTACGTCCTAAGCGAGCTAGGACGCAAGGTCCTGCTCATCGACGTCGACCCGCAAGCGAACTTGACGAAGTGGCTCGGAGTAGACGATGACGTCGCGCTGGCGCAGACCATCTACCCTGCCGTGCTCGGCGACCTCGATCGTGACGACGGCGGCAGCAAGTTGGCGGCGGACGACGAGCTGGTTCTGCCGGCGCCCATGCGCGTTCACGGCATGGACCTCATCCCAAGCAACCTCAGCATCGCGATCGTGGAGCGCGAGATCCTCAGCGTCTTCATGGGCGTCATGCGCCTGCGCGAAGCCGTGAGGCGCCTGGAGGGTTACGACTACGTGCTGATCGACCCGCCGCCTAGCCTCGGCCAGTTGTCTGCCCTAGCCGTGGTGGCGGCCGACCGAGTTGTGGTGCCGCTGCCAACCAACCGCAAAGGGCTCGATGGCATCCCGACCGTCATCCGCATGGTCAAGGAGTACCGCAAGGCGGCAACCGGACTCGAGATCGCGCTGTTCGTGCTCACGCAGCACGACCGCCGCACGCGCCACGATCGTGACGTGCTCGGCGTCATCCGTGAGCAGCTCACGGCGGTGGCGCCGGTGTCCACGCCGCTAGGCAGCAGACCGGCTTACTACTCGGACGCGCAAGTGAACGGCATGCCGATCTCGCTTTACGCTAAGGGCAGCGAGGCGGACAAGGAGATCAGGCAGGTGACTGGCGAGCTGCTGGAGCGCCTAGAGGGAGACGGCCGTGGTTAAGAAGCGCAAGCAGGACATCGACCGCGCAGCGGTGTTCGAGGCTATCCTCGGCGACCTAGGCGCCGTCGAGCCAACGGCCGGGGTGGCAGGCGTTGCACTTGCCGAGTTGCAGTACAACGACCAGCAGCCACGCAAGCACTTCGACGCCGCCAGCCTCGAGGACTTGGCGGCAAGCATCCGTGACAAGGGCGTACTCGAGCCCATCATCGTGAGGCGCAAGGGTCAGGGTTACGAGGTCGTCGCGGGCGAACGGCGCGCGCGGGCAGCGCGGGCCGCTGGGCTCAAAGAGGTGCCCGCGCTCGTCGTGGAGCTCGACGACCGCGAGGCGCTCGAGATCGCCATCACGGAGAACCTCCAACGCGAGGACCTCAACGCGGTCGAGGAGACGGAGGCGGTGCTCGGGTTGCTGGAGCTGGCGCTGGACAGCTCACGGGGCGAGGTCGTCGCGCTCCTTCAGGCGCTCTACAACGAAGAGCGTGGCAGGGGCAGCTCCAGGCCGGTTGACCGGGCGCGCCGCGACGAGGCGAGCGCGCTGTTCAGGCAGTTGGGGCGCTTCAGCGTGTCGTCGTTCGTCACGAACAGGTTGCCGATCCTCGAGTTCCCGCCAGAGCTGCTCGACGCCGTCAGAGGCGGCCAGTTGGCGTTCACGAAGGCGCAGGCCATCGCGCGGCTAAGCGACCGGAAGGCGCAGCGGAGGTTGCTGGCAGAGGCGGTTGGCGAAGGGCTGTCACTGAGCCAGATTCGTAGACGCATCACCGAGCTGCGGGTCGGGGACGGGGTGGAGGAGAGCGCTGCTGGCGGGGCGGTGTCGCCCGCAGCGCAGCAGCTGGTCGCGAGCACCAAGCGCCTCCTCAACAAGCGGCGCCTTGGCGCACTAGGTCCAGGCAAGCTTGGCCGCGTCACCGAACTCCTCGACGAACTCAACCGCCTGCTGGTCGAAGACTAGGGGTAGATGCACCACCGGAGCGCTCCTACGCCCGACTCCGAGCTAGGCTGGGTGCAGGAGGTAGCAGCATGCTCAAGGTAGGAGATAAGGCTCCAGACTTCGCGCTGGTTGACCAGGCAGGCAATATCCAGCGACTGTCAGACCAGCTCGGGTCATGGGTCGTCGTGTACTTTTACCCGAAGGACGATACGCCAGGCTGCACGACGGAAGCGTGTCAGTTTCGCGACGCGTTACCGCACTTCGAGGGGGTTGGCGCTAAGGTCTTCGGCATCTCGGCCGACGATCAGGAGAGCCACCTGGCGTTCGCGCGTAAGTACGACCTCAACTTCCCGTTGCTAGTCGACCCAGAGCTGACGACCCTCAAGGCGTACGGCGCCTACGGAGACAAGGGTAAGGACGGGGTCGTCAAGATGGGCGTCTTCCGCCGCTCGTACCTCGTCGACCCGAGCGGGACAGTGGCACGGGCGTGGGATGACGTCGTACCAGAAGGCCATGCCGAGGAGATCAGGAACGCCATCCAGGAACTGAAAGCCGCAGCGTAACGATCGCGGTCACATGGGAGACGGCCCGGCGTGATGTCACTTCACGCCGGGCTTTTCTGTAGTGGGGAAGCGCGGGGACGCCGGTCGTCCAACGGGGGAGACCGCGGTACTGCTAGCTGTGTGAGGTTTCTCTCTTCGGGCAGGGGCCGCGCCGCAGGTGGGGAAGGCGGGGTACTGGGGAGGCCAAAGGGGAAGCGAGGGGTACTTGTGAGGGGGCTGTCGGCGAGCGGACGGACAGGCGAGGCCGCACTCTCGCTAGCGTAAGGGGGAATCTAGGGTACTTGGCGGAGCCAGGCGGCGCCAAGACACCCTGCGTCCCCCCGATTCCCCACCTTACTTAGCCCCACCCGCGAGTAGGGGAGAGGCCAGTCAAGCGAAGTGGTATCCCCGCACGGTTACCGGCGCCGGCAGCTCGGCGAGCGTCTGGGCCTTGAGGGTGAGCTGGTAGCCCGTGTCCTCCACCACGGCGTCGACGACCAGGATCGAAGCGTCACGCAGCAGCACCCGCTGCGCGTCCCACAGGTCGGGTGAGATGATCAGTTGCGCGCGCACCTGGCCGTCTTCGAGCACGTAGAAGGCGAAGCCCTTCGCCGTAGGCGGCCGCTGCTTGCCGACGACGAGCCCCGCGGTGCGCACCACGGTCTTGCGCGGCACCTGACGCAAGCGCGCGAGGGGCACGCAAGCAAGCTCGCGCAGTTGATCGCGCACGAAGTCGATGGCGTGCACCTCGAGGGTGCTGAAGCGCGTGGTCTGGTAGTCCCACACGTACTGCTCCTGCACGGTGAGGGGCGCGAACGCAGGCGCCTGCGGCGCGGCGCTGAACAACCCGCGTTCACCGCTTCGGCTGGTGTTGGCCAACGCGCCCGCCCGGTAGAGGACCTCGCGGCGGGGCTGAAGCTCGTCGAACGCGCCCGCACGTGCTAATGCCTCGAACTGCTCGCGTGAGAGGGTCAGACGCTGGTGGGCGTCGTCGATGCCCGTGTACGGGCCGCGCTGCAACCGCTCGAGCAGCACTTGCCGCGCCACGTCCTGACTGATGCCAGCCACGGCCGACAGTGGAGGGCGCACGGCCTTCGCCGGCGCGCCGTCCGCTAGGCGTACGCGCTCGCACCGGTAATGCACCCCGCTGGCGTTGATGGCGAACGGGAGCATGGGCACGCCCCACGCGCGCGCCTCCTGGCGCTTGGTCGACTGCGACCACATGCCCGGCTCCTCCGTGAGGATGGCAGCCAAGTACTCGGCGGGGTAGTGCACGCGTAGCCAGCCGCTCGCGTAGGCGTGGATGGCGAAAGCCCAAGCGTGAGACTCGGCGAAGCCGAAACCCTGGAAGCCCTTGACGGCGTCGAATACCCGTTCGGCTTCTTCCAAGGTGGCGTTCACGTGACGCATGGCGCCTGCCACGAACATCCGCCTGTCTGGTTCGATGTCTGACGGCTCGCTCCAGTCCGACACCTTCTTGCGGAAACGGTCGGCCTCGATCCAACTCATGCCGGCGAAGTGCACGGCGATGCGCAGCACGTCCTCCTGGAAGAGGAGCACGCCGTAGCTCTTCTCGAGGATGGGCTGCAGGCTAGGGTGCCAGTAACTGACCGGCTCGAGCCCCTGCCTGCGGCGCAGGTACGGGTGCACCGTGCCTGACTGGATGGGCCCTGGACGGATGAGGGCCACCTGGTGCGCGAGGTCGCGCAGGTTGCGGCTGCGCATGACGCGGCTCGTGTGCTGCTGGCTCGGGCTCTCCACTTGGAACAGCCCCAACGTAGCTCCCTCGGAGATGAGGTCCCAGACGCGGACGTCGTCTGGTAGCTCGGCGAGGTCGAGCCACACCCCGTCGAGACGCATGACCTCCTCCCGCGCCCGCTCAAGCGCCGCCAACATGCGCAGGCCGAGCAGGTCGAGCTTGATGAGACCCATGGCCTCGGCGTCGTCCTTGTCGAGTTGCAGGAGCTTGATGCCGCCGCTCGAACGTTCGAGCGGCGAGTAGTGCGTTAGCGGGTCGCGCGCCAGCACCACGCCGCCCGAGTGCGGTGCGAGGTGCCGTACGTGTTTGCGCTCCATGCTGCCGAGGAGGCTGAGGAACGCGTCGGCCACTGGCGCGTCGCCGAAAACCTCGCGCAGCACGACCTCCGCCTTGGCTGCGCTGGTTGGCCGCAACCCGCGGAAGTCACGCCCAAGCGCCTTCGTGAGGCGGTTGCGCAACTCGGGCGGTAAGCCGAGGGCGCGCCCAAGGTCCTGGATGGCTAGGGGGAGGCGGTAGGTGATCTTGTTGCACACCATGGCCTCCGTGTCTGCGCCGAAGCGCTCCTCGACCCAAGCAAGCACCTCGTCGCGGCGCGCGGACGAGATGTCGATGTCGACGTCAGGCATGCTCGTCTTGCCGGTGTGCAGGAAGCGCTCGAAGAGCAGGTCGTGCTTGAGGGGGTCCGCCATGGTGATGCCCAAGAGGTAGCAGACGATGCTGGCCGCTGCCGAGCCGCGCCCCGCCGCCAAGATGCCGTGGCGGCGGCAGTAATCGGTGACCTCGGCGGCGACGAGGAAGAAGTCGGCGAGGCCGAGGGCGCGGATGGTCGTCAGCTCCTCCTCGAAGCGCGTGCGCGCCTCCGCGAGACGTTCGCCCGCGTAGCGCTGCACCAGCGCCGTGTAACAACGCTCCTCCAAGTAGCGTTCCGGCGCCTCGCCGCCGGGAACGCGCGCCTTTGGTGGGGTGAGGCGCTCCGGTAGCAGCTCGAAGTAGGCGCTCTCGGCCACCCAGGCGGCGTTCAGGGCCGCGTCTGGGAACGGCAGGCGCCCCAACGCCTCGCCGGGGCTCGGGAGGGCCTGACAGGCGTTCTGCGGCCGCTTGGCGTGCGGTTGCTGCACGCTGATCCCTAGCCGCGCGCACGTGATGGCGTCGTACAGGCGGTAGTCGTCCGCGGCCGCGTAACGCACCTCTGGCGCGCTCGCGACAGGCAACCCGAGGCTCTGCGCCAAACGCCTGATGACGCGGGCGCGGCGGGCGTCCCAACGGTAGCGGTCGTGGAAGAGCTGCAGGTAGAAGCGCCC
>ERZ778018.2509-NODE-2509-length-11598-cov-4.752924_pt1 | contig 11598 bp, 8 predicted proteins | sample MGYA00375748_ERZ778018 | MGnify/ENA primary metagenome ERZ778018 (study PRJEB29350, sample SAMN05509839) | bioreactor metagenome | biome: bioreactor; material: wastewater | place: South Africa: University of Cape Town | collected 2014-04-22 ... | reverse complement strand
CGCGCATCCTGCTATTTTGGCGGTCGGCTCGGCCCGGCGAAAGACCGAGCCTCCCACTTTCGACCCTCGGCGCACCGGGAACCGAAGAAGCCATGTCCGTCTTCACCCATCACGTCTTCGTCTGCGGCAACGTCCGCGAGCCGGGCCACAAGCGGGGATGCTGCGACTCCGAAGGGACGCAGACGCTCAAGGACGCCTTCAAGGTCGAACTCAAGAAGGTCGGCCTCGGCCCGTTGGCCCGGGCCAATCACGCGGGATGCCTCGACCAGTGCGAGCACGGGCCGGTCGTGGTGATCTATCCGCTGGGGGTGTGGTACGGCGGCGTCAAGGTCGAGGACGTGCCCCGGATCGTCTCGAAGACCATCCTGGGAGGCGAGATCCTCGCCGATCTCCAGATACCCGACGGCTGTCTTAACAATCCCAGGTGTCCACATCGGGCCGGAGGGCCGAGGAGCGAGCCAGGTGCTTGAAACCGCGACCTCCATACCGGCCGTCCGCGCCGCGGTCGCCGCCGCCCGGGCCGAGGGCCGCGTGATCGGCTTCGTCCCCACGATGGGGGCGCTTCACGAGGGCCACGTCCGATTGATGGAGCATTGCCGTGATCGGTCGGGCTTCACCGTGGCCTCGATCTTCGTCAACCCGACCCAGTTCGGCCCGTCGGAAGACTTCGACCGCTACCCGCGCGCCCTGGAGGACGATCTGGATAAGTGCCGCGAGGCGGGCGTCGACCTCGTGTTCACGCCGAGCCGGGCCGAGGTCTATCCGCGCGGAGAATCGGCGTCGACCTTCGTCGAGGTCCCCGTCCTGTCGCGGGTCCTGGAGGGCGTCGTCCGGCCCACCCACTTCCGGGGCGTGGCCACGGTCGTTTTGTCCCTCCTGAACATCGTCCGTCCCGACCTAGCCGTCTTCGGCCGGAAGGATTACCAGCAACAGCTTTTGATCCGAAGGATGGTGGAAGACCTGCACCTCGGCGTCGAGATCGAGACCGCCCCCACGGTCCGCGAAGCCGACGGCCTGGCGATGAGCAGCCGCAACCGCTACCTCGACCCCGACCAGCGGCGCGCCGCGACGGTCCTTTTTCGAGCGCTGGAAGCCGCCCGAAGGCTCGTCGGCGACGGCGAGCGCGACGCGGATCGGATTCGACAGATCTTGCGATCGACGATAGAATCCGAGAAGACGGCGCGGCTTGAATACGCCGCGGTGGCCGACGCGGAAACCCTTGAAGAACTCGGCGAAGTCGCGCCGGGACGGGCCGTCGTCGCACTTCTGGCCGCCCGGTTCGGGACGACCCGACTCATCGACAACGCCCGGCTGACGGAGTAAGGCGACCACGCATGCAGCTCAAGGTGCTCAAGAGCAAACTTCACCTGGCGACGATCACCCGGAGCGATCTCTACTACCACGGCAGCCTGACGATCGACCCCGATCTGATGGAAGCCGTGGGGCTCTTGCCGTACGAGTCGATCCTCGTCAGCAACGTCGCGACCGGCCTGCAGGCCGAGACCTACACGCTTCCCGGCCCCCGCGGCTCCGGCGCGATCGAACTCAACGGCGCGATGGCCAGGCTGGGCGCGGTGGGGGACCGGATCATCGTCATGGCGTTCGCGCAGATCGACGCGGCCGAGGTCGACGACCACCGGCCGCGCGTCGTCGCGCTCGATTCCAAGAACCGGATCGTCGAGCGGATCGATTATCCGCCGGTCGGCCGCGCGGCCGAAGCCCCGGTCCACTCCGGCCCCGACCCCTGGGCCGGAACCGAATAACCCCGAAGCAGCCGCGAGCCGCCTCGAAGGATCGGCCGACCTTAATTAAGGACGATGCTGGCATGAGACAGGTCTTGTTCACGATCCCCGTCTTCGGCGGCGTCAAGGTGTTCGGCTACGGCGGCATGCTGGTCCTGGCCTTCGTCGCCTCGACCTGGCTGGCCTGCTGGCGGGCCCGTCGCGAGAAGCTCGACCCCGAGGCCGTCCTCGACATGGCCTTCTGGCTCTTCGCCGGCGGCCTGATCGGCGGTCGGCTGTTCTACTGCTACCAGTACTGGGGGCGGGGCATCGACAGTCCGCTTGAGATCTTCCAGTACTGGAAGGGGGGGCTGGTCTTTTACGGCGGCATCTTCGGCGGCTTCCTGGCCTTCTTGATCTACTGCCGCCGGTGGAGTCTGCCGGTGCGCCCGTTCATGGACGCGCTCACTCCGTCGATCGCCGTCGGCACGTTGTTCGGCCGACTCGGCTGTTTCCTCAACGGCTGCTGCTACGGCGACGTTTGCCGCCTTCCGTGGGCGGTCTCGTTCCCCCGAAACTCGCCCGCCTGGGAGAACGAAACCCGGCTCGGCATGATCCCGGCCGACGCGCTCCACTCGCTCCCCCTGCACCCGACGCAGATCTACTCGGCGCTCGACGCCTTCGTCCTCTTGATCCTGCTCACCGCTTATTTCCCGCTCCGCCGCCGCGACGGCGAGGTGTTCGGCGTCCTGCTGCTGACCTACCCGATCACGCGGTTTCTCATCGAGTTCCTCCGCAACGACGAGCCGATCTTCTTCATGGGCCTGACCATCTCGCAGACCATCAGCATCGGGCTCCTGCTCATCAGCGCCGGGTACTGGCTATGGCTGTCTCGGTTCCCCAGGGGGCGCTACGCCGACGCCGCGACCGGCGCTTTCAAGGGTCGATCCGTCGTTTCCGCCGCCGCTCACTGAGTCGGGGATGAGCACGATGGCGCGGAGGTCGAACAGCGACGCCTTCAACGGGGGCCGACCGAGGATCTCAAGCCGGTGCACCCCCGCCTCCAGGGTCGTTTCGCCGACGAAGAATTGCTGGTAGGTCGCGAAGCCGCCCGTATCCAGCGCGTCGCCGACGAAGACCACGTCGCCGACGCGGACCTCGTACCGATTATGCGCGTCGCCGTATCGGTTGGCGTAGTCGAGGAGGAGGCGGAAGGTCGTCTTGTGCTCGACCAGGAACAACCACGAGGCGCGGTCGTCGACGCTCTTCCAGTAGCCGAGATTGCCGAACGCGGGCTCGAACACCAGCGTCTTCCCCATCACCGAGGCGGCGGCCGCGCCCAGGCGGATCGTGCCGTCGCCCTGAACGATCGGCAGGACGATCGTGGGATCCATCGACCTGGGCTTCCGATCGACGGCCGGCGGCGGCGGGGGGGGCGGCTTGCGGGGGAACAGCTCGACGCCCAGGGCCACGAGCGCCAGGCCGACGAGCAACGACGCGACGGCCGCCGCGGGGCGGCGCTTCACGCGCCGCCAGGCTCGCTCGATCGAGCCGACGGCGCGGCCCTGAATCGGTTCTCCATCGAGGAACCGGCCCAGATCGTCGGCCAGCGCCCGCGCGTCGCCGTACCGCCTCGACGGGTCTTTTTGCAGGCATTTCAACGTGATCAGGTCGAGGTCGCGCGGGACGCCCGGCCGCCATCGGCTGGGAGGCTCGGGCTCTTGCTCGCGGACGAGCTTCAGGGTCTCGACGGCGTTGGGCCCGCTATGGGGGACGCGGCCCGCAAGCATCTCATAGAGGATGACGCCCAGGCTGAAGACGTCCGTGGCCGGCCCGATTCCGCCCGCCGAGCCCCCGGCCTGCTCCGGCGCCATGTACCGCGGCGTGCCCCGGTTCTCGGCGCCCTCGCCCCAGTATTCGTCCGACTCGATCCATTTGGCGATGCCGAAGTCGGTGATCTTGGGGACCCCCGCATCGGTCACGAGGATGTTGGACGGCTTGAGGTCGCAGTGGACGATCCCCTGGCGGTGGGCGTAATCGATCGCCAGGGCCAGCGTCCGGACCATCTCGGCGGCCGTTCGCGGAGGCTGCGGCTGGCCCGCGATCTTCTTGGCCAGCGAGCCCCCTTCCACCAGCTCGAGCGCCAGAAACGGATGGTTGCCGTGCCGGCCGATCTCGAAGATCTGGACGATGTTCGGGTGCTGAAGCTGGGCGACGGCCTTGGCCTCGATCTGGAGCAGCTTCGCGACCTCCTCGAACCGCTCGGCGATCATCTTCAGCGCCACCACCCGGCCCAGCTTGCGATGACGCGCCCTGTACACCACCCCGGTGCTTCCCCCCCCCAGGGGGACCTCGTCGACCTCGTAGTCGGGCAACACGGGGGGGCCGCTCGCCGACGCCGATCCTCCCGATTCGAGTGATGCGGCGCGTCGAAGTTCGTCGATCACGAAATCGGTCCGGTCGTCGAGCAGCCGCGCGCGCGCCTCGCAGAACTCGCAACGCTCCTGGTGCTCGCGGAGGGCGTCGAGCTCGGGCTCGGGAAGATCGCCCAGCAAGAAGGCCGTGAGCGTTTCGTCGGAGGGACATGCATCGATACGCACTTGCCGAACCCCCGAAGCTTTCGGTACGATGAGCCGTCAGGCGTGTGACTGTCGCTTTCTACTAATACAGTCGCGCCGACTCCGAACCTCTCTCATCAGGTATAACTCGATGTTGCGTGACTGAGTAGTGGTTTTCTTCGGTCGATCGCGCGCGCCGACCGGCGGGCGCGGGGGCCAGACGACCCTTCCGAGAGCGAGGGACGTTCGACATGCATGGAGTATATTCGTCCCAGTCGCGATCTCGACCCGCGAGCGTCGACTCGGCCGAAACGTCCCTGACCTTGCTTGAACGCGTCAAGGCCCGCGACGGCGAAGCCTGGCGGCGGTTGGTCGGCCTGTACACGCCCCTGCTGCACTACTGGTGCCGCCGCTGGGGCGTGCGCAACGAGGACGTCGACGACGTGGCCCAGGAGGTCTTCAAGGCCGTGATCGTGGGCCTGCATCGATTTCGACGCGAGGGCGAGAACGACTCGTTTCGAGGTTGGCTGCATGGCGTGGCCCGGCACAAGGTGCTCACCTTGATGCGCCGCGGCGGCGTTCCGGCGGTCGGCGGGGCCGCGTTCCACGAGCGGACCCAGTTCATGGCTGATCCCGCGCCGGCCGAGCCGATCGACGAAGAAGAAGCGAAGCTCGTCGGCGGCCTGTATCAGAGCGCCCTGAGGCTCGTCCGCATCGAGTTCGGCGACCGCACCTGGCAGGCGTTCTGGCGGGCGACCGTCGAGGGCCAGCCGCCGGCCGTCATCGCCGACGACCTCGGCGTCACCCCCGCCGCCGTCCGCCAGGCCAAGTCGCGAGTCCTTCGGCGCCTCAAGGAAGTCCTCGGCGAATCGCCCAGATCCTGAGCCGGATCGATCCTGACGCCGATCATGGATTCCCAGCCCGACGCGCCAGCGAGGGAACGGCGTCGTCGCGACCGGATTCGAATTGTCAGCCCGACGCGCGAGCGAGGGTTCGATAGGCGGGCGCTGTGACGAGCACCGCGAATTGTCAGCCCGACGCGCGAGTTTTGATGTTGCGCTGGATGAGGCGCGAATCCCTTCTCCCCCCCGGGAGAAGGTGCCCGAAGGGCGGATGAGGGTCGACGGATTCATCACGGATTCGGATTCTCGCGAGATCAACCTCGAATTCCCACGACCCTCATCCGGCCGTCCCGGCCACCTTCTCCCGGGGGGAGAAGGGAATCCGGCCCTCGCTTCTGATGTGATCTCAACGCAAACGGCGCAACATCAAAACCTGCGCGTCGGGCTGACAATGGATGAACCCTCGCTTGCGCGTCGGGCTGACGATCGGGGTCGGGCGTCGCCGCGTTCCGTGTGTGATCCAGACGAGCGCGGCGGAGTATCACAATCTGCGCGTCGGGCGCGTCGATTCGGACCTGGAACTGGTGCACGCCCTCACGGATTCTTCTCCAGCGGCACATCAAACCAAAAAGTTGTGTCACACGCCGCGCGATGTACTCTTACATGGAACCCGACGTGCGCCTCCCCATTCGTGGGACGTCGCCGCTCTCTTACATTCTCGACCACGTCGGCCGTTCCAGTGTCTCCTATTTCCTCTCTGGATATGCCTGGTTATTAGAGGAGTCGCCATGTTACGCAGACGCTCCGGTTTCACGCTGATTGAGCTCCTGGTGGTCATCGCCATCATTGCCGTCTTGATTGCTTTGCTCCTGCCGGCCGTGCAGGCGGCCCGCGAGGCCGCCCGCCGCGCCCAGTGCGTCAACAATCTGAAGCAGATCGGGCTGGCCATGCACAACTACGAGTCGTCCAACGGCTCGTTCCCGCCGGCGAAGATCTACTCGGCCTCGAATTTCGCCTATCCGAACGACCCCGGAGCCAAGGGGTATGTGCTGAATACGACGGTGCACGTGCTGATCTTGTCCTACTTCGAGCAGACGGCGATGGCCAACGCCTACAACTTCATGCTCCCGTCCTGCCCGGCGACCAACGTCGCGCCGAACTCGAACCCGATCGGCGGCGCGACGTCGTTCATGGCCAACACCTCGGTGACGACGGCGGTGATCTCCAGCTACATGTGCCCCAGCGATACGGACATCGGTCCGCTCAACGTCAAGTCCACGGCCATCGGCCCCTACACCGGCTACATGCCCCAACGTTGCAACTATCCCGTTTCGGGCGGCCCCTACTATGAGGGCTTCACCCCGGCGGCCCTGGCGGCGAGAGGTCTGCCGAGTCGCCCGCCCGCCGGCGGCGTGTTCGCGGGGGCGGATCGAGGCAGCACGATCGCAACCATCTCCGACGGCACCAGCAACACCACGCTCGTCCTGGAGTCGAACACTCAGAAGACCTCCTCCTCGTACGGCTGCTACTGGGGGCAAGGGCTCTGGACCTCGACCCACGCCCTCGTCTACGACAACAATCCGCTGGACACGGCGCCCTATGCGTACAGCTCCAACTGGCCGTCAACCATGCCCAACGGCGCGGCGATGATTACTCAGATGAACCCCAACCCCAGGCGGTTGGGCTACGCCTGGTCGATCAGCAGCCATCATTCGGGCGGAATCAACACGGCGTTCGCCGACGGCAGCGTCCGTTTCATCAAGAACACGATCAGCCCCAGCACCTGGTTCGCGCTCAACACGATGGGCAACGGCGAGGTCATCAGCTCCGACAGTTACTGATCGGCGCATCGACTGAATCCCACCGGCCGCAACGTCAGTCGAGGGCTCGGCGGCGAGCCCTCGACTGCTTGGAGGAGATCGAGTCATCAAGTGGACGTCGCCGACCTCCCACGAGGAGGCGGCTTCCTCGCCGCCCCGCGAACCCAACATCAGCCAATTGCATGAGGCGCGACCTTCACCTCGGGGGGGTGGACGGCCAGCCCATGAGCATCGATCTAGGCAGGACCAGCATCATGATGGAAATGAGACGTGTTCTAGCAACCATGAGCCTCTGCCTCGCCGGGCCCCTCGTTTTTGCGGGATGCGGCGAAGGCGGCCCGTCGTTGGTTTCCGTGACGGGGACCGTGATGCAGGACGGCAAGCCGCTTGCGGACGCGGCCGTCACGTTCCTGCCCGACGGAGGAAACAGTGTCGCGCTGGCCGCCGAGGACGTCACGGGGCCCGAAGGGAAGTACAGGCTTTTGACCGGAGGCCGGTTCGGCGCCGTCCCGGGCAAATACCATGTCACCGTGACGAAGGCCCCGACGATCCCCACCGCGAATGTCAATCCAGCCTTCAAAGACGACCCTTACATGGCGGCCCTGTCCTCGGGCGTGGACCCAGGATCCAAGAAGGCGCAGGGGACGGGGGGGGTCGATTTCTCCACCGATCGCGAGATCACGACGGAGAGCACGCAAATCCAGGACATCGACGTGAAGGTCAAGGCGGCAGAGCCCGACGCCAAGGGCAAGAAGTGAAGCCTGATGGGGTTGCGCCGCGCCGACGGTGGGCCGGATGCGAGGATTGATCCGAGCTATGCCCGGCGCGCCGGGGCCGCTTCGCGGAACCCCAATCCGCCTTCAAGGAACCATACCGATCGTCCTTCTCCCCTTGCGGGAGAAGGGAATTCGGCCTCGTCCCGCATGCAATACAAAGGTGGCCGGAACGGCCGGATGAAGGTCGTGGCGCTTCGAGATTCCTGACGGCTCCGCGATTTTTCATCCGAAATCCCTGGCGATTCCGACGACCCTCATCCGCCCCTTCGGGGCACCTTCTCCCGGGGGGAGAAGGGGATTCTCCTCGCCCCGCATGCAACGCAAAAGCAAAACGCGTTCGATCGCCCAGAACCCATTCCGTGGGCCGGGGCGTTCCGCGCCCCGATCGAATTCGCGGCCTCTCCAAGAACCGACCATCATTTGACGAGGGACGTCCCGATCATGACTATTCGCCTTGCGACGGCACTGAGCCTCGCCGTCCTCGCCGCCTTCGGCCCGCGCGCCGACGGCCAGGAGCTGCCGATCGGCGCCGCCAGCGTCGACGTCTCCCCCGACGGGCCGATCCGGCTCAACGGCTACCTCGCTCGGAACGCCGAGTCGCAGGGGGTCGCGCACAAGATCCACGCCAAGGCGTTGGCGATCGGCTCGGACGAGCAGAGGCCGGTGGTCTTCGCCACGATCGACAACGTGGGGATCTCCACGGCGATCGCCGACGAGGTCGCCGCCCGACTCGAAAAGAAGACCGGCCTGCCCCGCTCGCGGTTCGCCGTCAACGCGTCGCACTCCCACACCGCGCCGGTGCTCACGGGGGTCATCCCCAACATCTTCGGCAAGCCGATCATCGCCGAGGAGCAGGCCCGCATCGACGCTTACACGCGCGTTTTTATCGACAAGCTGGAGCGCGTCTGCCTTGAGGCCCTGGCCGCCCGCAAGCCGGCGACGCTGTCGTGGGCGAAGGGGAGCGCGGGGTTCTCGGCCAACCGGCGGACGCCCGGCGGCCCGGTCGACCACACGCTTTCGGTCCTGAAGGCGACGGGCCCCGACGGCAAGGTTCGCGCGGTGTTGACGAACTACGCCTGCCATTGCACCTGCATCGATCCCGCCGTGAACCTGGTCGACGGCGACTGGGCGGGCGCGGCGCAGGCGGCGATCGAGGCCGACCTCCCCGGCTGCATCGCGCTGACCGCGGTCGGCTGCGGCGCCGACTCGAACCCCAAGCCTCGCGGCAAGCCCGAGCACGCCCAGCAGTACGGCCGAGAGATCGCCGACGAGGTCGCCCGCCTGATGCGCGGATCGTGGACCCCGATTTCGAGCCCCCCCAAGGTCGCCTTCGAGCGGTTCGGCCTGCCGTTCGACACGCAGCCGACCCGCGCGCAGTTCGAGGAACTCGTGAAGAAGGGGGGCCCTCCGGGCTACAACGCGTCGCTCCAACTCGCCAAGCTCGACCGCGGCGAGAAGCTTCCCGAGGAATTGCCGTACTCGGTTCAGACCTGGGCGTTCGGCGACGACCTGCTGATGGTCTTCCTCCCCGGCGAGGTGGTCGTCGACTACGTGCTTCGGCTCAAGAAGGAGTTCGACCCCGACCGCATCTGGGTCAACGCCTACTCCAACGACGTCCCCTGTTACGTCCCCTCCGAGCGCATCCTCCGCGAGGGGGGCTACGAAGGGGGGGGCGCGATGGTCTACTACGGCCACCCGACGCGGTTGAAGCCGGGCGTCGAGCAGATCATCCTCGACGCCGTCCACCGGGCCGCCGGGCCGGGGTTCGCGATCAAGGACAAGGACAAGGACAAGGCCAAAGAGAAGGACAAGGCCGCCGCGGCCGAGCCCGACGCCGACCATCCTCGGGCTCGTTCGCCCGAGGAGTCGCGTCAGTCGTTCCGCGTCAAGCCGGGATTGAAGGTGGAGCTGGTGGCGTCGGAGCCGCTGATCGAGACCCCCGTCGCGATCGACTTCGGCGCCGACGGCCGGCTCTGGGTCTGCGAGATGCGCGACTACCCGGCCGGCATGGACGGGCGGTACAAGCCTGGCGGCCGGATCAAGGTGCTGGAAGACCGCGACCACGACGGCCGCTACGATTCGGCGGTCACGTTCCTTGAAGACCTGCCGTTCCCGACCGGCGTCATGTGCTGGCGCAAGGGGGTCTTGATCTGCGCAGCGCCTGAGATCATCTACGCCGAGGACGTCGACGGCGACGGCAAGGCCGACGTCCGCCGCACGCTCTACAAGGGGTTCGCGACCGAGAACTACCAGGCGCGGGTGAACGGCCTGAGCTACGGGATCGACAACTGGGTGTACGGGGCGAACGGCCTGATCGGCGGCAAGATCCGCGGTCAGGCCGACGGCCGCGTGGTCGACATCGGCGGCCGGGACTTCCGGCTCAAGCCCGACTCCGGCGTTTTCGAGCCGGCTTCGGGCCTGAGCCAGCAGGGCCGGGTCCATGACGACTGGGGGAACCAGTTCGGCTGCACCAACGGCACGCTCGTCCGCCACTATCCGCTCCCCGACCACGACCTGAGCCGCAACCTCCGGGTCGCCGCGCCGGCGCAGTTGAGCTTCCACCACCTCGACGCCGACCCCGGCAAATTGTTCCCCATAAGCCGGACGCTGACGCGTTTCAACGAGCCCGAGCACGCCAACCGCGTCACCAGCGGTTGCGGCCTGGGGATCTACCGCGATTCGCTTCTCGGCTCGGAATACGCCGGCGACGCCTTCACCTGCGAGCCGGTCCACAACGTGGTGCGGCGGAACGTCATGAAGGCCGACGGCGCCAGTTTCGCCGGAGGTCGGGCCGACGACGAGCGGAACTCGGAGTTCCTCGCCTCGACCGACTCCTGGCATCGCCCCGTCCAGGTCTGCACCGGCCCCGACGGAGCGCTCTGGGTCGTCGACATGTATCGATTCGTCGTCGAGCATCCTCGCTGGATCAGCCCCGAGCGGCTGGCGACCATCGACGTCCGGGCGGGCGCCGGCATGGGTCGGATCTACCGAATCGTCCCGGAGGATCGGCCGCTTCGCTCGGTCCCCAACCTGGACGCGCTGACGACTCCGAAACTGGCCGAGGCGATCGAGAGCCCCAACGGCACGCTCCGCGACAACGTCCAGCGCGTGCTGGTCCACCGCGGCGACCACGCCGCCGCCTCGACGCTCGCCCGCCTGGTCCGCAAGAGCGCGCTGCCGGAATGTCGGGCGCAGGCGCTGGGCGCGCTCGACGGCCTGGGCGATCTCGACGACGCCACGATCGCCAGGGCCCTCGCCGACGCCCATCCCGGCGTCCGCCGTCAGGCCGCGCGGCTGGCCGCCCCCCGGCTGGCGAAGAGCGCCGAGTTGGGCCGCGCGGTCCTGGCCCTGGCCGAAGACCCTGAGATCACCGTTCGGCTCGAGGTCGCGCTCAGCCTGGGCGAATGGCCCTCGCCGGAGGCGGGCCGGGCGCTCGCCGCGATCGCCGCGCGGGACGCCGGCGATCGATGGGTTCGCGCGGCGGTGCTGAGTTCGGCCGTCCCGCACGCCCAGACGGTCCTGGAGCGGATCGTCGCCTCGGCCGGTCCCGACGGCCCGCCGACCACGCTGGTCGAGCCTCTGATCGCGACGATCGCCGGCTCGGGCGATCCCAAGGCGGTCGCCTCGGCCTTGAGGGTGGTCGCCGGCGAGCCCCGAAGCTGGCGGATGGGAGCGATCGCCGAATTGCTCGACGCCTCGCGCGACGGCGCCCTGGCCGACGACCCGGCCGTCCGGCCGTCGATCGTCGCGGCCCGCGCGCTGGCCGCCGATCCCCAGGCTCGGCCCGCCGACCGGATCGCCGCTCTGCGGCTGCTGGGTCGATCGGCGTCGAGCCGAGACGCCGACCGCGCGACGATCGCCGATCGGATCACCCCCGCCGA
>ERZ778018.2506-NODE-2506-length-11609-cov-4.997057_pt1 | contig 11609 bp, 5 predicted proteins | sample MGYA00375748_ERZ778018 | MGnify/ENA primary metagenome ERZ778018 (study PRJEB29350, sample SAMN05509839) | bioreactor metagenome | biome: bioreactor; material: wastewater | place: South Africa: University of Cape Town | collected 2014-04-22 ... | reverse complement strand
CTCATTGGGCGATTCCTGGGCCGGATCGTCGCTGATAGACTGCCGCAATGACGCATCTTTCAGGAGCGGTTCGCTCGTATGCATCCGATAAAGGCCGGCCGAGCCGCATTTCCGCAGGCTTATCCGTCGTGCCATGCTCCAGATGTCGATTGTGCCGGTCTTCAAGCCTAGAAATTTACTCTATAATCAGCCCTGAACCCATGATCCCGTGTTCCGCCGCTGCCGATCTGGCCCGAATAAGACAGGCCGAGCGTGGCTTTCTCGGTGATGCCGAAATCAAGCCCCGCCTCGATCACGGCGGCATCCTTGGCAATCGGGACACCCGCGATGGTGAACATATCCCCACCGGCGAAGGAAACCCGCGACAGCGGCGTGGTGTCGCCGAAGGCATGGCGCCAGCCGATCATGCCGCGCGCCTTCACGTTCGTGCCGCTGAGCATGAAATCCTTGGAAGCCCTTATGCCGACCGTGGTGAAGGTGGTACCGGTGTTGGTGCCAGTGCTCTCCAACGCGCTGGCACCGCCCTTCTCGGTAAAACCGTCGGTGTGCAGGTTGACATAAGCGAGCCCGGCGAAGGGCTCGAAGGAAGCCGATTGCGTATCGATCCGGTAGCCGAGTTCGCCAAAGGCCTGCATCGTCGCCGCATCGTAGTTGGCGTCGAGGCTCTCCGCGAAACCGGGGAAGGCGACGGAGCGGGCGGTCTCGATGTCGTGCCAGCTATAGGCGGCGCCGAAGCGGAGCCCGAGAGCGCCCCATTGCGAACCGCCGTAAAGGCCGAGATGATAATTATCGCTCGAGCCGGACGAGGCGCGGCCGTCGACGTCCGAATGGCTGTAGCCGGTCATGAGGCCGAGGCGAAGGTTTTCGGCCACAAGGCCGTCGGCGCCGATGAGAACGCCGCCAAGGGTGCGGTCGAGGCCAGCGGCGTTGCCGTCGCTCCCCCACTCGCCCCATGAGCCGAAGCCGCGCATCCAGACGGCCAGGCGGTCCGTGTCGGCCGGTGCGGCGGCGAAACCGCCCTCGCCATAGGCCATCACCGGCGTCGAGGACATCGCCGTTCCCGCAAAGGCGGAGCGCACGCGATCGGTCGCCGCGTCGCGCACGAAACGGCTGTCGTCCAGCAGCATACTCTTCACCGAAGCATGGACTTCACCCGAGAGGCTGTCGAAGGCGGCGGGGACACTATCGCCGCCGAGTACCGCGACGGCGTTCCACACCGGATTGCCGTTGCCGAGCGAATCCACGCCATCGCCCGTGTCGCGCTGGTTGCGCGTATGGCCGGCCGCGCTGAAATCGACGTCGTTTCGCACCAGCTTGAGAAAGATGCTGTTGGCGTCATAGGTCAGCGTCGGATCGAGGAAGATGAAATTGGAATGCACGCCGTCGAACTTGCCCGTCACGCCGGCATCGGCGGTGAGGATCGTATAGGCGGCGCTCGGCTTGTAGTCGCCGGCCTCGCCGATGTGGAGCACCGAGCCGCCATTGAGGATGGCCTTGCCGGTGGCGTGGACGAGGTCGCTCGTCGTGGTGCCCGGCAGCACCTCGACTTCGTATGTCGAGCCCGCCGAGAAGATGATGTCGCCGGCGACCGTCAGCGTGCCGACCGAGTTGCCGGGAGCGATCGTTGCGCCGTTCTCGATTGTTACGACACTGCCCGCTCCGGAGCCGACCGTGCCATGCCCGCCAAGGGTTGCACCCGACAGCACATCCATCGAGCCACCGAGCGCCGCATCGGCATGGGCGGTATCCGAGCCGACGATCAGCGCGCCATCGGCAACCGCCGTATTGCCGGCAAAGCCTGAACTGTGGCCGTCATAAGCGAGTATCCCGCCGCCCGTCTTGGTGAGCGAGCCCGTTCCCGAAAACGTGCCGGCATAGGCGCCGCCGCCTGCCTGGTCGAACGTGAAAGACGCACCGGTATCGACATCGACATCGCCCGCGAAGCGGTCGGCCGCGCTGGTCAACCCGCCCGCCAGTACGTGCCAGTCGAGCGTCGAGGTGCCGGCGAGCGTCAGCGTCCCGGCACCGTCTTTCTCCATGTTGCCCGAGCCGTCGATATTGCCGCCAAAAGCCGCATCCGTGGCCTGATTGAACAGGACGGTCGCGTCGTTGGCGATGTCGCCGCGGATCGAAGCGGCGTTGCCGACCAGCGTGCCGCCCGCGACAGTCGTGCCGCCACCGTAGCTGTTGGCGCCCGACAGCGTCACCGTCCCGGCGCCCGACTTGACCAGTTTTCCCGCACCCGCCAGCTGGCCGCTGACCAGGCCGTTACTGAGGTCGAACAGGGTGGTCGCCGTCGCGACGCCCGAAAGCGTGCCGCCCGCGAGGCTGTAGGTCGCCGCGTTTGCGGCACCCGCCATCGTGCCGGCGGTCTGGCCGAATGTCGTCACGTTGGCGGCGGCGCCGGAAGCCAGCGAGCCCCCCGACAGATTGTACGTGGCGCCATTCACTGTAGCGCCGGAGGCGACAACGCCCCCCGACTGATTGACCGTTGCGGCATTCACCGTACCAGCGGTCGTGCCGCCGGACTGATCGTAAGCGGTGGCATTGACCGAGCCCGCCATGGCGCCGCCGGTAAGCGTGTATATCCGTGTAGCCGACGTTGCGGACATCGTGCCGCCCGACTGGTCGAAGCTGGTCGTGGCGGCGAGCGTGCCGTTCCGGATCAAGCCGTCCGTCAACGAGACTCTATCCTGGGTCTGGGTCGTGCCGCCGAGATCGAGAACGGCCGAGGCGCCGCCCACCGTCGTCGATGCCGTGACCGCGCCCAACGTTCCGACGCCCGAAAGCGCGAGCGTACCGGCCGTGACGGTGGTGCCGCCATCGTAGGTATTGGCGCCGCCGAGCACCAGCGTGCCGGCGCCTGCCTTCGATAGCCCGATACCGGCATTTCCGGTGATGCCGGCGTTGACGGTGGCCACATTGCCCGCGCCCTCGACATTGATGAAGCTCGCCGCCGGCGCGCCGCCCGGCGCGTCGCCTGTCATGTTGAGCGTGCCGGGGCCGTTCACGGTATAGCCGTCGGCGATGAATTGCAGGCCTTGGAAGCCAAGCGCGCCCGAGGTCGTCACCGTGCCGCCGGTGACCGCAAAGACGCCGACACCTTCGCGCCAGCGGTCGTTGATGCCGGCGCCGGCGGGATCGAGCGGATCGGAACCGTTCGGGTTGGTCGTCCAGTCGGTGCGCGCCGCATCGAACGTACCCGTACCTCCGGTCACGCCGGGGGCCCCGGCCTCGTCGGCGCCGTCCCAGAACTGCACCGACTGGCCGGCGTTGGCGACCAGCGCGTTGACCCTGAACGGCCCGCCGCCAGTCGTGGTGTAGATATTGGCCGCGGCAGCGCCGGCGTTGACCGTGGTGAAGCTGCCGCTCGCCGCGCCGCTCACCTGCATCAGGTAGTAGTAGCCGGACTGGACCTGGCCGCCGCCGACCGCCGTCAGGTTCGCCGTGCCGCCAAGCGTGGCGTCGCCGCCGACGATGAGAAGGTCGTTGCTGGCGCCGCCGGGAACACCGGCCTGGCCAAGTTCGAAGTTGGTCGATGAACTGGCATCGAGAGCCAGACCGCCGGCGACGGTCAGCGTGCCTGGGTTTGCCCCTACAGCAAGCGTACCGCCCGCCTTGACCGCGACGTTGCCGGCGATCGTGCCGCTGCCGCCGAGAGTACCGGCGGCATTGACGTTGACGGTCGCGGCATTGCCAGTCGTGTCGCCGAGTGTGCCGTTGACCTGGAGCGCGCCGCTATCGATGTCGAACGTGCCGGTGAACTGGTTGCCGGCAGCGTTGGCCCCGGTCAGCGTCTCGACGCCGCTACCGTTCTTTCTGACCGTGCCGGCGCCGATGAAACGGCCGGCATAGGTGCGCGAGGCGTTGTCGCCGCCGAAGGCGAATATGCCCCCGTTTCCGATCGTCGCCGTCGAATCCGTGCCGGCGAGGCCGCCCACGGAGATGCCGTTGCCGCCGAGATCGGCCGTGCCGTTGTTGGTGAAAAGGCCGATGCCGGAAAGCGCGCCGACGACGTTGAACGTGCCGCCATGGTTGTTCGTCACGTCGCCGTTTATCTGCCCGGTGGCGGTCAGTGTGGCGGAGTTGGCGATCGACCCGTTCCAGGTGCCGGTGCTGGCGATGGTGCCGAGGTTTCCCGTGGGGCCGAGGACGTCGCCGTTCCAGACACCGTTGTTGTTGATAGTGGCGGTATTCGCACCGTCCGCGACATCGCCGGTCCAGGTGGCGCCGATATGGTTGTTGACGGTGCCGCTGTTGCTGGCGACGTCGGCGTTGTAAACGGCGTTGTTGTCCACCGATCCGCTATTGTCGAGATCGTCGTTGACGATGCCGTCGTTGACGATCGCTGCGTCGTTGTCGATGCCGGCGCTCGCCGTCAGCGTCGCGCCCGCATTGACCGTGAGATCCCATCTGTTGGTCAACAGGCCGGTCACCGTGCTGCCGCCGGCGCCCGAGACGACCATGGAGCCGCCATATTCGTTCGTCACCGCGCCGCCGATATCGCCACCACTGTCGAGCACAAGGCTCGCGGCATTGAGGACGTCCCCCGCGACGCTCCCCGACACCGTCAGCGTGCCGGCCGCGGCGCCAATCGTCGTGTCGCCCGTATAGGTGTTCGTACCTGTCAGCGCGAGCGAGCCGCCGGCAAGCGTCAGCTTGCCGGCCGTACCGCCGCCGAGGCCGCCATCGGAAAGCACGCCGGCGAACGTCGAACCGCCGCCATTGGTCAACGTCAGCGTCCTTGAGCCGAGTGCGACGCTGCTGCCCACGTTGCCCGACAGCGATTTGACCGAGGCGCCGCCCGTCGCCTGGGAAATGTCGAACGCCGTGCCGGAGCCAAGGCCTACGTCGCTCGATCCCGCGAGCGACCCGGCGCCGGAAAGCGCCAGCGTGCCGGAATTAACGGCGGTTGAGCCGGTGTAGGTGTTGACGCCGGAAAGGGTCAGAGTACCCGCGCCGTCCTTCTGCACGCCGGTTGTCCCGCCGCCGATGCCGTCCTCGATCACGCCCGAGAAGGCGCCTCCGTTCGAAACCCCAAGCGTGGCATTGCCGAGCGTGCTGTTGGTGACCTTACCGCTGCCGGCGAGATTGGCGACGGTGGTCGTGAAGCCGCTCGTATCGAGCGCCGCGCCGGAAGCGATCGTCAGCGTCGTCCCGATCGGGGCCGAGAAGGTGTTCGACGCGGCAAAGGCGCTGCCGAAACCGACCGTGCCGCCGTCGATCGCCGAATTCCCGCCGGTCCCGTAACCGATGGTGTTGGCGTCGATCAACACGGTGCCGGTGTCGGTCGCGGTGCCGAAATGCGTCGTCGTGCCAGCCCCGCCCGCATATTCATAAAGGCCGGCAAGCGTCAACGTCTTTCCCGCCGCCGCGCTGATGGTCGGGGAGACGCCGCTGCCGGCAGAGATGTCGTTGGACAACGTGACGTCGGCGATGGCGCGCAGGGCGGAATTGCCGGTGAAGGTGACGGGGCCAGCGCCGAGCGCGGCGCCGTTGACCTCGAGCGTGCCGGCGGCGATGTTGGTGCCGCCGGCGTAGCTGTTCCCCGTATTGGAGATCAGAAGCGTGCCGCTACCGGTCTTCGTCAGGCCGCCGGGCGTACCGCCGCCCTGGTTGCGTATGACGCCGGACATGGCAATGCTGTGGCCCGCCGTATCGACGGTCAGGCCATGGTCATACCAAAGGTCCACGGCGTTGTTGAGCGAGACGTCCTTGTTCGCGGAGAGGACGGCGCCATCGGCCATTACTATGAGGCGCGACGTCGAAAACGCCTGGTCGGCGCCGGCCACAAGCGTTGCGTGATTGAGAAGCGTGTTGCCGCCATAGGTGTTGGTCTTGTTGAGGACGAGCGTGCCGCCGGTTACGGTCAGGCCCGCCCCGCCTCCGGCAATAACGCCGTTGACGGTCAGCGCTCCCGTACCGGTTTTCGAAATCAGGCTGGTCGAGCCCACGATATCGCCGTTGATCGTGCCGGTGCCGGGCGTATCCAGCGTCAGCATCTTGCCGTTGGTGGTGATATCGCCGGTGAGCGTGCCGGTCGCGCCCGTACTGAAGCGGATCGTACCCGCCTTGGACAGACCGATCGCGTTGCCGAGCGTGCGCGTTCCCGTCAGGGAGAGCGTGCCGCCGTCAAGCGTGACGAGGCCTGTGCCGAAGGCGGTGTCGCTGGCGGCCGTGAGTGTCCCCGCGTCGATCGTCGTGCCGCCTGAATAGCTGTTGCTGCCCGACAATGTCAGGTTGCCGGTGCCGACCTTCCTGATCGACCCGGTGTCGATGATACCGCCGGAAAAGGTGGTGCTGGTATTGAGCGCCCCGATCGACAACTCCTGTCCGGTCAGCAATCGGACGACCCCATTGCCTTCGATCGAACCGATCGCGGTCGCGGCTGCCGTGCTTACATTGAGAAGCCCGCCGCCGATGTAGCGGCCGGTGGCCGCCGTCGCGGTGCCGTTCAATTGCAACACGCCGCCCAAAGTCGTGTTGAAGATCGTCGCGCCGGTGCCTGTCAGCGTTCCACTAAGCGCCATCCCGCCATTGACGCCCATATTAAACGTCTGGGTGTCCGGCGACTGGTTGTTGATGTCGCCTACGCCAAGGACGGTACCAGCATTCGTGGTGATGCCGTAGGCGCCCGCGCTGGCTGTGAAATCTATGGCGCCGACACTGGCGCCATTGACAGTCACCACCGTATTCGCCGCGGAACCGAAAGTCGCGCTATCGGCCGAGCCGGGCACGGTCCCCGTGCTCCAGTTCGCGCTGTTGTTGAAATCGCTGTCGGTGGTCCCGAGCCAATCCTGGGCTCTTGCCTGGTCGATCCATGACGGCGCGATATCGCTCGCCAGAACGACGCCTGCCCCGACCAACGCCGTCGTCAGCTTGAGTGCCCGCGTTGAACGCTTATGTGCCCCCGACTGCTGCTTCCGCAGCTCAGAATAAATAACTGCCCGCATCAAACATCTATCCCGCCGGACAAGCCGACCGGGTCACCCCCAAGTTGCCAGATCGCGCGAAAACTACGCTGATGATTGTGCCGCCCGCAAGCAAAAGTTGAGGAAAAAGCACAAACGCAGTGGAAACAGCAGCGGGCCGACGCCTTGGCCTGCTCATGCTCGAGGCCAGAATGCCCGGCCAAAACGGCATGGATTCCTGGTGCACCTGCGTGCTCAGAAAGAATCCGGCACCACCTCGACGTTCAGCCTGTCGAACGGGCCTGTCGTGCGTTGGACAAGGCCGTTCCAAACCTTGGTGCAGCGTTCCGTCGAGGAAAGACGTTGTGGTCAAGCAGCACCTGGATGATGCGGATTGGTGCCGTTCTCGAGCAGACGCGTGGCGAAGGAGTGCCCGAGCGTGTGCGCCGTCATCCTCCACACAGAGCCGGTCATCCGCGCCTTCTTAAATCAGCGCTCGCCGAATTCTCCGAAGTTCTTGGCCTCCTTCAGGCGGCGCCTCTGTCGCTGCTTTTCCTGGGCAAGCGAGTTTCCCTCGCGCACCGTGCGGCGCGCATCGAGACACAATTCCGGTGCACGGGCCTTGCGCACAGGCGAGAGTTACACCGTCATGGCCCATATTGTCCGAGTGTCACGGCCTCGCGCCGGCGGTTCATCCGGCAATCGTAGCGGAAGGTCAAAGTGCCCAAACTTTTGACCAAGGCGCGCATACCGTAACGGTCCGCAACCTTATAATCTTTTGCCTTAGACTTCAGGCGCTTAAACTCTGCATCCGCCAGCAAGACAACCTCCATTTCTGGCGGAAATCGATCGATTAGCGGCCTAAAAGGCCGTTAGACGAAATCCGGCTTGCTAGAACACTTCTTTTCCTAAAGGATTCGGAGCGTTAGCTTCCGAAAAAAGACCGTCATCGACCGAATTGGGCTAACGGTATTGCGATTTTGGCGCGTGGACAAGAAAATGTATGGTTAAAAAACCGTCAGAATGGTGCCTTTGCACGCGATAGGTCGCGAGCGACCCAAAATCATTCCCACTCAATCGTCCAAATACAACTTAAGTTATTGATATTGCGCATAAATATAGCCTTTAGGCGCACAAAAACCGACTACTGGCTAGTCAAAATGTTACGCTTTTGATTTTAAAGGGAAAAAGGGGCGAAAAAAAATTTGTGGATTTCAAGGACAATCGGCGTCAATTGCCAGTCTCGACGCTGTGAACGCCGTCCCACAGATCGACCCAATCTGTACCAGAAAACACCGCTGATCACAATGAGCGGCCTGCCGCGGACAAGAGGTCAGTTTGCGTTTGTGCGGATTTGCGAACCACAGAGAAGCAAACCTGGGCACCTTCAAACTGGCGCATAGTTTGAAATTATGCTAAAACACTCACCATGAGTGAGCAAACAACAGGGAAGTTAAAGCAGCTGGAGCAGCTCCTGCCAGAGGGGTTGCTCGTCGATGCCGCGTGGCTTTCCGCTCAAGGCTACTCAACCTCGCTGCGTACCAAATATGTCACCTCGGGCTGGCTCGAGCAGCCGGCTCGCCGAGTCTATCGGCGCCCTCGCGGGCAGCTTGGCTGGCAGCAGGTGGTCGTCTCGCTGCAGACGCTTCTCGGCTATCGTCTCACCGTTGGCGGCCGGACAGCCCTCGAGCTGCAAGGCTATGCCCATTACCTTTCGCAGGATCTTTCCGAAATCCACCTTCACGGTCCGGCAAGGCCGCCCAGCTGGCTCACGACGCTGCCGCTCAAGGAACAATTCGTGTATCATAACAGCACGCCGCTTTTCGGGGTCGACCTGGAGGATATCAGCTTCCCCTCCCTCGTTTCCGACCGCGCACCTGATGCGCGAGATGCGGGATCTTTTCAGGATGCCGGACTGCGCGCTCTGCCCTGGGGCCAATGGGATTGGCCGTTGACGGTATCGACGCCCGAACGGGCGGTTCTCGAACTTCTCGATGAACTCCCGCAACATGAAAGTTTCAATCAGGTCGACGTGCTTATGGAAGGTCTGAGCGATCTTGCGCCGAGGCGGATCCAGAAGCTGCTTGTCCGCTGCCGCAGTGTGAAGGTGAAGCGCCTGTTCTTCTTCTTTGCCGACCGGCATCGCCATGCATGGCTCAAGCATGTCGACCGGACCGCAATCGACTTGGGATCGGGCAAGCGCATGCTGGTCAGGGATGGCAGGTACGACCCGACCTACGCGATCACCGTCCCCAAGGAACTGGCCGAGACGTATTGATGGCATTTGCGGACACTTACCGAAATCAGGTCGCATTACTGATCCGCACACTACCTTCGGTGGCCGCGGAAGACTGCTTCGCGATGAAGGGCGGCACGGCGATTAATCTGTTCGTGCGCGACCTGCCGCGCCTCTCGGTTGATATCGATCTTACCTACCTGCCCGTGCAGGACCGCGTGACCTCGCTTGCAACGATCGATGCAGCGATGGCGCGTATCGCCGAGCGCATTACCGAGACAGTCCGCAGCTCCCGTGTCGCTCCGTCCCGTTCACGCGAGAATGTGATCACCAAGCTCGTCGTCCGTGGCGATGGCGCGCAAATAAAGATTGAGGTGACGCCGGTCCTGCGTGGCTGCGTGTTTGAGCCCGCAATACGTTCGGTCTCACCCAGAGTGGAAGACGAATTCGGCTTTGCCGAAATGCGGATCGTCTCGTTTTCCGACCTTTATGCCGGCAAGATTGTCGCCGCCCTCGACCGTCAACATCCACGCGATCTGTTCGACGTGCGTGATCTGCTGGCGAATGAAGGCATCGACGATGCGCTGCGTCGCGCCTTCCTCATCTACCTGATCAGCCACGACCGCCCCATGGCCGAAGTTCTGGCGGTGCGGCGTAAAGATATTGCGGTAGAATTTGATCGTGGGTTCGTCGGCATGACGCGACAACCGGTCGAACTCGAGACCCTGCTTGGGGCACGTGAAGCACTGATTGCCGACATGATCGGCGAGATGCCCAATGCGCACCGCCAGTTTCTGTTGGCATTCGAGCGCGGCGAACCCAACTGGCCAACCCTCAACCTGGAGGCCGCCGCCGAACTGCCGGCCGTGCGATGGCGGCAACAGAACCTCGATGGTCTGAAGGCAGAGAAGCGCCAGGCACTGGTGCGGCAGCTTGAAGAGGTTCTGGCAACATAGGTTCGGAGAAGGTCGGAGCCGTCATCATCATCGGCGAGCCATCAGGTAGCGGCAGAAAGATTCACCCGCTCCATCAGCGCTTCGGCGCTTTCCTTGCGCTCCGAATAGCGATCGGTGAGATAGGTCGAGACATCCCGTGTGAGCAACGTGAACTTGACCAACTCCTCCATCACGTCGACCACGCGATCATAGTAGGAGGACGGTTTCATGCGGCCGGATTCGTCGAATTGCTGGAACGCCTTGGCGACGGATGACTGATTGGGGATCGTCACCATGCGCATCCATCGACCGAGTACCCGCATCTGATTGACGGCGTTGAAGCTCTGGGAGCCGCCCGATACTTGCATGACGGCCAGTGTTCGGCCCTGCGTCGGCCGGACGGCCCCGACCGAAAGGGGTATCCAGTCAATCTGCGCCTTCATCACCGCGCTCATCGCGCCGTGCCGCTCCGGACTCGTCCAGACCTGCCCCTCCGACCAGAGCGACAGCTCACGCAGCTCCTGCACTTTCGGGTGACCGACTTCCGCTCCGTCCGGCAATGGCAGGCCGGTCGGGTCGAAGATACGTGTTTCAGCGCCAAAGGCATTCAACAGTCGTTCGGCCTCCTGCGTCAGAAACCGGCTATAGGAGCGCTCGCGCAGCGAGCCATAAAGCAGCAGGATGCGCGGCCGATGCGCCGAAGGCGACGCCCGCATCCGGTCAGTATCGGGAACATCGATGCAACCGGGATCGATATTGGGTAGAGCGTTCAGCATGAGTGGTTCGCCTCCGCGACAGTCGCGGTCTTGCTGCCCCGCTCGTACCAACCTTTCGAGCGGTTCACGATCCACACGACCGAGAGCATGACCGGGACCTCGATCAGCACGCCGACGACGGTGGCGAGCGCTGCGCCGGAATGGAAGCCGAACAGGCTGATGGCGGCGGCAACCGCCAGCTCGAAGAAGTTGGACGCGCCGATCAGCGCCGAGGGGCCGGCAACGCAATGCTGTTCCCCCGAGATCCGATTGAGCAGATAGGCCAGTCCGGAGTTGAAATAGACCTGGATCAGGATCGGCACAGCGAGCAACCCGATGACCATCGGCTGTGCTATGATCTGTTCGCCCTGAAACCCGAACAACAGCACCAGCGTCACCAGCAGCGCCGTCAGCGAGACCGGGCTTAGCATAGCGAGCAGCCGGTCGAGCGCGGCTTGTCCGCCAGTTGCCAAGAGGCGTCGGCGCAGAATTTGGGCGATGATCACCGGGATCACGATATAAAGCACAACCGATAGGACGAGCGTGCCCCATGGTACGGTGATCGCCGACAGGCCGAGCAGCAAACCAACGATCGGCGCGAAGGCCACCACCATGATCGCGTCGTTGAGTGCGACCTGGGAGAGCGTGAAATGCGGCTCCCCCTTGGTCAGGTGCGACCAGACGAACACCATTGCAGTGCACGGGGCGGCGGCAAGAATGATCAGGCCGGCGATATAGCTGTCGATCTGGCCGGCCGGCAGATAAGGCCGGA
>ERZ778018.2505-NODE-2505-length-11618-cov-5.170025_pt1 | contig 11618 bp, 14 predicted proteins | sample MGYA00375748_ERZ778018 | MGnify/ENA primary metagenome ERZ778018 (study PRJEB29350, sample SAMN05509839) | bioreactor metagenome | biome: bioreactor; material: wastewater | place: South Africa: University of Cape Town | collected 2014-04-22 ... | reverse complement strand
CGGCCGCATACGCTCCGATCTACAACTGGACCGGTTTCTATATCGGCGGTCACGTCGGCGGCGCATTCGGCAGCAGCAACAACCTGTTCAACTCGAGCAGCGACGATGGCCGCTTCCTCGGCGGTATCCAGGGCGGCTTCGACTACCAGTTCTCGCCGAACTGGGTGATGGGCATTGAGGCGCAGTATAGCTGGATGAGCGACACCACTTGGGTCGCGACCGATGTCGTGACGCTTGACTCGGTGTCGCAGCGTAAGCGCGGCCTCGGCTCGGTCACTGGCCGGCTCGGCTACACCTGGGGTCCGGGTCTGCTCTACGTCAAGGGCGGCTACGCCTTTGCCGATATCAGCAACGCCGCCATCGATGGCTTCACCGGCCTGCCGGTCGCCGTCAACACCAACAAGGACGGCTGGACCGTCGGCGCCGGTCTCGAGTACATGTTCGCCCCGAACTGGAGCGCCAAGATCGAGTACCAGTACTACGATCTCGGTCGCAGCCGCACCGTGTTCACCAGCGGTCCGGTCGAGTGGCGCAACGACGAGCACACGGTCAAGGCGGGCATCAACTACCGCTTCAACACCGCGGCTCCGGTGGTCGCGCGTTATTGATCGAACCGACTTCGATAACGGAAAAGGCCGGCTCACGCCGGCCTTTTTCTTTTGCGTGTGAATAGCGTCAGTTCAGAACTCTAAGGATGCCACCCGATCCCTCTCCCCTTGTGGGAGAAGGAAAGAAAGAAACCTTACGACAACAGCGGCGACCACGCCGGGTCGGAGGCAAAGCCCGGCGTCGGCACCTTGAGCTCGTTGCGGCCGGAGATGTCGATCGAGAACAGCGACGGCCCCGGCCCGGTGTCGCGGAAGAACATCAGGACGCGGCCGTTGGGCGCGAAGGTCGGCCCCTCGTTGTGGTAGCCTGAGGTCAGAATGCGCTCGCCAGAGCCATCCGGCTTCATAATGCCGATGGCGAACTGGCCGCCACCCATCTTGGTGAAGGCGATGTAGTCGCCGCGCGGCGACCACACCGGCGTCGAGTAGCTGCCCTCGCCGAACGAAATGCGGTTCGCCTGCCCGCCGCCCGCCGGCATGATGTAGATCTGCGGCTTGCCACCGCGGTCGGACTCGAAGCAGATCTGCCCGCCGTCCGGCGAATACGATGGCGAGGTGTCGATCGCCGGCGTATCGGTCAGACGCGTCGTCGACTTCGAGCGCAAATCCATCACGAACAGGTTCGAGTTGCCGCCCTGCTGCAAGCTCATGATGATGCGCTGGCCGTCCGGCGAGAACCGCGGCGAGAACGACATGCCGGGGAAGTTGCCGACGATCTCCCGCTGTCCGGTTTCGATATTGAACAGGTAGACGCGCGGATCGCCCTGCCCGAACTCCATGTAAGTGATCTCTTGTGTCGAGGGCGAGAACCGGGGCGTCAGCACCAGATCGGAGCCGCGCGTCAGATAGCGCACGTTGGCACCGTCCTGATCCATCAACGCCAATCGCTTGACGCGATGCTGCGCCTTGCCGCTCTCGTCGACGAACACCACGCGGCTGTCGAAATAACCCTTCTCGCCAGTGAGACGTTCATAGATCTGGTCGGAAATGATGTGGGCGATGCGCCGCCAGTATTCCGGCGAGGTGAAATATTGCTGGCCAGTCAGTTGCTGGCCCGAGGCGACATCCCACAACCGGAACTCGGCCTTGAGGCGACCGTCACCCTGCCGCGTCATGCGACCGGTGACCAGCGCCTGCGCGTTGATGCTCTTCCAGTTCGCAAATTGCGGCGCAGAATCGATGTTGGTAATCTTCTCGATGAAAGCTGCTTGATCGATCGGCGCAAACAAGCCGCTGCGCTTGAGGTTATTGGTGATGACCTGCGCCACGCCGTTGCTGACCTCGCCGTCCGATGGCGTGCCTGGCACGAAATTCGGAATCGCAATCGGAAGCGGCGCGACGTTACCCTCCGTCACCTGCAAGCGGGTTTGTGCCCGCGCCAGCGACGGCAGCAAAAGGCCAGCGGCAACACCGGCGCCGCCGATCAGCGCGTGCCGACGTGTCAACGACATTGCAGACGGAAAAGATGACATCAGGGGCATCGCTCGCTCATTTCATAGAGTATCGGCAAAACATCAACCGTTGAACATCTGGCGCGGATCGAATGTGACAATCATATCCTTCCACTGCTCGTAAGTCCCGGGCCGCAGCATATCGTAGGGCTGCGCCTGCAACACCGCGCGCATCGCGGCGTCCGCGGCCGCCCGATAGCGCGGCGACGAGCCGCGGGACACGACTTCCGGCGGCGCAGCCAGCCGCTTGTCGGGCGTCAGGCGAATCCGGATATCGACGATCAGTTCTTCCGGGTGCTCGCTGCCGGCCTGCACATTCCACAACTTGGTCAGACGTGCGCGCAACGCATCCAGTTCGGATTGCGACAGCGTGGCAGCGGTGCCGTGTGCGGCACCGAGCGACGCGGTCGAATTGAGTTGCTCGCCGGTCGCGGCGTGACGCGTCGGATCGCGTTTGTCGAGCAGCGCCGCGATCTTCGATGAATCGAAGGTGCGCTCGCGCTTCGGCTCCGGCGGTTTCGGCGGCGCGGCCTTGGCCTGCGGTTTAGGCTTCGGCTTCTTGGCCTCGTCCTTCTTCAGCGCTTCGGCGATCGGATCGACCTTCGGCGGGTCCGGCTTCTTCTCGATCGGCTTCGGCTCGTCCTTCGGTTCGTGTTTAGCGACCGGCTTCGGAGGATCTGGTTTTTTCTCGACCGGCTTTTCCACCGGCTTCGGCGGTGGCTCGGGCGCGGCCTCGGTCTTCACCTCGGGCTTTTCAGTGACCTTGCCGGCGGTGTCATCGACCGGCTTCGCCTCAGCCACTTTCTCGACCAGCGGCTTCGGCTTTTCCTTTTCACCGGTCTTACTGCCGGCGGTGATCTTCGACAATTGATCGGCGGAAATGATATCGACCGGCATAGACTCCGGCGGCGGCGCTTCCAGCGAGCGGGCTGAAAACGATACGAGACCCCACCCGATCACGAGCACGTGCAGGGCAACCGACGCGACGAGGGTCTTGTCGACTTTCACCTCAGCTTCCTTGCTCCACCTCGGTCACCAGCGCGACGCGACGGAATCCGGCGGACGACAGCCGGCCCATCACCTTCATGACGGTGCCGTAGTCGACCTTCTTGTCGCCGCGCACGAAAATACGTTCGTCCAGGCCGGCACGCGCCTCAGTGATCGCCTTCAACTTCGGCACCAGTTCGTCGATAGCGATTTCCGTGTCGTTGAGAAACACCTGGCCCTTGAGGTTGACCGACAGCGTCAGGGGGTTTTTGTCCTGATCGAGGCTCTTGGCCTGGGTCTGCGGCAAATCAAGCGGCACGCCGACCGTCAGCAGCGGCGCCGACACCATGAAGATGATGAGCAACACCAGCATGACGTCGACCATCGGCGTGACGTTGATGTCCGACATCGGCGCCGCGCGCCGTCGCCGGCCGCGTCTGCCGCCGCCCGATGCTCCCGCGATGTTCATGCCCATGATGCGGTGCTCACACTTGGCCCCTCACGCTCACGCGCGCTCGTCGATTTGGCGCGACAGGATCGCCGAGAATTCGTCGGCGAATCCCTCCAGGCGCTGCGCCTGCCGGTTCACCTCTGCCGTGAATTTGTTGTAAAAAATGGTCGCCGGGATGGCGGCGATAAGGCCGATGGCGGTCGCGAACAGCGCTTCCGCGATGCCCGGGGCCACGACGGCCAGCGACGTGTTCTTGGACGCGGCGATCGACTGGAAGCTCGACATGATGCCCCAGACGGTGCCGAACAGACCGACGAAAGGCGACGCCGAACCGACCGTCGCCAGCACCAGCAGGCGTCGCTCAAGCCGCTCGATCTCACGGGCGATCGAAACGTTCATCACTTTCTCGATCCGCATCTGAAGACCGGCGAAGGAACGTGCCTGGCTTTCAAACGAACGCTTCCACTCGCGCATTGCGGCAACGAAACAGGCTGCCATCGATTGCGTCGGTTTGGCCGCCAGCGAGCGATACAGTTCCTCGATCGACTCGCCCGACCAGAACGCCTGCTCGAAACGGTCCATTGCGCGCCGGGTGCGGCCGTAAAGCAGCACCTTGTCGATCGCGATGGCCCAGACCCAGACCGAACAGGCCAAGAGGCCGAGCATCACCGTCTTCACCACCCAATGGGCTTGAAAGAACAGCGTAATCAATGAGACGTCGGAGGAGGCCAGCGGCAAGGCTGACTGCGCCACATCGGCCGGGTTCATAAGCGGTATCCTCTCAACGCAAGTGTCCCAATCATTCCCGGGAGCGACGCGTCTCGCCGTCCGCGATCACGCGCCATACCGCGTCGTCTGCCAACGCCGGTTCTGCCAATTCGCATGGGGGGCCCGTCCAAAGCCGGGTCCTGCATCCCCTGCCAACGTGTCAAAACGAGGGCTGACGGCGGTTTTTCCCGGGTCCAACCAAGCGCCTGCCATGGTTAACGGGAGGTTATCAAAGCCGTTTTCCGATCAACCTCACGGAAAATTTCCCTCAAATAGCAAAGCCGCCCATCCGGGACGCGGATGAGCGGCGATGTAACGATCGTTTACAACGAGAAGGCGTTATGCCTGCGGCTGACCATCAGAGGGCGACGCCGGGCGCGGGCGGTGCTGCGCCATGAACTGGTCGAACTCTTCCTTGTCGCGGGCGTGGCGCAGACGCTCGAGGAAATCCTTGAATTCCTTCTGCTCTTCCTCGAGACGGCGCAGCGTCTCGACGCGATATTCGTCGAAGGCACGGTTGCCGCTCGACGGCGGACCGAAGCCGAAGCCGCGGCGATCCATGCGGTCGCGCATCCGCTCCATCTTGTACTGCATCCGCTCCATCTTGTTCGACCAACGGTCGTTATGGCTCCAGCATCCCATTTTCCGGCTCCCGAGTGTGAAGAAGAGAAGTGCGAGGCCAACCGGCCACCAGAAGATAAAACCGAGCACCGTCAAGGCGATCCAGCCCGGATGCCAAGGCGACTCGAACAAGCCTGGACGCCGGTAATGGCCCTCCGTCGGGCCGTTCCAGCGATGAACGTCAGCGGTGGGGGTCATTTATCATCTCCCTAGGTGGCGGCTGCGTGAATGTAAATAACATTTACATACGTAACCCGTTCCGAATTTTTGTCAAGCGAGGACCGCGGCGATCACGAGAATATTTGTCGCAGGCAGGTCCGGGCCAAGGGTCGTCAGGCGTCATCACACCGCTCGCTATTGGAATTGATCTCCAGGACCGCGACCTTCAAGACCTGCGCTTATAAGACCTGCGCTTAGTGGTGCCATGCGCTCGGCAACCATGCGGACGCGGCGGCAAGTCAAAGCGATCAGGGAAAGCGCACGAGACGCAAATGTTCCCGACCCGTCGATTGCGGATCGAACAATTTTCAAAGTCTCGAGGACATCTGCGCCGATGACTTTCGTCGGCGGTAGCACCGCAACGAATTACTTCTCCGGCTTACCCCACGGTCCCGGCGGCGGTCCTGGAGGGCCGGGCGGTGTACGCCCCGCCGCTGTTGCATCGGCTGGCGGCCGCTGATCGGTCGGGAAACCAAGGCCACGCAGATAGATCAACACACCGGCTTCAAGCAGATCGTCCGGAGACATCGGCAGCTTGCGCCGCGCGGAATCGCCACGCGAGAACAGCGATGCGACGCCGTGCGACAACGACCAGATGTGCAGCGCCATCATCATCGCCGGCGGTCGCGCGACGCCGGGCGGCGCCAATGCGGCGAGCCGTTCGGCGGCGGCGCGAATGATGTTGAAGGCGCGTTCGCTCGCCACCATCAGCGTCGGGTTCACGTCAATCGGAACGCCGGATTCGAACATCGCCGAATAGAATGCCGGCTCGCTGCGCGCGAAATCGAGATAGGCCCGCCCTACCCGCTCGAACGCGGTGACGGTGTCGGGGCGCCCGTCGTCCCACGCCTTGGTCAGGACCGCTTCAAACAGCTCGAACCCGCGCTGCGCGATGCTGGACAGCAGTTCGTCGCGGTCGCGGAAGTGGCGATAAGGCGCCGCCGGGCTGACGCCGGCCGAGCGCGCGGCATCGGCGAAGGTGAACCCGGCCGGTCCCTTCTCCGCGATCAGGCCCAGCGCCGCTTGCAGCAGCGCCTCCTTGAGATTGCCGTGGTGATAGCCGCGCTCAGCGCCGCGGCGGTCCTTTCGCCAGCTCATGTTAAGGGCTTTTACATGAGGCGGGCGAAAAGACCACACATTTCGGCGTTTACGAAACCCTGAAATCGTTGGGAAATTCGGTCCGGGACTCTTGCGGCGATCCCGTGGCGATATCGGGGCAGGCGGAATCGCCGCCACAGCCGCCGGACCGACCGCAAGGCGGCTTTCAGTCGCGCCGCACCGCCGCCTGCAGATCCGGCAACCTGGCGGCCGCCGCCTGCACCTCGGGATCGAAATCCGCCATTTCCTGAACCTGACGGATCTCGATGACCTCGTCCTCGGAGGCCGGGCACCGCTTGGCCCAGGCGATCGCCTCGTCGCGCGAGGCGACGTTGATCATCCAGTAGCCGCCGAGCACTTCCTTGGCTTCCGCGAACGGCCCGTCGGTGACCAATGGCTTGCCGCCCTCGAACGACACCCGCGCGCCCATCGACGGCGGATGCAGCCCATCGAGTGCCAGCAGCACGCCGGCCTCCTGCAGCGCCTCGTTATAAGCCATCATCGATTTCACGCGCTCCGGATCGAGTTTCACGTCGGGCGGCGCGGTCTCATAGCCTTTCGGGATCATCAGCATCATGAAACGCATGGGGTGTTCCTTTGAGGTTGGATTGAATGATGACGTCGCGTTGAAGTCGCTTTTAGCGGATGTGCTCTGCGATCATCGTCGTCCCCGCGAAGGCGGGGACCCATAACCCCTGACGGCTATGATCAAGCTGTTGTCGATCAACGATCACGAGCACCACCTGTTTCATCAGCGACACGGCGTATGGGTCCCCGCCTTCGCGGGGACGACACAGTGAGGGTGCGGCATGGCACCTGCTTGAAGTCTACTGCCCGAAGCCTACCCCCTTGCGGCCACTTCAGCGCGCAAACGCTCTTCCTGTTCGCGCAGTTCCGGCGTGAAGGCTTCACCGAAATCCTCGGCTTCGAACACCTGACGCAATTCGAGTTCGTCGCCGGGCGCGAACGGCGCGCGCTTCATCCAGGCGATGGCCTCGTCGCGCGAGGCGGTCTCGATCATCCAGAAGCCGCAGACCAGATCGCCGTTGGCCGGGAACGGTCCATCAACCGCGATGACGCCATCATCGGAAAAACGAATCCGCGCGCCCTTCGCGGTCGGATGCAGCCCCTCACCGGAGAGCATCACGCCAGCCTTCACCATCTCCTCGTTGAAGCGGCCCATCTCGGCGAGTTGTGCCTCGCTCGGCATCTCGCCGGCTTCTGTTCCCTTGGTCGCCTTCACCATCACCATGAAACGCATCGCTTTTCTCCGTTGATCGGCCCGGCTCACGCCGGCTCTGCAATGAAGACGAACGGACGGCGTCACTGCCGACATCGCCTGGCGCGTTTTTTCGACGGCGCTCAGCCCTCCGTCGGCGGCGTGTGCCAGGCCTGCGGCACGAAGACGCCGTCGCGATAGGACGCGCCGAAGTAGACGTCGATGGCGCGGACCTGTTCCCCGGCGAAGCTGAAGAACTCGGTGTTGCGGAACATGAGGCCGTCCACCGTGGAGCAGCGATAGGTCACATAGGCCGCGTCGTCCTCCTCGAAAATCCGCTCGATGATGTTTTCGCGGATCTGCACGCTGGCAGGCCAGCACAGTTCGAAATATCGCGCCTTGTCGATGCTGTCGTCGTAGGGCGTGGTGAAGCGGAAATCCTCCGTCATCATCGCGGCAAGACCATCACGGTCGCGCCGATGATAGCAGTCGAACAAGCGGCGGACGAGCGCGGCGCGCCGGCCTTCCACGATCAGCCCTCCTGCGGGAACATATCGAAGTAAGGCTCCGCCTCTTTCAGCACCCGCGCATAGGACGGCCGCGCCTTCAGCCGTTCCAGATAGGCGGCCAGATGCGGGTGGCTGTCGGCATATGGCAGCACCTTCGCCGCGTAGAACAGCGCCGGCGCGGCCGCGCAATCCGCCATCGAGAAATCATCACCTGCTGCCCATCGCCGCGACGTCATGTCGCGCTCGGCGATGTCATAGGCGGCACGCATCCGGGTCTTGGCATCCTCGACGCCATGCGGGTCCTTGGCATCGGCCGGCCGCAGCCGGTTGCCGACCACTTTCTGCATGTGATTGTGGATGTGCAGATCGTAGAAGCGATCGGCAAAGCGCACCGCGCGCGCCGCATCGCCATCCTCGGGAATGAGCCGCGTCGGGCCCGGATAATGCCGGTCGAGATAGTCGATGATGATACTGGACTCCGGCACCACCTCGCCGCGCGCACCATCCTGTAACACCGGAAACTTGCCGACGCCCCACAGCTTCAGCAACATCGCGCGTTCGTCGGGATCGCCGAGATTGACCGACACCGCGGTGAACGGCGTCGCGTTCTCGTACAAAGCGATCATTGCCTTGTGACAGTAGGACGACAGCGGATGCATATAGAGCGTCAGCGACATCACGTTCTCCATGGATTAGCATTGCAGCGTGACGCAGCACGCCATAGCATCGCGATCAGGCTTGCGGCACGTAACGATTGACGACGATGCCGGTGCCATAGGCCCTGGCCTCGATCAGGCGCAGCTTCTGCGTCGCGCCCGGCTTGAACAGCGGCGTGCCACCGCCGAGCAGCACCGGGCAGATGCCGATACGGTATTCATCGATAAGCCCCGCCGCACCGAGCTGCGCGACGAGATCGGCGCTGCCGAAGATGAAAATGTCCTTACTAGTTTCGCGTTTCAACCGTTCCGTGGTCGCGGCGGCATCGTCGCCGAACATTTGCACGTTGCGCCAGCCCGATTGCGTGACGGAGCGCGAGAACACGAACTTCGGCAGCGTGTTCATGAAATCTGCCACCTCTGCGGACTCGCCGCCCGCGTTCGGCCAGTAGGACGCCATCAGGTCGTGAGTGCGGCGACCGAACATCAGCGCGCCGGCGACCCGCAATTGCGCGATCGACAGTTGCTCAAGCTCGTCGCCCCAGACATCGGAATGAAATGAGAGATCATGGCCCGGCCCTTCCATGTAGCCGTCCAGCGTCATCAGGTTCCACACGATCAGGCGCGCCATGCCACGCTCTCCATACCACTTGCATTTTGCAACCGGTTGCAGCCTAGTCAGACCGGTGCGAAAATGCAAGCGGTTTGAGGAGAGGCATCGAGATGACGATTTGTCTGGCTTGCTCCCCTCCCCCGACGTCGCGAAGCAACGTGCCGGGGAGGAGGGTATGAACGAACGCTCCGACTGCCCGATCAATCTCACGCTGGAAGTGATCGGCGATAAGTGGACCTTGCTGATCATTCGCGACATCATCTTCGGCGATCGTCGGCACTTCCGCGAGCTGCTGACGAAATCGAACGAAGGCATCTCGTCGAACATTCTCGCCGACCGGTTGAAGACCTTGATGAGCGAAGACATCCTCACCCGCGAGGACGACCCGACACACAAACAGAAAGGCATCTACAGCCTGACGGAGAAAGGCATCGCACTGTTGCCGATCCTCGCCGAGATGGGCGCGTGGGGCTACAAGTATCTGCCTGTCAGTGAAGAACTCGGTGTGCGTGCGCAGGTGCTGCGCGACGGTGGCCCGAAAATGCGCACGGACTTCATGGACGAATTGCGCGCACGCCATCTCGGCACGAAGCCACGCAGGACGCGCGGCGCTTCGGTGAGCGAACGCTTACAAAGCGCTTATGAAGACGCGATGGCACGCAAGACAAAAAATTCTCGCGCGGCGAAACGCGCGTGAATTTTCTCGCATTTCGATTCCGAAATGAAATTGACAGTCTCTTCTTGCACTTGCTGCAATGCAGATAGCGTTTGTCGATTCCATCTGCGCGATGCGGGTTCCATCGCAACAAATTCTCGCCGCATTGATTGATCACGCTTCTGTCATTGCTTTGGCCGTGGGGACACAAGCGCGGCGAAAGCAAGTCGAAGGGGCGTTCTGCGTAAAAATCAATTCAAGTTTGGCTCGCGCATTCGTGCTGCGATGAGTCATGCCCGAACCACTTTGGCTCGCCTCACGCGAGCCCGAACCGATTGGGGAGGACATCATGAACGATGCCACGAAACGCGCAGGCCCCGGCACGCTTGCGCACATGCTGTCTCACGTCATGGCCGTCACCGCGCTGTTGGTGATCGCGGTATGCGTGTTCTACGTGAGATAACACATGCCATGACGCGCCTGCGTGGAACGTCCCGGCTCCGTCACGCAGCCGTCTCTTGCTCCTGACAAATATCCTTGCTGTCGGCCTCCGACAGCGGCTCGTCGAGCAATCCGCAATGATGCGGTGACGACGCACCCGGCCGCGCATTGCGCCGGAAGTGACGGCAGCTATGGCACACGCCGAACGCACGGCCCTCATTGCGCGCGATGGTCGCTGCGAGAATCGCCTGAAGCGTCGTCACGAGTTTCGCCGGATCGTCATCCGTACCGAGCGCGATATCCTGCGCGAGATGCAATAGCGGATCCTGCTTCAGCACCGCCTCGCCGCGCCGGGTCAACGCCAGTTCGACCGAACGGCCATCGCGAGCACTGGCGCGGCGCGCCGCCAGCCCCTTCTGCTCCAGCGCGATCAACGTCTGCGAAATAGTGCCGCGCGTCGAGCCCACGTAATCGGCCAGCGCCGCCGGCGTCCGCGAAAAGCGATTGGCGCGCGCCAGATAGCGCAACGCCTCCCACTGTGCCGGATTCAACCCCTCGACGGTGACGCCGCTGCGCGCCAGTCGCTCCAGCCGGCCGACCAGATAGGCGGCTTCCAGCGCCTTGGAAATCTTCATAGTAGCGACTCGCTATCTTTTAGTTGACGCTCGCCTCGATCTCGGGAATCTATAGTAGCGACTCGATACTATCAAGCGAAAGCCAACAGGAGCCGTCGTCATGCGTCATCCCCTCGCCTTTGGATTCACCCTGCTACAGGGTGCGATCCTCGTATCCGCCGCAGCCCTCGCCCACGATATCCATGCCAAGCCGGACGCCAAGGTGCCGCCAGCCTTCGACATCACCAGCGCCACCGCTTCGACCGACGGCCGCCTCGCCACCTTCGCGATGGAGGTGACCGGCGAGGCCGGTTCGGTGAAGCCGCAGAAGGTCGGCAAGCTCGCCGGCTCGAAGGTCGACGCCTATGTGTGGCCGACCAAGCTCGATCCGTCGGCGGTCGGCTTCGCCAAAGGTTCCGGCATTCTGGCGCTCGCCATCACCGCGCATCCGGACTTCGACGACACGCCGCTGTTCGACGAGAACGGCGACGGCGACCCCACCAACGACGGCGCCAACTGGCATTCGCATTGGGTGGTGCTGGGGAACGACAAGGCCTGCGCCGGCGGCCTCAAGGTCAACGACATCTCGCCGGGACAGGACGTGCTGCCGGCGACCGCGCCCGGCCTGCCGCTGGCGCTCGACAGCCCCGGCATGAGCCCGATCCTGAAAGGAAAGACCGTGCGCATCACCGTGCCGGTGAAAGGCGC
>ERZ778018.2501-NODE-2501-length-11642-cov-5.505308_pt1 | contig 11642 bp, 12 predicted proteins | sample MGYA00375748_ERZ778018 | MGnify/ENA primary metagenome ERZ778018 (study PRJEB29350, sample SAMN05509839) | bioreactor metagenome | biome: bioreactor; material: wastewater | place: South Africa: University of Cape Town | collected 2014-04-22 ... | reverse complement strand
GAATCTGGCCCGACCGACATTCGCTCTTTCGGCTTCGCGAGCTTCGATCCCGTGGCGCAGCCGCGACGGAGTGCGCCCGCGCCCGCCGTACGCAAGATGGCTCGGCCCGCGAAGGCCGCCTCCGCACCTGCCCTCGTTGTCGAAGAGCTTGCGCCGTCGGCCGAGCTTGTCGCGCTCCGGGCCGAGGTAGCCGCCTTGCGCGCCGAATTGACCGCGATCCATGAGGTCCCGGCAATCGAAGCCCGTAGGCGAGCGTTGGCGGACGTGTGGCTTGCGGATCGCCTCTATCACGGCGCCAGCTCCGGCCCGTTACGAGCTGCCCTTGGGGCACCGTATACACGGGAAGAGGTCGCGACATTCGCTCGGCGGCCGCGCCGTGGCCCGCTCGCGGTGGCTACATCCCGCCCCCTATTCGGCCAAAATCACCACATGCCGCAGGGACGAGCGCTCGCGCTTTCCCAGAAGCCCGAAAGAGGGGCGATTCAGACCCCGGTGCTTATTAGATGCTTATTTTACACCTTGTGCCGAAAGGCAGTCTAGCGACCATTCCGGCAGATTATTGATTTGTTGCTGAAAAATGGCGCGTCGCACCGAGCGAAGATGACAGCTACAGCTACGCCATAGCCCTCTAAATCCCGCTTTTGGGACAGCGGCGGTCATTATATCATACAGCATTTCTTGAACTTCTTGCCGCTACCGCAGAAACATGGATCGTTTCGGCCGATCTTCGAACCGTCTGGTGTGCGGCTCGAAGAAGTCGACCGAGCAGATTCCGAATTCCCGTTGAGCGCCATGCCCTGCGTCAGGGTTTCCATCCGACTGTCACGCTTCCATGGAAAACGTGTCGCCAGACTGGACTTCGGCAACCCATCCGTCTCCCGCACGAGGAGCCCAAACCAGTTATCAGCGCGATGGACATATTTGCGCCACCGGAATCCCGTCCGCCCCCTGCTTCAGAATGAACGCCTTCTGCGCGTCTGAAAACTTCGATGCCTTCATCGTCTTCCGCTCCTCCCCAGCTAGGGATGTTATCGCGGAAAACTCCACTTTCGAACGGTCCACTTTTCAGAGGGCAGACCACGGCCGATGCGATACGGAAAGGCCAAGTGCTGCGGCGAATGCGAGGAATGTCTTCATCGTCGTTCTCCTGCTGCGTAGGCGGATAGAGTAACCCGCGAGCCCGAGGACCGGAAATCACGTTTTGCCTTTCGGGCGGTCTTCCCTCCGCTGCCCGGCGATCGGGTCGTCAAAGGCAAGCTGATCGATCCTGGAGACGACTAAATCGAACGTTTTTCTCTCCTCCAGCAGCGCCATGTCGATGTCGCCGTTTTCCAGCGCTTTCAGCATATTGTCCTTGAGTGCGGAGGCGGCTTCTGCACCCTCGTGCTCGGCGACATGCCTCATGGCGTATTCGATGCACAGGTAGAGCGTGTTGAGGATGATCTTGATCTGCTCGATTTCGGGTCCGGCCATTTCCTCCATGCTGTCGGCCATTTCAGGGTCTCCCTTCTACGTCACCGGCAAGGCAGAACTGCCAATGGCGCAACGCGGGGTTTCCTAAATCGTTCCCGTGCCTTGCCGGTGGAGGGTAACGATGGTCATGCGTCAAGGAAGGGCTGTCGGGACGGCAACGCGTCCCATGTCGATCGTAGCGGCAGTTTCTTTCCCCACGCGATCGCGGGCCGACATGATTGGTCCGGGCAAGGCGGCTCGAGCTTCAGCATCTGCCGAATTGTTGTGCCGCCTGGCGCGCGGCGCGGAAGGTTTCCGCCCAGGTTGCGGAGATCGGCCGGGGTTCGATGATCCGTCCCGCGGGTTCGTAAAACAGTTCGCCTCCTTTTCCCCGCGCTGCGAGTTGACCGCAGCCGAGCGCGGTGAGTTCCGGTTCGCAAGAGACGCTGATCCGGCGGCCGAGAATGTCTGCGACGAGCTGGCAGAACCAGGGGTTGCGGCTCATCCCCCCGTCGATGCTGATCGGCGACCGGATCGCTACCTGCTTCTCCATCTCGGCAAGAACTTCGCCGACGCGGAAGGCTATGCCTTCCAGCACGGCCTGCACCATATCGAGGCGCGTCGTGTCGAGGCCAAGGCCGAACCATGCGCCGCGTGCCGATCGATCCCAATGCGGCGCGGCAAGGCCCGAAAGCGCGGGCACGAAGACCAGGCCTCGCGAAACGGCGGACTCGCGGGCAAACCGGTTTATCTGCGAAAATTCATCGAAAAGTCCGAGATTGCGCGCCCAGTTGACGGCGGAAGATGCGGTATAGATGCCGCCATCGAGCGCGTACATCGGCTCCAGGCCGTTTTCGGCCCAGGCAATGGTCGGTAGAAGCGTGCCGCTGTTCCGAAGCCCGTCGGTCAGCACCAGGGCGAAAGCGCCGGTTCCGAAGGTGATCTTTGCATGGCCCGAAAGACGCGCGCCATGGCCGAACAGCGCCGCTTGCTGGTCGACGACGCTCGCCGTCAGCGGCGCTCCGTTCGGCAGCCTGCCAAGATAGCCGGACGTCGGACGGATCGGCGGCAGGGCCTCCATCGGCACGCCGAAGATGCGGCAAAGCTCCGGGTCCCATTCGCAGGTGCGCAGGTTCATCAGCGAAGTGCGCGAGGCCGTCGTCGGATCGGTGGCGAAATTGTCGGCAAGCCGGTCACGGAAGAATGCGTCCGTCGTGCCGAGCCGTAGCCGTCCCAGCCGGGCAAGCTCCCTTGCCTCAGGGACATGCCGCAGGATCCAGCCGAGCTTCGAGGCAGAAAAATAGGGATCGAGCGGCAGGCCGGCCCGTTCGCGCACTATCGGTTCGAGGCCCTGTTGCTTGAGATGCCCGCAAATGTCCGCCGTCCGGTCGTCCTGCCAGACGATGACCGGGGTGATTGCCCGTTTGGAATGCGAATCCCAGGCGAGGCAGCTCTCGCCCTGATTGTCGATGCCGACGCAATCGACGTCCGGCGCGGCGTCGAGACAGGCCTGGATACTCGACAGCAATTCCTCCGGGTCATGTTCGACATGGCCGGATTGCGGGTAATATTGCCGATGCTCAACCGCGTGAACGGGATGGATTCCCGACTCATCGACCACGAAGGCGCGGGTGGAAGTCGTTCCCTGATCGATGGCGAGGGCTCTCATCCTTGCTCCAGGACGATCGTGACGGGGCCATCCTGCGACGGCATCGGCAAGAGGATGCGCCGCTCCGGACGACTTTGGACCCGGCGTGAGGCAACTTCGCGGCCATTCACGCGCATGGACAGACGCCCCTTGACCGGCCGGTCGACGCGTAGCTGCAACCGGTCGAGGGCGCGGTCCCCGCTCAGGAATTGCGGCACCACCCACGAAAGCGCATCGCCGCAAAGGGTCACCGGATGGCGCTGCGACTGATCCTGCGGCGGCGCCTTGCCCCTCAGGTCGTCGAGTATCGCCCGGCCTACCGCCCGTCCTTCCGCCCAGCACCAGCCGGCGGTTTCCACCGGGTGCAGCATATTGCCGGCGGCATAATAATTCGGGTCGGAGCAGCGGCCCGTGGCGTCGATGGCGGGGCCGCCGCTAGCCGGGTCGCGGGCCACGGGCCCATTGGCGAGCAGTGTCGCCTCGGGCCGGAATCTGCCGCTGACGATCACGCCGTCCGTTTCGATATGCTGCCTTCCGGCGGGGCCTTCGACGACCACGCCCTCGACCCGGTCGCGCCCTTCGATGGCGAGAAGCCGCGTAGACAGGTGCAGCGGAATTCCCTTCAGGCGCGGATAGAGCGGCATGGGCCAACGCGCCGTGGGCGCCGTATCGGGCTCGATCATGGCAACCGGGTGGATGCCGGCGTGGGCGCAGGTCATGATCGCCGAGAAGGAGACCAGCTCCGTTCCGAGAATGACCGGGCGGCGGAAGGGCCTGCCGCCCTCCAGATAGACCAGACCTTGCAGCGCCCCCGTCGACATGACGCCACCCGGCTTCGTGCCGCCGATCAGCCGCTGGGCGCGGGAGCTTTCCCGCACTCCGGTGGCGAGCAGCACGCGCCTGGCCGCGATCGTCGAAACCCCGCCGTCGGCGGTGACCGTGACGGACGGGCCGGGATGGAGCGCGATCACGTTGACGTTCGGCATGAACCGTGCGCCGGCCGCCTCGGCGCGCGCTGCCAGCGCTCTTGCGTAGTCCGGGCCTCTCATCAGGCGGTGACATTCGCGCATGCCGAAGGGATAATGGCCGCAATGGCGTGGAATGCCACCCGCGGCGCTTTCGCGGTCCACGACCAGGACGTTCCAGTGACCGGCAAGCTCCGTCGCCGCCGCCAGCCCGGCGGGGCCGGCGCCGACCACGAGAACGTCGACCTCGGAAGGAGGGCTCATTCCGTCGTCTCCGACATGGGCTGGTCGAAATGGTCCCGCGTCAGGCGCGACAGTTCCGCCGTGCAGTAAAAGCCCTGGCAGCGCCCCATGGTGGCTCGGGTGCGCCGCTTCAGCCCGGCCAGCGAACGCGCCGGCAAGGGGCCGGAAAGCGCATCCATGATTTCGCGCCGGGTGACCAGCTCGCAATGGCAGACGATGCCGCCATGGTGGGGCTTCTCCCAGTCCCGCGACTGGAACTCCGAGACATTGCGGACGCTCGGCCAGACAGGATCGGCAGCAGGCGCAAGCGTGAGGCCAGCCAGGCGCTCGACATGCTGGGCAATGCCGAGCGCGCCCGACAGGCCGGTCGAGCGGATACCGCCGACCGTGATGCAGGAAAGCCCTTCATGCGCGGTGATGCAATAATCCTTGCGCTCGGTCGCGGGGCGTAGGCCGGCGTAGATTGCCGTGACCTCGTGATTCTTCAGGGCGGGCACGATCTCCTCGCCACGGCTGATCAGGGCGGCGAGCTTGTCGGGGTCGAGCCCGGCATGCTGCCGGTCGTCCTGGTCTTCAGCGGTCGGTCCTACCAGCAGGTTGCCGAAGGCCGTACGGCAGACCACGACGCCCTTTGTGATGGCGGTCGGGACGGGCAGCAATATGTGCCGCACCAGCGCTGCGGCCGGCTTGTCGTAGACGACGAACTGGCCCTTGCGCGGCCTGATGTTGAAATCGCGCCGCCCGATCAGCATCTCGTCGACCAGATCGCCGAAATTTCCCGCCGCATTGACCACCAGCCCGGCGCGCACCTCTCCCTGCGTCGTGTCGAGCAGCCAGTCGCCCTCCCGCCGCGCCGCCGTGACCTCGGCGCCGCGCAGGACCTCGGCGCCGTTCTCGACCGCCTGCAGCAGATAGGCGAAGGGAGCCGCCCATGGGTCGATAAGAGATTCGCCGGGGACCCGAAACGCGGCGCGCGCCGCCGGACCGAGAGCAGGCTCGGTCTCGTGCAATCGCGTCCGGCTGAAGGGCTCGATATCCGTCACGCCGTTCTTGCGCGCCTTTTCCATCAGCGCCGGCAAGGCCGCTTCCTGTTCCTCGGTCCAGGCGATGACCAGCGCGCCGCAGCGCAGGACCGGCAGGCCGAGCCGGTCGTGAATAGCGAGATATTCCTCATAGCCCGCCCGGATGCAGGCATGTTCCAGCGAGCCCGGCGGCGCATCGAAGCCGGTGTGCAGGATGGCGGAATTGCCCTTGGAGGCGCCGTCGAGAATGTCCGCCGCCTTTTCGACGACGGCGACGCGCGCGCCCGCGAGGGAGAACCGCCGGGCAATGGCGCAACCAACGACGCCGGCGCCGATGATTGCCACGTCGAAGCGCCCCTTTAGAGCGTGAACTGGCCCTTTCACTGGAATTCCTGTTTCTCGTTGACCGGGAGGAATCTTCCTGAAAATGACCAAGTAGTCAATTCGTCTAGGTCAAAATTGCTGAAAAGGATAATTTTTGACCGCTTGTCTGTTGACATAGTCAAAAATCTTTGGGCTAGTTAGGCCGTCTGAGGGGAGGATGGCATTTGAAGCCGGGCGATCGACAGGCAGAAATCCTATTGTGCGTCGAACGGGACGGCGAAGTGTCGGTGCCGGATCTGGCGGCGCGTTTCGAGGTATCCGCCGAGACTATCCGCCGGGATTTGGCTCACCTTGCCGCGACCGGCGCGCTGCAGAAGGTGCATGGCGGCGCCCGCCGTGCCCGCCTCCATGTGGAAAGCAGCTTCGAGGAGCGCATATCCGAACAGGCAGCCGAAAAGGCGATCATCGCCCAGAAGCTGCGGGGCCTGGTTTCTCCCGGCGACACTTGTTTCATGGACACCGGAACGACGACGCTGGTCTGCGCGCAGGCGATAGCGGACGTACAGGACCTCACGGTCATCACCAATTCCCTGCACATCGCCCGCTTGATCGGTGCGGGGCAGGGGCGGGTGTTCCTCCTGGGGGGGAATTTTGCAGCCGACAACGACGAGACCGTCGGTCCGATCGCGCTGGCGCAGATCGCGCAGTTTCAGGCCGACTATGCCGTGATCGGCGCGGCGGCGCTGGACCTGGAGGCGGGTGTCATGGACGCGAATTTCGAGGAGGCGGCGATCGCCCGCGCGATGTGCGCGCACGCCTCGAAGGTCATCGTGGTCGCAGGCTCGGCCAAATACGGCAAGCGCGCCCTGCATCGGGTCTGCCGCCTGGAGGGTGTGGACACGCTCGTCAGCGACAAGGCTCCGGGCGAGGCGTTCCAGGCTGCGCTCGACACGGCCAAGGTCAAGCTCATCTAGCGGGAAGGCAGGCGGAAGCGGGAAAGATCGATGTCTTCGTTAGCTAAAAGATACGTGCGGTTCATGGATGGCATGGCGGATTTGATCGGCTGGTTCGCCATGTTTCTGATCTATGTCATGATCCTGGTGCTGCTGTACGACGTCTTCTCGGACAAAGTGCTGGGCGTCGTCCAGAACTGGACCTTGGAAACGGCCCAATTCACGCTGGCGGCGTTCTATTTCCTTGCCGGTCCGAAGACCTTGAAGGACGAGGGCCATGTCCGTCTCGACCTGCTTTACGATCGCCTCGGCGCGCGCGGCCGGGCGATCATCGATTCGATCACGATCTGGCTGGTGATCTTCTATCTGGCCGTTCTGCTTTGGGGCGGCGTCTCCTCGCTGCATTATTCATGGGTCACCCATCAGCGCCTTCCTTCCCTCTGGGCGCCCTCTCTGGTGCCCATCAAGATCCTCATGAATGTCTGCGTGCTGCTCATGATCCTGCAATGCATTGCGATCTTCTTCCGCGATGTCCTGCGCATCGGTGAAGGGAAACCGCGATGAGCTATGAAGCCGTTGCGCTGATCATGTTCGCCGGCATGATCCTGCTCATGCTGACGGGCCAGCGCGTCTTTGCCATGATCGGCGCGGTGGCGGCGGCATCGGCGCTTGCGCTCTACGGCAATTCGGCGGCCGAACTGCCTTTCAACGCCGTCTTCAAGCTGTTTTCCTGGTACGCGCTGCTGACGCTGCCGCTCTTCGTCTACATGGGCCACATGATGGCGAAGTCGGGCATCGCCGAAGATCTGTATAAGATGATGCATGTCTGGTGTGGCAGGCTGCCCGGGGGCCTTGCCATGGGCACCATCTTCCTGATGGTGATCATCAGCGCCATCAACGGCCTGTCGGTCGCCGGACTGGCGATCGGCTCCGCCATCGCGCTGCCGGAAATGCTGCGGCGCGGTTATGACAAGGTCCTGATCACCGGTGTCGTTCAGGGCGGATCGACGCTCGGCATTCTGTTGCCGCCGTCGGTCGTCATGGTGCTTTTCGCCGTTATCGCCCGCCAGCCGGTATCGGATCTGTGGCTTGCGGGGGTCTTTCCGGGGTTGATGATGGCGGCCATCTTCGCCCTCTATGTCTACGTCCGGGTCAAGCTGAACCCGAAACTGGCGCCCGAACTCAGCGACGAGGAACTGGCCATGCCGCTGCGGGAGAAGGTCCTTCTCCTGCGCGCCGGCATCGCGCCGGTCGTCATCTTCCTGCTTATGATCGGGCTGTTCGTGACCGGCTACACCAACCTGCTCGAAAGCTCGGCCGTCGGCGCCACGTCGGCGACCGTAGCGGCGGCGTGGAAGCGGCGGTTGAGCATCGCGCTGCTGATCGAGACGGCGCGCGAGACCATGACGGTAACGGCGATGTTCATGTGGATCGTGCTCGCCGCGCTCGCGTTTTCCTCCGTCTTCGACGGCATCGGCGCGGTTCGCGCCATCGAGAACATTTTCATCCACAATTGGGAATTGTCGCCCTGGATGGTCATCATCCTCATGCAGCTCAGCTTCATCCTGATGGGCATGTTCCTGGACGACACCGCGATGCTGGTGATCGTCGCGCCGCTCTACATCCCGCTGGTGCAGCGGCTCGACCTCGGCATCGACCAGCAGATGGTATGGTTCGGCATCCTTTATACGATGACCTGCCAGATCGCCTATATCACGCCGCCCTTCGGCTACAATCTGTTCCTGATGCGCGGCATGGCGCCGAAAGAAATCACGCTCATCGACATCTACCGTTCCATTGTTCCGTTCGTGATCATGATGGGGCTTTCCATCGCCTTGATCATGCTTTTCCCGCAGATCGCAACCTGGCTCCCCAGCTATTTCCGAGGCTAATGCCGCTAACCACAGGAGGAAAATGATGTCAGACAGCAACAAGCCTTCCCCGTCCGAAAGGATCCTCGCCAGCCGGCGCAAGTTTCTCGCCAGCGCCGGGCTTGCAGTGCCTGCGGCCCTGGCTGCGCCGGCCATCGTGCGCGCACAGGCGCCGATCCGCTGGCGGCTACAGACCTATGCCGGCCCCTCGCTCGGGGAGCATGTGATCAAGCGGCAGGTCGACGCGTTCAACGCCGCGGCGAATGGCGAGATGGAGATCGAGCTCTATTATGCCGATCAGCTCGTGCCTACTTCCGAGCTCTTCCGCGCTCTGCAGAACGGCACGCTCGACGCCATCCAGTCGGATGAGGCGACCATGGCCGCGCCTGTCGACATCGCGGTGTTCGGTGGCTATTTCCCGTTTGCCACGCGCTACAGCCCCGATATCGGGTCCTTGTTCATGTATTACGGGCTCGACGAGATATGGCAGGAAGCCTATTCCGAAGTCGAGAATGTCACCTATCTCTCGACCGGCGCCTGGGATCCGTTGCATGTCTTCACGGTCAAAAAGCCGGTTCGCTCGCTTGCCGATCTCCAGGGATTGCGTGTCTTCGGCGTTCCGACTGCCGGCCGCTTCCTGTCGCGCTATGGCCTGATCCCTGTGACGGTGCCGTGGGACGATGTCGAAGTCGCCTTGCGCACCGGCGATCTCGACGGTGTGCTGTGGTCCGGCTTCACCGAGATGTACGAGATGGGCTGGGCCGACATCTGTAACTACGCCCTGTCCAACTCCATTACCGGTGCCTGGTTCGGCTCCTATTACGTCAACACCCCGAGCTGGCAGAAAGTGCCGCCGCATCTGCAGCAGCTCTACCGCACGACCATCGACCAGTCGCACTATTACCGCATGATCTGGTACTGGGGCGGGGAGGCGAAGCTCCGCGTCGAGGGCGAGAAAATGGAGCTGACGTCCATTCCCACCGAGGAATGGAAGCAGGTCGTCAAGGACGCCGAAAGCTTCTGGGACGAAGTCGCCGGCGAGAGCCCGCGGGCGGCGCGCGTCGTGGAAATCTTCAAAAAATACTCCGGCGACATGGAGAAGGCCGGCTATCCGTACCGCTAAGACGAACCGGGAAGGAGGGAAAACCCCTCCTTCCCTTGCAATCCGTCGCCGCGCCCGAACCCTGAATGTCGTTCGGCCCCGAGGCCTGCACTCGATGATCGTCTGGCGGACCTCGCTGGGTCCGAACCTTAGGCAAGTTTTGCCGGCCGGCGCTTGCAGCCCCTGTAAGCGCTTGATTTCAAGCCCTTGGCAAGGCCTTTGACGCCGCTCGCTGATCCGGACACACATATGAAATACCGGAATCTAAGGGAGTTAGAGAAGCGCGAGGCCAGGAAACGCCAGAAGCAGGCGGTATAGATTTCCGCGAGATCAAGACGACAGGGAGAAAGCGGCCGAATCAGCGCCCAAGTCAGGCAAGTTCTTTGGTGAGGTCTGGCCGTTGTTCCCAATCCATCTTCGCAACGATGTCTTTCAGGATTTTGATCGTCTCGGACGTTCGTCCCGCTTCGACTTCCGTGTAATCGCTCCACTGAATCTGGCCCGGCTCCCTGCGCTGCACACGTATCCACCCACTGTCGATACTCAAAAGAAACGCATTCTCCTGGACGATCTGTCTCAGAAGATTCACTCTAAGTTCTGACCAATTTCTATCGATCGCCAATCTGCCTTGTAGCTCCTCTTTTAGATTGCTGGACCGCTCTCTCACAATGAATGTGTTTAACGAAGAGCGAAACTGTTTACTGTCGCCGCCGGCGATTTCGCTTGCGTGTAGTTGGTGGCGAAAAGAGATGCTCGGGCAAGGATCCCGGTATGGTGCGGGGCCTACGGCAACTATGACAACGTGTGCTGGCCGGCATCGTGCATCCACATGAACGACAAAGTAGCATGTTGACCCCTCCGGTTAGATCTTGGTTCCGGCCAATCGGTTCATCAGCGTCTGTCGATCTTCGCCAGATTTAAGGCGAATGGTCATCGCTGCGCTTTTCACAGGAACCTGCGATGGCAAGCTGATGGCGATCTCTGGCGCGTGTTCTGCGGCCCATTTCTTGAAACGCGGTAACTTGTTTGGACCCGAAATCGGGAAAGTGTAGCTGTATTTGAATGTCATCGTGACGATCCTCGACGCGTGCGACAACAGGCATGCACAATCAATGCCGTGCTGGCGGCACTCAGTAATCTGGTGATGGGGATGTTGCGCCTTATCCTGGCGCCGCTCTTGCTCTCGCAGGTAGTGACGCCAGGCTGTCAGCCTATCAGTAGGCAGCCTGTGAAGAAGATCGAACGCTGTCGCATGGGACCTATCTCGGACAAAGCAGGGATAATGTCAAATCGGTCGCACAATAAGTGTCTATGCTTTGGGGCGCCCAGCCGGGAGACTGGCATCTTTGAGATGCCGCCCATGCCCATGGCCTTGACCAGATCGCCGACCGAGCGTGTCGAGATGTCTGGACATAGACTTCCTGAATCACGCCGTCAAAGCCTTCTCCGCCGTGCGGCGTGGCTCCGGAAAGCCCGGGAAATAGGAGCCCGTCCTGAGCTTCGGGATGCGTAGTTCGACGGTGCCCGCACGTGTCTGCCAATCCCTGCCCCGGTAGCCGTTGCGCTGAGCCGTCCGAAGCTCAACTTCTCGCCATAGCCAGCGCCAGTCGCGGCATCCACCTCCATCTCCATCAGCCGCTCCGCGGCAAAGCCGATCATCTCGCACAGAAGATCGGTGTCCGGGGTCTTCTCCACGAGCGCGCGCAGGTTCATCACGTCGGTCATCGGTGGTTTCTCCAGAAAGGTCGGCTTCGACAACCAGACCCTACTGGAAAGCGCCGATGACCACTGCACTATCCAGCTACACCACGTCCCGGAGCGTCATCGAAATCAATGCTTCGGAGAGGTTGGATTGATTGATAAATTATTGATTTTAAAGTGGTGTCAGGGGCGGAATCGAACCGCCTACACGCGGATTTTCAGTCCGAGCTGAATACTTGCAGGGTAAGGCTTTCAGCTTGTTGGTCTGCCCTCTGAAAAGTGGTCCTCCCTGAAGTAGGCCCTAAGTGTTTAGTCCCGGCATTTGATGGTGAGTCTTCACGCAGGAATGGAAGGATGCGCT
>ERZ778018.2500-NODE-2500-length-11643-cov-4.836382_pt1 | contig 11643 bp, 12 predicted proteins | sample MGYA00375748_ERZ778018 | MGnify/ENA primary metagenome ERZ778018 (study PRJEB29350, sample SAMN05509839) | bioreactor metagenome | biome: bioreactor; material: wastewater | place: South Africa: University of Cape Town | collected 2014-04-22 ... | reverse complement strand
GAAAGCCAGACCTCTTCTTGCATGGTCAGGAGATTCGTCTCGCCGATCTCCTGCAGATAGAGTCGCACCGAATCGTTGACGCCTCCGGCCAGGAGGTCGACAACTTCCGGATTGTTGTAACGATCGACTGAGGTCCCACGAGCGTGTTTGGCGGGCCGCTCGACAGCGGCAGGCGGAGCACTGGCCGGCTCCTGATCGAGAACTTCGATACCCTGTTCAACTAATGTAAGGTAGAACTCATCGACCGATTCGATTTCGTCTTCCGCGTGCGGGAAGACTGCCACAATCTCATCGGAAAGCAAGTACCCCCGGTCCTTGCCCTTAGCGATCAGGCTCGCATCCATTGTCTTCTCCACCACCTTTTCTAGGTGACCCTCCCACCCCAGAACAAGCAGGTCAGACAAAAAAGCCCTTGGCCGATCAGCGCAGGGCAAGGGATGTATAAGATGTTGCGCATAATGAACGTGCGGCGACGGACCAAGGAAACGTTGCTGACACCATGTTGCGCCTTTACCCACCTTTGGTTGCCAGTATAGCGAACAGTTGCGCCCATTTCAAGAAGGCCCCATGTTTTTCGCCGATCAGGACACTGTTCGGCTTGAAGCCTGCCTGTTGTCGAGGCACGATTAGGTAGATTCTGCCGATTCAAACAGTTGGCAGCCGAATTTATTTCACATTGGGGCGGAAGATGCGCGATCTGGTGATAGCCGGTTTCGATCCAGGGACGGCACGCCTCGGCTTCGGTGTCATCCGGGGAGATGATCAGCCGGTTCCCATCGATTACGGCGTCATCGAAACGCCGGCTCACGAACCGATGCCCGACCGTTTGAAGCAGTTGTATGAAGGCGTGACGGCGATTTTGCGCGATTATCAACCAGCCGTCTGCGCGATCGAACAGCTCTTCTTTTCACGCAACGTCACAACCGCGCTGTCGGTCGGGCAGGCACGTGGCATCGTGATGCTGGCAGCGGCCCAGGCGGCGGTGCCGGTTGTCGAATACACGCCCGCCGAGGTAAAGCAATCCGTCTCCGGCTACGGTAAGGCTGACAAGAACCAGATGCAGGAGATGGTACGCATCATCCTTGGTCTCCACGAGGCTCCCTGGCCCGATGACGCGGCCGATGCCCTCGCCGTCGCGCTTTGCCACGTGCATCTGGCGCGCTTCCGCGACGCGATTGGGGAGTAGACGACGAGTGGCGATCAAGCGACTGCGGGCCGACGAGTTGCTGGTTGAGCGCGGGCTTGTTGAAACGCGTAGCCAGGCTCGCGCGGTCATCCTGGCCGGACAGGTTCGCTCCGGGACGCGCGTTATCGACAAGGCCGGCTATCCGCTGGACCCGGACGCCGAACTGACGCTGGTAGAAGCGCCACGCTTTGTGAGTCGGGGCGGGGAAAAGCTCGAACACGCGCTCGAGACATTCGATCTGGACGTCACGGCACTTCACTGTGCGGATTTCGGTGCCTCAACCGGCGGCTTCACCGATGTCTTGTTACAGCATGGTGCTGCTCATGTCTACGCCGTCGATGTCGGCTACGGTCAGCTTGCCTATCGACTGCGTGGAGATGATCGCGTGACGGTTCTCGACCGGACGAACGCGCGTTATCTGGAAGCGTTGCCCGAGCCGGTCGATCTCGTGACAATCGACGTTTCGTTCATCTCGCTGTCCCTGGTTCTTCCTGCTGCCAGGCGCGTCCTCACCACCAACGGGCGCGTGATCGCGCTCATCAAACCGCAGTTCGAGGCCGGAAAAGAGCGAGTGGGGAAGGGCGGCGTCGTCCGGGATCATCAAGTTCATCGAGATGTCTTGCGACATGTGCTCGACGCGGCCGCCGAGATCGGGTTCCGACCGCTTGGGCTGACCGCGTCTCCGATCACGGGACCGGCTGGTAACGTCGAATTCCTGGTTTATTTGACGCGGCAAGAGGTCGAGCCAGCCGACGTGAGCACACTGATCGACGCCGCCATGCGCTCGATCCCATCCAAATCGTCAACCTGACCGAAATTAAGTCCCGGCGCGGTACCTGTCGAGAAGATGGTCGGCAACCGTGCCGGGATCGTCCTCGCGGCGGAGCAATCGCTCGGCAACCGCGTTATTCGACGGGTCCCGTTCCCAATTGAGGAGCCAGAGGTTAAACTGCTCGCGCGCGATCTGGATGGCCTCACGGCGGAGTCTGCGGCGGACGCGTTCGCTGGCGGTCCCGCTGTCATTCAGATACGCACGATGCGCGGCGATCTCGTCAACCAGGCGCGCGATGCCCTCGGTTTCGGTGGCGATGGTCGGAACGATCGGCGGCATGCGCTCGCTGTGATCCCCAAGAAGGAGCATGTTCCGCAGGTCGCGAACGAGTTGCCGCGCATCAGGGCGATCGGCTTTGTTCACGACCAGAATGTCAGCAATCTCCAGCACGCCCGCTTTGATCGTCTGGATGCTGTCACCCAGTCCCGGCACCTGAACCACAATGGTTGTGTCGGCCGCATCGGCGACATCGACTTCGGCTTGCCCGACGCCGACCGTTTCGATGAGCACGATGTCGAAGCCAAAGGCGTCGAAGAGGTGAACCGCACCTCCGACCGCGAGCGAGAGGCCGCCGAGTTGACCGCGTGTCGCCATGCTGCGAATGAAGACACCCTCGTCCGCATAGTTATCCATCATGCGAATGCGGTCGCCGAGCGTCGCGCCCCCCGATAGCGCACTGCTCGGATCGATCGCGACGACAGCTACCGTCTTCTGCAGGTCGCGGTAGCGGCGAATGAGCGCATTGACAAGCGTGCTCTTGCCGGCGCCCGGTGGGCCGGTGATGCCGACCGTGTGCGCCCTACCGGTGTGAGAGAAGATTTCGCGTAGGGCTTGGCGCCCGAGATCGGTACGATCTTCAACGTGCGACAGTAGCCGGGCAAGCGCGCGCCGGTCACCGGCCAGGAACCGTGATACGAGGTCGCTGGTCAATGGTCGCCCTCGCGTGAGGGAACGTGCTCGCGAATGAAATCCACCGCTTCGGTGAGCGGCGTGCCGGGTCCGAAAACGGCCGCGACGCCGCTCTGCCGGAGGAGATCGGCGTCTGCCGCCGGGATCGTCCCACCGGCAACGAGTAAGACGTCGTCGAGCCCGGCGGCGCGCAACTCTTCGATAATCTTCGGCACCAGAACGTTGTGGGCTCCTGAAAGGATGCTGATACCGACCACGTCGACATCTTCGTCGGCTGCCGCCCGCGCGATCATCTCCGGCGTCTGAAAGAGTCCGGTGTAGATCACCTCCATGCCCGCGTCGCGCAGGGCACGTACAAGCACCTTGGCCCCACGATCATGACCATCGAGTCCCGGTTTCGCGATGAGAACGCGAATCGCACGTGTCGTCGCCGTCATGTTCGGTGCGGCTCCTCTCTCAGACGATTTGTAACGGCCGGTGTGCGCCATAAACGACCCGCAGCCGCTCGGTAATCTCGCCGAGGGTTGCATAGGCCTGCACGGCGTCGATGAGGGCAGGCATCAGATTCTCGTCGTTGCGGGCGGATGCTTCCAACGCGTCAAGCGCTGCGGCCCAACGCTCGACGTCTCGCTCCTGCCTGAGTTTCGCGAGCCGTTCGCGCTGGCGTCCTTCACCACTCGGATCCATTTGCAGGATCGGGATGTCGGGCGGTTCGGTCGAGCGGAGCACGTTGACACCGACGACGATCTTGGATCGCGCAGCCAGCGCCTGTTCGTAACGGTAGGACGAATCGGAGATCCGCTTCTGGAAATATCCGGTTTCGATGGCCGGAATGACGCCGCCAATTTCGTCGATCTCGTTCAGGATCGCCCAGACCCGTGCTTCCATCTCGGATGTCATGGTTTCAACGAGATAGCTCCCGGCCAGCGGATCAACACTATTCGTCACGCCGCTTTCGAAGGCGATGACCTGCTGCGTCCGGAGTGCGATCCGAACAGCCCAGTCCGAAGGAAGCGCGAGCGCTTCATCGAGAGAATTCGTGTGCAGCGACTGGGTTCCACCGAGCACAGCGGCCAGTGCTTGAATCGTCGTGCGCACGACGTTGTTTTCCGGCTCCTGAGCGGTCAGTGAGCAGCCCGCCGTCTGCGTGTGGAAACGCATCCACCATGAGCGTTCATTACGAGCGCCGTAACGTTCGCGCATCAACTTGGCCCAAATGCGTCGTGCTGCCCGGAACTTGGCGATCTCTTCGAAGAAGTCGTTGTGGCAATTGAAAAAGAACGAGAGACGCGGTGCGAACGCGTCGATTTCTAGCCCGCGCACCAGCGCCGCATCAACATACGCCAGCCCGTCGGCGATGGTGAAGGCGAGTTCTTCGGTCGCCGTCGCTCCGGCCTCACGAATGTGATAGCCGCTGATACTGACGCTGTTCCAGCGCGGCATCTCGTTGGTCGCGAACTCAATCGTATCGACAACCAGCTTCATCGACGGTTGTGGCGGGAAGATGTATTCATTCTGAGCTGTGTACTCTTTCAAAATATCGTTCTGCAACGTACCGCCGAGTCGCGCTCGTGGGATGCCGCGCTTTTCAGCGGTCGCGATGTACATCGCCCAGATGATGGCGGCCGGCCCATTGATCGTCATCGAGGTGGTGATGTCACCAAGCGGAATCTGATCGAGCAGTTCTTCCATATCGGGCAACGACGAGACGGCGACGCCGCATTTGCCGAATTCACCTTCGGCGAGCGGGTCATCGGTATCGCGACCGTAGAGCGTCGGCAGGTCGAACGCGATCGAGAGGCCGGTTTCGCCGTGTTCGAGCAAATAGCGGAAGCGAGCGTTGGTTTCCGCGGCGGAGCCAAAGCCGGCGAACTGTCGCATCGTCCAGAGCCGTCCCCGATACATCGTTTCATGAACGCCGCGCGTGAACGGATACCTACCTGGTCGCCCAAGATCGCGCTCAGCGTCGAAACCAATCCGTTCCAGCGAGGATCGGTCGTATACCGGTTCAACCGGTTCACCCGAAACCGTGCTGAAATCGGTCTTGTCTGGGTCGGGTGGTTCGCGGTATGCCTGCTGACGCTCCGTGCTTGGACGATGATGCATAGCGTGATCCAATCCTGCGGGCGTTCTGATCCGCTCAGTAATGGATGCCGGGACGGAGTTCGGCGTTGCTTCCTTCGGCCTTCGTTGTCACCATCGTGGTTATACTGTCAGCGTGCGCTTTCAGCGACTCTGAAGCCGAAGAGCCGGTGGCGACGATATCGAGCCAGGATGCGGCGTTGCCCGCCAATTCGATGATAAGCGATTCATCGACCAGACCCTGCTCGATCAGCGACAGAATCCCATCGAGCACCAGGATATTGGTTACGCGCCGGTTGACATGGGTTGTGGCGTCGCGCAGGGCAGACTCGGTGCGATCAGGCGATGTGCCGGATCCGCCAGCCTCGCTGACCGTCTGATTCGCCTCAGTCGTACCGAATTGCGAGAGCGATACGCCGGTGAGAAACGAGGTAGCCGTAACCTCGCCTCGATCGCGGCCGGTTTTCTGGAACTCGATAATATGAACTCGCAAGTTATGCCCGGCGCCACGAAGTGCGATGCCGAGCGCGGCGTCCGATGTCGGCCGCTCGTCCCCGACGAGCAACATCAGGTATCCATGGTTCTCCGACGTCGTGGTATCAGTCATCTATTCTCCTTATGAGGAACGGACCAGCATCAGTCGTAGCGATAAAATCCGACGCCGCTCTTCCGACCGAGTTGGCCGGACGCGACCATCTTGCGCAGAAGTGGACATGGTCGGTATTTTTGATCGCCAAGGTCCCGCTGCAGAACTTCAAGAATGTCCAGGCAGACGTCAAGCCCGATCAGGTCGGCGAGAGCCAGCGGACCCATCGGGTGATTCATGCCGAGTTGCATGACCTGGTCAATCTCCTCGCGCGACGAAACGTCTTCCATGAGACAGAAAATCGCCTCATTGATCATCGGCATCAAGACGCGGTTCGAGACGAACCCGGGCGAATCTTCGACGATCACCGGCGTCTTCCCGACGTGCTGCGCCAGATCGAAGACGGCCTGAATGCTCTCTTCACCCGACTGCAACCCACGGACAACCTCGACGAGCGCCATACGCGGCACCGGATTGAAGAAGTGCATGCCGACGACTTTACTCGGTCGCTTCGTCTCGGCTCCAAGACGGGTTATCGAGATCGACGACGTATTGGACGCCAGAATAGCGTTGTCCGGCGCGGACTCGTCCATCGAGCGAAAGATCCTCAGCTTGAGATCGAGCACTTCCGGGACCGCTTCGATGATCAGATCAGCTTCTCGAATCGCTCGAATGTCGGTATCGACTTGCACCAGGCTAAGTGCAATATCGGCATCGTCCTGACTCATACGGCCACGCTCAACCGAGCGCTTCAGATCGCGTTCGATGTTGCTGTGTGAGCGATCGAGGATCGATTCATCGCGGTCGATCATCGTGACCACAAGACCGGCCTGCGCCATAACCTGGACGATTCCCGCGCCCATTGTGCCGGCTCCGACGACCGCGATTCGTGTGACATCCATACGCCAGATCGCTCCCTCTGCCTCACACCAAAGCCGGACACCAAACAACACGCGCCCGCCAGAGTTCAATCACCGCCATTGTAGAGGCTCGGCGCGAATCGTGCCTCCCAGGTCCACAATCTTAGGGAGTTCACCGATCTGGTTGATCGCGCGGCCTGGCGACCGGCGTTCCAGCCGCTTCGCGGCGGTTGTACTCGTTCATCGCAACGTCGATACCGTCGCGCTGCCAGCTGAGTGCGGCATCGGCGGCACGTCCGATAACGTCGGGCAACTGCTTCTCTTCATTCGCGTCAAAGCGGCTCAGCACATAGCCGATCGTGCTCGCCTGCTGACCGCGTCCGATTCCGAGACGCAAGCGCGGGAACTGTTCGCTGCCAAGCCGATCGATAATCGACTTCATGCCGTTGTGACCGCCGCTGCTGCCGGACGGGCGAAGGCGCAGCTGGCCGAACGGAAGGTCGAGGTCGTCGTAAACGATCAGCAGTTGATCGAGCGGCACTCGGTACCAGCGCGCCGCCGCTCCGACAGCGTTGCCGCTCGCGTTCATGAACGTTTGCGGCTTGACGAGCACCATACGTCCGCCGTCGACGGTTCGTTCGAAGATCTCAGCGTCGAAGCGGCGCAGGCGACTGGAGCCCGTCAACGCTCGTTCGAGTGCATCCACGACCATAAAGCCGATGTTATGCCGTGTGCGTTCGTATTTCCTGCCCGGGTTCCCGAGCCCTGCGATCATCCAGGTTGGTCGGTCGGTCAAATGCTCAACACCTCACGATAGAGCGCCGCCGTCTCCCGGGCGGTTCGCTCCCACGAAAACTGGCCGGCCCGAATCGTGCCGGCGCGTTGCATATCGTGCCGAGTTGATTCACGATCGATCAATGAAGCGATCGCCTCGGCCCAATCCTCGGGGTCGTCGCCGTCCACCAAGAGCGCGGCGTCGCCCGCGACCTCGGGCAACGCACCACGCTTTGCGGCGACGACCGGCAGACCGGCCGCCATCGCTTCAAGCACCGGGAGTCCGAATCCTTCGTCGAGTGACGGCATGACCAGTAGTGTGGCGATACGGTAGAGCGCCGTCAGCAGTTGATCGCCCGCGTTCTCGAGCCAGATCGCTTGTCCGGCGGCGACGGTCTGCTCGATTTCGGCAACGATCGGCTCGCATGCCCAGCCCCGCTGACCGACCAGCACGATAAGCGGCGCGATGCTCGTGGATACGAGCTTTAGCGCTCGCACCACGACCTGTTGGCGCTTGCGTGGTTCGATGGTGCCGACGACGAGGAGCACCGGTTGCTCCGATAGGACGCGTTCCGCCTGCTCTCGAGGCAATTCGGCTCGCACGAGCCTGGCCGCTTCTTCCCGGCTTATCCCCGCCGTCGCCCGCTCGACACCATTCGGAATCGTGATGATCTTGCCGGGGTCGATGTGCGTAAGTGCGCAGAGTTGCCGGGCGGTGTAATCGGAGACGGCGATCACACGATCAGCCGCAGCGACGGATTGCTCGATCTGAACGTAGTAGCGGCGCGCATCGTTCGTGAGTAGTTCGGGGTCGTGGAGGAACGCGAGATCGTGAACCGTCACGACGCGGCGCGAGCCGGCAATGATGGGTGCGATGAAATCAGGGCTATGCAGGAGCGCCGCTCGCCGAGCTGTGATTTCCAACCCGAGAAGGGCACGCTCGAAACGAAAGTGTGGCGGAGTGCGTACACGAACGTCAGCCATCTCCATCCGCTCGGTGGGGCGATTGACGATCCGTCGGAATGAAAGGTCGGGTGCGACGCGCGGCAGCCACTCCGTAAGACCGGTGACATAACGCGCGATGCCTCCGCGTCGGTAGGCGAGTATCCGCGCATCGATATAGATCTGTCCACTATGTCGGATCATTCGCGTTCGAGGTTCCGTTCGAGGAAGTTCGTCCAACGACATGGTTTCGTTGAACGAATGGTATATCACGGCACGGTTTCGATCGTTTCAGTGCGAGTGCCGATCCAGACGAGCACACGATCGCTCCCCTGCGCGAGACGGCGCCACTCTCCGGTGAGGGCGGGATGAGCGATCACGCTTGCGTCCGGAGGTCGCTGGCTCTCCCGTGCGCCATAAACGAGTTGAAGTACCAGACGAATCGGCCTACGATGTAAGGGCCAGCTATTCGTGTCACCGCTCAGCACGACCGCGAACACGCCTCCTGGACGAAGTACGCGCACGACTTCGTCGAGCGTGCGCTGTTGCAGGATGAATCTGGAAGGAAATGTGGCAACGCACGCATCAAAGCAAGCAGCGCGAAATGGCAAAATCCTGGCGTCGCCTCGAACGAGACGTTTCCGTGTTCCGGTTAGGGTTCGCGCTTGTCGAAGCATTGATGGTTCGCGATCGATGCCAAACGCGACATATCCCTTTGCATTCAACTCATTTACGAACGAACCAGTACCACAGCCGAGGTCGAGTACGGATCCCTGTGGAAGAAAGGCGATGATTGATCTGCGCCAGCGGCCCCAGGCACCACCGAAGAGCAATTGCGTGAGCGGATCGTAGATGCGACCGCCGAAGCGATAGAGCGTGGTGAAGGCGGCATTTTGCAGGTGCCGGCGGAGGCTCGAGTGTAGGCGCGGGTCGTCGGATTGCTCCGGTTGTTTTGACAAGTGCGACTCGCCCTCCGTACCATTTCACCATGGGTAACCCGAATCGTTCGGCGCCGCTCAGTGCAGAGAAGAATCCCCCGCCATTTCGACTGCTTACCGTCGATCCCTCGTCGCATGCGCGCCGCGCCGTCCTGGAAGCGCGACGCGGTACGATCGAGCTTCCCGCATTTATGCCGGTCGGAACGCAGGCAACCGTCAAATCGCTCACAGCGGCTGACGTATGGGCGACCGGTTCTCAGATCCTCCTGGCCAACACGTATCATCTCATGTTGCGACCTGGCCTCGACATTATCGAGTCGGCGGGCGGTTTACACCAGTTCATGGCGTGGTCGGGACCGATTCTGACCGATTCCGGTGGTTTTCAGGTCTTCAGCCTCGCGAACCGGCGCAAGGTGAGCGAGCACGGTGTCACCTTCCGCTCACATCTCGACGGCAGCGCACACGAACTCACTCCGGAACGCGCCATCGATCTGCAACTCGGCTTCGGCTCGGATATCGTAATGCCCCTCGACGATGTCGTTGGCTTCGACAGCGACAACGCCCGGCAACTCGATTCGATGGCGCGCACGCATCGCTGGCTTGATCGAGCTGTAGCCCACTGGCAGTTCCGACGCGAATCAACGGTCAATGAGCATGGTCGAGCGTTCCTGTTCGGCATCGCCCAGGGCGGATTCGACGGTGGGCGCCGCCGCGAGAGCGCCTCGGCTATTGCCGAGTCGGCGGTCGACGGCTGTGCGATCGGCGGCCTGAGCGTCGGGGAACCAAAAGAAACGATGGCCGAAATGCTCGCCGCCTCGGTTTCCGCACTGCCAATCGAGCGCCCACGCTATCTCATGGGTGTCGGCTCTCCCGAAGACCTCTGGCAATGCGTCGCCCTCGGTGTCGACATGTTCGATTGCGTGCATCCGACGCGCGTCGCACGGCGAGGGGCGCTTTTTACGCGCGACGGTCGAGTTAACATAACAAGTGCGCGATTCGCCAGAGAGTTTGGACCGGTCGATCCGACGTGCGATTGCGAGACGTGCACGACGTACAGCGCGGCCTATCTCCATCATCTCTTCCGCGCTCGGGAGCTGCTCGCCTACCGACTTGGAACGATCCATAATCTGCGCTTCATGCAACGGCAGATGGCTGAAATCCGGCTGGCGATCAAAACGGGGGACTTTGTCAGCGCGAAGCAGGCATTTCTCGATCGGTACCAGGTTTCGAACGCCGAGGTTGCGCAGGCGCAAAAGCAGCGTTGGAGCCTCGCGCGGCGCGTAGCAGGGGGCGCTTGATGACGGGCGGAAAGCGAGTCACGTGCGTGGTTGCCGGTCGAGTGCAGGGCGTCGGTTTCCGAGCCTTTACCCTGGCTCAGGCGAAAATGCTTGGATTAACCGGCCGTGTTCGCAACGGCAGTGATGGCCGCACTGTTGAGTTGACCGTTGAAGGTGACGCCGATCGGGTTGAGCAATTTCTGCGCGAAGTGGAGCAGGGACCACCACTGGCCCACGTCGAGCAGATCCGAACCACCGCGCTTGACGGCCCCGCCCACTATAAGACCTTCGAAATTGAGCACTGAGCTGACCTGCCGTAAGGCAGACACAAATTGGTACCAATGAGTTGCCGGGCGCCGCTGCCGCATCATGTACAGTTTCGCTGGCAGTTGCAAGCCATCGCATCGACATGCCGGGCATTTAGCGCGTTCTGGGAAGGAATTCCGATCAGATGGCGGTGATCACAATCATTGGAACAGGCTACGTTGGTTTGGTGACCGGCGCAGCCTTTGCTGACCTTGGCAACACGGTCTACGGTGTGGACATCGACGAGGCGAAGGTCGAACGCATCACGCGCGGCGACCTGCCGATTTACGAGCCTGGCCTCGAAGAGATCGTGGTACGTAACGTCCGAGCCGGTCGTCTCAAATTCACCACCAGTTACCACGATTCGGTGCCGAACTCGGAGTTCGTGTTCATCTGCGTCAACACGCCATCGTCATTTGATGGCGATGCCGATATGCGCGCCGTCCGTTCCGCTTCAGAGATGATCGCCGCATCCATGTGCGATCACACGATCGTGGTCAACAAGAGCACCATGCCGATCGGGTCGGGTGATCTAGTGTCGTCGATCCTGCAAGAACGGAAGTCGCCAGAGAGCACGTTCGCCGTCGTGAGTAATCCGGAATTCTTGCGCGAAGGCTCGGCCGTAGCGGACGCTCCGGTTGTGCCCGCCGTGCCGGCCATGCCGGCCGCGCCGCTGCCGCGGGCCGCCGGGCCCGCGGCACCCGTACCCGCCCCGATTCCGGATTCTGAGGTCGACCTGAACGCGGTCCCGTTGACGCGGCGTCAGGCTCGGCAGCAGGAGCGCATCCGCACGGCCTCTGTGCCCGTGATCACGGCGGAGGTGGCGGCGGAGCACGCATCGGGCGTGATCGATCGCGTGCCCGGTGCCGAGGACGCTGCGATCGACACGTCTCCGGTCGAGGAGATCGCCGATGGCAGGACCGAGGCGCTTGTCGAGGAGGCCGAGGTCGA
>ERZ778018.2499-NODE-2499-length-11643-cov-10.369434_pt1 | contig 11643 bp, 10 predicted proteins | sample MGYA00375748_ERZ778018 | MGnify/ENA primary metagenome ERZ778018 (study PRJEB29350, sample SAMN05509839) | bioreactor metagenome | biome: bioreactor; material: wastewater | place: South Africa: University of Cape Town | collected 2014-04-22 ... | reverse complement strand
TCCCCCTCATCTGACCGCTTCGCGGTCTGTCTTCCCCCGCAAGGGGGGAAGATTCGTTCAGGCACCCAAAATCCGTGACGGTCAGGTTTTTTCGAGGCTCCCCCGCGCGATCCGTCGCGGCCGCGTCAGGAGTGGACGAGGACCAGGTCACGAGCCGTCTCCGCGCAACCGCGGAACCAGGCGACCAACTCGTTCATGGCCGAGAGCTCGTATTCCTCGAATCCCGACGTCAGGCGAGCCACGGTTTCGTCGGCGAGGATCGCGGCCACGGCGACGACCCGAGACCGCGGCACGACCCCGAACCTTGGATAGTTCCCGGGATCAAGCTCGGGGATCGCGAGCGGGGGCGGCCCTCCGAGGACGCGCTCGATCGCGAAGAGATCGCCCGGCACTCCCGATTCACCGAGCGCGCGATCGACCTTCGCGAACCATGCCGAGGCCCTTCGCAGGGAACACCAGTCGTCGCTCGGCAGGGGTTCGCCGAGTTCCTTGCATAGGAATTCCAGGGCGAAACCATAGAGGTGGTTGCCGCCGGTGGTGTAATCGCCACCCGCGACGACTCGACGGACCACCTCGGGCATCAGCAGCAGTTCCTCGGTCTCCCCGTCTTCCAGCCGCTCCTCGGCGACCTCGTCGAGTTCCTCGATCTCCTCGGCGAAGCGCTCGACCACGCGGTCGATCAACGCCTGGTCCTTCAAGTCCCGGGCCGCCTGGAGGCGTTCGAGGTCCACCGCGATCGCTTGCACCGAAGTCCCCATCGTTCCGATCTCCTCGCGAACCGTCGCGGGCGGGTGACGCGCTCACCCTCGCGCTTCGGTCCCATCCTCGTGGATCTTGGGCCCGTCGTCGACGTCGTCCGCCGCCGCCTCCGAAGAGTCCGCCTCTCGGGGAAGGCGGCCGTGATGGAGGACGTGGGTCAGCATGGACTTGGCGCGGTCGGGCCAGGGGGCGGCCTGGACCGCGGCGACGGTCTGGTCGATCGGGTATTCGACGCGCTTCAGTTCGATGAGGCCGTCCTCGATGACCGCGTAGGCGGCGCGGGGGTCGCCGTCGCGGGGGAGGCCGACGCTGCCGGGGTTGAGCACGGTCTTCTCGCCGACCTTCAGCTTGAACTGCATGTGGCTGTGGCCGACGCAGACGACGTCGGCATCGACGTGCTCCAGACGTCGCGCCCAGGCGGCCTCGTCGCGCAGGAGGTATTCGTCCAGCGGGTCGCGAGGGGTGGCGTGGACCAACAGGAAGCGGACGTCGCCGACGGTGACGCGCTTGGTCACGGGGAGGCGCACCAGGTAGTGGCGTTCCTCGGCGCTTAGGACCTCCCACATGTCGGGGCGGGTGACGCGGGTGAGGTAGCGGAAGCCGGCCTCGCCGGTGACGGGGACCTCCTGGGCGACCCCGTGGTCGTGGTTGCCGCGGACGGCGTGGTCGGCGTTCGCCATGGCCCAGCGGACGCACGCCGCGGGTTCCGGGCCGTAGTCGACCAGGTCGCCCAGGCAGAAGCAGACGTCGCGCGGCTCGTCGATCGCCTCGATCGCCGCGCGGTTGCCGTGGATGTCGGAGACGACGAGTATCCTCATGTCATCCCTTGTCGTCGTATAAAATCCATCGCCGTTTTCCAATCATCATGGGATGGCGGTCGAAACGGCCTTCCCCCCTCGCGGGGGAAGGTGGCCCGAAGGGCCGGATGAGGGGGAACGAACGAGGAGGTCTCCGAGATCGAGCCGGCCGGACGGGCTTTCGTGATTTCCAACGGCGCTTTTGCTTGTCGCCCCCCTCATCTGACCGCCGAGCGGTCCGTCTTCCCCCGCGAGGGGGGAAGAGCGCGTACGACGCCCGCGGCCAGGCGCGGTCGCGGGCGTCAAAGGCAGCTTTGATCGAGGGGGAGGCCGCCGACGACCCGGCCGGCCAGTCCTCCCGCGAAGCCCTCGGCCCCGGCGTCGAGGACGTCGACGGCGACGACGCCCCAGTCGCCCGGGCCGTACGCCTCCCAGTCGACGCCGCCGTCCGCGTCCGGCGTCGGGGGCGGGCACAAAGCGACGCCGTGAACGTCGTTGATTCGTTCGCAGAGGAAGCCGCACAACTGGGCGGCCGCCGCCGCCGCGTCGTACATGCACATCCGGGGGGCCGCCTCGCGGAGCAGGTCGAAGGCGCGCTCCCCGCCCAGGTGGAGGTAAATCCCGGGGCTCCACTCCTCCCCGTTCTCATGGCAAACGAAGACGACGCGGCTCGCCATGGCATGCCTTTCCATTTAAGGGACGTCGATCAACCCTCGTTCCACCGTTCATGCCATAACTGGAACATCAAGAGCGTCCACAAGGGCTTGCGGCGGTCGCGGACCCCCTCGCGGTGTTCTCGGACCAGCCGGGCGACTTCCTCGGGGCGGAAGAAGCCCTGGGCGCGGAGGCGGTCGGGGGCGAGGAGGCGGTCGAGCCATGGCGAAAGCGGGCCGCGGAGCCAGCGGGCGACGGGGATGCCGAACCCCTTCTTCGACCGCTTGAGGATCGCCGCGGGAAGCTTGTCGGCCGCGGCCCGCTTCAGCAGCCGCTTGGTCGTCCCCCCGCCGTATTTGTAACATGACGGCAATCCCCGGACCTCGTCGACCAGGCAAGCGTCCAGGAACGGGGCGCGGACCTCCAGGGAACAGGCCATGCTGGCGCGATCCACTTTTGCGAGAATATCTTCAGACAAGTAGGTTTCTTGATACAACTCCAGCGATCGGCCGAGGGGGTCGGCGGGGATCGCGGCGGCCAGGCGTTCGGCCAGGGCGAGGTGTTCGGCCTCGACGTCCGGAGGCGGGTCGACCAGCAGTCGCGTCAGTTCGACGCCGGAGAACGAGCCCAGCCAGCGCTGATGGGCGAGGGCGGGGGGTTCGGCGGCGCCGCGGAGGAACTGCTTGAGCTTGAAGTCGAACGAGAAGTTGCGGTGGTCGACCGGCAGCCGGCCGGCGACGGCCCCGGCCAGCGCGCGGGCGGGGCGGGGGAGGCGGCGGAAGAACGTCGCGGCGCGTTCGGCCTCGAAGGTGGGGTAGCCGGCCATGAGTTCGTCGGCGCCGTCGCCTCCCAGGGCGACGGCGACGTGCTCGCGGGCGAACCGGCTCAACAGGTGCGTCGGCAGGATGGAGGCGTCGCCGAACGGCTCGTCGAGCCAGCAGGCGACCTCGGGCAGCAGGTCCAGGACGCTCGCGACGGAGAAGGTCCGCTCGTGGTGGTTCGTCCCGAGATATTCGGCGACGGCCCGCGCGTGGCCGCTTTCGTCGAAGCTGGGGTCCTCGAAGCCGATGGAGAAGGTGTGGACGGCCGCGGCCGGCTCGATCTCGCAAAGCGCCGCGGCGACGCTCGACGAGTCGACGCCGCCGGAGAGGAAGACGCCCAGGGGGACGTCGGAGCGGCGGTGGCGGGCGACGGCGTCGCGGAACGATCCCCAAAAGCGGGTCGCGGCCGCCTCGAACGGCGGCGGCGAGGGGTCGCGGGGGTCGCCCGGCTTCGGAAAGTAGCGGGAGACGCGGACGCGACCGTCCTCCCAGACCAGGACGTGCCCGCGCGGCAGCTTGCGGACCCCTCGCCAGATGGAGTAAGGCGCGGGCGCGTATTCATAGAACAGATAGCGGGCGAGGCCGTCGCGGTCGAGTTCGCGGGGAACGTCGGGGTGTTTCAAGAGGGCCTTGGGCTCGGAGCCGAAGGCCAGGCCGCCGCCGGGAAGCTGGGCGTAATAGAGCGGCTTCTGGCCCATGCGGTCGCGAGCCAGGAGCAGGAGGCGGTGGGGGCCGTCCCAGATCGCCAGGGCGAACATGCCGTTCAGTCGCTCGACGAACGCCTCGCCGTCCTCCTCGTAGAGATGGACGAGGGTCTCGGTGTCGCAGCGGGTCCGGTAGCGGTGGCCCTTCGCCTCGAGCGCCGGCTTGAGGTCGGGCTCGTTGTAGAGTTCGCCGTTGTAGGTGATCCAGATCGAGTCGTCCTCGTTGGCGAGCGGTTGCGCGCCTCCCGCGACGTCGATGATGGAGAGTCGGCGGTGCCCCAGCGCGACGGGCCCGGCGACGAACGCGCCGGAGCCGTCGGGCCCGCGGTGGGCGAGGACGGCGGTCATGGCCTCGACCGTATCGCGATCGGCTTGCCGGCCGCCGCCGTTGACGAACCCCACGATCCCGCACATGCCGCCGCCGACCCCCTCGTCCGCTACCCTGTCGAAAACCATCGCGAACAAGCATAATCCCTTCTCCCCTCGTGGGAGAAGGTGGCCGAAGGCCGGATGAGGGGGGGGCGCATCCAGAGGCTTTCGGTCGCGCCACCCCTCATCCGCCCCTTCGGGGCACCTTCTCCCACAAGGGGAGAAGGGACGTCCGTCATCATTTTCGCCCGCGTCCATCCGCCGGACTTCCGGACGCGGCGGTCGCTTGGACCGTCACCCCGTCGGCAGGGCGTCGGTGCCGTAGGGGGCGCGCTGGGGGCGGCTTAGCAGGGCGTCGTATTCGGGGTCGTCGATGAACCGCTCGCGGGCGGGATCCCAGCGCAGGGGGCGGCCGGCCTTCATCGCCAGGTGGGCGAGGAGGCACGCCGAGGTCGAGCGGTGGCCGACCTCGGCGGGGGCGGCGGGGGCCTCGCGGGTCTTGACGCTGGTCAGCCAGTCGAGGTGGTGGTCGTTTTTCGGGCTGGCGTGGAGCCGGAGCGGGCCGACGGGCTCGTCGGGATCGACCAGCCGCTGGTCGGAGGCGTCCAGGGCCTTGGTCCCCTTGGCGTCGGGCTTGCGGGGGTACGCGCCGCGGGTCACCCAGATCCAGCCGTCCTCGCCGATGAACTTGATGCCGTTGGGGAACTTGTCGCTGACGACCAGAAGCGCGCCGTCGGCGTACTTGGCCTCGACGTGGAACGGGCCGTGGACGTCCCAGAGGCCCGAGCCCGGCTTGGGGAACTCGGCGGTCGCCTGGATCTCGACCGGGCCGGAGTGCTCCACGCCCAGGCCCCAGTGGGCGATGTCCAGGTGGTGCGCCCCCCAGCCGGTGATCATGCCGGCGCCGAACTGTTCGCAGCGGAGCCAGCCGGGGCGGCCGTACCGCTTCCTGGGGTCGTCGGTCTGGATATGGACCCGATCCAGCGTGTAGGGGACCGAGGGGGTTGAGCCCAGCCAGGCGTCGTAGTCGAGGTTCGATGGGGCCGTCTGGGGGGTTGGGTCGCCGCCCGGCGGGTCGGTGGGGAGGCCCACCTCGACCCTCGTGATCTTGCCGATCTTGCCGTTGCGGACCAGCTCGCAGGCCCGGATGAACTGGCGCTCGGAGCGCTGCTGGCTGCCGATCTGGAGGATCCGGCCGGTCCTGGCGACGGCGTCGGCCAGTTGACGGCCCTCGTGGATGGTCAGCGAGGTCGGCTTCTGAAGGTAGACGTCCTTGCCGGCCAGGACCGCCTCGATGGCGGGCTGGGCGTGCCAGTGGTCCGGCGTGCTGATGCAGACCGCGTCGATGGTCGGATCCTTGAGCATCTCCTTGTAGTCGCGGTAGGTCTTGACCTCGCCGCCGCCGCGGTTCGCCTGGGCGCGTTCCAGGAGTTCCTTGGCGTCCGACAGGCGGACGGAGTCGAAGTCGCAGGCGGCGACGAACCGGGCGCGGTCGGGGTGCCGCAGGACGCCGGGGAACTCCGAGCCCCGGGCGATCCGGCCGCAGCCGATCTGGGCCACCTGGATGACGTTGCTCGGCGCCGAGCGGCCGAACACCCGCGCCGGTACGATCGTCGGGAACCCGAGGGCCCCGAAACCGACCGCGGCCTTCAGGACGTCGCGCCGCGTCGTCCCTTGCGAAGATTCTCGCGCGTTCATGGCTTCTCTCCTCCCATCGTCCATTGAATCCCACCCTTCAGAAGCGAGCGCATCAGGGGATGGGCGTAGCTTTCGGCCTTGTGTCCCAGCGACGTGTAAAACGTCCGTCCGCCGCCGGCCTCCAGCCGCCAGGCCACGGGGGCGGCGTCCCCCAGCAGCGAGCCGGGATCCTTGGGGGCCTTGGGATCGTCCAGCGTGGTCGGATCGACGACCAGAAGCGGGTGGACGTCGGGGTTGAGGAAGTCGACGTAATAGAACTCGTCCTCCCACTCGAACGTCTCGGGGAGTCCGGCGACGATCGGGTCGCCGGCGTCGGCGACCCTGACGACGAACTTCTGGAACCTGGGGTGCCGCCGGAACCTGCCCCCCAGCGCCGACCAGAAGAACGGCCAGTCCCGCTCGCTCCCCGACGCCGAGTGGATCCCCGCCATGCCGCCGCCGCGCTTCATGTAGTCCTGGAACGCCCGCCTTTGGTCCTCGGTCGCGAACGCCTCGTTGTTGCTGTTGGCGAAGACCACGACGCCGTAGCGGGCCAGGTTCTTCGGGGAGAAGACGGCCGGGTCGTCGGAGACGTCGACCCCGCGGCCCAGCTCGGCGCCGATCTCCTTGAGCGACTCGACGCACTTGGGGATGTTGTCGTGAACGTATCCCTTGCCGTCGGGCGTGTGATTCCGGGTGTAGACCAGGATCCGGGGGTCGTCGGCCAGCGCCGCGGGAGCGGCGAGCAGGACGGCGAGGAGCAAGGCGGCGGTTCGCGGGGCGGTCATGGCTTGTCGGCTCCTCGGTCGGACCAATCCAGGTTTTCTCCGACCGCCAGCGCCTCGGCGACGCGCGCGAGACGTTCGCCCTCGGCCGGGCCGCGGTGGATCCAGACGCGATATTCCAGGGTCGTCGCCGCGGCCGGTTCCAGCGTCCTGGGCTTCACGCCCGGCCAGCCGATGCAAAGCACGCCGTAGTGGCGAGTGAGCCAGGTGGGGGGGTAGTCGGGGTGGCCGGGGGCGACGAACAGCGCCGCGCCGGAGGTCCTACCGTCCGCGGCCAGGCGTTCGGAGAGGTCGGCCCAGGGCAGGGGGGTCATCGCCAGGTCGTCGGGGCCGTCCCCCTTGGGGGTGACGATCCTCACGTCACGACCGGGCGCGTAGCGGATATTCACGCCGCCGTAGCTCTTGCCCGCGGCGCCGCCGAGCGTCACCGGGGACCCTTCGGGGGTCAGCGCCAGCGCCAGGTCGATCGCGCGGGCGTCGCCGACGGTCGGATGGGCCTCGATCCAGACGCGCTCGACCAGCACCCGGCGGTCGCCGACGTACCAGCCGTTCTCCACTCCCAGGGTCGCCGAGGCGGGCCCGGCCTCGCGGGCGAGCCAGCGTTCGAATTTATGCCGGATCCCCTTGAGCATCCAAAGGTCGTGTTCCTTGCCGTCGACCACGACGTGGGGCCAGGCCCAGAAGAGGCCGCGGTGATGGTAATGGTCGCGGGGGAAGTCGTCGGAGAGGACCTCGCCGTCGACGCCGTAAAGCGGATGGACGTAGCTGCTCCGCGCCCGGTCGGCGGGGACGCCCTCGCGGCTGATGACGCCGTGGTTGTAGACCAAAACGGGCTTGTCCCCCTCCCAGATCCCGACCGACCCGTCATCGACGTCCGCGATCCGGAACGTCGAGGCCGCCGGCGCGTCGGCGGTTTCGAGCCGGAGCCGCCGCGGACCGTCGGCCGCGGGGAGGGTCGCCACCAACCGCTTCCGCCCCTCGACGGGGGCGCCGTCGCGACCGACGTCCGGGACCAGCGAGGCGGGGACCGCCGCGGCGCCGTCCCCTTCCGGCCGCAGCGAGACGGCCGCGGCCTTCCCGGCGACTCCGGCCGGGACGGGCAACGAGAGATGCAACGGCTCGGACGTCGCTGGGACGACGAGCGTCGGCCCCTCCCCGGCCAGCGCGACGACCGAGGCCGTCAGCAGCGGGGCGACGAGCGCCGGGATGATCGCTTTTATCATTATGCGTCCTTTACGAGCAGTTCGGGGATCCGGGCCTCGTCGATCTCCACGCCCAGGCCCGGACCGTCGGGCACGTTCAGTTCGCCGTCCTCGACCTGGAACGGCCTCTTCAAGAGGCTGGCGCCCAGGAACTGCTCGCCGTTGAGCGCCGCGGGACGGCGCAGGTCGTAGGCGCCGTAGAGCAGCAGCGACGCGGCCAGGGAGAGGTCCGGGTCGGTCAGGCCGCTGCCGAGGAACATCAGGCCGCGGTCGAGGACCATTTCAACCTGCCGGCGGGCCTCGGTGAGTCCGCCGCAGCGGGCGGGCTTCATGGCGACGCCGTCGAGCAGGCCCATGGCGATGAACTCCTCCAGCTCGACGGAGGAGACGATCCCTTCGTCCATCAGGATCGGCAGGGCCTTTTGACGGACGAGCTTGCCGTAGCCGCGGAGGCGGTTGGGGGGCAGGGGTTGCTCCAGGACGACCGCGCCGGCGTCGGCCAGCCGGGGGGCGACGGCGAGCGCCGTCGCCTCGTCGTAGCCGCCGTTGGCGTCGGCCCAGAGGAAGCCGTCGGGGACCAGCCGCTTGACCATCTTGCAGAGGGCGACGTCGAACTCGGGATCGGGCGCCACCTTGATGTTGAAATGACGGTAGCCCCGTTCCCTCCCCTCGGCGATCAGGCCCTCGACGTCGTCGAGCGTCTTGGGGTTGAGCGTCCAGCTCAGGGTGATGGAGCGGCGATCCCTCCCCTGGCGCCCCCAGCGCTCGGCGGCGGTCTTCCCCAGGATCCGGCCGGTGAGGTCGAAGACGGCCAGGTCGACGCCCGCCTTGGCCATCGGCTGGCCGGTGGAGAACGACGGGGCGATCGCGTGGTTCATCGCCTCGTGCAGGCCGTCGACGTCGAAGGCGTCGCGACCGATCAAGACGGGCGCCAGGTGGCGACGGATCGTGCTGGTCACGGTCTCCAGCGTCTCGTAGCTCCACTTCGGGATCGGAACGCTCTGGCCCCAGCCGACCGCCCCGCCCTCCGCGACGATCTTCACCAGGACCGACGGCCGGCCGCCGGGCTTGCCGTCGGGCCCCTCGAAGAACTTGAACCGGCCGATCACGGGATAGACGACCGGGAACGCCTCGACCGCCTCGATCCTCGCCGTCACGCCGTCGGCCCTCGCCGCAAGGGGCCCCAGCAGCGCCGCGCCGCCGAGCCCGGCCATTCCCCGCAACACCGCCCTTCGCGACGTCCGCATGCCACGTCCCTCCCGAGGCGCGGGTCTCGCGCCCGTAAGGGCCCCATTAGACGACTCCCCGGGTGTCGGATCAAGCGTGCGGCGACCGGGAAGGGGGCGTCTCTGGACAACGGCCGCGCCGCGGCATAGAACGTGGGGACGCGGATCGCATTGGAGACCGGCGGGCCGTGTCCGCCGATCCGATCGCGGCCGCGCCCAAGTTTTCGCAACGGAGACCCTCACCATGCGTCTGCTGTTTTGCGTCGCGCTCGTCGGTGCGTTGGCGGTCGGAGGACGGGACGTCCGGGCGGAACAACCGGCCGATCCGGGAGGCCGCGAGTCCGCCTCGGCCAAGTCCGCGGCGGCCACTTACGAGCGGCTGGCGACGACGATCATCGAACTCAACGCCACCGAGGACGAACTGGTCAAGAGCATCCTCATCGGTTACGAGACGACCGCCCAACGGCACCTGAGGATCGCCGGCTTCAACGCCGAGCGCCGGGGGGCCCACCTGGAGGCCGCCGCGGCCCAGATCGCCAACATCGCCAACGAGGGGGACAAGTCGATCCAGGCCGTTCGCCAGCGGCTCGCCAAGGCCGGCCACACCCACAACACCGACGCCGAGACCAAGGAAGACTACATCTGGATCGACGGCAAGGAAAAGAAGGCGCTTCTGGATCTCGCCTCCAAGATCGCCAGGGCCGACAAGGACGCCGACCTTTCCGCCCTCGCCGCCGAGTTGACCAAGACGTTCGACGCCGCCGTCAAACCCGAGTGAGCCGGGCCGACGCCCGGTCGAAACGACCCCCCGCGCCCGAGGGACCGCCACCGTGCGTCGCCTTTGCCTTCTGGTCCTCGCGACGGCCTGGCTCGGCTGCGGCGAAGCCGCGCCGCCGCCCGTTCCCAAGGTCGGGCCTCCCGTAATCAAGGCGGAGGCCGCCGCGCCTCCGCCGCCGGCGCCCTCGCCGCGGTTCTCGGAGGTCGCGCGGGAGGCCGGCTTGGCGACGGTCCTTTACGCCGGCGGGCCGGACAAGGACCACATCCTGGAATCGACCGGCACCGGCTGCGCGTTCGTCGACTACGACGGCGACGGCCGGCTCGACGTCTTTCTCGTCAACTCCTGGGCGCTTGACGAGGACCCCTCGCGGGTGCGGCTGAAGGGGAGGAACGCGCTTTACCGCAACAAGGGGGACGGGACGTTCGAGGACGTCACCGAGCGCGCCGGCGTCGGCGACGACTCGTGGGGCTGCGGCGTCTCCGCGGGCGACTACGACGGCGACGGCCTGGTCGATCTTTACGTCACCAACTTCGGCCCCAACCTCCTGTACCGCAACAAGGGGGACGGGACGTTCGAGGAGGTCGGCGCGAAGGCCGGCGTCGCCGATCCCGGCTGGGGCGCGGGTTCGGCCTTCTTCGACGCCGACGGCGACGGCGACCTTGACCTGTACGTCGCCAACTACATCGAGTGTACGATGGAGGAGGTCCTCGCCGCCCGGCGGACGACCACCTGGAGGGACATGGTCAAGGTGCTTGACGGCCCCTTCGGCCTCCGCGGCGGCCGCGACCGCTTCTACCGCAACAACGGCGACGGAACCTTCACCGACGCCACCGACGCGGTCGGCATGACCGACGCCGCGGAGTCCTACGGCCTGGGCGTCCTGGCCGCCGACCTCGACGGCGACGGCGACGTCGACGTCTTCGTCGCCAACGACTCCAACCCCAACTTCCTCTACCGCAACGACGGCGACGGCTCCTTCACCGAGGTCGGCGCCTGGAGCGGCATCGGCCTCAACGCCCGCGGATCCGCCCAGGCCGACATGGGCGTCGACGCCGCCGACTACGACGGCGACCTCCTCCAGGACGTCCTCACCACCACCTTCGCCCAGGACAACGCCACCATCTACCGCAACGAGGGCGACCTGACCTTCCAGGACGTCGCCATCCCCACCGGGCTGAAGGCGATCACCCACCACGCCCTGAAATGGGGATGCGCCTTCCTCGACCACGACCACGACGCCGACGTCGACGTGGTCATCGTCAACGGCCACCTCTACCCCCAGGTCGATTCCTCGCCCGACCTGAAGGAGACCTACCGCCAGCTTCCCTTCCTGCTCCGCAACGACGGCGGCAAGTTCGTCGACGTCTCCCGCGACGCCGGCCCCGGCTTCCAGGTCGCCGCCTCCGCCCGCGGCCTCGCCGTCGGCGACTACGACGACGACGGCGACCTGGACCTCCTCATCACCGCGATGGACTCCCCCCCGCTCCTGCTCCGCAACGACACCCCCCGAACCGGCGGCTGGCTCAAGCTCCGTCTCTTGAACAAAGCCGGAGCGCCCGCGATCAACGCCAGGGCCGTCATAACCGCCGGGGGGAAGTCGCAGATCCGCGAGGTTCGAAGCGGCTCGTCCCACCAGTCGCAAAACTCCTTCGACCTCCATTTCGGCCTCGCCCGCGCCGACTCGGTCGAGCGAATCGAGATCGCCTGGCCCGGCGGCCAGACGACCACGCTCAAGGACGTCAAGCCCGACCAAACCTTGACCGTCCGCCAGCCCTGAACGGAGGCGGTCATGGCTTAAGGACGGAACGGCATCCATGTCCCCTCTCCCGCCGGGCTGACGACCCGACACTTTTTCGCAAGCCGTCGCCAAA
>ERZ778018.2498-NODE-2498-length-11644-cov-5.391233_pt1 | contig 11644 bp, 3 predicted proteins | sample MGYA00375748_ERZ778018 | MGnify/ENA primary metagenome ERZ778018 (study PRJEB29350, sample SAMN05509839) | bioreactor metagenome | biome: bioreactor; material: wastewater | place: South Africa: University of Cape Town | collected 2014-04-22 ... | reverse complement strand
GACACGGAGATTAGGCAGGCTCACGAGTAAATTGCCGATGACGGGTGCGGCTTCGACGACCTGCTCCAGATTGTCCAACACCAGCAGCACCGGTTGATCGCCAACCTGCTGCACCAATCGTTGCAGTGACGATGCTCCCGGCACGTGCTCGGCACCTAAGCCATGTTCGATCGCCACGATGGCCAGCGCCGGATCGCTGATCGGCGCGAGATTGACAAAGCGCGTACCGCCGGGAAATGCAGCGCGGCTCTTGCGAGCAACTTCGATCGCAAGTCGCGTCTTTCCGACGCCCCCCACTCCTGTCAGCGTTACCAGGCGGCGATTCGCAAGCAGACGGCGGATCTCGGAGATTTCGCGTTGCCGCCCGATGAAGCGCGTCACCGGCGCGGGTAGCGCATGCATCGTATCGAGCAGTGCGACTGATCCCTGAAGATGGTCAAATCCGAGGTCGGATGAAGGCTGACTGGGGGTAGCGGCCGCGAGGGATGCCTGCAAGCGAGCACCCTCGGCTGCCGTGAGATTCAACGCTTGCGTGATCTGGCGCACGGTATACGGCTGAGGTCGCCGCCGCTCACCGCGCTCGAGCATGCCAATCGCGTTCGCCGTAACGCCGGCCCGTTCGGCCAATTCGCTCTGCGAGAGCCCGGCCGCTTCTCTATACCTTCGGAGCAACCGACCGAAGGACTGGCACCCCTGCCGTTCCATTGATGACATCCATCTCACGTGACCGATAGTACGCAGAGTATACCCGTGTCGCATTCCAATGTTGTTGGTGGATTGTTGGTGCGTTGTTGGTAGCCGCCCGGCGGGTGAGGCAGCAGACTCCCCCTCAGTAGCCAGCCTTGAAGGAGGAGAAACCATGCGCTCACTGCTCGAACTCGGCAGCGCAAAGCGTCGACTCGGACGAACGCGTCATCGACGCTGCGCGGACGTGGACGAACGGCACAGGAGAGCGCCGCGTTGACGCAACTCGCTCCGGATCTGAACGCATTCAACCATCCATCATAAATCGAAATGGACGCGATGCGTCCATAAACAAGCGCGTAGACGCGGCAAGCAGGGAAGGTAATGGTAATGACGACGATGACATGGCCAGCACGACACTGGGTTCGGATCGCTGGTACAGTGCTGCTGTTGCTGCTGGCATCGATCGCTGGGGCATTGCCTCCGATCCAGAGCGTCCAGGCCGCAGAGGCGTGGCGGACGGCCCCTGCGCTACCCGCCGCTCGGGAGGCCCTTGCCGCCACGACCGGCGCCGACGGTACTATCTACGCCATCGGCGGATTAGATGGGAGCTTCGGACCGCAGAGCACCGTGTACAGCTATAAGCCGGGAGTGGATACCAACTGGCAGACAGCCCCTTCGCTCCCTTCCGCTCGCGACTCACTGGCTGCCGCGGTCAGTGCGGACGGCACCATCTACGCCATCGGGGGTGAGGACAGTCTCGGCGAACCTCAGAGCACCGTCTACAGCTTCAGGCCGGGAGTGGACACCCAGTGGCAGTCGGCCCCTTCGCTGCCTCTCTCGCTGACGGACCTGGCTGCTGCTGCCGGCAGCGACGGTACCATCTACGCCATCGGTGGATCCAACCGGCAGAGCAGTCTTCAGAACAAGGTCTACACCTTTCGGCCGGGAACTGATACACAATGGAATCAGGCTCCTGCACTCCCGAGCGCTCTCCAACGATTGGCCGCCACCTCGGTTGGCAGCACCATCTACGTCATCGGCGGATTCGGACTGAACAGCCAGAATACCGTGTATCGCTACACGCCAGGGGTGGACACTGTCTGGCAGGCTGCTCCCGCGCTGCCAGCCACGCTCGATAATCTCGCCGCCACCACAGCGAACGGCACCATCTACGCCATCGGCGGATTAAACGGAGATATTCAGGACAAGGTGTACCGCTTCACTCCGGGGGTGGATACGCAGTGGTACACGGCCCCTTCCCTTCCGGCCCCGCTTGAATTCCTCGCCGCGACGACCGATGCCGGTGGCACCATCTACGCGATCGGGGGAATGAGCACGAACTCGGCCCCGCTCAGTACGGTGTACAGCTTCACGCCAACACTACAATCGACCGAACAACTCGATCAATCGCAAACGAACACGAACGTCGCCGGTACATCGGCGATCTTTGTGCTCAATTCCATCGCACAGACCTTTACCGCAGGGATAACCGGCGGATTGGACCGCGTAAGTCTGAACCTGACCAGGATCGGTAGCGTCACCGACGACCTCATCGTCGGTATCTACCCAACCTCGGGCGGCAAACCGGTCACCTCGGGGGCTCCGCTGGCGAGGGCGGTGATCCATGCGGCGGATGTTCCGGTGTCGGCGGGCGGCTACGAGGCAACGATAGTCGATGCCTCATTCTCGACACCGGTCCCCATCGTTGCCGGGACGATGTACGCGATCGTGGCCACCAGCTCGGTTCCTTCATCCGAAGATACCGAAGGCGCGCAACTCAATTACTACGGCTGGAGCGTTCACGCACCCGTTCTGGGACAGAGCGATAACTACGCCGGCGGCGACACATTCCAGAATACCGATTTCGGCGGCGGGTTTGCCGGTTGGATCGACGAGAACGAAGATCAAACCTTCGTCACCTTCGTCCTCCCGAAACTCGCCCCGCAAACACGGCACGTCACCAGTTGCGCCGACAGCGGCCCAGGCACCTTGCGGGCGCAGATCAGCGCAGCCCGCGCCGGCGATACGATCGTCTACGACCAAGACTGCACCACCACGCTGACGACCGGAACCCTTACGATCAACCAGAATCTGACGATCGACGGCAGCGGCCATGCCGTCATTCTCGACGGCAATAATGCCGTGACCGTCTTCGTCATCAACAGCGGCGCGTCCGCGAGCATCAGTGGTCTGACGATCCAGCACGGCAACGGCGCGAGTACCGGCGGCAACGGTGGCGGCATTGCCAATCAGGGTACGCTCACCCTGACCGGCGTCACGCTGCAAAACAACACCACGCCCGGCTACGGCGGCGGCATTCGCAATGACGGCACGCTGACGATCCAGAGCAGCGCGCTGATCGACAACAGCGCCATGAGTAGTGGCGGTGGCATCATCAACCACGGTACCGCGACGGTCGTCAACAGCACCTTCGCCGGCAACATGGCGGAGAGTCCAGGCGGCGCAATCCTCAACGGAGATACGCTGACCGTCACGAGCAGCACATTCGTGAACAACAGCGCCAACGCGGGCGGGGGCATTTCGAACGACATCCTTCAGACGGTAACGCTCAATAACGTCATCATCGCGAACTCTACGGGCGGTAATCTGGCCACCGATTTCCAAGGCGTGATTTCTGGCGACCACAATCTCATCGATGACGACACCGTCAGCCTGATCAGCGGCAGCGATAACCTTAACCAGTCGCCCCTCCTCGGCCCGCTCGGCGCCTACGGCGGACCGACCCAGACCATCCCCCTCCTCCCCGGCTCCCCGGCCATCGACGCCGGCGATGACACGACGTGCGCCACCACTGGCCCCGGAGCCGTCAATGGCGTCGACCAGCGTGGCATCACCCGTCCGCAAGGCAACCACTGCGATATCGGCGCCTTCGAGAGCCAGGGCTTCACCTTCGCAGCGGTCAGCGGTAGCACCCCGCAATCGACAGCGATCAACACCGATTTTGTCAATCCGCTCGCCGTAACCATCACCGCGAACGATCCGCTTGAACCGGTCAACGACGGCATCGTCAGCTATACCGTGAACCCGGTCATGGGTGTGGGCGCCACACTCTCCGCGGCCACCGCAACGATCTCTGATGGAACAGCCTCCGTAACCGCCACCGCGAACGGACTAGAGGGTTCGTATACAGTCACCGCCGCTATCCCCGGTCTAACCCCGGTGACCTTCAATCTAACCAACAGCGAGCCGCCCGATGTAACGCCGCCCACCACCACAACGAGCGCCGTGCTCGCAGGCACCAGCACCGCCTATAGCTTCGGCACCTGGACCAACCAGGGCGTCACCGTCACCCTGTCCGCGTCCGATGTGACGGCCGCGACCGACGATACCGAGTCTGGCGTGGCCCACACGTATTACCAGATCGACAGCGGCAGCCAGCAGACCTATGCCACACCGTTCACCATCAGTGATGCTGGCGATCACGTCCTCACCGTCTGGAGCGTCGACAACGCCAGCAATAACGAAACCCCACAGACGTTCCACGTCATGATCGACCTCGTCGCTCCGACGACCACTGCGGATGCCGCGCCATACACCTTCGGCGGCTGGACCAATCAGTCCGTCACCGTCGTGCTGGATGCCAGCGATAACAGCGACGGCTCCGCTGTCGCGCGAACGTATTACACGCTCGACAACGGCAGCCAGCAGACATACTCTGCACCCTTCGCGATCAGCGCCGAAGGAGACCATCCGCTCACCTTCTGGAGCGTCGACATCGCTGGAAACATCGAGAGCAGCCAGACGGTCCACATCGAGATCGATCTGACGAATCCCACGATCACGTTCTCCGGCAATCAAGGGAACTACACCGTCGATCAGACCGTCACGATCCACTGCACGGCGAGCGATTCGCTCTCGGGGCTCGCCAGTACGACCTGCGCCGATATCACGGGCTCGGCGGTGACCTTCGGCGTCGGACCGCACTCCTTCTCAGCCACCGCCACCGACGCCGCCGGAAATGTCGGCACCGCGACAACCAGCTTCACCGTGACCGTGACCGCGAGTAGTTTGAGCGACCTGACCGAGCAATACGCGAGCAACAGCAGGGTCGCAAACCAGTTGTCTGTGCCGCTCACGCTGGTGCGGCTGGCCGACCGCATCAACAACGATCGACTGAAGACGGCCGCGATCAACACCTACATCCGACTCGTCAATCTCGAGGTCGGGCACGGCCTGACCCCCCAGCAGGCCGCCGCCCTGACGCAGCTGGCGCGGGAGCTGTAACCGCTTAGTCGTTCGAAGAGGAAGGGACCGCGCATGAGATCGTTGATTTGGCCGAATCGCTTCCACAGTCAGTCCATCGGCGCCGCGCTACTGCTCCTGCTCGCGCTCGTGACGACGCTGCCGGTCGGGAGCGTCGCGGCCGCCAGCACGCTGCACGTCACCGACTGCGCCGACAGCGGCACAAACACGCTGCGCGGTTTGATCGCATCCGCCAGCGCGGGCGACACGATCGTCTACGACCAGGACTGCACCACCACCCTCGTCAGCATGTTGACGATCGACAAAGATCTGTTGATCGACGGGAACGGTCATCGGGTCATCCTTGACGGCAATAACGCCGTAACGATTTTCACCGTCAACCAAGCCGTTACGGCAACGATCGAGGACCTGACGATCCAGCATGGCAACGGTACGAGTGCCGGTGGCCTTGCAGGCGGAATCAACAGTATGGGCACGCTGACCGTCATCGGAGTCACGCTGCAGGACAATACGACCTCCGGCATGGGAGGTGCTCTCCAAGGCTATGGCCCACTGACGGTTATCAACAGCGCCTTTATCACGAATAACGCGCAAAACGGCGGTGGTATCGTCACGTACGATGCCTTTATGATGACGAATAGCACTCTTGTGGACAATACGTCCTTTAGCACAGGAAGTGCAGTTTTGATCTTTCCGCCTATTGAACCAACACCGCCCATAATGATTGTGAATTCCACGTTTCTCAATAATAGATCTTTGCACAATACAGGGTCGATCTCCTACAGTAACATTGGAAGAACCGACCTGGTGACACTCACGAACGTGATCGTGGCCGGATCCACCGGTGGAGATCTTGATTATTCATATGATCGGGGCTTCACCGGTAACCACAATCTGATTGATGACGACACCATCGGCCTCATCAGCGGCAGCGATAATATTCAGGCACCGGCGCTTTTCGGCCCGCTCGGTGACTACGGCGGCCCCACCCAGACCATTCCGCTCCTGCCAGGCTCCCCCGCGATCGACGCGGGCGACGATGAGACCTGTACGGCGACCGGCAGCGGCTCCGTCAACAATCTCGACCAGCGCGGGATCAGCCGGTCACACGGCGATCACTGCGACATCGGTGCCTTCGAGAGTCAGGGATTCACCCTGACTCCGGTCACTGGCAGCACGTCGCAGTCCACCCTCGTACGCACCGCCTTCACCAATCCGCTCGCCCTCACCGTTACCGCCAACGATCCGAATGGGCCGGTCGATGGCGGTGTCATCAGCTACACGGCACCTGAGACCGGCGCCTCGGCCGCGCTGTCGAACGCCACCGCGACCATCGCCAATGGACAGGCAAGCGTCACCGCCACCGCCAACGACACCATGGGCAGTTACAACGTCACGGCCAGTGCTGGCGGCGACTCGTCGGCGACGTTCGCACTCACCAACACCGGCACGCCGGACGTCACGCCGCCGATCACGACGGCGACCGCCGTTCTCGCGGGCACCAGCACCGACTACAGCTTCGGTAGCTGGGCGAATCAGAACGTCGCGACCACGCTCACAGCTGCCGACGGGACGGGGGCGACTGATGAAACCAGGTCCGGCGTGGCCCACACCTACTACACGCTCGATGGTGGACTACAGCAAACGTATAGCGGGCCCTTCACGATCAGTGCCGACGGCGATCATTCGCTCACCTTCTGGAGCGTCGACAACGCGAACAACACCGAAACGAGCCAGACCGTCCATATACGCATCGACAAATCGCCGCCGACCATCACCTACAGCGGCAACCAGGAAACGTATACCGTCGATCAGACGGTAAGCATCCACTGCACCGCCGCTGATCAGCCGGATCTCTCCGGTATCGCCTCGACCAACTGCACCGATATCACCGGACTGGCGGCCGATTTTGGGGCTGGGGTGCAGACCTTCTCGGCCACAGCGACCGACAACGCGGGCAACACAACCACTGTCTCGACGACGTTCACCGTCGGAGTGACCGTGAACGGCCTGATCAGTCTGACCGCACACTACGCCGGCAATCGTCGTACAGCAAGTCAACTCTCTGCGCCGCTGGGCGTAGTGCAACTGGCCGATCGGCTGCACAACCAGCGGATGAAAGAGTCGGCCATCAACAGCTACATCCTGCTGCTCAACATGCAGCGCGGGCGTGGCCTGTCGGCACAGGAAGTGGCAACGCTCTCGCAACTGGCACGGGATCTGTAAACGCGTCGCCGTTCGAAGAGGAAGGGACCGCGCATGGAATCGTTGATTCGTCCGAAGCACTGCCGTGTTCAGTTCATCGGCAGCGCGCTGCTGCTGCTGTTCGCGCTCGTGGCCGCCGTGCCGGTCGGGAGCGTCGCGGCCGCCAGCACGCTGCACGTCACCGACTGCGCCGACAGCGGCACAAACACGCTGCGCGGTTTGATCGCATCCGCCAGCGCGGGTGACACGATCGTCTACGACCAGGACTGCACCACGACATTGACAACCGGTACGCTCACGATTTCCAAGAACCTGACAATCGATAGCAGCGGTCATCAGGTCATCCTCGACGGCAACAACGCCGTAACCGTTCTCGTCATCAACGCTGGCGTGACCGCCAGCGTTAGCGGCCTGAAGATTCAGCATGGCAACGGTGCGGCCAGAAGCGGCGATGGTGGCGGCATTTCCAATCAGGGCACACTGACGTTAACCGGCGTCACGCTGCAGGAGAACACGACTCCCGGCTACGGTGGCGGCATTCGTAGTGATGGCCTGCTCACAGTCGAGAATAGTACGTTCACAAATAATAACGCCCCTGGCGGCGGTGGTGGCATCGCCAAGAGCGGAATTCTTACCGTGACGAACAGCACCTTCGCCGGTAATACGAGCGACGTGGGCGGCGGAATCTTTTCATCTCGTGGTGTAACAAGCGTGACAAATAGCACGCTCGCGCATAACGATTCGATCGTCGGTGGAGCATTCTACGATGAAGACGATGTTGCCCCAGTTACGCTCAACAATGTCATCATGGCGTTCTCTACTGGTGGGAATATCGGATATTTATCCCCAGTTAGATCAACGATCAGCGGCGGCAACAATCTGGTTGATGACGATACGATGAGCGTCATCAGCGGCAGCAGCAACTTCAGCGAACCCGCGCTCCTCGGCCCGCTCGGAAACTACGGCGGCCCGACTCAAACGTTCCCACTGCTGCCAGGTTCACCCGCGATCGACGCTGGTGATGATACGACCTGCGCGGCGACCGGCAGCGGAACCGTCAACAACCTCGACCAGCGCGGCGTCGCCCGAACACAGGGTGCGCACTGCGATATTGGCGCCTTCGAAAGCCAGGGCTTCAAGCTGGCGCCGGTCTCTGCCGGGACGCCACAATGGACGGCGATCAATAGCGCGTTCCCCAATCCGCTGGCCGTCACCGTGACCGCGAATGACCCGACCGAGCCGGTCGACGGGGGCAGCATCAGCTACGCGGTGACCCCGGTCGCTGGGGCTGCGGCGGCGCTTTCTGCGTCGACCGCGACGATCGCTAGCGCTCAGGCAAGCGTCACGGCCACTGCCAACGGCACCACCGGCAGCTATACCGTCACGGCCGGCGCCAGCGGTGCGGCTCCAGTTTCCTTCAATTTGACCAACCTCACCCCAGATACGACTCCGCCGGTGACAACGGCCACGGCGACGCTGCCCGCGAACTCGCCCTATACCTTCGGCACCTGGACCAACCAATCAGTCACAGTCACCATGAGCGCCAGCGACACGACGGCCGCCACCAACGATGAGGAATCCGGTATCGCCGCGACCTATGACACGCTCGATGGTGGCACCCAGCAGACTTACACGGACGCCATCACCATCAGCACCGACGGCGACCATACGCTGACCTTCTGGAGCATCGACAACGTTAATAACACCGAGACCGCGCAGACGGTCCACATCATGATCGACAAAACCCCGCCTACCGTCACCTACAGCGGCAATCAGGGCACCTACACCGTCGATCAGGCAATAAACATCAGCTGCACTGCCGCCGATCAAGTTGGGCTTTCCGGTCTCGCCACCAACACCTGTACCCCGATCACCGGATCGGCTGCCAGCTTCGGAACCGGAACGCACACGTATTCGGCCACGGCCACCGACTACGCCGGCAACATCGGCAGCGGCTCGGTCACCTTCACGGTGGATGTAACCGTCAGCAGTCTGTGCAATCTGACCGGCCAATATGCCGGCAACAGCCGCTCGGCCAATCAACTCTGCGCGCCGCTACAAGTGGTGCAACTCGCCGAACGGATGCACAACAGCCGCATGAAGAGCGCAGCGATCAATACCTACGTTTACCTGCTGAACACACAGCGCGGACGCGGCTTGACCGCTCAGGAGATCGCTACGCTCACGCAGTTGGCACAGGCGCTGTAGATACGGGTAAGCCCGGGCGGCTCAACCGTCCGGGCTTACATCCCGACAATCTCCGCGTCTCTACATCTCCGCGCGAGCAGCTCCGTTTACTCCCCGCCTCCCGAAAAGCCGAGCGCCGGCTCGGGGGCGGTTTCGCCTTCGTCGATTTCGGGGATGAGGCGGTTGAGCGAGGGCGGCATCCACCAGTTCCAGTGGCCCCTCAGCTTCATGGTGGCCGGCACGAGGACGATACGTACCAGCGTCATTTCGAGCAAAACCGCGACCGCCCGGCCGAAGCCAATCTCCTTAATGACGAGCACCTGGGTCAGCGCGAACGAACCGAAGACGACGATCATAATGAGGCCGGCCGCCGTGATGATGCCGGCCGTATGTTCCAGGCCGAGCGCCACGGCGTCCTCATTCGATTCGCCACGCCGGTAGTATTCACGCACACGGGTGAGCAGGAAGACCTCGTAGTCGGTGCTCAGGCCGAACAGGATCGAGAAGAGGAGCACTGGCGTGTAGCTGAGCAGCGCGCCAAGCGAGGTGAAGCCGAGCAGCGAATCGCCCCAGCCGAACTGGAAGACGAGCACCAGAATGCCGTAGCTGGCGATGAGCGAGATGACGTTGAGCAGAATCGCCTTAAGCGGCAGGATGAGCGAGTGGAAGAAGAGCATCAGGATCACGAAGGTGACGAGCAGGCTGAGCGCCACCAGCAGCGGGAACTGACTATAGACGACATGGTCGAAGTCGTAATGCTGCGCCGGAGAACCGCCAATGACGACGTTGGCGCTCACCAGGCCGGGCGCCCAGGTTTTCGCATCGTGACGCAGATCGAGCATCAACTGCACCGTCTGCTTATTCGTCTCGTTCTCTTTCGGGTAGACGATCAGGACGGTCGTTGAATTGGTCCCGTCGATATTCGCCAGCTGCTTGGCGAGGCGCAGCCGATCCGGATTCGAGGCGAGCGTCACCGGCGAGAGCGAGCGCATCCATTCGGGCGTCGGGTTCGGCACCAACGTCGCGAGCGATTGGATATTGGCGACGCGCGGATCAGCCTTCAGGTGCTCGTTGAGAGCGAGCACACCCTCCATCAGAGCGGGCTGCCAGAGCCCGCCGACGGTCGGCGCCTGTACGACAACGAAGATCGGCGACGCCTGGCCATTGCCGAACGCCTGCTTGAGCAGATCGACACCCTTGCGCGATTCGGTGCTCTTCGGAATGACCTCGACGGTGACGCCCGTAACGTGCATGCGAAGCGCCGGTAACGCCATTACCCCGAGGATGGCCACCGCGATGACGATGCTCGTCCAGGGGCGCGCCATCACGCGGTAGGCCCAGCGGCGCCAGACGCTCTCGCCCCCGGTGCTGCGCCGGAAATGCACCCAGCGCTGCACGCTCAGCCGGTTCACATTTGGACCGAGGATCGCCAGGATGACCGGCAGAAGCAGCAGCCCGGCCAGCACCGCGACTGCCGCCACGATGACGAGCGCCACCGCGATCGAGCGAATGATCATGACCGGGAAGAGCGTCAGCACCGACATCGTCAGCATCAGCGTGATGCCGGAGAAGGTGATCGAACGACCGGCCGTCTGCAGCGTTCGCTCCAGCGCGACCTCGGGCGCGGCATTGCGCAATTCCTCGCGATAGCGGCTGACAAGCATGAGCGAGAAGTCGATCGCCAGGCCGAGGCCGATCATCGACGCGACGTTCAGCGCAAATATCGAGATATCGGTCGTCAGCGAGAGCAGATAAAGCAACGCCAGCGAGGTAAGCACGCAGGCGGCACCCAGGATGACGGGCACGCAGGCCGCCGCGATCGAGCCGAAGAGCACGATGAGCAGGATGAAGATGATCGGCAAGGTGTAACGTTCGACGCGCGTTAGATCCTGCGCACTGGCCGTTGTGACGTCGTAGTTGGCGGCCGCCTGCCCGACCAGATGCACGGTGATGACATCGGACCGGACCAACCGCCGCATCTCCGGCACTGATTCTTCGAGCTCGTTTTCGCTGCCCTCCAGCGTCACCAGCGCGTACGTCGTGTGATTGTCAGCACTGACCATGTCCGGTACGCCGTTGCTGTAGAACGAGTCGGCTTTCACCACAAACGGCTCGGACTGCAAGTTGACCAGCGCGCTCTGGACGGCGTCGTGAAATGGTTTGTCCGTCACCCGCAACGTATCAGAATGGAAGACGACCAGGGCCGATTTGTCGGACGAGATCTGCAAGTCAGTCGCCAGAATCTCTGACGCCTGATTGAATTCGGTGCCGGGCAGGTTGTAGCCGCCGACCTGAAACGCACGTTCGGAACGCGCCGCCCCGACCGCCGCGACGATGAGCA
>ERZ778018.2495-NODE-2495-length-11657-cov-10.913118_pt1 | contig 11657 bp, 10 predicted proteins | sample MGYA00375748_ERZ778018 | MGnify/ENA primary metagenome ERZ778018 (study PRJEB29350, sample SAMN05509839) | bioreactor metagenome | biome: bioreactor; material: wastewater | place: South Africa: University of Cape Town | collected 2014-04-22 ... | reverse complement strand
CGTCCCGCCGATGGCGCCGGTGACCGCCAGCCGCAACGACGACGGCCTGCTCTCCAGCAATACCGACGAACTGTTCCACGACATCGAATCGGCGCGGGTGCCGTTGCAATTTCTGGCGAACCTCTTCGGCGCCGGCCAGACCGAGCACGTCGTCTACGCGCTCAAGAAGCAGAAGGCGGTGCGAATTTACCGCCGCGCCGTGACCGTGGGCGACGTCGACATGGAGACGGCCGGGCGAATGCTCCGCGAGGCCGATTGCACCGTCGAGGAGGCCGAGGAGATCTACAAGCTGACGTCCCTGGCCACCTTCGAGCAACGGTTCGTGATCCCGCCGATGCACCGCGAGATGGCCATCGAGGGAACCAACGACCCCGGCGTCCGCAAGCGCGAGGCCGGCTTCGGATTCATGGCCGGGCCGAGGAGGGGCGCGTGAACGACCACCGCGACGAGTCGCTGGCGCGACTCCTGGAATACCCCGGCGACGACTTCGCCGCCCTCCTGGACGCGCACCGGGCGCGCTGGGACGATGACGACCTGGCCGCGCTGGCCGCCGCCGTCGAGGGCCTCTCGACCCCGGCGATTCAAGAATTGTACATCCAGACGTTCGATTTCAACCCGAAATGCACCCTCGACCTGGGCTGGCAACTCTTCGCCGAGGACTACAACCGGGGGCTGTTCCTGGCGAAGCTGCGGACGGAGTCGCGACGGCTGGGGCTTGAGGAGACCAGCGAACTGCCCGATCATCTGACCCATGTGCTGCGGCTTTTGGCGCGGATGACCCCCGCGGAGGCGGCCGACCTCGCCGCCGCCTGCGCCGCGCCGGCGGTCGAGCAGACGCTCGCGGCCGTGCCCGAGGACAACCCGTACCGATCGCTCGTCGCCGCGGCGCTGTCGCGGCTTCGCGAACTGGCCGCGATGCAAGAGGAGGCGGTCCCGACATGATCACGTCACTCGACTCGCTGTTTTACGTGGCCCTGCCCTACATGGCGGTCGCCACGTTCCTGGCGGGGACCATCCAGCGGTACCGCCACCGGCCGTTCACGTATTCAAGCCTGTCGACGCAGTTCTTCGAGAACAGGGCGCATTTCTGGGCGATGACGCCGTTTCACTACGGGATCATCCTGGTGCTGGCGGCGCACTTCCTGGCGTTCGTGTTCCCGAGCGTCTTCCTGGCGTGGAACGCGGTGCCGACCCGGCTCTACGCGCTTGAGGTGGTCGGGCTGGCGCTTGGGGTGATGACCCTGATCGGGTTCGCGGCGGTGATCGTCCGCCGGCTGACGAACTCGAAGGTGCGGGCGGTCACCACGACGATGGACTGGGTGGTGTACGCGGTGTTGATGTTCCAGATCGTCACCGGGGTGGCGCTGGCGGTGGCGCATCCGTGGGGTTCGTCGTGGTTCGCCGCGGCGATGTCCCCCTACCTGTGGTCGCTCGTGACCTTCCGGCCCGACGTCGCCTACGTCGCGGCGCTGCCGTGGCTGGTCCAGCTGCACCTGATCAACGGCTCGTTATTCTTCCTGGTCTTTCCGTTCAGTAGACTGGTGCATCTCCTGGTGGCGCCGTTCCCGTACCTCTGGCGACGGCCGCAGGTGGTGCGCTGGACCAGCCCGAACCCGGCGGGGGCGAAATGAAGTCGATCCTGACCTACGCGCTGTCGGCGGGGATCGCGCTCGTGGTGTTGTCGATGGCGGTCAACGCGGACCGCTATCGGCTCCCCGGCGACCAGCGGGGCTACGAGCCCGACCAGCCGATCGCGTTCTCGCACCGCCTCCACGCCGGCGAACTGGGCGTCGACTGCCAGTACTGCCACTCCGGCGCGGAGCGCAGCCGCCACGCCGGGATCCCGGCGGTGAGCACGTGCTTGAACTGTCACAAGTTCATCAAGGACACCTGGGGGGCGGTCCAGGCCGAGGACAAGGCGGCGGCCGAGGAGAAGCGGGCGCCCAAGCCCGTCGAGTCGACCGAGATCGCCAAGCTCCTCAAGGGCGAGCCGATCGTCTGGAACCAGGTCCACAAGCTCCCCGACTTCGCGTACTTCGACCACCGGCCGCACGTCGCCGCCGGGGTCGCCTGCCAGAAGTGCCACGGCCCGGTCGAGACGATGGAGAAGGTCCGCCAGGTCGAGTCGCTGTCGATGGGATGGTGCGTCAACTGCCACCGCGACGTCAACGAGGAGGGGGTGGCGGGCAAGCCCGTCCACGCCTCGACGGACTGCACCACCTGCCATTACTGAGACCCGAGCGCCGCCGGGACGGGCGCGGAGGGGACGACCCCCGGCGCCGCCGGCCGACGATCGCATGGGATAGAGAGCCTATGAACCCCTATCGGAAATCGCCTGGCGGGCTCGATCCGTCGGACGTCGACGAACCCGACGGCGGCCCGGACGGAATCGACCGCCGGGACTTCCTCAAGGCGGCCGGCTTCACGGCCCTGGCCGCGTCCGCCGTCGGCTGCGAGCGGATCCCCACCCCCAAGGCCGCGCCGTTTTTGATCGCGCCGGAGGAGCTCGTCCCCGGCCGCGCCCTGCGCTACGCCTCGGTCTGCTCCGGATGCGAGGCCGGCTGCGGCGCCCTGGTCAAGGCGGTCGACGGCCGCCCGATCAAGATGGAGGGGCTCCCCGAGCACCCGCTCTCCAGGGGCGGCCTCTGCGCCATGGGCCAGGCGACCCTGCTGGGCCTGTACGACTCCCATCGCCTCCAGGCCCCGACGATCGGCGGCGAGACGGCCGACTGGGCCGCGGTCGACGCGGCGGTCAAGCCGCGGCTCGCCGGCGGCAAGGTCCGGATCCTGACCCGGTCGCTCGTCAGCCCGACCGCCCGCGCCCTGGCCGAGGGACTGGTCGGCTCGCTCGCCGACGCCAGGCTGGTCGTCTACGATCCGCTGTCGTGCTCGGCGATCCCGGAGGCGCACGAGCGGACCCACGGCGCGCGCGTGCTGCCGCGATACCGCTTCGATAAGGCGAGGGTCGTCGTCGGCTTCGGCGCCGACTTCCTCGGGACCTGGATCAGCCCCGTGGAGCACGCCGCGGGCTACTCGGTGGGCCGCCGGCTCGACGAGAACGCGGTTTGGCACGCGCAGTTCGAGTCGACCGCCTCGCTGACCGGGAGCAACGCCGACGAGCGGCGGCGGATCGCGCCCGGGGAGGTCGGGCTCAAGCTCTCGCAACTGGCCGGCAAGATCGCCGCCAGGGCGGGCGCGACCTTCGACGCGCCGGCCGGCGGCGACGACCTGGACCCGATCGTCGAGCGGCTCTGGAACGCCCGGGGCAAGAGCCTGGTCGTCTGCGGCGACCGGGACGTCGAGGCGCAGGTCCTGGTCAATTTCATCAATCAACACCTCGGCAACTACGGCGAAACGCTCGACGTCGCCTCGCCGTCGTTCCAGAAGCAGGGCGACGACCGGGCGCTCGAGGAGTTGCGGAGGGAACTCGACGCCGGCGAGGTCGACCTGCTGGTCGTCGCCGGCGTCAACCCGGTTTACGACCGGGCGCTGCCGGTGGAGAAGGCCGGCTACGTCGTTTGCGTCGCCCAACGCGCCGACGAGACGACGGCGCTCGCGCACCTGATCTGCGCGGAGTCGAACGAGTTCGAGTCGTGGGCCGACGCCGAGCCCGCCGCGGGGATCGTCGGCATCCGCCAGCCGGCCATGAATCCGAGGGGCCGGACCCGGTCCCTGATCGAGATTCTCTCGGCGTGGCGCGGCGAGGCGAAAACGTCGCTAGAGTTGGTGAAGGAGCGTTGGAAGGACGCCTTCCCCTGGGCGGAAGCCGTCGAGCGCGGCTTCGCCGAGGTCAAGCGCGATCCGGTCGCGGTCAAGGAGTTCGACGGCTCGGGCGTCAAGCCGATCGCGGCGGGGCCCGAGGGGTTCGCCCTGGTGGGCTACGCCAAGGTCGGCCTGGGGGACGGCCGTCACGCCTACAACCCGTGGCTCCAGGAACTCCCCGACCCGGTCAGCAAGGCGACGTGGGACAACTACGCCTGTCTTTCGGTGGCGACCGCCGCCAGGCTGGGCGTGACCGAGGGGGACGTGGTGCGGGTCGAGGCCGGCGGCGCGGCGGTGGAACTGCCGGCCATGGTCCAGCCCGGCCAGCACGACGACGTGGTGGCCGTGGCGATCGGCTACGGCCAGCGGAGCACCGAGCGGTTCGCCGACGTCGGCCCCCAATGGTTCGAGCGCAACCCCACCCTGGGCCCCGACGGCCTGATCGGCGCGGACGTCGGGCCGCTCCTGCCGCCGGGCCTGCTGGTGGCGGCCGACGCCAAGGTGACGAAGACCGGCCGCCGCCGCGACCTGGCCTCCACCCAGACCCACCACAACATCGCCGTGCCGGAACACCTGGCGCCGCCGGGAGGCGCGGTCCGGCCCTGCGTCCTGGAGACGACGCTCCAGCAGTATCGCGAGGACCCCGCCTCCGGCGTCGAGAAGGCCCATTTGCCGGACCCGGACCTCTTCCCCCCCGACCACCCCTACGAGGGCCGGAAGTGGGCGATGGCGATCGACCTGACCCGCTGCACCGGCTGCTCGGCCTGCGTGGTCGCCTGCCAGGCGGAGAACAACGTCCCGGTCGTCGGTCGCGACGAGGTCCAGCGCCGTCGCGAGATGCACTGGATGCGGATCGACCGCTACTACAGGGGGGAAGGCGACGAGGTCACGACCTCGCATCAACCGATGCTCTGCCAGCATTGCGAGAACGCCCCCTGCGAGTCGGTCTGCCCGGTCCTGGCGACGGTCCACACCGAGGAGGGCTTGAACGCGCAGGCGTACAACCGTTGCGTCGGCACTCGCTACTGCGCGAACAACTGCCCGTACAAGGTGCGGCGGTTCAACTGGTTCGACTACCCCCACGACGACCCGGTCGAAAATCTGGTCCTCAACCCCAACGTGACGGTGCGGTCGCGCGGGGTGATGGAGAAATGCACGTTCTGCGTGCAGCGGATCCAGGAGGAGACCATCCAGGCCAAGAAGGAGGGGAAGTTGCCGGCCGACGGCGTGATCAAGACCGCCTGCCAGCAGTCGTGCCCGACCCAGGCGATCGTCTTCGGCGACGGCAACGACCCGGAAAGCGCGGTGTCCAAGGCGCTGGCCGACCCGAGGCGCTATTACGCGCTTGAGGAGTTGAACGTGAGGCCGTCCGTGGGATATCTGACGCTGGTGCGCGACCGGGCGCCGGACGGCGGGGAGGGGTCGAGCCATGGTTGACCGACCGACGGAGGAATTGCGTCCGCCCTGGATCCTCGGCCGCAAGGGCCTTGGGGACGTGACCCGGGACATCTGCGACGTCTTCGAGCGCGAGCCGACGGCGCTTTGGTGGGCGGCGTTCACGGTCTCGTCGTCGATGCTGCTGGCGGGGACGTTGGCGGTCTGCTACGAGATCGCCACCGGGATCGGGACGTGGGGCCTGAACAAGACGGTGGGCTGGGCGTTCGACATCACCAACTTCGTCTTCTGGATCGGCATCGGCCACGCCGGCACGCTGATCTCGGCGATCCTGTTCTTGTTCCGCCAGCGCTGGCGGACGTCGGTCAACCGCGCGGCGGAGGCGATGACGCTCTTCGCGGTGATGTGCGCCGGGCTCTTCCCGTTGATCCACATGGGAAGGCCGTGGCTGTTCTACTGGATCGTTCCGTACCCCAACACGCGGGGTTCGCTCTGGGTGAACTTCCGCTCGCCGCTGTTGTGGGACTTCTTCGCGATCTCGACGTACTTCCTGATCTCGCTGACGTTCTGGTACGTCGGACTGGTGCCGGACCTGGCGACGGCCCGCGACCGGGCGTCGGGATTCAAGCGGAAGGTCTTCGGCTTCTTCAGCCTGGGATGGAACGGGTCGACCCGGACCTGGGTGCATTACGAGTCGCTGTACACGCTCTTGGCCGCGTTGGCGACGCCCCTGGTGCTGTCGGTGCATACGATCGTCAGCTTCGACTTCGCGACCGCGCTGGTCCCCGGCTGGCACACGACGATCTTCCCGCCCTACTTCGTCTGCGGCGCCGTCTTCAGCGGTTTCGCGATGGTGCTGACCTTGATGCTGATCGCGCGGAAGGTCGTGCATTTGGAAGATTACTTCACGCATCGACACGTTGGCGCGATGTGCAAGATCGTGATCGTGACCGGGTCGTGCGTGGGGCTGGCGTACCTGACGGAGTTCTTCACCGCGGCGTACTCGGACAACCCTTACGAGCAGTTCGTCTTCCTGAACCGTGCGATGGGGCCCTACGCCTGGGCGTACTGGACGATGATCACCTGCAACGTGATCTCGCCGCAGTTGTTCTGGTTCAAGCGGGTTCGCGAGAACCTGGTGCTGGTGTTCTTGATCTCGCTGGTGATCAACGTGGGAATGTGGTTCGAGCGGTTCGTAATCATCGTCAGCTCGCTGCACCGGGACTTCCTGCCGTCGAGCTGGGTGATGTATTACCCGTCGTCGATCGAGATCGTCACCCTGATCGGGTCGTTCGGGCTGTTCTTCACGGCGTTTTTGATCTTCTGCCGGTTCCTGCCGATGATCGCGATGGCGGAGGTCAAGGGGGTGGTGAGCGAGGGGCGCCGCCATTCCCAGGCGCGTCCGGCGGCGGCCCCGGCGGAAGACCTGGACCTGGACGTGGCGGAGGCGAGGGCATGAAGAAGCGGAGCCGACGGATCTTCATGGGCCTCTTCGAGCGCGAGGAGGACGTGATCGGGGCGACCCGGGCCGCGCGGGAGCGGGGCTGGCGGATCGTGGACGTGTACGCGCCCTACCCGGTCCACGGGCTGCCGGAGGCGGCCGGGTTCGCGCGGTCGTGGGTGCCGTGGGCCTGCCTCGCGCTGGGGCTGACCGGGGCGGCCTTGATCACCTGGTTCCAGTTCTGGGCGTCGGCGGTCACCTGGCCGATCAACGTGGCCGGCAAGCCCTGGAACTCGCTGCCGGCGTTCATCCCGGTGACGTTCGAGGTGGGGGTGCTCTCCGCCGGGCTGGGGACGACGGCGGTGTTCCTGCTGGCGTTCGGCCTGCTCCCCGGCAAGACGGCCGTGACGCCGCACCCGCGGGTGACCGACGACCGCTTCGCGCTTCTGATCGAGGAGCCCGACGCGACGTTCAGCGCGGCGGCCGCGGCCGAGTTGTGCGCGCGGTTCAACGCGGTCGAGACCGAGGAGTTCGAATCATGAGTCGTACCGCGGTCAACTGGGTCCTGGGCGCGGTCCTGGCGTCGCTGGTGGCGCTCGACTGGTTCGGGGCGCGCGACTTTGGCGAGACGAACTGGACCTGGCTCCCGAACATGGAGCGGACGGCGCGGTACAACGCCTTCGAGCCGAACCCGAACTTCGCCGACGGCCTGACGCTGCAGCCGCCGCCGGCCGGGACGATCCCCCGAGGGATGGCCCCGTTCCCGTTCGAGGCGACGCCGCAGGACGCCATCAGGGCCGCGCTGACGCTGAAGAACCCGATCGACGCGACGGCCGATCCGGCCGCGCTGGAGCGCGGGACGACGCTGTTCGCGCGGTTCTGCCAGCCGTGCCACGGCCCCGGCGGCGCGGGCGACGGCCCCGTCGCCAAGCGCGGGTTCCCGCCGCCGCCGTCGCTGTCCGCCGAGCACGCCCGACTGATGCAGGACGGCCAGGTCTTTCACGTCATCACCCTCGGGCAAGGCAACATGCCGGGCTACGCGGCCCAGATCGACCCGGACGACCGCTGGCGGATCGTCCTGGCGATGCGGAAGCTCCAGGGCCAAGCGCCAGCCCCGGCCGCGGCCGCTTCGGCCGCTCCGGCCCCGACCCCTGCCCAAGGACAAACCGCGGCCCCGGCCCCCACGACGCCATGAACACCGAAATCACGATGACGATGGAATCGCTCCCGCGCCAGGTCGACGAGACCCTGGACGCCGACGCGGCGCGAAGATCGCGCGCGCTGTTTAACGCGCTGATGATCGTCGGCGCGGCCACGGTCGTGGTCGGCGCGGCGTTCGGCGGCGCGCGGTTCTGGAGCGCGCTGCTTTTGGTCTCGACGTTCCTGGTCGGCCTGGGACTGGCCGGAGGGGCGCTGATGGCCTACGAGTACCTCTCCGGAGCGGGCTGGAGCGTGGCCGTCCGTCGCGTCCCCGAGGCGATGACGGCGCTCCTGTACTGGGGCGGTCTGGGGATACTGGCGGTCCTCTTGCTGCGGCCGTCGCTCTACCCGTGGACGAGCCCCGAGGAGCACTTCATCGGCTTCAAGGGGTTCTGGCTGAACCGGCCGTTCTTCCTGGTTCGCGCGGTCGCGTACCTGTCGATCTGGATCGGGCTGTCGCGGCTGATGGTCGCCAACTCCCGCCGCGGCGACGAGGAAGGCGGCCTGGGAAGGCGACGGCTCAACACGGTCCTGAGCGGCGTCTACATCGTGACCTTCGCGCTGACGGTCTGGCTCTCGACCGTGGACTGGATCATGACGCTGGAGCCGCACTGGTACAGCACGGTCTTCGGCGTCTACAACTACGCGGGGATCATGTCCAGCGGGATCGCCGTCGCCATCCTCCTGGGCCTCTGGCTCCGCCGGCTGGGCCCCTGGCGGGGCGTGCTCCGGGACGACCACCTCCAGGACTGGGGCAAGCTGCTTCTGACCTTCTGCACGTTCTGGATCTACATCTGGTTCAGCCAGTACATGTTGATCTGGTACGGCAACGTCCCCGAGGAGACCGTCTACTTCATCCGTCGGACCAGCGGCGCGTGGGGTTCGCTCATGCTGCTGAACCTGGCGCTCAACTGGGTGGTCCCGTTCTTCCTGCTCTTGCCGCGGTGGACCAAGCGCGACGGCCGGGTGCTGGGTCAGATCGCGGTGGTGGTCCTGGCGGGCCGTTGGCTGGATTTGTACATCATGATCGTCCCGGCGGACCCGTCGGCGTCGACCGTTCCCACCTTGTGGGACGCGGGCCTGACCGTCGGCGCGGTGGGCGTGGTTTGCTGGGCGTTCTGGCGCGCGATGCGGCGCGCGGCCGTCGCGCCGGTGGGCGACCCTTACCTTCCCGAGAGCCTGCATTACCACTCATGAGCACGACGCGATCGCCCGCGGGCGCGCCTCCGACGACGAAGGCGCGCCGGGACTCCGACAAGCTGGCCTGGCGGATCCTGGCGGTGAACACGCTCGCGTTCGCGGCGTGTTTCGCGGCGTGGATGCTCAACGGGCCGTTGGTGACGTTCCTCGTCGACAAGGGGCTCTTCGCGTGGAGCCGAAGTCAGATCGGCATGCTGATCGCCGTCCCGGTGCTGACCGGCTCGGTCCTTCGGCTGCCGGCGGGGGCGTTGTGCGATCGCTTCGGCGGTCGAGTCGTCTTCACCGCCTTGATCCTGATCACGGCGGTCCCGATGTTCCTGGTCTCATACGCGAACCGGTACGCGGACTTCGTGCTGGCGGGGCTGGGCTTCGGGATCGCGGGGTCGGCGTTCGCCGCGGGGGTGGCGTACACCTCGGTCTGGTTCGACAAGGCCCGGGTCGGCACCGCGCTTGGGATCTTCGGGATGGGCAACGCGGGCGCGGCGGCGACGTCGATGTTCGCCCCGCTCCTCCTGCGATGGCTGACGGCGAAGGACCTGGAGGGGTGGCGGACGCTGCCGAAGCTGTACGCCGTGATGCTGGTGGCGACCGCGGCGGCGTTCTGGTTCCTGACCGAGGACCGGCGGGCGGAGGGGGGCGGCGGCGGGCTGTTGTCGCGGCTGGCGCCGTTGGGACGGATCCGGGTCTGGCGGTTCGGGATGTACTACGCCTTCTTCTTCGGCGGGTTCATCGCGCTTTCGCAATGGCTGATCCCGTATTACGTCAACGTGTACACGCTGCCGATCGTGGTGGCCGGCCCCTTGGCGGGCGTCTACAGCCTCTCATCCTCGGGGTTCCGGGCGATGGGCGGCTGGCTCTCCGACAAGATCGGCGCGCGGTGGGTGGTGTACTGGTCGCTGGCCGTGAGCATGGTCTTTTGCCTGCTGCTGTTCCCCGCGGCGATGGTGATCCACACGCCGGGGCGGGGGGTCCTGGCCGACGCCGACGCGACGGTCACGGTCGCCAACGACGTCGAGATCCGGTTGTCCAACGGCTCGACGTTCGCCCTCAAGGAGAAGAATCCGGCCCATCTGCTGGACTTCACCCTTGATCGCCATCTGATCCTGCCGACCGCGACGCAGTGGCAGGAGCCGGTGGTGAAGGCGGGCCAGAGCGTCCGCAAGGGGGACCTGCTGGCGGCGGGGACGACGCGGATCTTCTTCCAGGCCAACCGACTCGTGTTCACGGGCCTGGTGTTCCTGCTGGCCGTGGCGATGGGCTTCGGCATGGCCGGGGTGTACACGCTGATCCCGGCGTACTTCCCGGCCGAGATCGGCGTCGTGGGCGGGCTGGTCGGCGTCCTCGGCGGCCTGGGCGGGTTCTTCCTGCCGATCGTCTTCGGCGTCTTGCTGGATTACTCCGGCTTGTGGACGACCTGTTGGATCTTCCTGTTCCTGGTGGCCGCCACATGTCTGATCTGGATGCACGTCGTGATCCACCGGATGTCGGCGACGAAGGCCACGGAGGCGGATCGGCTCGTAATCGAACCGCTCTAGGTCTCGGCCGCGCGTCGGAGGCGGTTCGACGTCTCCCCCCGACCTACTTCGCGCTGGTGATGGCGACGGGGATCGTCGACACCGCCTCCGAGCAGGCCGGGTTTCACGCGCTGGCGATGGGCTTCCTCTGGCTCAACATGGCGCAATTCGTGGCGTTGTGGGTCTTGACGCTCTGGCGGATCGCCCTGCACTCCGACGCGGTCTGGGCCGACCTGACCGGGCATCAGACGGCGCCGGGCTTCTTCACGATGGTCGCCGGCTCCTGCGTCCTGGGGGGCGAGTTGATCTCGGTGACGCGCGCCTACGCGCTTGGGTTCGCGATGTGGGGGATGGGCGTCGCGCTTTGGATCGGGTTGATGTACTTCGTCTTCACGATGCTGACGGTCAAGGAGGAGAAGCCGTCGCTGCGGCGAGGCATCAACGGCGGCTGGTTGCTGGCGGTGGTCGCCAACCAGGCCGTCGCGGCCCTGAGCGCGGCGCTGGCGAATCATCTGCCGCAGCCTTACCGACTGCACCTGAACTTCCTGGCGCTTTCGATGTGGTTGTGCGGCGGAATGTTGTACACCTGGATGATGTCCTTGATCTTTTATCGCTACACGTTCTTCCGGATGGCGCCGGGCGACCTCTCGCCGCCGTACTGGATCAACATGGGGGCGATGGCCATCTCCACGTTGGTCGGCGCGCGGCTGATCGAGAACGCGCCGGACGCCTGGTTCCTGGAGTCGCTCCTGCCGTTTCTGAAGGGCTTCACCATCTACTACTGGTCGACCGGCACCTGGTGGATCCCGATGCTGGTGATCCTGGGAGTCTGGCGGCACGGATACCAGCGCTTCCCGCTGACCTACGACCCGCTCTACTGGGGCCTGGTCTTCCCTCTGGGGATGTACACCGCGGCGACGTTCGAGATGGCCGGCGCGATGGACCTCGGCTTCCTGCTGCCGCTGCCTCATGTTTTCATTTACGCGGCGCTGACCGCCTGGGCGCTGACCTTCTGGGGGATGCTGAACTCGCTGTTCCGGTTCGTCCGGACCGCGGTCGCGGATTGAGCGACGCGGATCCCGAGGCGCGAGCATAACGGCCTTCCCCCCTCGCGGGGGAAGGTGGCCCGAAGGGCCGGATGAGGG
>ERZ778018.2492-NODE-2492-length-11674-cov-6.742146_pt1 | contig 11674 bp, 8 predicted proteins | sample MGYA00375748_ERZ778018 | MGnify/ENA primary metagenome ERZ778018 (study PRJEB29350, sample SAMN05509839) | bioreactor metagenome | biome: bioreactor; material: wastewater | place: South Africa: University of Cape Town | collected 2014-04-22 ... | reverse complement strand
GCCGCCTGATCAACAGCATTTCGATCGCCATGCCGAGGACGGCGGTGCCCGCGCTCGCGACGACGATCGCCAGCCACAGGGGCAGTCCGATGCGGACGCAGGTGAGTGCGAAAAAGGCCCCGAGCATCATGAATTCGCCGTGGGCGAAATTGATGACCCGCATCATGCCGAAGATGATCGCGAGCCCGATCGAGATCAGGACCAGGCTCGCGATATCCGACGCTATACCCAGAAACAGTATGGCTATCTGGTCCATACCCATCTTGAACTTCTCCCATGGACAACAGCCATATCGAGAAGCCAAAGCCGCCTGGAACGACGCGTCGGCGGCCTTGACCTTTATCGATCACGAACATGAATTCCCGCGGAACTCATATTCGATGCTTATTCGGGCGTGAACTGCTTGTTCGTGTCCGGGTTCTTGAGCAGGTCGCACACTTCCATCTCGTAAGCCGGCTTGACGCCCTTTTCTTTGCTCACGACCTCGAACTTGCCGTCGCTGGTGACGACGCCGACGACGATGTCCTCGATCGCGTGATGGGTCGCCGGATCGATGGTCACGACGCCGGCGGGGCCGTCGACGCTGATGCCGCCCTTCTCGAACGCCTCGATGACCTTTTCGCGATCGGTGCTGCCGGCCGCTTCGACGGCCTTGGCCCACAGCATGACGCTGTACCAGGAACCGATGCCGGTCGAGGTGATCGAGCGTCCGCCCGCTTCGTTCCACTTCTTCAGGAACTCGACGTTTTCAGGCGTATCCTCGCTTTCAAGGTAGTTGTAGGCAACCGCGATACCTTCCGATTCCTGGTGGGACAGGATCTTGTGCTCATCGCTCAGCCCGAAGACGGTCGAGGCGATGGGAACGGTCTTGCTCAGGCCGGCGGCCGCGAAGTCGCGGTAGAAGGCCGCCTGCGTCGTGCCGACGGTGAAGCTCAGCACCGCATCGGCCTTCTTTTCCTGGATGTCGTCGATGATCGACTTGAAGTTCGAGGACCCGAGCGGCACGAACTGCTCGCCGACCACCTCTGCCCCTGCGTCCTCGGCGTATTTCTTGCCCCAGGCGGCCGAGATCCGGCCGAAGTTGTAGTCGGCCCCGACGATGTAGACGCGCTTGGCGTCATGCTTCTTGACGAGCCACGGCACCAGCGCAGCCGACGTCTGCGAGGGAACGGCGTTGGTGGAGATCATGTTGCGGTCGCAAACGCCGCCCTCGTACAATTCGGGGTAGAAATACAGGATGTTGTTCTTGCCGAAGATCGGCCGGATCGCCTCCCGGGACGCGCTGTTGATCCCGGAGATCGTCACGGCCGGCTTGTCGTTCAGCGCGATCCGGTTCGCGTACTGCATGTACTTGACCTGGCTGTTCTCCGAATCATAGAAGGTGAACTCGACCTTCTTGCCGAGAACGCCGCCCTTGTCGTTCAATTCCTTGACGGCCAGGTTGATCGCGTCGAGCATGGAGCGGCCGGAAATGTTCTGCTCGCCGCTGACGTCGAAGACGCTCGAAATAAGGATCGTATCCGCATCCTGGCTATAGGCCGCCGGAGCGCCGAGCGAGCCGGCGACGCCGGCTGCCAGAAGATATTTAAGGAACTTGTTTCTCATCTCTGTTCTCCTCAGGATTTATTACGACGGGAGAGAATTAACGGCACCCACCCCTTGCCGTCTGCAAGTCACTTCTCACTCATGTGAGCCATGTAATCCTGGCTCTACTTCAGGTCGGGTTGGCGCAGATGGTAATCCGTCGCCTTCTGGAATGCGTTTCCTGCCCGGAACAGCGTTCCTTCGTCGAACGGCCGGCCCAGGAGCTGAAGCCCGATGGGAAGACCCTGGCCGTCGAACCCGGAAGGCACGCTGAGCGCCGGCAGCCCCGTCACCGAGGCTATGCCGGTGAAGCGCATGATGGCTTCCAGCGTCGGCCGCACCACGCCGGGTTCGAGCTCGATTTCCGCGGTGCCGATGACGGGCGCGGTGAACGGCAGCGTCGGCAGCGCGAACAGGTCCGCCTGGCCGGCGAACGCGTCGAGGAAGCGCTCGCGCAGGATCGCGCGGTAGCGTTGCGCCTGGAGGTAGTGCGAGGCGAGATAGAGTTCGCCCTGCTCGAACATGAAACGGACGTTCTCGCCGTATTTTTCGGGGCATTCGCGCATCCAGCGCTGATGGAAGGCGCTGGGTTCGGCGCTTTCGATCGTCATCAGGGCCGAGATATTCGCATCCAGGTCCTCGATGTCGACCTCGACGACCGTCGCACCCAGCGTCTCGAAGACCTCCAGCGCGTCCTTGGTGGCCTTCAGCACGGCCGGCTGCACCTGCTTGAAGAAATAGTCCGGAACGACGCCGATCCTCAGCCCCGACACGCCGCGGTCGAGTTCGCCGAGGTAATCCGCGACCGGCACGTCGGCCGTGCCGGGATCGTGCGGATCGGCGCCCGCGATGACCTGGAGCAGCAGGGCGCAGTCCTCCACCGAGCGGGTCATCGGCCCGCAGGTGTCCATGCTCCACGCGAGCGGGATGATCCCCCTGTTGCTCACGCGCCCTATCGTCGGGCGAATGCCGGAAATGCCGTTTACGCCCGAGGGAAGGCGGATCGAGCCGCCCGTATCGGTGCCGAGCGCTGCCGGAACGAGCCGGGCCGCCACCGCCGCGCCCGATCCGCCGGAAGAGCCGGAGGCGATGCGCTCCAGGTCCCACGGGTTGCGGACGGAGCCGTAATGCGGGTTTTCCGACGTGGCGCCCCAGGCGAACTCATGCATGTTGGTATTGGCCAGGAGATTGGCGCCGGCCGACTTGAGCCTGCGGACGACCTCCGAATCCTCGTCCGCCACGCTGCCCTGGAGGATCTTGCTGCCCGCGGAAGTCGCGCGCCCGGCGAGCGCGATATTGTCCTTGATCGCCACGGGCACGCCGTGCAGCGGGCCGATATTGTAGCCGGCATTGATCATGGCTTCGGAGGCGCCGGCGATCTGCATGGCTTCCTCGCCATGCACCGACACGAAAGCGGCCAGCCGTTCCCCGAACCGCTCCATGCGGTCGAGGACGGCGCAGGTCAGTTCCACGGGGGATATTTTTTTCGCTGCGATCAGGCGAGCCGATTCAGCAAGGCCAAGCTCATGCAACTCTTTTTGAGCGCCATCCGCGCCGGTAATAGCCATTTTGTTATCCTCGGATTGGTGATCGTGTGCCGTACTGTCTGGATGCGTCCCGGAATCGGGACCGCGTCTCAGCCCTGCTTCTTGTCGAGCGAATGCTTGGTATGGGTGTAGGTGGTGACCGGGCCCACGTGAAGGAATTCCCTTCCCGTTACCAAGTCGTTCAGCTCTTCGACATCGTTCAAAAGACGGAGAAATTCGGGAAAATGCGGCTTTAGTCGATCCTCGCCCAGATTAAGGCCGGAAACGGAAGAGACATTCCTTACGTAAGCCTCGACATTTTTTATGTCATGCGCCTTCTTCGAACTCATTTTCGTCTCCGGTTTGGTTATATTTCTCAGTATTCTTCATGAATTTCGTACGCCACCTGAAATCCGGGCAAACGGAAGGGTGGCCGTTACCGACGGCATGCCTTTCCATCCTCGCTTCAAACGGCGGTTGTCCGCCTTCTCTCGGGTTCGGAGCCCTCCTCGGACTCCTCGTCCGCCTGTCCGACGAGGCGCTCGCTATAGGCCTCGACACTCAACCGCGCCCTCATGCTTTCGCGCCGCAGAAGCCGATAGGCCTCGTCGTCGTCAACCGCATGCATGCGCATGATCCGCACGATCGCCTTGACGACGGCGCGGCGCTGCCGCCGGCGCCGTTCCTGCGCCTCGATGGACGTCTCCATCTGCTGCAAGCGCTGGTAGGTGTTCACGCCCAGCACAAGCGCCGAATAGACGATGGCGCTGTGGACGGGCTTGCGCAGGATCGCGGTCGTCCCCTGCTGGTAAAGGCTGCGCAGCCGGCTGGGAGCCTCGATCCCAACCAGGGCGATGATGGGCACGACGGCCGTGCCGCTCACCGGGCTCACCGGCAGTTCGAACGGATCGATCAGGTCGCAGTCGACGAACAGCACGTCGCGCTCGGGGTCGAGGTCCTCGACGCCGATGGCCGCGCGGTCGCCCGACAGCGGCACGTAGGAGACCGAGACGCCGAGTTTCAGAAGGGTCTGGTCCAACGCCTCCAGCGCCCGGCCGTCGCGCGAAATCACGATGGCGCGCCTGTTGGCGAAATTCTGGATGAAACGCGGCCGGATCATGAGACGATCCTCAGTGTCGGGCGACAGGGTGCCTCCGCGGCCGCGTCGAGCGACACCAGATAGGGGTCGGGACGCACCGGCCCCGCGGCTTCCACCAGCACGTCGAACTGCGCCGCCCGGTTGGAGAGACCTATCCGCGGCGTAAGGAAGGCATGGTGCGTCTCCGGATCGATGGTCACGACGCCCTGCGGGGCCTGTATCGTCTGGCCCGCCACCGCGCCGCGCGCGGCGAGCGCGTCCGCCCCCACCTTCTCGAGCGCCTTGGCCAGGAAAAGGGTGGCGATATAGGCCGCCTCCACATCCACCGACGGAGGCGGGCCATCGGGAAACTCAGCTTCGTAGGCTGCGACGAAACGCCGGCTCTCCGGCGAGGGCAACGACGCAAAGTAGACGCTTGAACTCAGGTGCCCGTCCCGGCAGTCTTCAGCAATCTCAGTCAGGTCAGGTTCCGTGAGACTGCAGCAGGCGATCGGATAGCGCGCGGACTGGTCGATGCCCTTTGCACCGCATGCCCGGCGGAACCGCTCATAGAATGCGTAGGAGGAACTTCCTATCAGCGCATTGAAGATGAAGTCGGGCTGCTCCTCGAAGATCATGTCGATGATCTGGGCAAGTTCCGTCTCACCGACCGGCACGTACCGCTCCGCCACAACCTTGCCGCCACGCGGGGAGATGCACTCGCGCAGAACACGGTTGCTTTCCCATGCCCAGATATAGTTGGAGCCGACGCAGAAGGCGCGCTTGCCGTAGGTGTCGAGGAGGAAATCCATCAGCGGAGAAATGTGATGGTTCGGCGCCGCCCCGGTATAAATGACGTTGGAGGAACTCTCGAAACCCTCGTAGCGGGCCGGATGCCACAAAAGCGCGTCGTGCTTTTCAAAGACCGGGATGACTTCCTTGCGGCTGGAGGAGGTGTAGCACCCGACGACATGGCGCACGCCGTCGTCGATCATCTGCTTGGCGGCGGCGGAATAGGCCGGCAGTTCGCCGCCCGGATTGCGGTGGCGCGGTTCGAGCGTGATGGACATCCCGGGATCGGCATTGATCTGAGCACAGGCAAGCAGCGCGCCGTTGAGGATCGAGCGCCCGACCGTCCCGTAGGTTCCGGTCGTCGAGATCAAGATGCCGATCGGGTAGACCGCTCTCCCCACGTCCTCTCCCTCCCCCAAACACAAAAAAACCCGTCAGCACACAAGCGTGCTACGGGCGACGATGCCATTATTTTGATGCTTTAGGCGACGTATTGCCGGGCCACACTGCCCTACGTCGTTTGTCAGACTGGCCTTATATTTCGTGAATGTCAACCCCGGCGATCCTCGCCCGCCCGCATGTTTCGTTTTCCGGCTTCATGCCTTGGGGAAACCGCCGCTGCACGATGGTTTCTCGGTCCTGATCGCCGCGGAACGGGCAGCCTCGCGGGCGTCAGCGACAGGCCCTTCGGGCAAAATGTTCGTAGGTGACCTGCCAGGGTTCCACGTCCGTGGCCCGTTCCTCGCCAATCCAGTGGAAGCTGTCGGCGGCGATCTCCGTGAACCGCCAACGCGCCTTCAGGCCACGCGAATCCTCGCCGATCTGTACGATGTCGCTGCCCTCGGCCCGTCCGATCTGGCGCGAATAGTCCTGGTTGAGGGGATCGCTCCAGATGATGTGCCATCCGCCGATGCCGGGGTCGAAGATGCGCAGCGTCGTGCCGTACATGGTTGGCGGCGCAGGCCGCTTCGGCCTGATCCAGATATCCTGGATCGCCCTGCCCTCCAGCACCCAGCCGAAATGGATTTCTCCGCTCGACCTCTCGACCAGGCCGCCGTCCAGATGGTGGACGGTGTCCATTTCCCAGCTTCCGATCAGCCACCCGTAGAGTGCCATCTCCTCAGCCCTGTCGGCCGGCGGAACGTCGGATCGGAGAGCGTCGAGGAACGGTGAAGCCGCCATGATCATACCCTTTCGTCATTCCATGGAAGGAAAGGATCGCACAACCCCTCCCGACAGCGGCCTGTCAGGACGTGCGCGGTCCCTCTTTCCGGGAAGAAACGAAAGAACGCCCGCTCCGGTTCACCGCAGCGGGCTTTTTTTTGCGCTTCGGCTGCGGCAAGCGCCTCGTGGCATTGCCGGTCCGCAAGGCCGGAGTCGCGACGGCCGGCCCCGGGCGGGGCCTTTGGCTCAGGCCGCGTCGGGGATGTCGGAAACCGAATCGAACGCGCCTTCGGGCAGCGACAGGGCCTTGGCGATCCTGACCCGATAGCCCTTTTCGAAGCGGTAGCCCGCCTCGATCTTCCGGACTTCCTCGACCGTGAGGCCGCTGGTCACGGCCACGTCCTCGACCGTATAGCCCAGATATTCCCGGTATGCCCGGGCGATATGCGTGCCGGATGCAATCGCTTTCGATACCTCTTCGGGCAAAGCGTGGGGTTTCGATGTCGTCAATTCTGCCTCCATTAAAGAGCGCGGCGGGCAGAACGGGCACCGGCCGCAGGGTCTATGTGAGGGCGGATGCGGAAAATCCCGAACGGGCAACATCCAAAAAAGCGCGAAACCTCTCAAATCACGAGGGACGCGGGCGCAATATGGCGGCTGGCGGGCCGCCGATCAAGTGCTGCACCGCAACATTATCGCCAGGTGCCCGCTTGCCTTGCCGGCGGCGGGCTGCTTTTGGTTGCCGCGCCAACGGCTTGGCGTCACAGTGCCGGCGCCGGGAGGCCGGGCGGCAAGAGAGCGGAAGGCTGGACATGAGCGGGAAATGGGATTTCTGGATCGACCGCGGCGGCACGTTCACGGACATCATCGGCCGGGACCCCGGCGGCGTGCTGCACTCGAAAAAGCTTTTGTCGGAGAACCGGGAAGCCTATCGCGACGCGGCCATCGCGGGCATCCGGCAGTTGCTCGGCATCGCGGAAGGCGCGCCCATTCCGTCCGGCCTGGTCGGCGACATCAGGATGGGCACGACGGTCGCCACCAACGCCCTTTTAGAGCGCAAGGGCGACCGCGTGCTTCTGTTGATCACGAGGGGCTTTCGCGATGCGCTGAAGATCGCCTACCAGGCGCGGCCGGACATTTTCGCCAAACAGATCGTCCTGCCCGAGCAGATCTATGAGCGCGTCGTGGAGGTCGACGAGCGCGTGCGCGCCGACGGCTGCGTCGAGACGCTGCTCGATATCGCCGCCGTCCTGCCCGCGATCGAACAGGCCAGGGCCGACGGCATCGACGCCGTGGCGATCGTCTTCATGCATTCGTGGAAGTACCCCGATCACGAACAGGCCATGGCCGGGGCCTGCCGCAGGCTCGGCTTCGGCCAGGTTTCCGTCAGCCACGAGGCCTCGCCGCTGATCAAGCTGGTCGGGCGCGGCGACACCACGGTTGTGGACGCCTACCTGTCGCCGATCCTGCGCCGCTATGTCGGGCAGGTCGCCGAGGAACTGGGGGTAAATATCGACCGGGCGCGGCCCGGCGAGCAAAGCGAGCGCTCGGCCGCGAGCCCGAGACTGATGTTCATGATGTCATCGGGCGGGTTGACGGCGGCCGACCTGTTCCAGGGCAGGGACGCGCTCTTGTCCGGCCCGGCCGGCGGCGTCGTCGGCATGGTGGAGACGGCGAAGCGCGCCGGCTTCGAAAAGGTCATCGGCTTCGACATGGGCGGCACGTCCACCGATGTGGCCCACTATAACGGCGAGTACGAGCGGGCCTTCGACACCGAGGTGGCGGGCGTGCGTATCCGCGCGCCGATGATGCGCATCCATACGGTGGCGGCCGGCGGCGGCTCGATCCTGCATTTCGAGGCCGGGCGTTTCCGCGTCGGCCCGGATTCGGCCGGCGCCGATCCCGGCCCCGCCTGCTACCGGCGCGGCGGGCCGCTTGCCGTCACCGACGCCAACCTCATGCTGGGCAAGTTGCAGCCGGACTTTTTCCCCGCCATTTTCGGCCCTCGCCAGGACCAGCCGCTCGACCTCGACGCGGTCCGGCAGAAGTTCTCCGAACTGGCGCGCGAGATCGGCGACGGCCGATCGCCCGAAGCGGCCGCGGAAGGCTTCGTCACCGTCGCGGTCGAGAACATGGCCAACGCCATCAAGAAGATCTCCGTGCAGCGCGGCCACGACGTGACCGAATATCTGCTCAACTGCTTCGGCGGCGCCGGCGGCCAGCACGCCTGCCTGGTCGCCGACGCGCTCGGCATGGAAGCGGTGCTCGTCCATCCTTTGTCCGGCCTGCTTTCGGCCTACGGCATCGGCCTTTCGTCGGTCTTCTCCTCCCGCAGCCGCGCGGTGATGGCCCCGCTGTCGCAGGAAGCGATACCGGGCATCCGGGCCGCGATCGAGGAACTGCGGCAGGCCGTGCTGGACGAACTGGCCGAACAGGGCGTCTACGGAACGGCGGCAGCGACGCGACCGGTCCTGCACGTGCGCTACGACGGCACCGATACCACGCTTCAGGTCGATTTCAGCGCCGGCTCCGTTACGCAAGCCAAAGCCGCCTTCGAAGCGGCGCATCGGGCGCAGTTCGGTTTCGTCTACGACGACAAGCCGATGATCGTGGAAGCGGTCGGCGTCGAGGGTACCGAGGCCAGCGAAGCAAGCCACGACGAACATGGTTCAAGCGTATGGAAGACCGTTGCGGGGCTCTCGGAAACGCGAAGAATATTCACCGACGGGCAATGGCGCGAGGCAGGTATCCATCGCCGCGAGAACCTCCAGCCCGGCCATCGGATCGTCGGTCCAGCCCTTGTCATCGAGCCCAACCAGACCATCGTCGTGGAACCGGGCTGGCGCGCGGAGGTCACCGTCCGCAACCACATCCTGCTTCGCCGCATCGAGAAGAAGGCCCGCCGGCGGGCACTCGGCACCGAAGCCGACCCGGTGATGCTGGAGGTGTTCAACAACCTGTTCATGTCGATCGCCGAGCAGATGGGGGTGACGCTGCAAAACACCGCCTACTCGGTCAACATCAAGGAGCGGCTGGATTTCTCCTGCGCCGTCTTCGACCGCACCGGCGCGCTGGTCGCCAACGCCCCGCACATGCCGGTGCATCTGGGTTCCATGGACCGCTCGGTGGAGACCATCATCCGCCTGAACGAGGGCGACATCCGGCCGGGCGATGTCTTTGCCCTCAACGCTCCCTACAACGGCGGCACCCACCTGCCCGACATCACGGTGGTGACGCCGGTGTTCGACGACGCCAAAGACATCCTGTTCTGGACCGCCTCGCGCGGCCATCATGCCGATGTCGGCGGCACCGCGCCCGGCTCGATGACGCCGCTGGCGACGAGCGTGGACGAGGAGGGCGTGCTGTTCGACAATTTCCGCCTGGTCGAGCGCGGCCGCTTCCGCGAGGAGGAACTGCGCGCTCGTTTGACCGACCACCCCTACCCGGCGCGCAACCCCGCGCAGAACATCGCCGACCTCAAGGCGCAGATCGCCGCCAACGAGAAGGGTGCCGCCGAACTGCGCAGGATGGTGGCGCATTTCGGCCTGCCCGTGGTCGAGGCCTATATGGGCCATGTTCAGGACAATGCCGCCGAGAGCGTGCGGCGCGTGCTGGAACGGCTGCCGGACAGTTGCGAGTACGAATACCCGACCGATACCGGCCAGGTGATCCGGGTGAAGATCGCGATCGACCGGCAAAAGCGCGAGGCGACCGTCGATTTCACCGGCACCTCGCCGATGATGAAGAACAATTTCAACGCGCCCGAACCGGTCACGCGCGCCGCCGTCCTTTACGCCTTCCGCGTCATGGTCGAGGACAACATCCCGATGAACGCCGGCTGTCTCAGGCCGATCACCATCGTCATCCCCGACGGCTCGATGCTGAAGCCCGCCTATCCGGCAGCCGTGGTGGCCGGCAATGTCGAGACCTCGCAGCACGTCACCAACGCGCTGTTCGGCGCCATGGGCGCGATGGCGAACGCGCAAGGCACGATGAACAACCTGACCTTCGGCAACGACGCCTACCAGTACTACGAGACGATCTGCTCCGGCTCGCCGGCCGGCCGCATGAACGACGGGCGCGGCTTTGCCGGCACCTCGGGCGTCCACACCCACATGACCAATTCGCGCCTGACCGACCCGGAAGTGCTGGAACTGCGCTTTCCGGTGCTGCTCGAGGATTTCCGCATCCGCGAGAACTCGGGCGGCAAAGGAAAATGGAACGCCGGCGACGGCACGCAACGAACCATCCGCTTCCTCGAAAGGATGGAATGCGCGATCCTGTCCTCGCATCGCAACCGCCCGCCCCAAGGCATCGCCGGCGGCGGCGACGGCGAGCCCGGCCGCACCGAGGTAAGACGCAACGACGGCTCGGTGGAGAGGCTGAAAGCATGCGACCAGACCGTCCTCGAAGCCGGAGACGCCGTCATCGTGACAACGCCGACACCCGGCGCCTATGGAAAACCTTGAACCTGCGCTATGGCATGGAATGTATGAAATCACCGGGGAGACGGTCATGAAAAGCTGGTCCGAAAGCGCGTCGCGTCTGGTCGACGTCGCCATGGGGCGCACGCCCGCCGACATGGTCATCCGCGACGTGCGCTGGGTGAACGTGCATTCGGGCGAGATCATCCCCGCGACCGACATCGCCGTCGCCGACGGTCGCTTCGCCTATGTCGGGCCTGACGCAGGCCACGCGATCGGCGACGGCACCGAAGTCATCGACGGCGGTGGCCGCTACGCGGTGCCCGGCCTGTGCGACGCACATATGCACGTCGAGAGCGGCATGGTCACTGTCACCGAGTTCGCGCGCGCCGTCATCCCGCACGGCACCACATCGATGTTCATCGACCCGCACGAGATCGCCAACGTGCTCGGCATGCCCGGTGTCAGGCTGATGCACGACGAGGCGGCCGGCCTGCCGGTCAACGTCTATGTGCAGATGCCAAGCTGCGTGCCGAGCGCGCCGGGGTTGGAAAACGGCGGCGCGACGCTTGGCCCCGACGACGTGAGGGAGGCGATGGGCTGGCCCAACATCGTCGGGCTCGGCGAGATGATGAATTTTCCCGGCGTGGTGGCGGGCGACGCCAATATGCTGGCAGAGATCGGCCACACGCAGGCGGCCGGCAAGACGGTCGGCGGCCACTACGCCTCGAAGGACCTCGGCAAGCCCTTCCACGCCTACGCGGCCGGCGGCCCGGCCGACGACCATGAGGGCACCAGCCGCGAGGACGCCAAGGCGCGCGTGCGCCAGGGCATGCGCGCCATGTTGCGGCTCGGCTCGGCCTGGTACGATGTCGCGGAGCAGGTCAAGGCGATCACCGAGGACGGGCTCGATTCGCGCAACTTCGTGCTGTGCACCGACGACAGCCATTCCGGCACGCTGGTCGAGGACGGCCATATGAACCGCGTCGTGCGCCATGCGATCGCGCAGGGGCTGAAGCCGGTCACCGCGATCCAGATGGCGACGCTGAACACCGCCCAGCATTTCGGGCTGGAGCGCGAACTGGGTTCGATCACGCCGGGCCGCC
>ERZ778018.2491-NODE-2491-length-11675-cov-84.998623_pt1 | contig 11675 bp, 11 predicted proteins | sample MGYA00375748_ERZ778018 | MGnify/ENA primary metagenome ERZ778018 (study PRJEB29350, sample SAMN05509839) | bioreactor metagenome | biome: bioreactor; material: wastewater | place: South Africa: University of Cape Town | collected 2014-04-22 ... | reverse complement strand
GGGTACCGCCGAAGAACGCGTCGCCCGGGCCGAAGACCAGGCTCGGCCGCATGATGGTCCACTGACCTGGCTAAGCCCTTACCAGCTCCTCCGCCTCGCCCTTGCTGCTCAGGTAGCGGCTAGCGCTCGGGCCCGCGCCGAGAGCAGACATGTGCACGAGGCGCCTCACTCCGGACGCCGTGGCGGCCCCGAGGACGTTGCGCGTGCCGTCCACGTGCACCGCCTGGAAGCTCGCGCCTCGGCGCTCGCGGATGATGCCGACCAGGTGCGCCACGGCGCCGGCCCCCGCCATGGCGGGACTCAGGCCGGCGCCTGTCACCACGTCGCCCTGCACCCAGCGCAGGCCGTCGGCCGCGTATGGCACGGGGCCGCGCGCCAGGCCTGTCACCTCATGGCCGCGCCTCAGCAGCTCCGTCACCAGTGCCTTCCCTATGAAACCGCTCGCGCCCGTGACCACTACCCTCACGGCGGAGTGCTTGTCTCACTGCTCAGCGCCCACGCCGCTGCCCCCACCAGCCCCGCGGCGGCGCCGAGCTCGGCCCTCAGCACGGGCGTGCGCAGCGTGGCCTCAACGCCTTCGAAAGCCGATCGCAGCGCCAGCTCGAAGCCGGGGTTGAGGCCCACGCCACCGCCCAACACCACCACCTCAGGGTCGAGTAGGTACTTGGCGTCGACCAGCGCCGCCGCCAGCGCCTCCGCCGCGTCCGTCAGGAGTCCCCGAGCCCACACCTCCCCCGCCTGGGCGGCGGCGATAACCTCGCGCGCGCCGACCGGGTGACCCAGCTCACTCGCCCTGACCGCCAGAGCAGTGCCGGACGTGACGCGCTCGAGCGCTCTGCCCCCCACCTGCCCGAGGTGACCGGCCATGCCGTTGGCGCCACGCCACGGCTTGCCGCCCAGCACCACGCCGCCGCCCACTCCGGTCGAGACGGTGACGAAGAGAAGCGAACCTTTGCCGCGGCCCGCCCCGTACGCCGCCTCGCCGTACGCAGCGGCCTGGGCGTCGTTGATGAGCGCCGCCGGCAAAGCGAACGCTTCTTGCAGGCGCGCGGCCAGCGGGTAGGCGTGCCAGCCTCGCAGCAGGTCGGCGCTGAGGGCGCGCACCGTGCCGCCACTCACCAGGCCGGCGCACGCCACGCCGAGCGCCGACGGGGCTCGTGGAGCGCGGGCCAGCAGCCGGCCAGCGACGATGCGCGCCGCCGCCACCACCGCTTCGGGGCCATCGATCGCGGGCGTGGGCGTCTGCTCGAGTTCTAGGACCTGGCCGCCGACGACCAGGGCGGCCGCCACCTTGCTGCCGCCGATGTCGAGCGCGAGAACAGGCGCTTGCGCCATCCGTCACATGCTCCGGTCCGCGACCGCCTGGGCTGTGCGCCTCACGTCGTCTTCGAGACCGGCGTCGGCCTCCAGCATCAGCCGCACTAGCCCCTCGAGCAGCAGCAGTTGGCCGAGCTTGGCGAACACGTCACCACCCGTGAGCGGCGACTCGGGCGGTGAGGCGAACAGACTGCGGTCGGCCACCTTGGCCAGCGGGCTCCGGAGTCGGTTCGTGACGGCCACGGTGAACGCGCCTGCCGCCTTGGCGGCCTTGACGGCCTGCAGCGTGTCGATGGTGGATCCAGAGCTGGAGACCCCTATGGCTACGGCACCGGCGGTCAGGTTAGAGGCGCTCATGGCCCCGAGGTGGGTGTCGGAGTACGCCTGCGCCACCAGCCCGAAGCGCAGGAACTTGTAGGCGAAGTACTGGGCCACCACGCCGGAAGCGCCCACGCCGTACACGTCTATGCGCGTGGCGCCTGCCAGGCGCCCAGCCACCGTCCTGAAGGCCTCCTCCTCGTACAGCAGGGCGGTCTCCTCCAGCGTGGCGGCCGCGTGGTGGGCCAGCTTCTCGAGCAGGTGGCCGCCGCCGTTCTGCGGCTGCGCCTCCTGCCGGGCGGGCGCACTCGACTCCACCGCCAGGGTGAGCTTGAGCTCCTGGAAACCCGAGAACCCGAGGTCCTGGCAGAAACGGATGATGCTGCCCTCGCTGCTGCGCGTGGCCTCGGCCAGCTCCGTAACGCTGTGGTAGATGACGGCTTCAGGGTGTTCGAGGACGTACTCGGCCACGCGCTTCAGCACCGGGCTGAGGCCATCGAGCGAGGCGCGCAGGCGCGTGAGTAACCTAGACATGCCTAGATACTAAACGCTGACGAGCCCGGCCCTTGACTTGAGCTGGCCTCCACAACTAGCATGCGGCAACGAGCGTGGCTCAATCTTAGGTCGCATCTTGTGGAGTCACGCTCCAACCGGTCCGCGCCGCCCGCACCCCGCGGTCGGCTGGCACCGGCCAGGAGGCCAACATGAAGCTCTCGCCCATCAGGACCGCCGTCATCGCGCTCGCGCTCAGCGCGGGGCTCGCCCTCGCCCAGTCGGCCAGCTTCAACGTCGCGGCCGGCAAGACCGTCACTTCCTCGCGGCCCGCGGCCGACGCCTACCCGGATCCCGACGGCCTCAAGCTCACCGACGGCTCCTTCGAGTTCGCGTGGGCCGACATGGTCGGCTTCGAGGGCAGCGAGCCGGTCAGCCTGACCGTCGACCTCGGCGCCACCTACGACACCATCAGTTACGTGGCTCTAAGGGTCATGCGCTCCGACGGCTCCGACGTGGCCCTGCCGACCGCCATCGTCTCCGTTTCGGAAGACGGCCTGGTGTGGGATGACCTCGGTCTGGCTACCGCCCACCCGGCCGGCAGCGTGGCTAACGACACCATCGGCACCCTCGTGTGGGCGGACGAGGCGTGGGCCGGCTACGGCCAGTTCGTGCGCGTCGAGCTCCTCCCCGCCGGCGGCTGGGCCATGGTGGCCGAGCTGGAGGTAGGCAACGGTGCCATCCCGGCCGACCTCGCCCCCGCCGCCTCCAGCAACCCTCCGGCCAGCGCCGAGCCCGTCAACGTGGCGCTCGGAAAGGCGTACACGCTCGCACCCGCCGCGTCGGAAGCCTACCCGGATGACGGCGGCGTGCAGCTCACCGACGGCGCCTACGCCTACGCCTGGGCCGACATGGTTGGGATAGCCGACGCCGCCACCAACCCCGTGGTCATCGTCGACCTCGGTCAGCACGTCGACGGCATTACGCGCGTGGCTGGCCTGTTCATGCGGTCGTTCGCTTCGGCCGTCAACCTGCCCTACAGCATCATCGTGTCCGTGTCGGACGACGGCGAGGCCTACCAGGTCGTCGGCCTGGCGGCCAAGACGGCGCCTGCCCCGGCCATGAACGAGCTGATCAACTCCGTCTACTGGCAGGACCTCGAGGAGCCCGTGGCTGGGCGTTACGTCAAGCTTCAGATCCGCAACCGCACGGGCTGGATCATGCTCGCGGAGGTCGTCGTGCAGACCGGCGCGGCCACGCCAGAGGTACAGGAGGCCGAGTAGGTGCGCGTAGCTAGGGCGGGCCTCAGGCACCTGGTCGCCGCGGCCGCGCTGGCTGCCACCGGCCTGAGCGCGGCCCAGACCGCGCCAGTGCTCAGCGGCACCTTCGTACAGCTCAACGCGCAGTTGGCGGCCCTCGGACCGGCCGGCTGGGCCGCCGAGCTGACCCTCATGCAGGCCATCGGCTTCAACACCGTCATCGTCCAGTACTCGCGCTACGGCGACACTACCTACTTCCCTAGCACGGCGCAGGTTGGTGGCCCGCCCCCTGCCGCGGCCGCCCTGCCACCCGACGAGTCCGTGGCGCGGCTGGCCTGGACGGCCCCGGCCGGCGCCAGCGCCCGCTACTTGAGGCTGACCGTCACGCCCGCCAGCCGCGAGTGGACCATGATCCCCGAGTTGCGGGTGCTGAGCGGAGGCAGCAACGTGGCGGCAGGGCTCGGCTACGAGCTGACGCCCGCGCCGGCCGGAACTTACCTCGACCCGGACGCCGGCCACGGCGGCAAGCTGACGGACGGGCTCGCCAACTTCGCCTGGGCCGACATGGTCGGATGGCAGAACCCGGGCGAGCAGATCGTGATCACGCTCGACCTCGGCGCCCCCACCCCGCTAGAGGGCGTGGAGCTAGACTTCATGCGCTCCGATGTGTCGGGAGTCGAGCTTCCCGCCGGCTTCGCGGTCGAGGTCTCGGCTGACGGCCAGCACTTCCTCGGCCTAGGCACGCCGGCCGGCTGGAGCGACGACGAGGCGACCCGCGCTAGTTCCACCCGGGACCCGATCGGCGAACTGCTAGGCGCGGCCGAGGAGCTCGGCTTCGAGGTCTGGCTCGGCCTCAGCCTCGACCCGACTTACTGGCAGGGCGCGTTCGATGCTGCGGCGTCCGCTGCGGCCAACACAGACCTCATGCTCCGCCTCGAGGAGCTCTACGGCGCCTCTCCCGCGCTGGTCGGCTACTACCTGCCGGAGGAGATCGACGACCGCAGCTTCGTGTCTCAGACGGCCCACGCCGCCATGACCAGCTACCTCAGCGCCATGGTCGACGCCGCCCACGACCAGGTCGGCAGGCCCGTGATGGTGGCGCCGTACTTCGGTATGAACCCAGACGCCGCTGCCTACGCCGCCTGGTGGGACGCCACGCTGGCCACGGCCAAGCTAGACGTCATCGCCATGCAGGACGGCGTCGGCACCAAGAGGACCACCGCCATGCAGGGTGCGCCCATGTACGAGGCCCTCAAGGCCGTTGCCGACCGCCACGGCGTGGCCCTCTGGTCCGACCTCGAGGTGTTCGAGCAGACCCACGGCTGGCCGGTCGACGACCTCGGCTGGCAGGCGACGAGCGCCAACATGACGACCGTGCGCCAGCAGCTTGAACTCGAGGCGCCCTACGTGAGCAAGTTCGTGGTGTTCGACTTCACCAACCACATGAGCCCCCGGCTCGGCGGCCCCGCGGCGCGCCTATACGCCGACTACCAGGCCTACCTGGCGGAGCGTGAACCATGACCAGAGTGCGCCTCCTCGCGTTGACCGCCCTCCTCGCCTGCCACGTTGCCCTCGCCCAGACCGAGATCACCTTCTGGTACGCCTGGGGCGGTTCGGAGGGCCAAGCGCTGCAGGCGCTGGTCGACGAGTACAACGCCTCGCAGACCGACGTGGTGGTGCGCGGCTCGTTCGTGCCCATCGGCGACGGCGAGCGCATCCTCGCCTCTCTCGCCGGCGGCACGCCGGCCGACCTCGTAACCGTGTGGGACTGGATGGTCGTGCCGCTCGGCTACGGCGGCGCGCTCGCCGACCTCAGCCCAGCCCTGACGGAGGCGGGTGTAGGTGAGGACGACTACCTCCCCGGCCTATGGCAGTACGGCGCGTACGCTGGCAAGAAGTACGGTCTGCCCACCACCCTCAACGTCTACGCCTTCACGTGGAACAAGGACGTGTTCAGGGCGGCAGGCCTCGACCCGGACGCGCCGCCCACCAAGGTGGTGGAGCTGGACGCACTGGCCGAGCAGTTGACGACGATAGACGCCCGCGGCAACCTGCGCAGGCTCGGCTTCTACCCGAACGTCACGGCCATCTACTTCTACGTCTTCGGCGGCCAGCTCTACGACCCCGATACGCTGGAGGTCACGCTCGACCACCCCGGCAACGTCGCGGCCCTAGAGTGGCTCTCCGCCTTCTACCAGAAGTACGACATAGCCAAGATCCGCCGCTTCCAGGCCGGGTGGGGCGACATGGCCAGCCCCTTCAACCCGTTCTACCGCGGGCAGATCGCCATGGAGGAGGGTGGGCAGTGGGAGGTGGCCTTCACGGCCCTGTACGCCCCAGAGCTCGACTGGGGCGTTGCCAACTTCCCCGCCCCGCCCGGCGGCCGACCCGACGTCACCCCGGTGCAGAGCTCGTTCTGGGTGGTGCCCGACAAGGCCCCACACCGCGCCGAGGCCACCAGCTTCCTGCTATGGCTGACGGCGCCGCAACAGTCGGCGCGCTTCGCGGCCGCTCTGGCAAACATCCCGCCGCGCCGTGACGCGCTCAGTGCCCCAGAGTTCGCCGGCGCCGTCACGCCGCACATGCAGACCTACCTCGACATGCTGCTCACCGGCTACGTCTTCACGCCGCCGGGGCTGCCAGTTGGCCTCTACCTCAGCGACCAACTGAACCAGGCGCTGGCCGCGGTCCAAGACGGCGCCGCCACCCCGCGGCAGGCCCTCGAGACGGCGCAGCAGAACGTGCAGCGCGAACTGCAGAAGTACCGCTGATGGCCGCTGCCCGGCCCCGGCAGAGACCCGGCCGGGCAGCGCTCACTCCCCGCCAGCGCCGCGACCTGTGGTTGGGGCTGGCGTTCGTGTCGCCGTGGCTGGTCGGCTTCCTCGTCTTCACCGTCTACCCGGTGCTCGCCTCGCTCTTCTTCTCGTTCACCGACTACAACGTGGTGTCGGCACCCCGCTGGATCGGCACGCGCAACTACGCCGACCTGTTCAGCGACCCGCTGTTCGGAAAGACGCTTTACAACACGCTCTACCTGGCGCTGCTCGGCATCCCGTTCTCGCTTCTCGTCAGCCTGCTCATAGCCATGCTCCTCAATCAGAGGGTGCGGTTCCAAGGGGTGTTCCGCACCCTCTACTTCCTGCCGAGCGTGGTGCCTGCCGTGGCGGCTGCGCTGCTATGGCGCTGGTTCCTCAACCCGGACTACGGGCCCGTCAACGAGTTCCTGTGGCAGTTCGGCATCAACGGCCCCGGCTGGCTAGCCGACCCGGCCTGGTCGAAACCGGCCCTCATACTCGCCGGCCTGTGGGGCGTGGGCGGCTCGATGGTCATCTACCTCGCGGGGCTGCAGAACGTGCCCGTAGCCCTCTACGAGGCGGCCGACCTCGACGGTGCGGGCAGCTGGCAGCGCTTCAGGTACGTGACCCTGCCCATGCTCTCGCCAGTAATCCTCTTCAACCTCATCATGGGCATCATCACGTCGTTCCAGGCCTTCACGAACATCTACATCATGACGGGCGGCGGACCGTCCAACTCCACCCTCGTTTACGCCCTCTACCTCTACCAGAACGCCTTCCAGTTCTTCCGCATGGGCTACGCCTCCGCCATGGCGTGGGTACTGCTAGTCATCACCACAGCCGCGCTCGCGCTGGTGTTCCGCACCTCGGGCTGGGTCTACTACGAGGCCCGCGAATGACCCGCGCGATTCGCCCGTGGCGCAGCGCTCTCACCTACCTCGTGCTCGTCGTTGGCGCGCTCTTCTTTCTCACCCCCTTCGCGTGGATGATCTCAACCTCGCTCAAGACCGACGCGCAGGTGTTCGCCATCCCGCCCGAGTGGCTCCCCACCCCGGCCATGTGGAGCAACTACCTGCGCCTCATGACCGAGATCCCGTTCCTGCGCTACCTCGGCAACACCGTGTTCGTGACGCTCACCAGCGTGGCGTTCTACCTGGCCTCCTCAGCCGTTGTGGCGTACGGCTTCTCGCGCATCAGGTGGCCGGGGCGTGAAGCCCTCTTCTACTGCCTGCTCGCCACCATGGTCCTGCCACCGCAGGTCACCCTGATACCCCAGTTCGTGCTGTTCCAGAAGCTCGGCTGGGTGGGCACCTTCCTGCCGCTGATCGTGCCGGCACTGACGGGCAGCGCCTTCGCCGTCTTCCTCCTACGGCAGTTCTACTCGGCCATTCCCAGCGACATCTCCGACTCGGCGCGCATAGACGGCGCCAACGAGTGGCAGATCTTCAGCCGCATCGTCCTCCCGCTCTCGCGCCCGGCACTCGCAACCGCGTCGCTGTTCATCTTCATCTGGACGTGGACCGACTTCCTCAACCCACTCATCTACCTGACGGACGACCGCCTCTACACCCTCGCCATCGGCCTGCAACAGCTGGCCAGCACCCGCGCCGCGGCCTGGCCGCTGCTGATGGCTGGCTCGCTGCTCATGAGCCTGCCAGTCGTAGTGCTCTTCTTCTTCGCCCAGAAGACGTTCATCGCCGGCGTGTCGACGGCGGCCGTAAAAGGTTGAAGCAGGCCACAGTGCCCACCGCGGGCAGGAAGGGAACACCCACATAGACTCGATACTGCTGGTTCCGCTTGACGAGCGCCCGATAAACGCGAGCTACCCGCGCCTTCTCGCCGGAGCCTTGGGCTGGGCCGTCTCGATTCCAACCGCTCTCCTCGGTAGCCGAAAGAAGCGGGCCGACAGCCGGGCCGTCGCCGATTGGCTCCTCGAGCAGGCGGGCACGAGACCACTTGGAGCCGTCGTCTCGCTCGACACGCTGGCCTGGGGCGGGCTCATACCCTCACGGCAACCAGGCAACAGCCTACCGGAGGCGCTTGGACACCTAGAAACCTTGCGGCAACTAAAGCGCGACCATCCGGACCTGAGGTTGCTGGCGTTCAGCAGCATCCAGCGCGTCAGCCGCGACGACGACGATGGCGAGGAGCCAGACTACTACCGCCTGCACGGACGCGCCATCTTCCGCCGCTCGGCCCTCGAGCACCGCGCCGCCGCCGGCGCGCTGCAAGCGGGCGAGGCGGAGGAACTCGAGCGCCTGCGCCGGCAGATCCCTGCCGAGGTGTGGGCCGACCAGCTGGCGATAAGGCAGCGTACGGCGGCCGTCAACCTGGCCGCCCTCGACCTCGTGCAGGACGGCGTGCTCGACGCCCTCGTGCTCAACCAGGACGACACGACGGAGTGGGGCTTGAACGTCATGCACCGCCGGCGGCTGGAGCGTGAGGTGGCGCACCGCCGGCTTGGGGAGCGCGTGCTCGTCTACCCGGGCGCCGACGAGGTAGCGCAGGCGTTGATCGCCCGCCTGGCAACGCAAGTCGTCGGCAGGCGGCCGCGCGTGAGCACGTTCTGGTCCGCCAGGCGTGGCCCTGAGGTGGTGACGGCCTACGAGGACCGGCCCCTGGCGGATCTGGTCGGCGTCCACCTGGCCGCGGCCGGGGCGGTGCAGGTGCCCTCCGGCGCCGGCACGGAGCTGTGGCTGGGCGTGAACGCCCCCAGCCGCGCCCAAGGGCAGGGGGGTGCCGCGTTCGCCCTGGCCGGTTCGCACACGTTGTCGGCCCAGGAGGTTGAGTGGCTCGAGGCAGGCGAGGCCCCGGTGACCGGGCTCGATCGTTCGTTGACGGCCTTCCGCGCCACGCTGGGGGCGCTGCTCGACAGCGGCGCCAGGGTGAGCCTCGCCGACGTGGCACACGTGAACGGCGCAGACGATGAGCTGATGAGCGGCCTCGCAGCCGACGGCGCTCTGCCGCGGCTGGCGGGCTACGGCGGCTGGAACACGGCAGGTAACGCCCTCGGCTCGGCCGTCGCGCTTGGGTGCCTCGCCGCCCTCGGCGCCGCCTCCCGCCCCCTCGAGCTGGCCGTGGCCGCGCGCATCGTCGACGACTGGCTCTACCAAGCGCGCACGCGCACGCGGCTCCTGCTGCGCCCAGATCTCAAGCCCCTCGGTCTCGGCGGTTTCGTGCCCGCCGCGCGCATCGGCGAAGTCGAAGGGGCGGCCCGCGAGATGGTCAACGCCGACCTGCGCGCCCACGGCCTGGCCTACGAGCTCACGCGCCTGAGCTTCCCGTGGCAGCGCGTGTTCGAGATCGACTACGACCTTCGGCCCGCCGGAGGCCGGGCATGATCGCGGGGGGCAGCAAGGCCAGCGTGATCGCCGCCCTGCGGGGCGGGGTGGTCGTGTCGTGCCAGGCCCCGGAGGGCTCGCCGCTCAAGTACCCAACCCACATGGCGGCCATGGCGCGCGCCGCCGAGCTGGCGGGCGCCGTTGGCATCAGGGCCGACGGCCCCGCCTTCGTGGCGGCCATCAGGGCGGCGGTCGCCCTGCCCATAATCGGCATATCCAAGCGTCCAGACCTGGAGCCGGACGCCTACATCACTCCGGACTTCGCTAGCGTTCAAGCCCTGGTAGCCGCGGGCGCCGACCTGGTGGCCCTCGACGCCACCTGCCGCCCCCGCGTCGGCGGCGGCGCGCCCGGAGCCGCCGACCTCATCGCCCAGGTGCTGGCCGCCTACCCAGACCTCCCGGTGATGGCCGACGTCGCGACCACCGCCGAGGGGCTCGCTGCGGCGGCGGCCGGCGCCGACGTGGTAGCCACCACGCTCTCGGGTTACACGGACGGCGCTGCGCCACGGCACGGTCCTGACATCGAGCTCGTCGCCGCTCTCGTGGCGGGCCAACCGAGGCCCGTCATCGCCGAGGGGCGCTACGCCTCCCCCACCGACGTGCGCTCGGCCCTGGCCGCCGGCGCGCACGCCGTCGTGGTGGGCACCGCCATCACCGATACCCTGGCGTTGGCAAGGCGCTTCGTCGCGGCCGCCAACCAATGAGTCAGGCTCTCAGCCCTTAGCCACCACCGAGTCGTACGATGCCCTCTAGTCCCTTAAGTAGGCGTCGTACAGCTCGGCGCATTGGCCGCCGGCCGCAGAGGGCGACCGTCTCCCCTCACTTAACCAAAATGGCCGGGAACGAAGCCCGCGACTTGGATTTCGAGGCGTCACTCGAACGCATCGTAGTCGCCGGCCGGAACACGGTGAAAACGGCATCCTTCGACGGCGCCGCGCTCTCGTTGCTCGACACATACACCGCTACCGACGTCCTCAACACCGAGTATCGCTCCGTGGCGCTGGCGAATGACGCGGAGGCCGCCATCGCGGTCTGGTTCCAGATAGCACCTGACGATTCGATCACAGGGGGCGCCCACCTCTTCTCGATCGCTGCCGACGGCAGCCTGTCCCAGGTCGACGCCGTCGACTACTCAGGTCGGGGCAGCACGGTATTGCAGGTCCGTTGAGTAACGCCGTGAGCCCCGAGGGAGCGCTCCGTCACGCCTGCTTGATTCCCGCGACGTAGGCCTCACCGGTCGGCACGTCGAAGGCCACGAAGCGAACGCGGTCGATCCCGCCACGGGTGAACGCCGCCCGCGCAGCTTCGATGGCGATGCCGACCGCAACACCTACCGGGAAGCGGTAGGCGCCGGTGCCGATCGCGGGTACGGCGATGCTTCTCACCCCAAGGTTCTCTGCGAGGGCGTAGACGGCCGCGTAGCAGCGCCGTAGCGTCTCCTCCTCTCCGGCACCGCCGCCAGCCCACGGCTGCGCGGCGGTGTGAATCACGTAGCGGGCGGGAATGTCGTACGCGGGCGTGAATACGGCGTCGCCGAAGTCAATGGAGCCGATCTCGCGCATGGCGGCCACATGCCGCGGCCCACCAGCGCGGGCGAGCGCACCGTCTACGCCGCTAACGCCGATCAGCGAGCGGCTGGTGGAGTTGACGACGGCGTCGACAGTCTGCTGAGTGATGTCGCCAACCACCACTTGAATGCGTTGCGTTCCGCCAGGCAACGCAACGTCGAGTAGGACGTCCGACCACACCGCCATGGCAGGGGCTTGACTGGCGCCTAACGCTTCGGCCTTGCGCTTCCGCCACTCGCTCTCCGCAAGTTGCATCTGGGCGAGCTTGCCGTCATCGATGCTCCTGAAAGTGCGGCGGGAAGCGGCCACGGCCTGCTTGGCCACCATGTAGTGGTCGCGTTGCGACAGGCGTTCCAGCAGGCGAGCGAGGTCGGCCTTCTCACGGCTACGGGCTTCCCCTTCAGGCAAGGCGGCCACGAGCGCGCCCAGTTCGCGCGCCAACTTCTCCGCCCCGAGCTGGTCGCCAGCGCGCGTGGCGTCAGCCAGCCGCCGCTTGACGGCAGCGACTTGGATGAGGGTGCGTGCCTGCAGGATGCGCTCGTCTAGTGGCGCGGCGTCCCAGTCGGCCGCGTCAAGCCACGGAAG
>ERZ778018.2489-NODE-2489-length-11683-cov-5.673633_pt1 | contig 11683 bp, 11 predicted proteins | sample MGYA00375748_ERZ778018 | MGnify/ENA primary metagenome ERZ778018 (study PRJEB29350, sample SAMN05509839) | bioreactor metagenome | biome: bioreactor; material: wastewater | place: South Africa: University of Cape Town | collected 2014-04-22 ... | reverse complement strand
TCTTCCGATCTCGCGCAGCGCCGGCCGTGTACACATCGACAGCAGCCTTCGATGCCGCATACGCTGCTGCCCCAGGGCGCCCCCCAATCGTTGCGGCCATCGACGAGATGTTGACGATGCTACCACCTCGCCCATCCATCTGCCTGATTGCCTCGCGACAACAGAGAATAAGTCCGGTGATGTTGACTCGCATCATCAGGTCGAGAGCATCTCCCTCGTAGTCTTCAGGCCTCGCGCTATATGAAACACCTGCGGCATTGATCACCGCATCCACCGGCCCTAATGCGGATTTGGCTTCCGCGAACATCGCGACAACTTCGCTTTCTTTGCAAACATCGGCGACTACTGTGATTGCCTGCCCACCGTTCCTCCGAATCTCGCCGACGACGGCCTCCGCGTCATCGCGATAGGAAGCAAGTGCGCCGATGGCGACTTTATAGCCACCCTTTGCCGCAAGCCGAGCCGTTGCTCGACCGATACCGCTGGCACCACCGGTTACGAGACATACCTTCATCGCGATTTTTCCCTCATTCTTTTTGCCGCTTCGTTATAGTTTTCTGTTCACGTTATCGCCGCGTACCTGGCCGGCATGCACTACCGCCGGTCCAGCACTGTTAAAATCTGTTTGCGGATCTGCTTCACCTCTGGTTCAAGCCGCTGCCTTAATTCGGTGCGCAAGTGATTCCGCATCAAGCGAGAGTTGCGCGCGAATGTAGTTCAACGTTCCGCCGGGCGCCCATTGATTAGGGATCCCCAGACGTGTCAGACGCGGTCCGTTCCCGTGCTCTGTCAGAATTTCGGCGATCAGACTGCCCAACGCTCCGACGATCTGATGGTTCTCGAGCGAGAACACCTCTTTCCGGCCGGCACAGAACTCCAGTATTTCTTGCGACCGCACCGGCTTCAATGTCGGGACGTGTAAAACGCCATGCTCAACACCGGCCTCCGTCAACAACACGGATGCCTCCAAAGCCCATTGCGTGGCGGAGCCGGTCGCGATGAGTCCCGGCCCCTTTCCCTCCTTGAGGGCGTAGGTTTTTCCAACCTCGAAGTGGTGGCGCGAGGGATCGAATAGTTGAGGTACGACACCACGATGACCGCGCACGTAGACAAGGCCGCTCTGATCCACCGAGGCACGCACGGCCTGCATGAACTCGACGGCATCGGCTGGATCGATCACGGTCGCGTTTGGCACCGCCCGCGTCATCGCAAGATCTTCGGTCGCTTGATGATGAATGCGCGCCGGGTTGACGATCCCGGGAGTGAAGCCCACGACCACACAGGTGCGCGGCCCGGTCCCCATGCAAATCACCATCTGGTCGAACGCCCGTCGCGACGCGTAGCAGGCGAACGTCGTCGCAATAGGGATGTATCCTGCCTTGGACAGACCGGCACCTACCGACAGGAGATTCTGCTCCGCCATCCCGACATCGAGGAATTGCTTTGGCCTCTCAAGCGGGACACGATGCAGATCGACGTACGGGCGCAGATCGGCTGTCATGAAGATTACATTCGGATTGTTCTCGCAAATTTCCATCGACACGGTATCGAATGGAGCAGTCATTGTTGAGCCCGTCGGCGCAAACATCATCGTTGCATCCTAATCTGCTATTCGAGAATAGAATCCCGATCACGCACATCGCTCGTGCGCGACGGGTTTTGCCAGTCGATCGAAATTAGCCACCGTCGTCGACGCGGAGGCTTACATCCCCCAACCGAAGGAACGCCGCGGCTGCGGGGATCACGCTCGCATCGGCGCCTGTTTGGAAAGCCAGAAATCTGGATCGAGGACGAACGTGTCACGTCCATCGTCGCGTTGGTCACAACCTAACGTCTCAGTCATGGCGCGTTTCCTAGCACTTTTTATAACCTTACAATGTAAGGTGAGTTGAACGGAGTCAAGCCCTGCTACGCGGCAACTGGACCTTTACCGAAATGAACTCAAGCGCAACGGTTTTGAATTGTAGGAAGATCAGGGAATTGAGGGCCATTCTGGGCGTGATTGGAATCGAATGAGATGGGTCGATTAATGCCAAAAACGCCGTTCGCGATCGTTCTTCAACCAACTGAGCGATCGATTATCAGTTCAATAGCGCCCCTTTTCCGAGTCGTATCGACCGATCTCCATCAAAACGATCGTAACAGCGTGTTATTCAAGACCCGAATACGATATGCAAAAGCGTACGGGCCGAAACCCAAACCTTGACGGAAAAGATGTGTTTCAGGCAACGACGAGAGTAGAAAAACTTCGGCGAACCAAACCATGACCACCAAGAAATCAGCTACCGAATCTAAGAAACGGCACCGCACCAAAGGTAACACAGCACGCTCGCCATTGACAAAGCAGGCAATTCTTCAGGCCGCGCTCAGGCTAGCCGGCGATAAGGGATTCGACGCCTTAAGCATGCGTCAACTCGGACGCGAACTTAATATCGAAGCGATGTCGATCTATTATTATTTTAAGAGCAAGGACGATCTGCTCGACGGGCTTCATAGCCTGATGATGCAGCACATTTTTAAGGTCATGAAATCCGATCTGTCACAGGGTCAGTCGTGGGAAGCGAGGGCGCGAAGCTTCGCTGCCGCATATCGCGTGGTCGGCCGCAAGCACCCACATATATTCCGCATCGTCGCTCAGAGACCGTTGATCATGGACGAAGCGATACAAACCGGTCACACGCTCATGGACGCTCTTCGCAAAGCCGACTTTGCCGACAACGACGCGATTGTCGCTTATCGCTCCATCACCTGCTTCGTCGCGGGATTCGTTCTGCTCGAAAATGCAACGCTGAAGCCTCTCTACACCACCGGAAATTTCGATCTGGAATACACGAGAGGCTTGGAGGTCGTTATGACAGGGATCAAGGCACGACTGCCAGTTAGAACCAAGGCGCCACCGAAAGTTACCGCGCCACGATCGGCTCGCCCCAAAAAGGCTGCGCAGGATAGTGTTCGGCCGCGACCTGCCCGCTGACTATGCCGAGTACCAGAAGGCTCGCAGCGTCGCACAGACCGCAGACCACACCGGGTGAAAAAACAACCACGTTTGTGAGTACTGATTGAACTTTGCCCCCTCAATCACGTCATATAAAAATCTGAAGCTCTAGTTTCATTGACGTGAGAGCGGTGCTTCCAGCGCCGACCAGCATCCACCCCCCGCGCCGAAACACACTATTGCCGGAAAGCGGACGCGGGCTGGAACGATAATCAGGTCAGCGAGAGGCAAGCGCCCCCCCCAAACAGCCTCATCACATTGGGAGACCGTTCACGTTCGGACCGGCAAGGGCGGCAACCACAGAAGTCTTGAGCCTGGCTTGACAGTCCAATCAATCTTCGCTCTATATAAATTAAGCGCTTATTTAATTTGGTGTGACGATGATGCATGCTCGCCCCGGACGACCGAAAGACAGTCGCGATACGGCTGAGCGCTGCCTGATCGCGGCCGAAAGCCGGTTCGCTAATGTGGGTTTCGCGGGCACAGGCCTTCGCGAAGTTGCGGCCGACATCGGCGTGACCAGCGCAACGATCATTCACCACTTCGGAAGTAAGGAGCAGCTTTACGCGCGCGTGCTCGATCGGCTCGCTGCCAGCCTCGACGGCTATGTCGAGCAGGCCGGCGAAGCAACCACTGAGGCTGTCGCTGCGATGTTTGAACGCTTCCTTGATTGGAGCTTCGATCACCAGAACTACGCGCAGTTATTGCTGCGGGAACTGATGGAAAATCGAAACCGCGTTTCCAAGGCGCGTCGGCTGCATATGTTATCGGTGATTGCCTGGTTTGTTGAGCGAATAGAGGATGGTCAGCGCGCAGGTCGCTTTCGTGCGTTCGATGCGGAGATCTTTGTATTCTATACGCTTGGGGCGATTACCCATTTCAGCGCCGCGGCGCCGACGGTAGGTCGCATGCTTCGTGGTCAGAGCGGAGATGTGATCGAGCGATTCCGGTTGTCGTTGCGGGAGAACGTTTCCGTGATGCTGTTGGGCGGTGCTGTGGAAGCGGCGCCCAAGACCCGTTGGCGGCCTTCAGCTTCATCCCGTGGACGAGTGTAGATTGCTTCATGAAGCTAGTATCTGAAAGTTCAACGTCAGATGGCGTCGTGGTGCCGCGCGACGTTTGTGTACTGCGTTACGCGCTGGAACGGCATGCGCGCGAGAGCGGCGGCGCCACCTATGCGGTGTTCGAAGATGGCGAAAGCTGGACCTATTCGCAAACGTTAGCTCTCGTACGTGACATGGCGTCCGGTCTGTACAAGGCCGGCGTCCGTCAGGGCGATAGAGTTGTGATCATGCTACCGAACGGCGCGCTCGCGCTGAAGGCGTTGTTTGGGGTGAACTATCTCGGCGCGATTTTCGTCCCGATCAATCCTGCTTTAAAGGGTTCGCTGCTGGCCCATGTCATCAACGACAGTGGTGCAAAGCTCGCGATCGTGCATGAAAAGCTGATCGATCGTGTTGTCGAGGCCGGTTCCGAAAATCTGAAGACAATCATTTCATCGGGAGCGGTGCCGCGGGCCGAGGCTGACAATTACCAGCTTCTGCCGGCTGACTGCCTCTCCTCGTCCGACGCGGTGCCAGACCTGCCGAAGACGCCGACCGAGAAAGTGCAGAAGCATGTTCTCCGGGAACAGGGCGTGACAGCCGACACTTGGGATCGCGAACGCGCGGGCGTTGTCGTCCGCCGCGAAATCCTCTGAACACCAAACGACGAAAGCGAAACTGATGACGCGGCGTATCCGAATCTACACTGACTACAAGAGCCCCTATGCCTATGTCGCCAACCGGCCGCTCTACGAACTGGAACGGACGCACGACGTAGAACTCGAATGGTTGCCCTACACGCTGCGGATCGCGGAATATCTCGGCTCGGTCGAGGAGCGTTCGCCGCACTATTGGCGCAAGGTGAAATACGCCTATATGGATGCGCGCCGGTATGCCAACGAGCAGGGGCTTATCATGAAAGGGCCGAAGCGCATCTACGATGCCACGCTTGCCAGCGCCGGCATGCTGTTCGCACAACGCAACGGCTTCTTCCGCGCCTATCACGATACAGTTTTCGAGCTGTTCTGGAAGCACCAGCTCGATCTGGACGTGCTGGAGCAGATGGAAGCACTGGTCGATCGGCTTGGCGGTTCGACCCGGGACTTTGTTGACTATGTGACCGGAGCGGGACCGGACGAGGTGGCGGCGATTACGGCCGAAGCGGAGCAACTCGGCGTGTTCGGTGTGCCCTCGATGTTGCTCGATGGCGAACTGTTCTGGGGAGGCGACCGCATCGATATGCTCCGACGACGCCTTGAGGGACACAATCCGGGAGCGCCGACCGACCTCAAGGCGAAGTCCACATGAGCACGGAGACGCAGAGCCAACTCACGATCTATAGCGTTGCAGCCTGTCCCTATGCGCAACGGACACGAATTCTTCTCGAGATGAAGGGCCTTCGCGCGGAAGTGGTCGAGCTGGATCTGTCGAAGCCACGCCCGGCGTGGTTTCTGGATATCAATCCGGCGGGGAAAGTCCCGGCGGTCGTTCATGGAGGCAAGGCGCTCAATGAATCGAGCGTGATCAACGAATATCTCGACGAGATTTTCCCGAATGCTCCGGCGTTCCCTCGCGATCCTTATCAGCGTGCGCAATCCCGCATCCTGATTGACTTCTGCAACAACCGATTCACGACCAATCTCTACCGCGTGTTAATGGAGCAGGATCCGGTGAGGCGCCAGCGGGTGGAAGCTGCTGCCCGCAAGGACTGGGAGTGGCTCGAGGAATTCCTTCACCGCGTCAATCCGGATGGTGAATTTGCTATCGGGGATTTCGGCATGGCCGATCTCAGTTATGCGCCGTTCTTCCAGCGCTACAGGCTGAACTGCTATTTCTGGGGATTTGAGCCGCCGGCAACGCCGCGCGTGGCGCGCTGGCAGGAGTCGTTGGATGCGCATCCGGCTGTTCGGGCCACGTCGTTGCCGGACGATTGCTACATCAAGCTCTATGCGGACTACTCGCTCGGCTATTCAAACGGTGCGCTGCCGCCGGGCCGTGAACGAAGCGCGCTGGACATGAGCGTGCCGCTGGAGAGTCGGCCACTACCGCTGCGGCGGGTCTGAGCGTTCGTGAAATCACGTCAACTACAAGGGAGTTTGGAATGAAGAGAGTGTTGCTTGCTGGCTGTGTTGCCGTTGCTGGTGTTCTGAGCCAGTCGGCGGTTGCCAGCGACGGAAAAGTAAAGATCGGCGTTCTGACGGATCTGAGCGGCCCGGCTCAGGACATCGGCAAGGGCAGCGTCGTTGCAGCACAAATCGCAATCGAGGAGTTTGGTGGAAAGGTTCTCGGCAAGGAGATCGAGTTCATTTCGGGAGACACCTCGAACAAGCCGGACGTGGCGTCAGCCGTCGCCAGGCAATGGATCGATATCGAAAAGGTCGACGTTCTGGTTGATCTCGGGCTCACACACACCGCGCTGGCCGTTCTTCCTATCGCGGCCGACAAGAACAAGATTGCTATAGCCGTTTCGCCGGCGGGAACGAACATCACGAACGAGGCCTGCACGGCTACCAGCATTCATTGGATGTACGATACCTATGCTTTGGCGGCGGGAACCTCGCGGGTGCTTGTCGACAAGGGGATGAAGAACTGGTTTTTCATCACCACCGACTATGCCTTCGGCCATGCGCTCGAAAAGGATGCGCGAGACTATATCACTTCGGCTGGCGGCAACGTCGTGGGGACAGTCCGGCATCCCTTTAACGCCAGCGACATGTCGAGCTTCGTCTTGACGGCGCAAGGCTCGAAGGCGAACGTCATCGCGTTGGCGAACTCGAACAACGACACGGTGAATGCGGTGAAGCAGGCGCAGGAATATGGCGTGACACCCACGCAGTATGTTGCGCCGCTTGTGATGTACCTCAGCACTGTGCACGGAATGGGTCTGGATCTGGCTCAGGGGCTCTACCTGACGGAGGGCTTCTACTGGAATCAGGATGAACGCGCGCGCGGCTTTGCCGAGAAGTTCAAGGCAAAGACCAAGACGATGCCGGGTTCGCTGCCCGCCGGGACCTACTCGGCCGTCCTTAACTACCTGAAAGCGGTCGAAAAGGCAGGGAGCGACGACACCGAGACGGTCATGAAGACGCTGAGGTCGATGGAGATCGACGACGCGGTTGTTCGGCACGGCAAGATTCGCGCCGATGGGCGGCTGGTCCACGACATGTATGTCTTCCAGGTCAAGTCGCCCGCTGAGTCAAAAGAGCCGTTCGATTACTACAACACCGTCGGTGTCGTGAAAGGTGACGATGCATTTCAGCCGCTGGCGAAGTCTCGCTGCCCTCTCGTGAAAAAGTCCCAATAGTGGACGGCGGCCGCGCCCTCTCCCGGACTGTCGGGTAGTGGGCGCGGCGCTGACTTTACCGGAGCCTCCAAGGCCGCTCGGCTGTACGGCGAGATGCGCTCGAATCAAGCGCTACGAACGAGCGATAACCCACGCCCGTATCCCGTGGCAAATAGGCACAATGTTCGCGCTGACGGTGCGCGGCGGTATTGCTCACTAAAGTAGAGCTTGTCGCTCCTCCCTGAGTTCAACCTGGGTGCTGGCCTCGCCCGGATCTGGAGATTTCTGATGTCGTTTTTCGATCTCAACAATCGTGTAGCGGTCGTCACTGGCGGCAATGGCGGTATCGGCCTTGGGATTGCGGAAGCGCTCGTCGCGGAGGGATGCGCGGTATCGATCTGGGGGCGCAATGAGAAGAAGAATGCGCAAGCGGTGACGGCGATAGAGTCGAGAGGCGGGCACGTGATGTCGATTGCTTGCGACATCTCGGATCGCCAGGAGGCCGAGCGGGCGACCCTACAGACACTGGAGCACTTCGGCCGCATTGATGGCTGCTTCGCCAATGCGGGGATCGGCGGTGGCGGGCGCACAGCCTTCGTCGACAGAACGCCGGAAGAGTGGCGACAGATGTTTGCCGTTAATCTGGACGGCGTCTTTCATACGTTTCAGCCGATTGTCAGGCATATGGTCGAGCGCGCTGCCGGCGGCGACGGCTTCGGCCGCCTGATTGCAACCTCCAGCATGGCGGCATTGTTCGGCACCGCGCGCAACGAGCATTATGCTGCGACGAAGGCGGCGCTTAACTCGCTTATCAGAGGACTTGCAGTCGAGCACGCCCGCTACGGCATTACAGCCAATGCCATTCTTCCGGGCTGGATTGATACGGACATGACGCAGGGCCTGCAGGCCAACGACAAGTTCATGAGCGCCGCCATGCCGCGAATTCCCATGCGCCGATTCGGTAGGCCGGGCGATTTCGCGGGCATCGCCGTTTACCTGATGAGCGGAGCGTCGTCCTATCACACGGCGGACTGTATCGTCATCGACGGCGGCTACAGTGCGTTCTAGCTTCTTCATATAAGGTTGTTCAAATGTCTGCTACTCTTCTGGTTCGTCGCGATATCGACTTCATCCTTCATGACTGGTTGAAGGTCGGGGGCGCAATAGACCGCGAAGCCGTGGATGGATTGCTCGACCTTTCCGAGAAGCTCGCATCGGAGCAGTTTCTGCCCCACTTCAAACGCGCCGATATCGAAGAGCCCGAATTGACGCCGGACGGCGTGAGGGTCTGTCCTCCGATCGGCGATGCACTCGGAAGCTATGCGGAGCTTGGCCTGTTTTCCGCGAGCTTTCGCGAGGAGTTTGGCGGGCTTGATCTGCCTCATGTCGTTTGCCAGGCGTCATTCGCTTACTTCGCGGCGGCGAATATCGCGACGGCCGCCTACCCCATGCTGACCGTCGCCAATGCACGCCTGATAACGACATTCGGCACACCCGAGCAGATCGAGAAATTTGCGCTGCCTGAGATCGCGGGCCGCTGGTTCGGGACCATGTGCCTCTCGGAGCCGCAGGCGGGCTCGAGCCTGGCCGATATCCGCACCCGCGCCGACGCCGACGGCGAAGACGATCTCGGCCATCGCTATCGATTGACTGGCAACAAGATGTGGATTTCCGGCGGCGATCAGGATGTGAGCGAAAATATCGTTCATCTCGTTCTGGCGAAGGTGCCCGCCGCCGATGGCCGGTTGCCTGAAGGCACTGAAGGGCTGTCGCTGTTCATCGTGCCCAAGGTGCTGCCAGATGGCGCGAGGAACGACATCGTTGTCGCCGGCCTTAATCACAAAATGGGTTATCGCGGAACGGCGAACTGTCTGCTCAATTTCGGCGAGAATGGCGGCGCGCTAGGATGGCTGGTGGGTAAACCGGGCCAGGGGCTGCGCCAAATGTTCCATATGATGAACGAGGCGCGAATCGGCGTCGGGCTGGGCGCGGCGGCTCTCGCCTATCGCAGCTACCGGCTCTCGGTCGCCTATGCGCGCGAGCGCACGCAAGGGCGTGCGATCGGCGTGCGATCGGGCCCCCCCGTGCCGATCATCACCCACCCCGACGTCAAGCGAATGCTGCTGACGCAGAAGATCTATGCGGAGGGCGCGTTGGCGCTCTGCCTATACTGCGCGCAGTTGGTCGACCGGGCCGATGATCCTGAAAGCATGCTTCTGCTCGGGCTGCTCACGCCAGTCGCCAAGACATGGTCGTCCGAATACGGGCTGGCTGCTTGCGATCTCGCCATCCAGATCCATGGCGGGTACGGCTACACCCGTGACTTCGATGTGGAGCAGTTGTGGCGCGATAACCGCTTGAATCCCATCCATGAGGGAACGACCGGTATCCAGGCCACGGATCTGCTCGGTCGCAAGATTCTCCGCGATGACGGGCAAGCCCTAAAGGCGCTTTTTGCGACAATGCAGGGCACTATCGCGCGAGCCTCGTCGGTGCCGGCGCTTGCTCCTCGCGGTATCGAACTCGATCAAGCGTGGTGCGCTGTGTCCGCCGCGCTTGCCGTGCTAAAGGATCGCGCGCCTGCGAAGGCGATGGACAACGCCACACCGTTTCTGTGGGCGTTCGGACATCTCGTCATGGCTTGGGTATGGCTGGAGCAGGCATGCACTGCTGCGCATCTGGAAGGGCAGACCGCCGACGAGCGCGCATTCCAGGAAGGCAAGTTGCGCGCCTGTCATTTTTTCTTCGAGACCGAACTGCCTAAAATTGATGCGTGGCTGACATCCACGACATCGCTGAGCGATCTTGCCTCGGCGGCAAGTGAGAATCACTTCTGATCGACGCATCATGTAGCTGCGACCGCAATGGAGTGACACGCGTCGCGTCTCCAAGCCGGTCGTCGTCGCGGTTCATAGTTATAGCTGTTGGCGTTGCTCACGCTTGCCGCACAGATCGGCGACCGGGACCTCGCCCCCCTGTTCCTTCAATGTCCCGATGATCTGCTCTTCGGTGAAGCTGCTGCGCTTCATCTCTAGTCCTTGTCGCGGGCCAGAGCCTCCTTCGAACTGGATTAAGCCAACGGGCAACGTCACCTTCATTCAAACTGGAAAGTTATCATCCCACCACTTCTCCGAAGCAGCACCGCAACAGCGGTGAGCATCGAACCGGCTTGAAAGTGGACCTCGATGGTAGTGATGCCCGATTTGGAAAAGGCGGATGCAGCCGTAGTCGGCTTTGCGCAGGAATACGCGCCGGGAGGCAATTCGCATGACTTGGGGAATTCCGGCGTCAGCCTTTCTTCAGCTACATGTCATACCTAGCCTTATTGGAATCGTTACAAGACTCATCGCGGTGCTAGGACCGGTGAGAGGACACGCTACTTACCATTTTGGACGGCGGCCTTTCTTTTCACCACATGTCCACTGGCTTGACCGGATTTCCGCTCCCGCCATTCGGCCTGGCCGCTTATGAACAAGGCCGCACCGACATCAAGACGGGCATCGAGTTCGGAATCATTCCCGTCCCCGGACGCGTGCCACAAATGCCGGACACGATCCGACCGGCACAACCGATCCCGACGCCAATCGACCTGACCACGGACGAGGCGCCGCTCGCGCCACGGCCATCGGAGACATCCACGCCGTCGCGCACCGACACGCCGCTCTCCGTTGCACGCGAGGAATATCTGACGAAGCCCGATGGGGAACGGGGGTCACGATGGCGAACGCGGAGATCTGGGGCTGGTTGCCCAGTTCATGGTGAATCAACTCAGCGATCCGGCCACCGGAGTCATGACGCGCGAGCAACTCGAACGGATCGAGCGGATGCTGCCCGACATTCCCGACCGTCTCGGCGTACCGCGCGCCTTTCAATCGAGCCTGACGGCCCACTACAACTACGCCGGAAGCACGGATGGAAAGGCCTCGAGCGATTGAAGGAAGCTCGCATTAACAAGTGCTATCCCGCCTGGCTCACCAAATTCTTACGTTGTTTGATCAAGGAGGGATACCACTTGGGGCCCGAGCCGACGTTCACATATTGAGTTTGGAAAATCTGGTGTCGCTGGAACGAGATTCGTTTGAACAGAACGAAGTTTTCAAGATCTTCCGGATGCCACCATTCACCGGATGCCTGAGCAGAACGCGGATTTGGCAGCCGGGCGATTACTTCATTCAGAACAACTTGTACTGGACCTATATCCTTGCACTTCTAACCGGTATGCGCCCCGGTGAAATCGGACAATTGCGCGTGTCGGATATCGAAAGAGGGGAGATCGCAATGATGAACGAGTGGCTGGCCGCTCGTGCGTCGATAACGCAGTCGAGACATCGAGAAAGACCAATTAGCAAATCGATGGATAGA
>ERZ778018.2482-NODE-2482-length-11715-cov-4.486878_pt1 | contig 11715 bp, 12 predicted proteins | sample MGYA00375748_ERZ778018 | MGnify/ENA primary metagenome ERZ778018 (study PRJEB29350, sample SAMN05509839) | bioreactor metagenome | biome: bioreactor; material: wastewater | place: South Africa: University of Cape Town | collected 2014-04-22 ... | reverse complement strand
ACAGGTCTTCCGAACGCACGAACACGCACACTCTTGACAGCCTCACGAATTGCAGGGAACCTATCGGGGACACCGGCAACCCTGGCTCGATGGCGCGTTGCCGGTTTCGCTCTGGCGAGCGAACAGCGAGACATGAGTGAGCACCATTCGGGTGAGATCGATCGACCGCACGCGGATCTGAGGTGGAGGTCTGGATGGTCCTTCTGGAGATAATCGCGACGAAAACGTCGTCGGATCAGTGGAGTCAGATCACGACGACGTTGATCTACCTCTGGTCGTTCGTCGGATCGATGGTTATGTTTGCTGGCTGTTTGTTGCTGGGGCATGGCATTATCCCTTCGATGGTTTCCACGCGTGACCTGCCGCCACAGTACAAAAACCTGCGCCAGCCGATCCTGGTTGTGGCGGCCGTCTTCCTGCTCGTTGCCGTCTTCTGCTTCGTCAACTTCATCACGCACATGACGGTGGTTTACGATCTGTTCAATCGAGTGTGGATCTAGGAGTTCCGATCCGGCCGCGTGATCGCGGCCGGTTGCGCTAACGCGCGACACGTTACAGAAATGGAGTGGAGCGGGAGGTATGGGAAGAATCATCAAGCCGGTGATCGTTGTGGTGATCTTGCTGCTTGTGCTGGCGATTCCTGCGCTGGCCGTGGTGGCTCGAAGCTACATCCTGGCGCCGGTGGCCCAGCCGGCCAAGGCTCAACCGATCGCATTCCCGCATAGCATCCATGTGAATGTCGTTGGGCTCGACTGCACGTTCTGCCACCGTGGCGCGACGACGCAGGCCGACTCGACCGTTCCGGCGCTCCAACTCTGCATGGGCTGCCATGCCATCATCCCGACCACCGATCGACCGCAGCTTGAGAAACTGGTTAATGCGTTTAATTCCGGTACGCCGATCAACTGGACGCGCGTCCACCAGCTGCCCGACCATGTGCACTTCGTTCACGCGATGCACATCAACGCCGGGTTCAGCTGCGCCACCTGCCATGGTGACGTCGCGTCGATGGCGCCGGGGGCCGTCGTACAGGTGCGCGACCTGCGGATGGGCGATTGTATTACGTGTCATCGTGAGAACAACGCCCCGACCGACTGCTCGACGTGCCACTACTGATGGGGAAGGGTGCGATGCGACGTCGTGATTTTCTCAAGCTCGTCGCGGCTTCGGGGGCCGGCGCGGTTGTCTTCACCGGTTGCGATCTGAGCCAGTTCGGAGATGGTGATCCGAAGCGCGAATTTCAGATCCAGAGCGCGGTCGACAATCCGCAGGATTTCGCGCTCGGTCGTGATCTCTGGTACGCCACGGCATATTCCGGAATCGCTGGTGGATCCGGCCTGATTGTCCGTGTCTACGAAGGTCGCGCCAAGAAGGTCGATGGCAATCCGGATTACCCGCTCAATCTGGGTAGATCGACGGCGCTGGAGCAGTCGCTGGTGCAGGAGCTGTATCACCCGGATCGCATCGGCGGTCCGCTGAAGCTCAAGGGCGACCGCGGCTCCGGCAGCTATTCGGCCCTCGCCTGGGACGAAGCACAGAACGAATTTAATTCGATGATCACCGCCGGCAAGGGGAGCACGCTCCTGATTACCCCACCGGTTTCCGGTTCCGAAGCGGCTGCGATCGCCCAGTTCACGAAGGCGATCGGCGGCGAGCACGTCACCTTCGAGCCGGAAGAGCGAATCGTCCTGCGTGAGGCGATGCGGCGCGTGTTCGGTTCGGAGCACCTGCCAACATTCGACCTCGGCAACGCCCAGTTCCTCCTTAACTTTGGGGCCGAGTTTCTGAACGACTGGATTTCGCCGGTGCATTTGAGCATCGGTTACGGTGCCTTCCGCGGCGGCGCAGGCGGCAAGCGTGGCCGCTACTGGCACGTCGGGCCGCAGCTTTCGGCGACGGCTTCCAACGCGGACAAATGGGTCTACATCAATCCAGGCACCGAGGGCCTGGTTGCATTGTCAATGGCCCAGGTGATGACGTCTCAGGGTCTGGTCGATAGCGGCGCGGCGTCCTCGATTTACAACGGCATCTCGCTCGATGACTACTCGCCGGACAAAGTTGCCGGCAAGGCGGGCATTAGCGCCGATCAAATTACCGAGATGGCGAAGCTGTTCGCCGGCACGAAACCGGCCATCGCGATGGCCGGCACGGCGGCAGCCGCACACACCAATGGCCTCTTCAACCTGACAGCGGTGTATTCGCTCAACTACCTCGTCGGTTCGGTGGGAACCAAGGGTGGCGTGATGCTCAACCCCGACTCGCCGCTGCCGGATGTGCTCCCGAATATGACCGTCGGCACGAGCTATCGCGACTGGAAGCCGATCGTCGACAAGATCAAGAGTGGCGGAACTAAGCTGGTGCTGGTCCACAATGCCAATCCGGTCTACGGTCTACCGCCGGCGGTTGGGCTGAAAGATGCACTTGGCGCCGGGGCCAAAGTCGTCAGCTTCTCGAACTTTCTTGACGAAACGACGACCCAGGCCGATCTGGTGTTACCGACGCTGGTGACACTGGAAGACTGGGGCCTGCATGTGCCGGACCCGGGTCCGGGGTACCAGACGATCGCGCTGCAACAGCCGGTCGTCAAGCCGTTTGTTGACGCGAAGTCGTTCGTCGATCTGCTAATCGGCGCGGCGACGACGGCCGGTGGCTCGTTGCCATGGAAGACGAACGAAGAGCTGGTACGAACGATCGTTGGCCAGTTGCAACAGGCCGGTGGCGGCAATATCACCGGTGTCGACGATCCGAAAGAATACTTCGTCACGGTGCAGGGTCAGGGCGGCTGGTGGGATACGAGCAAGACCGCCTCGGCGGCACCGACCGCGCCAGCTAAGCCGACCAGCGCGGCCGAACCGAAGTTCGACGGCAATGGCGAGTATTACCTGGTGCCGTATCCGACGAACTCGCTGAGTTATGGCGAGCATTCGCATCTGCCCTGGTTGCAGGCGCTGCCGGAGCCGATCTCAACCAACGTTTGGTCGACTTGGGTCGACGTCAATACGTCGACCGCCAAGAAGCTTGGTGTTGAGACGGGCGATATCGTCAAGCTGACGTCCTCGGCGGGAACGGTCGAAGTAGCGGTCTATATGAACCCGTCGGCTCCGACGGATACACTGCTGGTGCCGTTCGGACAGGGCCACGTCATCTTCTCGCGCTACGCCGAAAAACGCGGCGAAAATCCGTTTGAGCTCGTCGCGGCGCAGACGGAGGCGGAGACCGGTGCGTTGGCCTGGGCCGCGACAAAGGTTTCGATCAAGAAGGCCAATAAGAAGGTTCGAATCCCACGACTCGAAGGATCGGTGCCGGCCTATCAATTGGAAGAGTTCCCGATCATCGAGGTTGAGGCGGCCGAGTAGTCCGATTGACGAGCGGGACCCGGAGGGGCGAGAGGAGCCGAAGTGGCGCAACGTTGGGGAATGACGATCGACCTGGATTTGTGCACGGGGTGTCAGGCGTGCGTCGTGGCGTGCCAGGCCGAGAACAACATCCCGATCAATACTGAAGAGAACTTCCAGCAGCGACGTGCGATCGAGTGGATTCGCGTCGAACGATATTGGGAGGGCGAGTTCCCGAACGTCAAGGCACGTTATATTCCGGTGCCGTGCATGATGTGTGAGGACGCGCCGTGCGAGCCGGTCTGCCCGGTCTACGCGACGTATCACACCGACCAGGGGCTCAACTTCCAGGTTTATAATCGTTGTATCGGTACACGGTATTGCTCGGTCAACTGTCACTGGCACGTGCGCTTCTTCAATTTCTGGGAACCGAAGTGGCCGGAAAGCCTCAAGCAGCAGCTGAACCCGCTGGTTGCGGTGCGCAGTCGTGGCGTGATGGAAAAGTGCTCCTTCTGCATTCAGCGTATTGACCATGCTGAGCAAAGCGCGAAACTGCAAGGACGTGAGGTCCACGATGGCGAGTTCACCACCGCGTGCGCGCAGGCGTGCCCGACCCGCGCCATCGTATTCGGCGATCTGAATAACCCTGCCTCCGAGGTGGCGAAGACGATCGCCAGCACCAAGCGTGGTTACCAACTCCTGGCCGACCTCGGGACGAACCCGGCGGTCGTGTATCTGAAGAAGATCGACGCCGATCCGCTACCGGACGACAGCAAGCACAAGTACTTCGATTCGTCGCAGTACACCCGCATCAAGGAAACGGTGGCAGTCGGTTGATCGATTCGCAGGCGGGATGGATGGATCAGGCGATGAGAAGCCTGTTCGAGTGCGCTCAGAAGGCATTGCCGAGCGCTGACAACGAGAGAGGCGGGAGGGGACCGCTATGGCAACCGTAACCGACGGCCATCACGTTCCTGAACCATCGCCGATGACGAAAGCGTGGGATTACACCCCCGGCCAACTCGTCCGCGACGGTTTGCAGCGATTGCGGGCGAAGGGCCAGTGGTATCGCATCAGCTTGATCATCCTCGGAATCTTGACGGTGATCGGCATCATCGCGCTGATCGTCCAGGCAGTGGCAACCGGCTGGGGCGATCGGGAGAATTGGGGCTACGTCGCGGTAGCGTTTGGCTATATCATGTCGACGGTGGCCGCCGCTCCCTGTGTCTGTGTCGCGGCACGATTGACCCGCTCACACTGGCGGCGGCCAATCGACCGGATATCGGAGATTTGGGCGGCCGCGATGATCGTGCCGGCCGTTCTTTTTCTCCTCCTTATGTGGACGGTACCGAACACCCACGGACGCCCAACCATCTGGTTCGGTTGGTGGGCCGCACCCTATCTGTGGGATGCGATTCTCGTTGTTGGGCTCGCCTTCACCGGCTACGCATTGCTGTACATTAGCTCGATCCCAGACCTGGCGATCGCGCGAGCGCAGGTTCAAGATGGCAGCGCGAACTGGTTGACCCGCAAGGCCGAAGGTTTTTACGGGACGCAGGCGCAGTGGCGCATTATTGACCGCGCGGTTGCCTATCTTGGGGCGTTCTACGTCGTCATGTATATCGGGACGATGACGGTGATCGCGGCCGACTTTATCATGAGCCTGATTCCGGGTTACAAGAGCGCCATCTTTCCCGCGTATTTCGCGGTGAGCGGTTTCGGCGGCGGCGTTGCCGTCGTGGTCGTCACGGCGTCGTTCATGCGTTGGTGGGGCGGTGCCGCCGATTATCTCGGTCGCGAACAGTTCTTCGCGCTCGCCAAGATCCAGCTGGCGCTTGGACTCTTGTTTGCCTACTTCATCTGGACTGACTTCGTGATTCCGTGGTATGGCCGCATGCCGTGGGAGATCCTGCAGATCCGTCTGCTCTATTTCGATTCCTACCTCTGGTATTTCGTGGTCGCGTTTGCGCTCTGCTTCATTAGCCCGCTGGTCTTGATGATGTGGACGAAGCTGCGGCGCGGAAAGGTCGGCCCGTTCATCGTGTCGAGTGGCGTCTTGATTGGGTTGCTTGCGGATCGGATCCGTCTCTTTTCGGCCGCGTATACGCCCAAGGACATCACGGAAGATCGCCTGCATTTCTTGCCGCCCGTGTACTCGCCCGGTGTGCTCGATTGGTTGATCGTGATCGGGGCGATCGCTGCCTGCGTCGCGCTTGTGATGCTGGCGATGCGGCTCATCCCAGTGCCGTCGATTTGGGAAATGACCGAAGGCACGCGCTTGCGCGTCAAGCGCCGTTACCACAACACTGAAGTGATGGTCATCGGGAAGCCGGACTACTAGTATCAGGTCCGTAGAGAGGCGCGTGGAGGAAGGGTATGCAAGAGCGGCGTAATCTCCCACAGATGGAGGTCATTCAAGAACTCCTTCTGCCGGTGACGCGGACCACGATGTGGATGTGGGTTGCGTTTATCATCCTCGGCACGATCCTGGCGGCGTTTGGCTTTGCCATCGCCTGGATGGTCTACTGGGGGATAGGCGTTACCGGTCTGAACCGCCCCGGCATGTGGGGCTTCATGATCGTCAACTTCGTCTTCTGGATTGGTATCAGTCACGCGGGCGTTATGATCTCGGCCATTCTCCGTCTGACGCAGGCGGAATGGCGCCGGCCGGTTACCCGTGCCGCCGAGGTTATGACGATGTTCAGCCTTATGACGGCGCTGACCTACCCACTCATCCATACCGGCCGTCCATGGCGCACCCTCTACTGGGTGTTCCCGTATGACTTCTGGCGCGGCATTTTCCCGGATGTCCGCTCGGCCCTGGTGATGGACCCGAGCGCTGTCATCACATACTTGACCGGTACGATTCTCTTCATCTACATCACGACCGTGCCGGACATCGCGATGATGCGCGACCGTGCGACCGGCTGGCGCCGGCCACTCTATCGCGTGCTGGCGCTCGGCTGGCAGAACGGCGAACGGCAGTGGGTGATCCAAACGGCTACCGGCTTCCTGCTGGCGGCGTTGATGCTCTCGATCTTCGTCTCCGTCCATAGCATCGTTTCCTGGGACTTCTCGTTCTCGCTCGATCCGGTCTGGCATACGAGTGTATGGGCGCCCTACTTCGTTATTGGAGCCGTGCACTCCGGTGTGTCGGCGGCGGTGACGTTGATGGTGCTCATGCGGTGGATGTTCGGGTTTGATAAGTACATACGAGAAGAACACTTCGACGCCATCGGGCGCTTGCTCGTGGTGGTGGCGACGGCCTGGGTATTCTTCTTCATGCTCGACGTCTTCTTCGCGCTGTTCAATCAAGATCCGCGCGAGACCGCCGTCATGAAGATGCGCTTCGAGCAGTGGCCGTATACGTTGATGCTCGTCTTAATCTTCGTCTTCGGCTACTTCATACCCGTTCCAATCTGGATGTTCCGAAAGTTCAGACGCAACATCAAACTGATGTTCTGGACCTCGATCATGGTCAACATCGGTATGTGGTCCGAGCGGTACTGGCTTGTCATCCCCGGCCTTGAGCGCAAGTATGAGTGGACCTTCGACTGGAACTACTACCGGCCAGGGATTGTCGAAATCACGTTGATCGTAGGTTCGTTCGCGCTCGTTCCGTTCCTGTTCATGTGTTTCTCGAAGATCTTCCCTCCGGTTTCCATCTGGGAAGAAAAAGAAGGTCAGTACTTTCTCCAGGAGATCAAGGTCGGCAAGGCGTCGATTCCGGCGATCGTGCGCGAGTTCTAGAGGGGAAGAAGGCGAATGGCACTACGCGATGTTCTCGGACTCTACAGCGACATTGACTCGGCGGTCGCTGGGGTCGACAAACTCGCCGAAGTTGGGATTCACCGCGAGGATTTCGAGGTCCTCACGAACGCACCTTATCCCGAAGGTGCCTTCGGCCACGATCATTCGACGAGCCGGCTCGGCCTCTGGCCGGTGGTCGGTGCGTGTTGTGGCTTCGCCGTCGGTCTGTTGATCACCGGCGGCACGCAGGTGGTCTATCCGATGGTCACGGACGGCAAACCGCTCTTTTCGATCCCGCCGATGGTCATCATCATGTATGAAGGCACCATGCTGGCGGCCGTGATCTTCACGGTGCTCGGTGCGATCTTCGAGTCGCGTTTGCCGCGCTTCAGCCGAGAGATTTACGACACCCGGATCACCGATGGCTATATCGGGGTGCTGGTGCACTCGCCGGAAGAGCGCGTGGATAGTGCGGCTGCGGCGATGCGCGCGGCGGGCGCCGAGGATGTTCGCATGGCGGAGAAGGCTCCCGCGAAAGCGAGCCAGCCGGCACGAGCAAAACGGAAGGGAGCCAGCGCATGATTCGCGCTGTCGGGCGTCTCGCACAGGCGAAGACTCGGCTTGCGCGGTTTCAGCCACGCTTGTTGGGCGTGGCCGGAGTAGCGGTTCTGCTGATCGTCAGCACCGCCTGTAATTCGACGAACGAGTATCCGATCGACTTCTTCTCTGAAATGCACTACTCGCCGTCGTGGCATGCTGAAGAGCCGCCGCGCATTGATTCACCGTCGACGGCGATTCAGGTCAATCAACAGACGATGAACTCGCTCGCCTATGGCCCGCTGGTCCAAATCGGTGCCGCGGCACCGGCTGATTACACGTTGGACGAAGCGAAGAACGTGAAGAACCCGCTCGAAGCGAACGACGCGAACCTGAAGGCGGGCGCGGAACTGTTCTCGATCAACTGCGCGCAGTGCCATGGTCAGGACGGACTCGGTGAAGACACGCCGGCCGACAAGATCACTAAAGGCAACGCGTTCATGATCAACTACTTCAACGCGGTCAACAAGACGCTTCCGCCGGACCAGCAGATCCTGCTGCCGAAGGATCTGACCAAGGACCCGGTCGCGAGCTACAGCGACGGCGAGATCTACTACTACCTCAGCAACGGCATCCAGAAGATGCCGCCGTTCAAGGGGATTTTGACGCCCGAACAGCGCTGGCAGCTGATCCTCCACATCCGACAGATCGAAGGGAAATAGGGCCGGCAACGGCCCTCACCTGACCCCTCTTCCCAACCCATTCGCGGGTGCGTGAGAGGGGCCGGGGGGCGGGCCGGCCCGCTCTCTGCTCTACAGCTTCGCGGCCTCGGGCATGATGGCGGTGGCGAAGAGTTCGAGCGCGGCCATGTCTTCCTGGTCGTGGGTTTGGAGCATGAGGCGCGAAACGCCCATGCTCGCCAGCACATGGATGTCCGCGATCACTCGATCGGGCGTCCCGACCAGCCAGCCACGGTCGTGCGTGCGTTCCATGACCTCATCAAGGCTTAACCCCTGCATCGAGGGCATGATTTCCTGGATGCGCGCGGCGCGCTGGCGGACTTCAGCATCGGTCGTGCCGATGATGTGGCCGACCATGACCGAACGCGCGATCTCCGAGCTGTTGCGGCCGATGTCGCGGCAATGCTGTTCAAGCACGGAGGCTTTGTGGCGGTACGTCTCGTGGATTGAGGCATTGGAATTCCACTCGCTCGCGAAGCGAGCAACCATCCGCAGCGTTCGCTTCTCACCGGAGCCACCGATCAGGATGGGGATGCCGCTCGAACGCACCGATGTGGGCCGCATCTGGGCATCGCTGAGCTGGAACTGCTCGCCAGGATAACTCACTTTTTCACCCGACCAGAGGAGCTTGATGACTTCGATCGATTCTTCGAGCCGGTCCATGCGTTGCTTGAGCGGCGGCAGCGGAAAGCCGAAGGCGGCGTGTTCGCGCTCGTTCCAACCGGCGCCGATGCCGAGCCAGAAGCGGCCGTTCGACAGGTTGTCGAGCGCGACCGAGTCTTTGGCGAGCATGACCGGGTTGCGGAACGTGGTGGGCGAGACGAGCGCGCCGAATTCCAGCTTCGAATCGCGGGCGGCGACGAGGGTCATCGACGGCCAGAGCGAAAGCTGATCCCGCTCACTGACTCCCATAACGGAAAAGAGATGGTCGGAGCGCCAGAGTGAATCGAAATTGTTCGCTTCTGCCGTTTCGATAATTCGTTGCCAGCGCTGCCAGGTGAGCCCTTCCTGCGCTTCGATCATGACGCCGAGTCGTACCATGTATCCTCCGATAGTTCGTAGACGCTGCCGACTGGGCAGTGTATCGAGTGAATATGGTGCTATTGTCGCGTACCGCTCTCCTGGCTGTCCAACACGGCCGGGACGGCACAAACGGGGCGCTAGACTGGCGCCATGTCGGTCCAGATGACACTGGTCGTTCACCAATGACGTGATGTAACGCGCGACCCGAACCGCCGGATACAGGTGCTGACCGACGTTCCGGCACGGACGATCAACCGATGAGCGAAGCGCTCCTGCTGCTGGTGATGCTCGGCGCGGTCAGTGTGATGGCGCTCACTCGCCGAACGTGGGTGCATCCCGGAGTCGCCATCGTCGTTGTCGGCGGTGCCATCTCGTCGCGGTTATGCTGCTCCGCTTCGCCTTCGTATTCGCGCTTTACCACCGCCTCGCTCGTATTCGTGAGACGTGAATCCAGCGCCTCGCCGAAGATATCGACCTGATCGGGCGGCGCGGGCGCCACCAGCAGCACCAACGCGAACGCACCCAGAAGTTGCTTGAGCGAATAGACATTCTCGACTGGAGGAAGAAGATGCTGGTGTCCTAGATGGGCATGCCGCACGACCCGATCGATACGACCGGCGAAGACCGCGAGGCCGAAGAAGCGGTCAAAAACGCCGAAGATCTAATCGCATGGATCGAAGCGGACAGGGGACGGAGTACCTTACTGGCCGAGCACTTCCAGCGGCGGCGTGACGCGCTGCGGGATGACGTGATTGTCGGGAAGCTGGAGGACGAATACGCGCAAATCGTGATCAAGTGCGTCGATCTGCGTCAGGCGGCGGCCGAAACCGCGACTGACGAGGAGTGAAAAAACGCCGCATGCCCGGCGAGCACGCGGCGTCGGCCAGCCGCGCAACCGGCTGGTTGGTTACATCAAGCCCGGAATGTTAATCCCGCCGGTAATGGCGGCCATCTTGTTGGCGGCCAGGTCTTCGGCGGTTTTCATTGCTTCCTGGATGGCGGCCAACACCATGTCTTCGAGCATCTCGATGTCGGACGGGTCGACGGCCTCGGGGTTGATTTTGACCGACTGCACGGCGCGAAGACCGTTGACCGCGACGACGACCGCCCCACCACCGGCGGTGCCCTCAACGGTCGTTTCTTCAAGCTCCTGCTGCATCTTCTGGATGCGGTTCTGCATCTGCTGCAGCATCTTCATATTCGGCTGCATCTGTCCCTCAATTCGATCATATACCGGTTAAGTGTCACATTTGAGCACGTGGCGAGTATACCATCGGACGTTCGCGCCTCAGACGACCGGAGACGCAGCAAGCCGCTCGCGCTTCCAGCGGTCGATTCGTTCGAGCATCGCGCGGGCGTTTTCGCGCGATTCGGGTGTCGGTGGCTGGCCGTCGAACATCGCCGCCAATTCGTCGAGTCGCGCGGCGTCGTCGAGGAGCCCGATACTCGTCTCGGTGCGACCGTCGCGATCGAGCTTGGTGATCTTGTAATGCGATTCGGCGAAACCGGCGACTTGCGGCAGGTGCGAAATGACGAGCACCTGGTGCGCTTCACCGAGTCGCCAGAGCTTTTCGCCGACCGGCTGGGCGCTGCGGCCGCCGACGCCGACATCAACCTCGTCGAAGACGAGCGTCGGCGTATCATCGGCGTTGGAGAGAATCGACTTGAGCGCGAGCATCAAGCGTGCCATCTCGCCGCCGGAGGCGATTTTCGCCAGCGGGCGCGGCACCTCTCCGGCGTTCGGCGCGATCAGAAATTCGACCCGATCGATGCCGGTGGCATCAAATGGCTGCTCGCACATCTCGCCTTCGATCTCCACCGGTAGTGTTGATGTGCCGCTGAGCGGCCCGAAGGCGACCTTAAATTGCGAGCGTCCCATGTTCAGCTCAGCAATAGAGCGTTCGACCTGCTCGACGAGCGCTCCGGCCGCCTGGCGACGGGCGCGCGAGATGTCGGTCGCCAGCGCGCCGAGCTGCCGGCGTAAGCGCTCGGCCGTTTCACGCAGCCCCTCGACGTGCTCCTCGCTGTTTTGCAGTTCATCGAGTTCGGCAGCAGCGCGTTCATAATGGGCGAGCACGTCCTCCAGCGTCGCGCCGTATTTGCGCTGGAGCTGCTTGATCAATGCCAGCCGATCTTCGATCTCGGCGAGGCGGCCCGGGTCGGCTTCGACGTCCTCGGCATACGATCGAATGGTCAGCGCGTGATCTTCGAGCAGAAACTGCACCTCGCGCATTTGTGAGGCGAGCGGTTCGTGCGCACGATCGATACGCGCCAGCTCCTCGATCCGTTCGACGGCCCGCAGATCGATGAGCGGCCCGATGTCGGTGGCG
>ERZ778018.2475-NODE-2475-length-11750-cov-4.491663_pt1 | contig 11750 bp, 8 predicted proteins | sample MGYA00375748_ERZ778018 | MGnify/ENA primary metagenome ERZ778018 (study PRJEB29350, sample SAMN05509839) | bioreactor metagenome | biome: bioreactor; material: wastewater | place: South Africa: University of Cape Town | collected 2014-04-22 ... | reverse complement strand
CGACGAGCTGGTCGAGATCACCCCGTCGAAGATCCGCCTCCGCAAGAAGGTCCTCAGCGAGGAAGGCCGCAAGCGCTCCGAGCGCTCCAGCAAGAAGGTCGGCGTCTGACGACCGCGAAGGTCAACCGCCCGGCGTCGGATCATCCGGCGCCGGCCGGCGGGCGCGACGCTTGCAAAGTCCCTGGTAGAACAGGATCTCGTCCCGGTTGTTCCGCAACGCCACCCGCGCCTCGCGAGTCAACAGCACGCAGGCGGCGAGCATCAGGCTCACGCCCAGGATCGCCAGGGTCGTCGGCAGGGCGATGAGATAGTTCCCGATCAGCGCGTCCACGGCCATCGTCAAGCTCGTGCCCACGAACATCGACATCGCCAGGTAAAGCACCGTCAGCGCCAGCCGGATCAGGTCGTTGCGGAGCATCATCCGATCGAGCTGGTCCGCGAGGTGCTCCAGACGGTCGTCGAGGAAGTCGAGGTCCGTCGCCCCTCGGCCCAACGCGTCGGCCTCGCGATTGAGCACGCGAATCCGATCGACGATCCGCGACATCCGGTTCGAGGTCGAAATGATCAACGACCCCGTCGCCGTCATGAGCAGCGCGGGGGTGATCATGGCCGAGAGCGTCAGGTACGTCACGGGCGTCACGGGCATTCGGGATGTTCCTCGCGGCGATGAGCCAGGGCGATCACCCTTCTCCCCCAAAGAGAAGGTGGCCGGCAAGGCCGGATGAGGGTCGTGGCGCTTCGATGTGCATGACGGTCCCACGACCCTCCACCCGAAATCCCTGGCGATCCCGACGACCCTCATCCGCCCTTCGGGCACCTTCTCCCGGGGGGAGAAGGGAATTAGGCCTTCACTCCGACTACCGAATGCTCTCCTTGATGAAGGCCAGCCCCTCGCGGCAGAGGCCCGTGGCGTCGGGGAACAGGTCGCGCCAGACGCGGGTCGCGGCGGCGAGGGCCGGCAACGCCGTGCCGAACGCCTCGATCGTCAGGTAGCCGTCGTAGCCGGACTTCTTGAGGCCGCCGTAGAACGACTCCCAATCCACCTGGCCGGTGCCCGGCGTGCCGCGGTCGTTTTCGGATATATGGACGTGGATCGTCTCATCGGCGCACGAGGCGATCGCCTTCGCCTGGTCCTTCTCCTCGATGTGCGCGTGGAAGCTGTCGTACATCATTTTGCAGGAGGGATGGTTCACCGCCTTGATGAACCGCGAGGTCTGGGCGGCGGTCGTCAGGAAGTAGTTCTCGAACCGGTTGAGGTATTCGACCGCCAGCTTGATCCCCCGCGCCTCGGCCTTCCGCGCGGCCTCCTGGAGCGTCTCGACGCCGTGCTGGAACTCGGTCTCGGTCGGCCCGGTCCCGGAGAAGACGCCGATGGCCGAATGGAGCGGGCCGCAGAGGACTTCACAACCGAACTGCTCGCCGCATTCGAGGACTCGGTCGAGGTAGGCGACGGCCGCGGCCCGAATCCCGGCGTCGGGCGAGATCGGGTTGGTCTCCGCCCCCATCACGGTCACGGCGGTCGCCGAGAGCCCCAGGCTCCGCAACCGACCGCCCAGCCGGGCGTAGTCCTTCAGGTCGGTCGTGTTGAAGATCGGGACCTCGACGGCGTCGTAGCCGAGTTCCTTGATCGTCTCCAGCACCCCGTCGTGGGCCTCGCCGACGTGGTCGGTCCAGAGCAGCAGGTTCATGCCGATTTTCATGCGTGTTGATCCTTGAATGATTCGTTGCGAGTCGGGCTCAGACCGGCACGACCGTCTCCCACTTCTTGTGTTCGGCCGAGTCGAGCACGGCGTCGCAGACGGCCTGCGTGACCAGGGCGTCGCGGAACGTCGGCGCGGTCGACCTGCCGCTCGCGAAGTTCTCCAGGAAGTCGGCCGCCTGATGCACGAACGTGTGCTCATAGCCGATCTGAAGCCCCGGAACCCACCAGTGCTTCATGTACGGCATGTCGCCGTCGGTGACGTGGACCGCGTGCCAGCCTCGGATCAACGAGTCGTCGGCGTGGTCGAAGTATTCCAGCCGATGCAGGTCGTGAAGGTCCCACTTGATCGACGCCTTCTCGCCGTTGATCTCGAACGTGTAAAGCGCCTTGTGGCCGCGCGCGTAGCGGGTCGACTCGAACAGCCCGAGCGAGCCGTTGTCGAACCGACAGAGGAACGCGCAGGCGTCGTCGATGCCAACCGGCTCCACCTTGCCGGTCAGGTTGTGCTTGCGCTCCTTGACGAACGTCTCGGTCATCGCCGAGACCGTGTTGATCGCGCCGTTCAGCCAGAGGGCCGTGTCGATGCAGTGGGCCAGCAGGTCGCCCGTGACGCCCGAGCCGGCCGCGGCGGCGTCCAGCCGCCAAAGCCCCGCGCCCCCCTGGGGAAGCTCGGCCGAGATGGTCCAGTCCTGGAGGAACTCGGCCCGGTAGTGGAAGATCCGCCCCAGCCGCCCCTCGTCGATCAGCTTCTTGGCCAGCGAGACCGCGGGCACGCGCCGGTAGTTGTACCAGACGGTGTTGAGGACGCCGGCCTTCTCGACGGCGTCGACCATCGCCTGACCCTGCACCAGGTCCATCGCCAGCGGCTTCTCGCAGAGGATCGCCTTGCCGGCCTGGGCCGCGGCGATCGCGATCTCGGCGTGCGTGTTGTTGGGCGTGCAGATGTCGACCGCGTCGATATCCTTGCGCTCGATCAGCTTCCGCCAGTCGGACTCGACCGACTCGTACCCCCAGTTGTCGGCGAACGCCTTCACGCCGGCCGGATCGCGACCGCAGACCGCCTTGAGCACCGGCCGGTATTCCAGGTCGAAGAAGTCGTTCACGCGCTTGTACGCGTTCGAGTGGGTCCGGCCCATGAAGCCGTAGCCGATCAGTCCAATGTTCAGCGGTTTTTTCTGCGCCATGATCTCACCTGTTGATTCTGTTGATCTTCGCGTGTTCACTCGTCTTGATTATTCGGTCCAGCCGTGGGCGTCTCGGACGGCGATCATCGCGCCCAGGACGTTATGCCAGGTCTCGGGACGCATCATCACCTCGTTGGGGAACATGCAGCCGTCCCAGCAGATGTGTTTGAACGCCTTGGTGAGCCGGCCCGAGCCGTCGCGGAGCCAGAACCCGGCGTGGTGGGGGATGTCGAGCTTGCCGTTGGGGTCGTTGGCCAGGCAGTGCCGGCCGGTGTGGTCGTGCGAGCCCGAGCCGAAGACCGTCGCGTCGTTCTGGGCGACGTGGAAGTCGAGCGTCCAGGGGCGCAGGGCGTTGGTCAAGGTGCGGAGCGCGTCGTCGAGGGCGTCGCGGTTCTTCCAGTCGAAGTTCTCCGGCAGCATGCGGTCCTCGGGGGCGTTCTCGCCGAGGGTGTACAGCAGCGTGTGGGCCATGTCGGCCTGGAAGCCGACGAGGTCTGGCTCGCCGACGCGCTCCAGCAGGTCGACCATCCGCCGCCACGAATGCATCCCGCCCCAGCAGATCTCCCCCTCGGCGGCGAGCTTCTCGCCGTGGTCCTTGGCGATCGCGCCGGCCTGCTTGAAGGTCTCGGCGATCTTCGCCTGGTTCCCCTCGGGGTCGGCCGCCCAGTCGGCGGGGCTGGTCGCCGAGTCCATCCGGACGACGCCGTGGGGGCGCACGCCCAGTTCGCGAAGCCGCCTGGCGATCCGACAACCCTTCCGCACCTGGTCGAGGAACTTCTTGCGGCCTTCGCCCTCGTCCATCGCCGAGCCGCCGCCGGTCGGCGGCCAGACCGGCGCGACGACCGAGCCGATGGCCAGCCCGCGCTTCGAAGCCTTTTCGGCCAGCACCTTGATCGCGTCGTCGTCGGAGTCGATGTCGATATGAGGCGCGAACAGGAACAGGTCGAAGCCGTCGAACTTGACGCCGTCGACGTCCGCCGCGGCGGTCAGGTCGAGCATCGTGTCGAGGTCGATGCACGGATCGCCGTCGTCGCTCCCCTTGCCGACCACGCCGGGCCAGGCCGCGTTGTGCAGCTTGGGGAAGTTATGCGTATGGCTCGCGGTCATCAGGTCCACCTCGGGTATCAGGTTCGGGGGGATAACATCGTCAATCGTTGATCATCACCAATGCGGGAACGGGTCGATCAGCGTTTTGCGGACCAGGTCGTCGACGTGGCGGACGGCCCGAATTCCGAAGAACCCGACGGGTCCGCGCGAGAGCCTGCCAAGACCCTCGAAGTAGACGTCGCCCGAGCCGTCGGCGTACTCGAACCGGGTCGTGCCGTCGAGCATGCCGGGCAGGAACGAGAACAATTGCAGGTCGCCGCCCGTCGCGCCGGCCCGGGCGATGATCGCGCGCTGGTCGGTCACCGCGTAGATCGTCCGGGCGAGCCGCAATCGCGCGCGAATCCAGGAGATGGTCCGGCCGGTCAGGTCGAAGACGATGAACCCTCCCAGGACGGCCGGCGCCAGGCACAACGCCGTGATCAGCACGAACGGGCTGGCGACGGGCTGCTCGAAGATCCCCAGCATCGCCGCGAGCGCGACCCCCGAGAGGCTCGTGAGGACGAGCACGAAGAGCGAGGGGACCACCGCGACCTTGCGGGCCCGAGGCAAGCCCGGACGCGCCGACCAGAGCAACTCCTCGCCCGGCGAGAGCGCCGACTTGAGGCCGGCTCGGTAGTCGTCGCCGTCGAACTCCTCATCGAAATCGTCCGGCTCGTACCAGGCTGGCTGGCGCATGGCGAAGAGTCTCAGGCTGGGTTCTGAGTTGGGGAGTCAAACGCTTATGCGGCCCCATCTCAATGTAATGGCCCATCCACTTGGAACCGACGACTCGTGTACGGCGAGCGGCGCCTACGCTTCGTAGAATCACCTGAGAACGACCCATTGGGTGGCACGGGTTCGTACTCGACCCCGTGCGTCAGGCTATGGCTCGCGGTCACGGCGTCGAGTACGAACCCGTGCCACCCAATGGGGGCTTACGAACTGCTAACACAACACAAAACGACCTTCAGCCCGACTTCCGGTGGTCCCCCACCTTGGGGAGGTCGGGATGGGTGTCGGGGCCGAAGTAGCGGAGGCTGACGAACGGCTCGGCGCCGGTGTTTTTGAACGTCACGCCCTCGTTGGCCCGCTTGTGGGTGATGAAGACCTCGTCCTTCGTCACCTCGCCGAAGCGGATGAAGTTGGGGCTGTCGACGTCGAGCCTGCCGATGACGCCGCTCCCTTGCGTGACGATCAGGCCGGACGCGCCGGGATCTTTGATCGTCGCCGACTTGCCGGGGAGGACCGTCAGCTCGCAGGCGGAGAACAACTGCTGGCCGTCGACCGTGCCGTAGACGATCCACTTGTCGACGTAGCCTTCGTTCTCGCCGCCGGTGCGGACGATCGGCTCCAGGTAGTTGTTGTTCTTGAACTCGGGGTCGACGTTCTTCTCCCAGTCGAGCTGCTCGACCAGATAGTCGAGGTCGTGGTGGTACTGCTCGGGGACGTCCTTGACCAGCAGTTCCCAGGGGACGCGTCGGCCTTCGACCAGCGACTGGTACATGCCGAAGACGTCCGAGCCCCACTGCGGCTCGTACGTCACCAGCGATCCCGGCGCGTGGAGCACGTCGGGGGAGACGAGCCAGCCGGTGCCGGGCTTCAAGCGATACGCCTTGGAGAGGTCGAGGATGCCGTTGTCCCCCTCGTTCCACCGCTCAAGGCACTTGCGGAGGTCTTCCTTCTTCGTCCCCGGCTCAAGACCGAAGAACGTGTAGGGGAAGTTGTTGCCGGTCCAGTTGAGCTGGGGAGGGAAATAATAGCTCTCGGGCTTGCCTTCCAGACCGAGCAACTCGGCCTGCTTCTGGCTCTGATGCATGTGGTGGGGAATCGGCCCGAGGTTGTCGAAGAACTTGCTGTAGACCGGCCAGCGCTTGTACTTGTCCCACATTTTGGAACCGATCATCTCGGCGCCGTTGCAACCGATCGCGTCCTTGAGGGTGCACTTCCCTCCGTCGTGGACGACGTAACTCAGGCCCTCGTCGTGGGCCGCGTTTTCGTTGGCGGCGACCGTCGTGGAGGAGAACCAGCGTTCGTCGATCCCCCCCCGGTGCGTCCCCAGGGCGTACAGGTCCTGCCGAGCCAGCTTGAGCCGGGCGCCCGGCATCAAGAACGATCGGGGGACCCAGGTGGGGGCCAGTCGCAGGATGCCTTCGCCAGCGTCGAGGGCCGAGCGGGTGCACGCGGCCAGATTCTGATCGCTCATCCGATCCTCTCTACCAAGTCTAAATGGATCTCGCACTCATGCTGGACTGGAGCCCACGCGCGGCGCGTTCGACACGTTGTAAGACCTTCGTCGGCGCGACGCAAGCCGCGATCGGCCTCGGCGACCGCCTCGCCCCGCCGTCTGCATCCATTGTGCCGGTCGGGCGGACCTTGCGAAAGACCTTGGCGATGGCAGCTCGGGTCGGGGGACATTTTCCGACGTCGTCAGTCTCGTAATACCAGCCCGACGCGCAAGCGAGGGGATCGTCTCGGGACGATCGTTCCGCTTCGGCGCGGGCTGGATGAATCCTACCCTCGCTTGCGCGTCGGGCTGGTATTGTACCTGCCGCCGTCGCGGTCGGTTCGTGAGGCGGCCTTACTCCGGCAGCGGCTCGGAACGGGTCGAGGACGTCGGCGCGTCGCGGAAGAAGTCGATCACGCCGGCGAGGATCTGGTCGAGCGACTTCCTCGGCTGGTATCCGATCAGGTCGTGGATCTTGTCGAGGCAGGGAACCCGACGGGGCATGTCCTCAAACCCCTCCCCGTAGGCCGTCTCGTAGGGAACGTGGACGATCTCGGAGCCCGAGCCGACCAGGCTCCGGACCCGCTCGGCCAATCGCTGGATCGTGACCTCCTCGGTCGAGCCGACGTTGAAGACCTCGCCGACCGCGCCCGGGTGGTCCATCAGGCCGATCAAGGCCGAAACCACGTCCCCCACGTCGGTGAAGCAGCGCGACTGCGACCCGTCGCCGTGGATGGTGATCGGCCGGCCGGTGAGCGCCTGCTTGACGAACGTCGGCACGACCATGCCGTACTGCCCCGTCTGCCGCGGCCCTACCGTATTGAACAGCCGGACCAGGACCGTGGGGAGCTTGCGCTCGCGCCAGTAGGCCAGCGCCAGGAACTCGTCGATCGCCTTCGAGCAGGCGTAGCTCCAACGTCCCTTATTGGTCGCGCCCAGGACGAGGTTGCCGTCCTCGCGGAACGGCACGTCCTCGCTCAGTCCGTAGACCTCGGAGGTGGAGGCGAGCAGCACCTTCTTCTTCTTCTTGTTGGCCTGGGCGAGAACGACCTCGGCGCCGTGGACGTTGGTTTCGATGGTCCGCACCGGGCTCTCGACGATCAGCTTCACGCCGACCGCCGCCGCCAGGTGGAAGACGACGTCGCACTGGTCGACCAACTCGGCGACCGTGGGGGCGTGGTGGACGGACTCGATCGTATAGTGGAACCGCGGGTGCGCGCGGAGGTGCCGGATGTTGTCGATGCTTCCGGTCGACAGGTCGTCGAGGATGAAGACCTCGTCGCCCCGTTCCAGATAGGCGTCGGCCAGGTGCGACCCGATGAACCCGGCGCCGCCGGTGATGAACACTCGCATAGACCCGTGATCCCCGAGTTCCGTTCCAACTTCGCCCGTCTTGCTCCACCCCAGCGTAGCGATCCGGGACCGACGTCGAAACACCGCAACGCGGCCGGATCGCTCGAAATTCGGCCGGCCCTGTCACTTCCGATCCGGACTTGATCATAATCCGGCCGTGGGGCATCCTCTGGCTGCTTGACGTTCCCTCGCACACCGGAAACCAGGAGCCGCGTCGATGAACGCCGTCGCAGAGCCTCGAATTGAAGCAGTCGGTCCGGAGAAGCCGGGGGGATTCCGCGCCCTGGGCGGACTGTTGACGACGCAGTTCCTGGGCGCGTTCAACGACAACGCCTGGAAGCAGCTCGTGATCTTGCTGGCGGTGGCCGCGGCGGCCAGCGAGGCCGAGGGCCAACGGCAGACGGCGATCGCGCAGATCGTGTTGATGGTTCCGCTCATGGCGATCTCGCTCCCCGCGGGGGTTCTCGCCGACCGCGTCAGCAAGAAGTCGGTGATCGTCTCGATGAAGGCGTTCGAGCTGGCGCTGATGGTCCTGGGCGCCGGCTTGCTCTGGTGGCGTCCGGCCGGCGGGACGTCGGCCCTCGCGGTCCTGGCCCTGCTCGGCGTCCAGTCGGCCCTGTTCAGCCCGGCCAAGTACGGCATCCTGCCGGAGCTTCTGCCCCACGACCAACTCTCGAAGGGCAACGGCTTCCTGGAAACCCTGACCAATCTGGCGATCATCGGCGGGACCGTCGGCGGCGGGGTGCTGCTCTCGCTCAGCCATGGCCGTCCCTGGGCGGCGGGGGTCGTCCTGGTCGTCTTCGCCGTCGCGGGGATCTTGGCGAGCGTGACGATCCCCGACGTTCCCGCCGCGCGGTCCGAGGGAGGGCTTGCCGCCACGGTGCGGATGGCCTACGAGGCCATCCGCGGCGACCGCGTTCTGCGGCTGGCCGTGATCGGCCAGGTGATCGTCTGGAGCATCGCCAGCCTGGTCCCCGCGCCGGTCCTTCCCTACGCCAAGATCGTCCTGAAGCTGGACGACTGGATGACCGGTCTGCCGCTGGCGGCCCTGGGGGTCGGCATCGGCGTCGGCTGCCTGCTGGCCGGCAGGCTGTCGGCGGCGAACGTCGAGTACGGGCTGATCCCGCTGGGGGCGTTCGGCATGGCGGCCAGCGCCTTGGTCTTCTCCGCCTGGGGACCGGGGCTGATCGGCACGATGGTGGTGCTCGGCGTCCTCGGCTTATTCGCCGGGCTGGTGCTCGTGCCGCTCAACGCCTTGGTCCAGTGGCGCGCGCCGGCCGACCGCCGGGGGGCGGTGATCGCCTTGACGAACGTCCTGGTCTACGCCGGGATGCTCGCCGGCTCGGTGCTCGCGCTGGGGCTGGCCGAGGCCCAGCTTTCGGCCCGAGGGGTCTTCCTGGCGCTGGCGGTCGGGCTCGGCGTCGGCTTCGTCTGGGCGTTGACGCTCGTCCCCGAGGCGTTCCTCCGGTTCGTGATCGTCGGGCTGGGGAACACGATTTACCGGGTCCGCCTGATCGGTCGCGAGAACATCCCTCGCGAGGGCCCGGGGCTGCTGGTCCCCAACCACGTCTCGTTCGTCGACGGCCTGTTCGTCATGGCGTCGACCGACCGGCCGGTTCGGTTCGTGATCTACGCCGATTACTTCCGACGGCCTCTGCTGGGCCCGATTCTTCGCGCCATGAGGGCGATTCCGATCACCGCCACCGAAGGCCCCAGGATGATCCTTGAGGCGTTCCGCGAGGCCGGCAAGGCGCTCGACGCGGGCGAACTGGTCTGCATCTTCCCCGAAGGCCAACTCACCCGGACGGGGCTGATGGCGCCGTTTCAGCGCGGGCTTCAGCGGATCGTCAAGGGACGCGACGCGCCGATCATCCCGGTTCATCTCGACCGGATCAGCGGCAGCGTGTTCGCGCCGTCGAGCGGGCGAAGGCTGCCCGAGCGGATTCCGTTCCCGGTCACGGTCTCCATCGGCGCCCCCCTGCCCTCGACCGCGTCGCTCTTCGAGATGCGGCAGGCGATTCGAGGACTCGACACCCACGCCCGGGAGCTGCGCAAGTCCGAGGCGCGGCCGCTCCACCACGAGTTCATCCGCCAGGCGCGGCGGAATTCAGGAAGGCTGGCCCTCGCCGAGCTTCAAAAGCCGTCGCTCACGTACGGCAAGACGCTCGTCGCCGCGCTGGCCATGGCGCGACGGCTCCGAGAACGGTGGAAGGGGGAGTCGAACGTCGGGATCATGCTGCCGGCCACCATGGGAGGGGCGATCGTCAACCTGGCCGCGTCGATGGCCGGCAAGACCGCCGTGAACCTCAACTTCACGGCCGGCCGCGCCGGGGTCGAGTCGGCCGCCCGACAGGCGGGGCTGAAATCGATCGTCACCAGTCGGAAATTCCTTGAGAAGGCCAAGATCGAGGCCCCTGAAGGGCTCGAATTGATCTACGCCGAGGACGAATCGGCGGCCCTCGGCCGGGGCGACAAGCTGAAGGCGTTGGCCCTGGCGACGCTGGCGCCGATCCGCATCCTGGAGCGGTACGCCGGCGCGGACCGCGCCCCCTCGATCGACGACGCGGCGACGATCATCTTCAGCAGCGGCAGCACCGGCGAGCCCAAGGGGGTGGTGCTCTCGCACTACAACATCGTCGCCGACATCGAGGCGATCCGCCAGGCGTACCGCGTCCTGCCCAACGACCGCCTGGCCGCGATCCTGCCGTTCTTCCACTCGTTCGGCTACACGATGTTCTGGTTCGCCGCTCGAACCGGCATGGGCTCGGCGTTCCACCCCAACCCGCTCGACGCCGCCGGCGTCGGCGCGCTGGTCGAACGGTACTCGGTCACGGTCCTGATGGCCACGCCCACGTTCCTTCAGTTGTACCTGCGTCGCTGCACGCCGGCGCAGTTCGGTTCGCTCCGACTGGTGCTCGCCGGGGCCGAACGACTGCCCGATTCTCTGAACACGGCGTTCGAGGACGCCTTCGGCGTGCGGCCGATGGAAGGATACGGACTGACCGAGTGCGCGCCCGTGGTGGCGGTGAACACGTTCGACTACCGCGCCGCCGGCACGTTCCAGCCGGGCTCGAAGCGCGGGTTCGTCGGCCAGCCGCTCCCCGGCGTCTCGATCCAGATCGTCTCGCCGGCGACCTTCGAGCCGCTCGGCGCCGATACGGAAGGGCTGATCCTCGTCAAGGGCCCCAACGTCATGACCGGCTACCTCGGCCGCGACGATCTCACGCAGAAGGCGTTTCACGACGGCTGGTACAACAGCGGCGACCTCGGCATGTTGAGCGAGGACGGGTTCTTGAAGATCACCGGCCGCCTCTCGCGGTTCTCCAAGATCGGCGGCGAGATGGTCCCCCACGGTCGGATCGAGCAGGCGCTGCTGGACGCCGTCGGCGCCGACTCCCAGGTCTTCGCCGTGACCGCCGTGGGCGACCCCAAGAAAGGCGAAAAGCTGGCCGTGCTCCACACCCTCGACGAGACTCAGGTCGACGACGCGTTCCGCAAGCTCGGCGAAGCGGGCCTTCCCAATCTGTTCATTCCGAAACGCGACCACTTCGTCAAGGTTTCGGCGATCCCCATGCTCGGCAGCGGCAAACTGGACCTCCGCGCGATCCACCGTCTGGCCGAGGAATCGCTCGCCGAGAGCCGTCTCGTCGGTTCTTGAGGCGGGCAGCCGAGGTCGGCCGGCGACGGAGACTTCCCGGCGGCGGGCGACTACCTGCTTGACTTGAGTGCGTTTTCGACCATTCTAGTGAAATCCCGACCGGCGAGATGCAAACATCCCGGGCGCGCGCTCTGAGCCTCATTTCGACGGTCCGCCACCCGATATCGACACCATCCAGGAGGCGTCAGCTATGAATTTCGTCGACATGATCAAAGACCAGTTGACAGGCGCGATCCTCAATAAGCTGAGCTCGTCGATCGGCGAGAGCGAAGAGAAAACGAAGGCGGCGGCCGGCGTCGCAGTCCCCGGGCTGCTGTCGGCCCTGGCCGGCCTGGCGTCGAGCAGCCAGGGCGCGGAGACGCTGATCAACGCGCTCCGCAATTTCGACGGCGACTCGCTGAACCGTCTGAGAACGGACATGAGCCAGGACGACGCGGGCAAGGTCCGCGATCAGGGGGGCGACATCCTGGCCTCGGTGCTCGGCGGCAATCTGCCGGCGATCATCAACGTGGTTTCCAAGTTCGCCGGCGTCGGCGCCGTCGC
>ERZ778018.2470-NODE-2470-length-11769-cov-9.910193_pt1 | contig 11769 bp, 5 predicted proteins | sample MGYA00375748_ERZ778018 | MGnify/ENA primary metagenome ERZ778018 (study PRJEB29350, sample SAMN05509839) | bioreactor metagenome | biome: bioreactor; material: wastewater | place: South Africa: University of Cape Town | collected 2014-04-22 ... | reverse complement strand
ACTGGGACCAACCGGCCCGCGCCGCCTGATTACCTACTTACGTGACGCACACCCAAGTCTGACCGCCCCGACGACCGCCCTCGCTCAACCCGACCGCTTCTTCCGCGCCAGCACGAAGATCGTGTGCGAGTCCCTCCACGGCGACAGCGCCAGGGCGATCAGTTTCAGGAGCGGGAACGTCGCCACGGTCAGCGGGTCGATCCAGCGGCCGAAGACGTGGTGCTGGATCCAGGTGACGACCGTCGAGCCCAGCGTCCCGAACCGCATCCGATCGACCGGCTCGAAGCCGTTCTCATCCAATAACCGTTCGAGTTGCTCGAAAGTGTAGCCGTTGCGGACGTGCCAGCCGTTTTCGGTACGGACGACGCGGAGGTGGTCGGCGTTCCCCTGCCAATCGCGATCCGGGGTGGTGATGTAGACCAGTCCGTCCTCGTCCAGCAGGTCATGGATTTGCCGCAAAGCCCCCGCGGCGTCCATGATGTGCTCGATCACGTCCAGCAGCAGCACCTGGTCGAAGCCGCCGCGCAGCTCCGGGTCGGCCGCCAGCGCGTCCAGTCGCGCGGTTCGGAACGAAAGCTGTTCCGGGGTCAGGCCGAGGAACGCGCGCATCTCCTCGCAGTTGCGCTTCTCCCAGTCGTGAATCGTGATCCCCAGGCATTGGGCCCCGCGAAGGACCGCCTGATGGGAGAAGTATGCGTTGCCGCAGCCGCAGTCGAGCGTCCGCGAGGGCCGCTCGGGAGTGCCGGGGAGGAACGTCCGTCGGATCTTGGACTTGTCCCGGCTGACCCAGTTGGTCCCCGGAAACATCAGGTACTTGACCCAGAGCCTGGCGCGTTTCGCGGCGGACGGATTCTCGGTGTAGGCGCGGAGCACGGTTCATCCCTCCTGGATGTCGATTCCTTGGCGGCCTGGTTCGGCCGCGGCGCGATCCGTGGGACCGACAGAATAATCGTCGTCCCGCCTATTCCGCAAGGTCGGATGCCCGGTCGGATCGCGTCCGTCCCGACGCGCGCGGATTGCCCGTCGCGGCGCGGGGCGATAGCCTTGAAGCCAGAACGCCGACGCCCGCCGGTCCCCCCCGCCGTCCCTGGAAGGGCCCTCCCGATGCCGAAGCCGTCAGTCCGTCCCAAGCACCTGCTCGTCTGGGTCGCGTTCCTCGGCGTCGTCGCGCTTTTGACGACCGACCTGATCTGCGGCCAGCTCCGCCGCGACGAGTCGCCCGAGACCGACGCCTCCGCCAAGGCCGGCCCCGGCCTCTTCGCCCGCGACAACCTGACCGCCTGGTGCATCGTGCCGTTCGATTCCAGGAACCGCGATCCCGGAGCCCGCGCCGCCATGCTCGAGAAACTGGGCTTCAAGCACTTCGCCTACGACTGGCGCGCCGAGCACGTCCCCAGCTTCGACGCCGAGGTCGAGGCGCTCAAGCGCCACGGCGTCGAGTTGACCGCCTTCTGGGGCCCCGCCGCGCTCAACGACGACTCCCGGCGGATCCTGGACCTTCTGAAGCGCCATCATGTCAAGGCCCAACTCTGGGTCATGGGCGACGAGGGCCCCGACAAGGCCGAGGGCGACGAGCAGGAGCGGCGCGTCGCCGACGCCGCGGCGAAGGTCGAGCCCCTGGCCAGGGCCGCCGCCGAGATCGGCTGCACGGTCGCGCTTTACAACCACGGCGGCTGGTTCGGCGAGCCCGAGAACCAGATCGCCATCATCGAGCGCCTGAAGAAGGACGGCGTCGACAACGTCGGCATCGTCTACAACCTCCACCACGGCCACGACCATCTCGACCGCTTCCCGGCGCTCCTCAAGACGATGATGCCGTACCTGATGGCGCTCAACATCAACGGAATGGACGCCGACGGCGACCGCAACGGCCGCAAGATCCTCCCCCTGGGCCAGGGGGAGGAGGACCTGAAGCTGCTGCGGATCATCCGCGACAGCGGCTACAAGGGCCGGATCGGCATCCTCGGCCACACCCAGGACGACGCCGAGGAACGCCTCCTCGACAACCTCGACGGCCTCGACTGGCTCGTCCCCCAACTCGACGGCGCCGCGCCTGGGCCCCGGCCGACGCCCCGGACGCCGGTCCCGCCCCGACCCGTCGACTCCGCCGGGCTGTCTCCGGCCCAGGCCGGAGAGGTCGCCGGGATCCTGGCGTCGGCGCGCACCCAGGGCGACCCGGCCCGGGGGGCGGTCGTCTTCGCCGACGTCCGCCACACTTGCCTCGCCTGCCACAAGGTCGGCGACCAGGGAGGGACGATCGGCCCCGACCTGACGTCCCTCTCGAAGGCCAGGACGCCCGAGGAGATCGTCGCGTCGGTCCTCTGGCCCCGATTGAAGGTGGAGCCGGAGTACCAGGCGTTCGGCTTCGCCCTCGACGACGGGCGGGTCGTCCAGGGCTACAAGCAGGGCGAGACCGACGACGCCGTGCGAGTCCGCGACGCCACGCTCGGCGAGGTCGTGACGCTGCCCAGGGACGAGATCGTCGAATCCAGGCCCCTGGGCACGCTCATGCCCGAGGGGCTGACCGCCGCGACGTCGCCCGGCGAGCGGAACGACCTCTTCGCGTTCCTGCTGACCCTCGGCGCCGACGGCGTCGCCACGCCCGCCCTGGGCGCTCCGGGCCACGCCCACGCCCACCCCTCGGCCCCCGCCGAGTTCGAGTACGACCGGAAGCCGCTACGGCCCGAGTTCTACGCCAGCGCCGACGACCACGTCAACCGCCATCGGACGTTCGACTTCTACGCCAAGGAGGCCGATCACTTCCGCGCCCTGGCCGCGCCGCCGCCTCTCCTGCCGATGTACCCCGGCCTCGACGGCGGCAAGAGCGGCCACTGGGGCAACCAGAACGAGACCACCTGGGCCGACGGCCGCTGGAACGAATCCGACGTCGGCTCGATGCAGTCGGGCGTCCTTCACGTCGACGAGAAGACCGCGATCCCCAAGGCCGTTTGCCTCCGCCTGGGCGACAAGGGCGAACTCTCCGTCTGCTTCGACCCCGAGACGCTCACCTACCCGGTCCTCTGGACCGACGGGTTCCTCGAATTCTCAAGCGTCCGCCACGGCTTCCTCAACGGCCTGACCGTCCGCGGCAAGCTTTTGCCCAGGCCCGAGGGCGAGCCCCCGACGAAGCCGTTTAAATATCAGGGCTTCTATCGAAACGGCAAGCGCGTGGTCTTCGCGTACTCGATCGACGGCGAGGACTGGCTCGACGCCCCCTGGGTCGACGAGCGCGGCGCGTTCGTCCGCCAGGCCGGCCCCGCCGCCACCCACCCGCTCCGCGAGCTGACGCGCGGAGGGCCGTCGCAATGGCCCCAGACGTTCACGACTCGCGGCAAGCGCTCGGAAACCCGGCCGTTCGCCATCGACGTCATCGAGCCGCCGTTCGAGAATCCCTGGAAGTCCTTGATGTTCTTCGGCGGGCTCGACTTCCTCCCCGACGGAACGGCCATCGTCGCCACCATGGAGGGGGACGTCTGGCGCGTCTCCGGCATCGACGACGCGCTGGAGAAGGTCGTCTGGCGACGGTTCGCCACCGGGCTGCACCAGCCGCAGGGCGTCCTCGTGGCCGAAGGCTCGATCTACGTCGCGGGCCGCGACCAGATCACCGAGCTTAAAGACCTCGACGGCGACGGCGAGGCCGATTTTTACCGCTGCGTCAACAACGCCTATCTGACCTCGACCGCCGGGCACGACTTCGTCTGCGGCCTTCAGCGCGACGCCGACGGGAACTTCTACACCGCCTCCGGCCCGCAAGGTATCCTCCGCGTCCCTCCCGACGGCGGCCCGCCGACGGTGCTCGCCACCGGCTTCCGCAACCCCGACGGCATCGGCCTGACCCGCTCCGGAATCCTCTCGGCGCCGCAGTCGGAAGGGAACTGGGTGCCGACGTCCCAGGTCGTCGACGTCGCCGTCGGCGGCCATTACGGCTATCCGGGGCCCAGGAACGACGAGGTCCCGTCCTTGCCCCTCGTCTACCTGCCGCGCGGGATCGACAATTCAAGCGCGGAGCAGATCGAGATCACCAGCGACCGCTGGGGCCCGTTCCAGGGGAATCGGATCCACCTGTCCTACGGCGCCGCCTCGACGTTCCTGCTGTTGCGCGACGTGGTCGACGGCCAGCCCCAGGGCGCGGTCTGGCCGATTCCCGGCGACTACCTCTCCGGCATCCATCGCGGCCGGTTCAACCCGGTCGACGGCCAGCTTTACGTCGTGGGCCAGGCCGGCTGGGGGACGTACTCCTCGCTCGACGGCTGCTTTCAGCGCCTCCGCTACACCGGCGACCCGATCCAGGCGCCGCGGTCGATCCACGTCGTGGAAAACGGGGTCGTGCTGGGGTTCAACCTCCCCATCGATCCGTCGTCGGCGGCCCGGCCGGGGGCTTGCTTCGCGCAGGCGTGGAATTACCGCTACAGCGCTTCATACGGATCGCTTGAGCACTCGACGATCCATCCGGGCGCGATCGGCCACGACGTCCTGCCGATCCGCGGCGTCCACGTCGTCGGCGACGGCCGGACGCTGTTCCTGGAGATCCCCGACGTCCAGCCCGTCGACACGCTCCACCTGCGGCTGGACCTGGGCGACGGCTGGCCGCAGGAGTTGTTCGCCACCGTCCACAAGCTCGCGCCCCCCTTCACCGACTTCCCCGGTTACCGACCGTCGCGGAAGATCGTCGCCGCTCATCCCCGGCTGGCCGACATGGTCGCGCTTCAGTACAAGAAGGTTCCCAACCCCTGGGCCGCCAAGCTGCCCAAGGCGCGCGGAATCAAGATGGTCGCCGGCAAGAACCTGACCTTCGCCACGCCCGCGTTCAAGGTGAAGGCCGGCGAGACGATTCGGTTGACGTTCGTCAATCCCGACGTCGTGCCGCACAACTGGGTGTTGCTCCGTCCCGGAACGCAGGCGACGGTCGGCGACCTGGTCAACAAGATCATCGCCGAGCCCGACGCCGCGATCCGAGGCTACGTCCCCAGGACCGACGACGTTTTGGTCTACACCGACATCACCGAGCCCGGCGCGTCGTCGTCGATCGACTTCAAGGCCCCCGACTCCCCCGGCCGCTACCCGTTCCTGTGCAGCTTCCCCGGCCACTGGATGGTCATGAACGGCGTGATGACGGTGGAGTGAGGGACTGACCGGGGGACGGGGGAGGAATTGAACCACCGAGTCACGGAGGACACGGAGAGGATGGAGAGAGGGCCGGAGGGCGAGAGATTTCATCTTCAGGCCCCGACATCCAGGCGCAAGATGATTTTCACCATTGATCCGCTCCGATCACCGGCTTACCTCCCGATCCTTATTCTTCCTTGATCTCGGTCCCTCTCCTCTCCGTGTCCTCCGTGGCTCGGTGGTTCAATTCCTCTTGGTCGCGACGGTCGACGGGTCAATGGAGTCGGGGGTCGGTGGCGTTGAGGATGGCGCTGACCGCCTGCTGGTTGAAGCCCTTGTAGCCCTCGCGGCGCTGGAGGTTCTCCAGGTGGCTGCCGATGGCCCCTTCCTTGACGAACTTGTCGCGCTGTTCGCTGGTGATCCAGCCGGCGGCGAGGGCGCGGTCGGCCCGTTTGGGAGAGACCGGCCAGCGCTCGCCGGCGGTGAACGCCTGGCGAAGAAACGGGAAGTCGGAGAACGGCTTCATCGTCTCGATGCCGGCCTCGGCTTTCAGGCCGTCGCGGAGGGCGTCGAACTCGAACTGCGCCTCCAGGTGGTGCATGCCGGCCTCCAGCATCGATTCGCCGTGCAGCGCGGTCCAGAGGCCGACGGTGCCCAACTTCGGAAGATCGGGGAGGGTCTGGCGGGCGAAGTCGTGGGCGGCCTCCTGGGGGGAGAGGTCCAGGTCGGCGAAGATGACGATTCCGGTGACCGGGTGTTCGAGCACCTGCGCGCCCCAGCCGGCGTCGGCGCCGGCGTGGAACCGCTCGCGGAGTTTGAAGCCGAGCTTCGTGAAGATCCGCATGAGGTTCGGGAAGAACCGTCGCGAGGATCGGAACGTGTGGTGGTCGTGGTTCGCCCAGCCCAACCCCAGGCGGTCCTGGCGGGCTTTTTGAACCCGCGCGGCACGGTTGCGGGCCTGCCAGTACTCGCGCTCGACCTCGAAGATCAGGTGGCAGGCCAGGTCGCGGGAGCCGGCCGTCTCGATCACCTCGTCCACGAGCGCCTCGGTGACGGCGTAGCCCTCGGCGTCGTCGTCGAACCGTCGCTGGCGGGCCAGCCAGAGGTCGCGGGCGGCGAGGGCCTCGCGGGCGGCGTGGGGCTTCATCCGGCCCTCGCGGGCGGACTCCGACGGGAAGGTCTCGAAGCCGAGGTACGCCCGACGCTCGACCGCCACCAGGTCCACGCCCTCGCCGGGGACGCGAAGCGTTCGCAGCGGGCCCATCGGATAACCCCGGGGGCGCAGGCCCAGATGGTGCGCGCCGGAGAAGGCCGCGACCGACTCGACCTTGATCCCCACCTCGCGCACGACCTCCTCGCCGTTACCCGGCGCGACGGCGATCCGGGGGAAGAGGCCGCCCGCATGCGCGAAGACCGGAACGCCGACGCCGTGGGAGTCCGCCGTCCGGAAGTAGCCGAGCGCCGTCAGACGATCGGCGAACGACGACGGCGCGACCACGACGAAGTGGTCGAGCCAGTTCTGAAAGATCGTCCCGGTCTCCGGGGCCATCCGCTCGGCCAGCCCGCGGGCGAAGGCGTGGCGGTCGAGCGCCTGGCGGGTCAACTCGTCGACCAGGACGTCCGTCTCCGGCCACCGCCGCCAGTCGAACTCGGCGGCCTTCGTCTGATTCGTCGTCGTCGCCGTCGCCATCGTCGCGCTCCCGTCAGTGTCGGACGCCGACCCCGTCGGCGGTTCGGACGTCCGCCAGGGCGGCGTCCACCAGCCCCAGCCCGATTTCAACCTGCCGCTTCGTCAGGCACAAGGGGGGGCAGAACCGCACGACGCTGGGGCCGCACGGCAGCAGCAAGAGGCCGCGACGGAACGCCGCGTCCACGATCGCGTCGCGGGCCTTCGGCGCGGGGCTTCCGGCCTCGTCCTGGATCTCCATCCCGATCATCAGCCCCTTGCCGCGGACCTCGCGAACCGTCGGGTTCGACGCCGTGATCGCCTTCAGCCCCTCGCGAAGCTGGGCGCCGCGAGCCGCGGAGTTGCGGACGTATTTGGATTCGAGCAGGTCGAGCGACGCCAACGCCGCCGCGCAGGCGACGGGGTTGCCGCCGAAGGTCGAGGCGTGGCTCCCCGGCGGCCAGTCCATGACGTCGGCCCTGGCCACGATCGCCCCCAGCGGCATGCCGGCGGCGATCCCCTTGGCCAGACAGAGGATGTCCGGCTGGACGCCCCAGTGTTCGCAGGCGAACAGCTTCCCCGTTCGGCCGAACCCGGATTGGATCTCGTCGGTCACCAGGAGGATCCCGTGGCGGTCGCAGATCTTGCGAAGCCCCGGCAGGAAGTCGTCGTCGGGGACGACGTAACCCCCCTCGCCCTGGATCGGCTCGACGAAGATCGCCGCCGTCTCCTCGGGGGCGCAGACCGTCTTCAAGAGCCGCTCCACGCTCCCCAGGTCGTTGTAGACGGCGTGGTGGATGTCGGCCACCAACGGCGAGAATCCCTGGCGGTGGATCGGCTTGGAGGCCGAAAGCGACATCGCCCCGTAGGTCCGGCCGTGGAACGACCGCAAGAACGCGATCACCCGCGGCCGCCCCGTGTGCCGCCGAGACAGCTTGAGCGCCGCCTCGACCGACTCCGCCCCGCTGTTGGTGAAGAAGACCCGCTTCGGCGCCGACCCCGGCGCGACCGCCGCCAGTCGCTCCGCCAACCGGATCTGCGGCGCGTAATAGAAGTCGGTCCCCGACATGTGGATCAACCGCCCGGCCTGCCTCCGGATGGCCGCCACCACCTTGGGATGACAGTGCCCCACGTTGGCCACCGCGATCCCCGCCGTGAAGTCCAGGAACCGATTGCCGTCCATGTCCTCCACCATCGCCCCCCTGGCGCGACGGACCACCAGCGGATACGTCCGCGTATACGAAGGCGACAACACGCGGTCGTCCCGCTCGATCCAGGCCGCGCTCCGGGGGCCCGGCAACGACCCGAGAATCCGAGGTTCGTCCCGATGCAACGCCACCATGCGCGTCCCCCCTTTCTTCAGCGAACATGAACCGCGCTTGACCTTCAAACGTCGACCCAGGCCCGGCGCGCACTCTCCACGGCGACCCCCCGCGGGGCCCGATCGAACGACGATCACAACGCGACCACGACGGCCGATCGAACCCGGCCGCTCCAGACGAGACTCGGTCGCGACACTCTGATTATCGCCACGATACGTCGCCACGTCAAATCGGATTTTACTTATCGGCGCGTCGGAACCCCTTGCGAATACTAGGGTCAGGCAGATGTAGGTTTAATTTGTTAGTCGATCGAACCCGTTTCGGCGGCGTGCTCTCGCAATGGCGGGCCCAGCGCGAAATACTGGAGGGGAGGGATGTCGCCGAGGCCGTCGGGCGAGGGTCGCGCGGGCCGCGGGCGCGGGATCGGGAAGACGTTTTCATGAAGACGGTCGTCGTCGGTTACGGCATGGCGGGACGCGAATTCCATTGCCCGTTGATTCGGAGGCAGCCGGGGCTCGGGCTTCACGGCGTGGTCGCGCGTCGGCCGGAGGTCCGCGCGCGGGCCGAGGCCGAGCAGGGGGTGAGGGGGTTCGCGAGCCTCGACGAGGCGCTTTCGGACCCGGCCGTCGATTTGGTCGTGCTGGCCACCCCGCACGACGTCCACGCCGAGCAGGCGGTTCGGACGCTCGAAGCCGGCCGGCACTGCGTCGTGGACAAGGTGATGGCGCTGACCGCGGCGGAGGCCGACCGCATGATCGCGGCCCGCGACCGCGCCGGGCGGATGCTCTCGGTCTTTCACAACAGGCGCTGGGACTGGGACTTCGCCACGATCCGCAAGCTGTTCCGGGACGGGACGATCGGCCGGCCGCTCCTGATCGAAAGCGCCGTCTGCCGGTTCAAGGCGCCGCGAGGCTGGCGCGGGGAGTTGGGGGCTTCCGGCACGATCCTCCACGACTGGGGCGCGCACATGGTCGACCACGCGCTGCAACTGGGGTTGGGCCCGTGCCGGCGGCTGACGGCGTGGCTGTTCTCAAGCCCGTGGGAGGACGTGACCATCGGCGGCCACGGCCGGATCCTGATGGAGTTCGACGGGGCCGTATTCCAGGCCGAGACCAGCCGGATCTGCCGCGTCGACCGGCCGCGATGGTGGGTGGTCGGCACCGAGGGGGGCTACGTCAAGTTCGGCGTCGACCCCCAGGAGGACGCCCTCCGCGGCGGCGACGTCGACGCGGCCGACGAGACCGAGAGCCAGCAAGGCATCCTCTCCACGGCCGTCGACCCCGACCCCGCGACGAAGGACCCGGAGACCCACAAGCGTCGAATCCCCTCCGTCCGCTCGCGTTGGGACGACTACTATGCGAACATCGCCGCTCACTTGACCCGCGGCGAGCCCCTGGCCGTGACCGCCGAACAGGGCCGCGAGGTCGTCCGGGTCCTGGACGCGGCCTTGCGATCCGCGCGCGAGAACCGCGCGGTCGAGGGGCCGTGGGGGGTGAAATGAAATTTGTACGATGAGGCACGCCGTCGCTAAACATCCTGGTCCTCTTGAGGCGATTTATTTATCGAAATCCATCGGGAGCAAGCATGCATAATCCTTCTCCCCTTGTGGGAGAAGGGATGTTTGGCATTACTTGCTCTTTAGGTTTTCACTAGAGCGCCTCAAGGGGAGAAGGCTTCGAACAGACGGGACGCTCGGAGGTCGTTCGCCTTGGTGATTCATTGCCCGTCGTGCCGGCATCCGATCCGGATCGTGGACGTCATGCCCGGCCGGTTCGCGCCGACCTGTCCAAGTTGCAAGCGGCCGTTTCGGCTGACGATCCCGGAGGGGGAGGCCGTCGCGCCGATCGTGGAGGCCGCGGCCGACGCGCCCGCCGAGGCGTCGGCGCCGTCGCTGGAGGCGATCCCGACCACTCTCGACCCCGAGGCGCCCGAGCCCGGCTTTAGCCGCCTGCCTCGGGGAACTCCCCGATTTTTCGCCGATTGCCTCGTCCTGAAGCTGCTGGGGCACGGCCCGCGGGGCAAGTCGCTGCTGGCGCGGCCGTTGTCGCTGGCCGGTCGGGTCGTGCTCAAGGCGGTCGCCGCCGATCGCGCGCGCGACGCGGTCTTCGTCGAACGCTTCCTGCGCGAGGCCCTGGCGACGGCCCAACTCTCCAGCCCGCACTTGATCCCGATCGTCGACCTGGGCCGCGACGGAACGAGCGTCCACGTCGCGATGGAGTACGTCCCAGGCGCGTCGCTGGCCGAGGAGCTGGCCCGTCGCGGCAAGATCGAGCCGAGGACGGCCGCGGCCTGGATCCTTCAGGCGGCGCGCGGACTGGCGGAGGCCCATGCCCAGGGGATCTGGCACCGCGACGTCAAGCCGGAGAACCTCCGGCTCACTCCCGACGGCCTGGTCGTCGTGGACGACCTCGGCCTGGAGACGACGCCGTCGCTGGCCGCCGCCGAGAACGCCCGCGAACTCGCCTCGGCGAAGGGCCCGCGCGCCAGGAGCCGAACCGCCGCCGAGGAGGCGAAGCCCGCGTCCGCCCCGATCCGACGCGCCGCGGTCGGCTCGCCAGCCTACATGGCGCCGGAACAGGCCCGCGACGCCCTCGTCATCGACGGCCGCGCCGACGTCTACGCGCTCGGCTGCACGTTCCATCATCTGGTCGCCGGCCGGCCGCCGTTCGCCAGGGCCACCGCCGCCGAACTGATCGAGGGTCATCAAACCGAGGAGATCGTCCCGCCCCGCGAATTCGCCTCCGAACTCCCCGCCGCGCTCAACGACGTCATCCTGACCATGACCCGCCGCTCGCCCGAGGAACGCTATCCGAGCATGAACGTCGTCGTCGAGGCGCTCGAAATGGCGCTCGGGTTGAATCGAGATCGCGCGACGGCCGACGAGGAGGCATACCGCGCGGCGGTCGTCGAGGCCCACGCGCTGATCCACGACGCCCCCGCCGCGCGACTTCGGAGTCGGATCCTGCTGGCGGTCGGCGGCGCGTGGATCGCGCTTCTGCTGCTGCTTCTGGCGACGCGGGCGTTTCGGCCGCTGGCGGTCGTGGGAGGTTTCGGTCTGCTGACGGCCGGGGCGCTGGCCCTGGCGTCGCGGTCGTTGCGACCGTCGGGGCTCGTCGATGTTCTCCGTGAATTGTTCCTCGGCGGCGGGGTTCGATCGTGGGCCGCGGTCGGGTTCGGGGTGCTGGCGCTTTTGGGACTGGCCGTGTACGGCGGGATCCTCGGCGCGCTGATCTTTCTGGGGATCTGCGTGGGCGGGTTGGTCGGCGGCTTTCACTACTATGTCGAGCGGCCGTTCCTGGCCGATCGCGCCGCCGCGGTGGCGAGGGTCCGCGACCCGTTGCGGCGGCTTCGCCGCGCGGGGGTCGACGAGCGCGGGCTGCGGGACGAGTTGATCGTCCAGGCGGGGCCGGGCTGGGAACCGTTGTTCGCCGCGGTCTTCGGCGAGCGGGCGCTGGCGGCCGAGCGGCTCCGCGCGCTCGACGATCCGACGGCCCCCTCGGGCGAGGGCCGCCGCTTCTGGTCCGGCCGACTGGAGCGGCTACTGGCCGGCCTCGTTCAGATGAGGCGTGACGCTCGGCTTCGCCGGCTGTTCCAGGCCGTCGAGGAGGCTCGCTTCGAGGCCGAGGGGCTGAACCTGATGACCGCGAGGCGGCTGTCGTGGCGGGTCTCGCGCGC
>ERZ778018.2468-NODE-2468-length-11777-cov-4.598106_pt1 | contig 11777 bp, 2 predicted proteins | sample MGYA00375748_ERZ778018 | MGnify/ENA primary metagenome ERZ778018 (study PRJEB29350, sample SAMN05509839) | bioreactor metagenome | biome: bioreactor; material: wastewater | place: South Africa: University of Cape Town | collected 2014-04-22 ... | reverse complement strand
GTCTGGAGTGGTGATCTCCGGCGCGTCGAACAACGTCGTGGGCAACCTTCCCGGCGCCGCCGTTTCGTACAGGAACGTCATTTCAGGGAACGCGGTCGACGGCCTTCAGATTTCGAGTTCGTCGAGCGACTCTCCGGCCGCCGGGAACGTCGTTCTCGGCAATTTCGTGGGGACGGACGTCACAGGCGAGCATGCGTTGGGCAACGCCTGGAGCGGTATCCACATCATCAACGGATCGTACAATTCGATCGGCGCCGCGTCAGCTGGTAATCGCAACGTGATCTCGGGCAACGGCTACGGCGTCACGATCGACCAGCAAGCCGGCTTGTATGCAACGGGCAACGTCCTGGATGGGAATTTGATCGGCGTCGACGCCGGTGGATTCAGTCGCCTTGGAAACAATCACTTCGGCGTGCTGATCAACAATGCTCAAGGCAATTCGATCGGCAGGCCGGGGCCGGGCTGGATTCCGGGGACGCTGGCCCCCTCGACGCCGAGCAACGTCATTTCCGGCAACGGCGACGCCGGCGTCGGGTTAACCGGGGCGGCCTCCAGCAACACGATTCAGGGCAACTACATCGGCGTCAGCATCCTGGGGACCGCGTACGACGACGCCCAGAACGGCCTGAACCTCAATAACCCGATCGGCGTCGCGGTCGACTCCTTCGCCAGCTACAACACCATCGGGGGGACGTCCGCCGGCTCGGGCAACCTCATCACCCAGAGCGGCTCGAATCGCAACGATCAGAACCCCGCGAACGGAGAGTTCGTCGGCGTCGAGGTCGGTTCGTCGACGGCCGTCGGCAACGTCATTCAGGGCAACGTCATCGGCGTCGACGCCTTGAATCAGGTCGGTTCCAATTCGGTGGGCGTGCTGCTGAGCGACAGCCGCTGGACGCTGGTCGGCAACGCGGCTCTTGCACCCACCGGAAGTTCATTGTTCTCGACCGCCGGCAATTTGATCTCCGGCAACAGCTACGCCGGGATCGCGATCGTCGGCCAACTCTCCGCCTCGAACCTGATCTACAACAACTTCATCGGGACGGACGTGACGGGGGCCGCTCGGCCCGGCCTGGCCGATCCGGCGTTGCCCAATCCGCCGCGTAATCCGACTCAGCAGAACGGCGTTTTGATTCTCCAGGGAACCGGCAACCAGGTGGGCGCGGCCGGCTTGGGCAATCTCATCTCGGGCAACCTCATCGGAGTCGACGTCGCCAGCCAGGGCGCGACCGACAACCACACGAACGCCAACCTGATCCAGGGCAACACGATCGGCACCGACCTCGCCGGGTTGAGGGCGAACCCCAACTTTGAGTTCGGCGTCTTCATCACGGCTTCGCCCAACAACGTCGTCGATTCCAACCTGATCTCGGCCAACGGCCTCGCCGGCGTCGAGATCTATGGAGGAACCACGCAGTCCAGCACGGGCAACGCGCGGGGGACGGCCGCGGGGCTCGGGACGGTAGTCACGAGCAATCGCATCGGCGTCGATTCCAACGGGCAGGTCGCTTTCGCCGCGACCAACGGGAGCCAGCAAATCAGCCCGATGGCGAATCACCCGTCGATCACGCTTCCCGATGGAATTCCCGTCTATTACGGCTTCCAGCAGTACGGCGTCGTGATGATCGGGACGTCGAACAACACCGTCGGGCTGCCTGGACGGGGCAACTTGATCTCCGGCAACATCTTCGCCGGAGTCTATATCTCGCGACTGGACAACAAGAACGGCGTCTACGCGGTTCCGGTCGGCAACGTCGTCCAGTCCAACGACGTCACTCTCGACGGCATCTACGGCGTGTTTCGCTACGACGCTCCGAACGGGAATCCGGTGGCCGAGCGGCCGTCCGCAAACGCCAACACGTTCACGGGCACGCCGATTCCCATCGCCGACTTCGTGACCGGCTTCAGTCAGTCGGCTCCTCCAGGTCTGCCGGTCGAATCGATCCTCCTGACCGGGAACAACGGATCGGCCGGCTCGAAACGAGTCCAGGTCACCCCTCGATCGAGCGCGCCGGCGCGGCGACCAAACGCGAAATCGACGGCCACGCCCCGGGCGACCGCTGCCGCGGCGCCGAACCCGGGGCTCGGAACCTCGAATCAACCTCGAATCCCGAGATTGTTCGAGCCGGGCTCTACCGCTCGGAAGCTCGTGCTCAGGGCCGGCGCGCCGGGGTGATTGCTCGGAAATCGTCGGGGGGTGAGCTATTGGAGACCGGAACCGGGTGACGTCACCGCGTTCCTGGTTCCGGTCTCTCATTTGAGTTTGCGACTCGCGCGGCCGGGAGGCGAGGCGGTCGGCCTCGATCAGAAGCTCGGCGGCGGCTGAATCGGGATCCGGCCGGAACGGCTTCGTCCGTAGAAGAAGTTGACGAACATTACGAATTCGGCGTCGAACGGCCTTGGGCCGGTGACCGGCGTCACCAGAGCCGTGCTGATGACCGCCGACCGCTGGATCTGGAAGTTCAATCCGTACGTCAGGTTGACGATGTCCGCCGTCCCCGCGGGGTCGAACCGGTTCTTCCAGTCGCGGTGAGTGAACGGAGAGTTCACGTGAGCCTCGAACGTCGGCACCACGGCGGTCAAGAAGGCCGAGGGATCTTGAGCCCGGAACAGGTAATAGCCGATGCCGACGTCGTTGTACATGAGCGTGACGTCGCGGGCGCTCGACGTGAAATCGAAGGCGCTGAAGCCCTGGATGTAAAACTTGCGGAAGTTGAAGATGTACCCCAGGAACGGCTGGAACGACGTGTTGTTGATTCCATCGACGTAAGGGGCGCCGGCGAACCGCCCGGGCCCCGTCGGCGCGGTGACGGCCAGACCGGCGCTGATCAGGCTGCCGGTCTTGACGTCTTCTTTGAGTATGTATTTCGCGAACATGCTCAGATTGCCGGCGGCCGTGCGAGTCGGCGTCTGCACGGCGCGCGAGGTCCCGTCCGCCGTCAGGGTGTTGATCGGCAACCGCATGCCGAACGATCCTCGGCCCTGGTCGAAGGTCTTTTCGAAGCCGTAGATCTGCCGGTACACTTCCATGTTCTTGATCGGCGACCGATCGTAGAGGTTCTGGGCCGCGTTGACGTTGTTGTAATAATTGAAGTCTGCGAAGAAGCGGTCCTGCGGCCTCGGCGACATGTTCTCGGACATCTTGAGGGCTCGGGTGCTCGGAGCGAACAGCGAGGCCGCACGGGCGCCGGGGGCGCCGGGAGGCCGAAGCGACGGCGGCCCGACCGTCGGCGGCCCCTGGATCTGGATCGCCCGAAGGCCGATGGGGCTCAGGTCGCCGATCATGTTCGGCGTGAAGTTCGACTCCGCCGCGCCGGCCCCGCCGGGCCCCGACAACCCCGCGAGCGCCGACTCGAAGGCCGCGGCCCCGGCCGTCGCCGAGGCGTCCGACGGCGGGAAGCCGGAAGGCCCCCCCCCGGCGCCGGCCCCGGTCCCCGCGGCCGTCCCGAGGGCCCCGGTTCCGCCCGCGCCGTTCAACTCAAACGGGTAGGCGGCCGCCTCGCCGCTCATGACGCCTGGAGCGTTCACGCTCCCCTCCTGCGGAGTGAACGGCCCGCCGCCTGGTAGTCCGCCGATCGCGCCGGGGGCGCCGTACGGTGCGTTCGAGCCCGCCATGGCCTGGCTGGACGGCATCTGGTCGGGGATCTGGCCGTAATGCGTCGTATATCCGCTCTGCGGCGAAGCAACCTGCATCATGCCCGCGGGAGACTGATGGCCCTGAGGAAAGGCGCCTCCGCCCGCGGGATAGCCAGTCAGGCCTTTACCCGGGGCTTGTGCGATCAAACCGCCCGCCGGCGCTAGCGCACTCGCCCGAGGCGCGATGAAAACCGGTTGAGGAGTCGTTTGCTCGCTGGCCTGACCATGCGCGAATCGAGTTCCGGCCAATGACGTCAGGGCCATCCCGAGAGCCAGCCAAGGCTGGTGCAATCGCATCATCGCATCACTCCCCTTATTGACCGAAACTCCCGCCGCTCGTCACCGATCGGGGCGGTTCAGGTGCTCCCGCCGGATTCGTCCGGGGGTAGGACAAGGTCCTTGGGAGCGGTGAACGACCACAATGGAACCGCCGAGCGATCTAGAATCATCGTGTGGCGTGTTATCAATTCCCGAGTTTCCCGTCACGAAAGCCTTCCAAGGCTGTCGCGAGCGGGCCCCCTTCGTGAACCGCCGACTAGCTGATCGCGAGGGATTTGCTGTTTGTATCGACAATTCAGGTGGGTTCGATCGCTCGATTTTCATCGATATTCGCGAGATGATCCGACTTACGAGTTGAACCGCGAGCGTTTCACCTCCACGCCGCCGCCGGGGTGATCGGAGCGGCTTTCGCTAGGGAGTTCGTAACTGTCTATCAATCAACTGGTTACGTGCGCGCTTTGGAATCCCGGGAATCCGCCGAGGTGCGATTCACTCGGGACCGCGCCCCGGCTTACAATGAGATTGGGGCCGACGATCGACACATACCGTCGAAGCGCTCGTTCCTTTGATAGCCGAAGGTCGGGCGCATTCGCGAACCGACGCTCGAACATCTTCCGTCGCCCACCGCGGGCGGCCCGTTGGGAAGCGAGTGGCACCAATGACGCGCATTCCTCGTAACTGGGCAGTTGCACGCAGGCGACTCGAATCTCCGGCAGAGAAACCCGAATCGTCCTGGTTCGGCGCGAGGAAAGCGGATGCAAACGGCCTCCGGCGATCCCGCCGAATTGCATGCGGCGACGCCTTGGGACTCGGGGCGGTCATGACGGCGCTGGGGTTGTGGGCGTGGGGGGCGCCGGCCTTCGCGCAGGGCGTTCCCCCCGACTTCTTGAGCCCGACCCTCGTCTTGAACGCGCAGGGGCATACGGACCTGGTCCAGGCCATGGTCTTCAGCGGCGACGGCAAGTATCTGATCTCCGGCGGACGGGACAAGGTCGTCCATGTCTGGGAGGTGAACGACCGAGGTCTGCGCCTTGATCGATCGGTCCGGCCTCCGATCCGGCGTCGCGGCGGGCGGGTTCACGCCCTCGCGGTGTCGCCCGTCGCCGACGCGCAGGGCCAGAGAATGCTGGCGGTGGCGGGGATCGGGGCGATCGGCTCTCGTGGCGGAATCTTGATCTATCGAATTCCGGGGAGGGAGGACCGAGGGGTCGGCGACCTCCTGTTCGAGCTCTCTCCAGACCGCATGGAAACGCCCGTCCTCCAACGTCGCGGGCACGCGGGCGCGGTTTTCGGTCTGGCTTTCGCGCCCGGTGGTCGCTATCTGGCTTCATGCGGCGAAGACAAAACCATCCGGGTGTGGGACCTGTTGGACGCGACTCCCAAGACGGTCGCGGTATTGCAAGGTCATACCGGCGAGGCGTCGGCCCTGGCATTCCTCGACGACGCTCGGATCGTCAGCGGCGGCGGCGCGAAGGACGGTTCGGTGCGGCTCTGGGACTGGAGGACGCAACGGCTGGCGTTCTGGGCGCCTTGCTCCGATCAGGACCTGGCGGCCGACGAGGGCAAGGGGGTCGTCGTCAGCGCTCTCGCCGCTTCCGGCGACGCTCGATACGTCGTCGTCGGGCGGGAGAACGGCAAGATCGAGAGGTACGACGGCGCCGATCTCAACAATGGTCTGGTGCTCAATCCTGAGACCGCGGGCGAGCGCAGGGCCGTCGAGGCGCTGGCGTTCAGTCCTGATGGCAAGTCGCTCGCATCGAGCGTGTTGAAGTACCGCGCAACCAGCCGGGACTACCCGCGCAAGGATTGCGACGTGACCGTGCGCGGCATGCCCGAGGGTCGGCCCGTCGGCCCTCCTCGCACCATCGACGGGCTGGTCAAGGCGCTCGCCTTCAGTCCGGACGGCCGAGCCCTCGCGGCGGCCGGAGGAGAGACGCAGCAGATCACTCTCCTCGACCCGCAAGGCCGCGCGGACGATCGAGCGCCGCAAGCGAACGGTCCAGGCACGGTTCTCTGGGAGGCGGCGTTCGTTGATGCGAAGCCGACGTTGGCCTTCTCGCGATCGCGGGCCGTCGACGCCGGCGCGATCGCCTGGGAAGGGTTCGATCTGGCCGAGCGGCGGTTCGTGCCGGTTGCGCCGGACGCCGCGCTCAGTCGAGCCGTCCGATCGACGCTCGGTTGGACGTTCATCGCGAGGGCCTTCGACCGGATCGCTCTTGCGCCGGCGCAAGGGGCCGAGATCCCGGTGCAATTGAGCCCGCTCGACGGCCGTTGGTCCAGCTTCACGTTCATCCCGGCCGACGCCCAGGCCGGCCACCCCAAGCTGTGCGTCGCGATCGGCTGCGAGGAAGGGAGCGTGCTGATCTACAGCTTGCCGGACGGCGTCAGGACGCGCGTTCTGCTCGGCCACGGCGGCGCGGTGCAGGGCATGGCGCCGTCGGCCGACGGCCGATGGCTGGTCACCAGCTCGGCCGACATGAAGCTTTCGCTCTGGAGCCTCGCCGGCTGCGACGCGCGGCCGGCGCTCGGCGCGGTGATCGCACCCGACGCCCAGGGGCCGGGGGGCGTGATCCAGAAAGTCCTCTCGCGCAGCTTCGCCGAGCAGATGGGATTGAAGGTCGGAGACCGCGTCGAGCGGATCAATCAAACCTCCCGCCGCGAGCCCCTGGCGATCGAGCGGCTGGACGCGGAGCTGGCTTCGATCGCCCCTTCGTTGGAGGATCAGACTTCGTTTCTGGTCCATCGACAGGGCGTCGCGACGGCGATCCCCATGGCGACCTCGCGGTCCGACGTCCCCGCGCTGAGCCTGTTTCCCGGCGGCGACCGCGAGTGGGTCGTCTGGATGCCCGAAGGCTATTACGACACTTCGATCGCCGGCGATCGTCGGCTGCTGGGTTGGCATCTCAATCACCTGGACACGCGCGATCCGAACCGTTGGCTGTCGCTCCCGTCCGAGTTCTTTCCGATGTCGCGGTACGAGAAGCAGCTCCGCAAGCCGGACGTCATCGACGCCGTGATCAAGACCGGCGACGCCGTCGCGGCCCTGGCGCTGGCGCAAGGCGCGCCGGTGGTTCGCAAGCCGCCGGCGATTCGCGTGGTCGAGCCCAGGCCGATCGCTCCGGGGTTCGAGATCGTGGCGACCGAGCCCGAGCTGACTCTGCGGGTCGAGGCGGAAGCCGCGCCGGAGCGTCGGGTCCGTTCCCTGATCGTTCACGGCGACACGATCCGCTACCCCGCTCATACGATCGAGCCGACCGTTCCGCTCGCCGCCGCGACCGACCGGATCCGCCTTCGACCGGACGGGAACATCGTCACGATCGAGGCGACCGACGACCTGGGCGTGACCGCGATCGAGCGGCTTGAAGTGCGACTCGACCCTCGTCGAATCCCTCCGCCCGTGGTCCCGGGCCGGTCTCGCCTGGTGATTCGTTCGTTCGGGATCGAGAAGTTTCAGGAGCGCGGCGTCCCCGACATCCGGAACGCCGGACGCGACGCCGAGGAGCTGGCGGCGTTCTTCAAACGACCCGACGGCCGAGCCCGTTTCGCGGATGATCAAATCGATATGAAAGTCGTTTCCAACTCGAACGCGGGCGCGCAGCGGATTCTTGAAGCGTTCGACGAACTGGCCGAGGACGCGAGAGCGAACAGGCTGAAGGCCGGCGACGCCGTCTTCCTCATTCTCGAATCGCACGTCCTTAAACCCGGTTCAGGCGGCTCGATCATCCTCTCGGCCGATTCCACGCTCAAGAGCGAGGCCGAGCAAATCGTCTCGGCCGCCGCCCTCTCCGAGCGTCTCGAGGAAGTCACGAGCCGCGGCTGCCTGGTCTTGCTCCTCCTCGACGGCATTCACGGCGCGGTCCCGGGCGGAGGCCGAAGTACGATCCAGGAATGGATTCGCGACCTCTCCGGCAACCGCGGCGTTCTGGTGCTGACGGCCTCGAAGCAGGATCCGAGCGAGAGGCTGGCCGAGCTCGGGGCCTTCGCGCAGGCCGTGATTCAGTCCTCCAGCGTCGCCGGAGGAGCCGCCGCCGGGGCCGACCCCGGGGCGTCGACGACGCTTTTCGATTTTCAGCAAGCGGTCCTGCGGCGGGTTTCCGAACTGACGTCTCGACGCCAGTTCGCGGGCTTCTATCCGCCGGAGACGCTCTCCGGCTGGAACAAGATCCGCATCTTCGACCCCCAGGTCGCGCCGGTGGAAAACCTGGTTAAACAGTGAGCGTCCGAACGCCGCCTCACCTTCGAGCACTCCCCTCGATGGACGCCTTGGCGTCGGTCGGCGTCTCCAGCAGTGGGAACGAGGAGGTCTGCTCGGCGTCTTGGGAGACGACGGACGCGGGGTCGACGGGCGTTCGTCCCAACGCGCCTCGGAGGACGAGTTCCGGGAACGTCTGGGCGAGCATTGGGACCGTGACGTCGGCGTACTGTCGCAGTTCGCCGGTTTCGACCCAGCCGTCCCGGTTCATGTCCGCGCTCGGGTACTGCTGGAACAGCGGCAGGTCGGGGGTCGGCCCCAGCCCGGTCCTCCCGATTCCGCGAAGCAGGGCGTAGGTGAGTAGGCCGTGCTTGAGCCGTTCGGCCTCGCCGGCCCGCTCGCCTCGGCGCGCGGCCAGGATGTACGAGGTGCGGGCCTCGTAGGCGTCGCCCTCCGCCAGAATCCGCACCGAACGGCGCTGCTTCATGCGGACGATCGGGTCGTCGAAGATCGCCTCGGCCTGGCAGGCGTCCACGATCACGAGCCGCTGGAGCGCATCGACGAACGCCAGGTTCCGATGGATCGTCGCGTAGGGCAGGAGGGTCTCGTCCCGCATCGGCGCGCCATTCGGCGGTCGCGCCCGAGCGGCGCCTTCGATTCCGGCGCCCCGCAGCGCCACGATCTCGGGGCCCTCCGGCATCGCGGCGTCGGGGAGCAAGAGGCAGAAACGCCCCTGTCGAACGTCGGTGTGCCCCGCCAGAAAGACGACGACCTTGTCCTCGGGCCGGCCCTGGACCTCTTTCCGCAGCTTTTCGAATGCACTGTTCACCGTCCGCGCGGAGACGTCCTCGTTGAGCAGCACGATCGGGTCGTCGGGTTTCAGGGCCGCGTCGTCGAAGCCGCTCTGGCGGAGGGCTTCGGCGATCGCCTTGGCGTCGGCGTCGGCGTAGCGAAGCGACTGGGTCTTGTAGCGGCTCACGCCGAGGGCCAGCACGTGGGTCTTGCCGGGCGTCGGGCCGTTATAGGTGAGATCGAGCTGGTTCGATCGCGCGTCGATGCTCCCCGGCTTGCCGGCGAGCGCGTAGATCCGGTTGCCGCCGCCGACCAGGGTCACGGCGGCCTTGACCGTTCCGCCTTCGGCTTTCAGGTCCCCCGCGACGGCGACGCCGTTGTGGTAGAGCCGCAGGTCGGTGACGGTCGGGTTGGTGAGCCGGATCGCCAACTCGACCCGCCGCTGCTTGGGGCTGAGTTCGGCGATCGGCGCGAGCTCGATGCGCGGCGGGCGTCCTCCTGGAATCGCCAAGGTCGGCAGGACGTCCTCGGCCTGGCTCAACCGCTCGGCGAGGTCGAAGACGTGCCGCTGCCGGCGGAGTTGGTCCAGGCGGGCGACGACTTCCTCGCCCCCGCCTCCGCCGCCGTCGGCGGCCTGTTGGAGCCGCCAGGTGACGCGACGCTCCCCCTCGGGGGACGCGTCGAACAGGCCGGCGGGGGTGAAGACGACCCAGTCGAGGCCGTCCTTCGACGCCGCCAATGTACCGATCAGCGCGCGGTCGCTCAGCCTCCAGAGGCGGACCGTCGTATCGTCGCTGGCGCTCGCGAGGATCTTCCCCTTGGGCCAGAAGACCAGGGCGTTGATCATCTCGAAGTGGCTGGGACGCGCGCCGAGGAGGATCGGCAGGCCGGGGCGGGCCGCTTCAAACAGGCTGATCTGCCGATTGTCGCCGGCGGCCGCGACGAGCAGGCCGTCGCCGGAGAAGGCGACCGCTCGGACCATGCCCTGAAGGCCCGCGGTCACGTTGACGGGTTCCGCCGCGCCGGGCTCGATGAGGCTGAGTCGGCCGTTCCGACGGCCGACCGCGATCAGGCCCTTGTCGCGGGGCGAGAAGGCCGCCGCAGTGACCGGAGAGGGGGACTCGCCCCCTTCGGAGCCGACCACGCGTTCCAGCTTCGGTTCGTCGCCCGCGAGGCTCCAGACCTTCACCAGGCCGTCGTCGCCGCCGGTCAGCAGCGAGGCGCCGTCGCGCGAGAAGCCGACTGCGTTGATCGCGTCGTCGTGGCCGCGCACGGGTTTGGACGCAAGCCGGCCGTCGACGACCTTCCAGACGCAGGCGAGCGGGCCGTCCCGGCTGCCCGCGGCGATCCGCCCCTCAGGGCCGACCGCCAGGCTGTGAAAGCCCCAGCTTGAGACGGTCTTGCCGTTCTCGGCGAGCGGACGCTCGAAGACGACGTTGCGGCGAGCGAGCGTGGCCCGCTCGTGGACGACGACGGCGCCCTCGCCGTCGATGAGCGCCAGGCCGCCGTCGGGCAGGAACTCGCCGGTCGGCCGGAAGCCGGCCGATCCGGGGACGCGGCGTGCGCCCCGGCCCTCGCCGAACTCCCACACCAGCGCCAGGCCGTCGTCGTTGATTTGCAACAACGCTTTTTCATCAGGAGAGACCGCGATGTGCCTCACCCGGCCCCGGCTGGCCGCGATCCCCGGCCGGGCCCTGCCGGCGGGAATCTCCCAGGACCGGATGCCGCCGTCGCCGTCGCCGGCCGCGAGGGTTTCGCCCCCCGGGGAAAAGCAGAGCGAGAGAGCCGCGCCGCCGCCCTTGGTTTCGATCTCGACCGGCGCGGCCGAGGCGCCGTCGGCGGACAGTTCCCAGACTCGGATCTCTCCCCGGAACTCGTCGCAGGCCGCGACCAGACGTCCATCGGCCGAGAGCGCGACCTGGGCGATCTTGCCGTTCATCGCCAGTTCCTTCGCGATCCGCCCCCCCGGTTCGCCGCGCGGAAGTACGTGCAGCGTCTGGTCCGTCGCCGCGATCAGCCACAGGGGGGATTCCTTGATCAGCGAGACGGACTCCTTGAGCTTCCAATCCGTCCGCTTCGTCCCGCCGGGCAGTTCGAACTCGGTCACCAGGCCGTCCTCGCCGCCGACGTGGACGCGGCCGCCGTCATCGGCGATCGCCAGGGACGTGACGCGACCAGGGGCCGCGGGGAGTACGGCGACGCGACGGCCCAGCGAGTCGAACGCCTGGACGACTTCCGCCCCCGCGCGCAGGGGCGCGACGAGGCAGAAGGCGGTCGGGCCCGGCCGCCTGGCGACGGCCAGCAGACGCGCCTGGGCGTCGGCGGGCATGTTCAGGAGTTGAGTCTGTCGTCGTGAGGCGTCCCAGACGAGGCATCGGCCTTGGTTGTCGAGTGAGACGACGTGGCGGGGAGAGGGGCCGGCGACGACGGCGTCGGCGGGTGGTTCGGTCGGCTTCTCGGCGAGGAACGCGACCGCTTCGACGGGGCCTCGATGCGGAGGCGCCCCGGCGAACAACCGGGGCGCTTCACGGTCCAGATCGTAGATGTAGACCTCGCCCTTTCCACCGCCGGCGGCCAGCAACCGACCGTCCGCGCTCTGGGCCAGGCTCCAGACGCCGTTCATCGTCGCCAGCAACACGCGAAGCAGGCTCGCGTCCTGGGCGTTCCAGACCCGAATGGTCGAGTCCAGGCTGGCGGAGTACAAACGGCCGCCGTCGGCGGTGAACGAGACCGCGGCGACCCGGTCCGCGTGCCCTCGTTGCAAGAGCGGTTCGGCCTTCGGCTGCTGGGGGCGTACATCGGCGGGCCAGAGGCTGAGGTCGGGCCGGAATCCGCCCGAGGTTCGAAATCGCTGCGAGGCCAGCGAGGGCTCGCGTCG